>Ga0209254_10004512_pt1 | contig 12750 bp, 12 predicted proteins | sample FrelakmetDIP11DI_FD_187148 | JGI IMG/M metagenome (GOLD analysis project Ga0209254, IMG submission 187148) | Freshwater lake sediment microbial communities from the University of Notre Dame, USA, for methane emissions studies - DIP11 DI (SPAdes)... | ecosystem: Environmental > Aquatic >...
GCTTGCGCCCATTGTCCAATATTCCCCACTGCTGCCTCCCGTAGGAGTCTGGGCCGTGTCTCAGTCCCAGTGTGGCTGGTCGTCCTCTCAGACCAGCTAAGGATCGTCGCCTTGGTAGGCCTTTACCCTACCAACTAGCTAATCCTACGCAGGCTCATCTATCAGCGCGAGGTCCGAAGATCCCCCGCTTTCCCCCAAAGGGCTTATGCGGTATTAGCTCGAGTTTCCCCGAGTTATCCCCCACTCATAGGTAGATTCCTACGCGTTACTCACCCGTCCGCCACTCGTCAGCACCCGAAGGCCTGTTACCGTTCGACTTGCATGTGTTAAGCATGCCGCCAGCGTTCAATCTGAGCCATGATCAAACTCTTCAGTTTAAGATCTTCCCGATTCCTCGGAATTTCAACTCAACGCATTCGCTTGACTTCAAGCGCTGCTATCGATATCACTTAGCCTTCGCTAAACTCATCTCGACCGCAAGCGCCCACACAAATTATTTGATCAACTTGTTAAAGAATCCGGCAACTCAGCTTCAGTTCATCGCCGTCGAGCTGTCATATATTACAGCTCCCACAAACCCTGTCAACACCTTTCTCCACCTTCCACTACAACCCACTCCCCTCCCAGAACACCCAACTCCAAACCGGATTGACCGTCCCCCTAAATCACCTTTTCGAGAGGACCGTGCCCGCGGACCAGCCGGGGCATGGCTGATCAGCCGAGGCGAGGGATACGTTTCTCCAAACCCATCGCATACCGTGCGAGGAGATGCTGACCGTCCCTCCAATTAGCGAGGGCCAATAGACCCATGTTGCGAACAAATACCAGTGGCCAGAATTCACTGGAAAAAACCCGCACCACGCCATCGGTGAAGCGAATGACATCAGACAGATCATCCTCACGCGCCCGTGCGTAGCGATCAAGGAAGGCGTTTTCCCCAATATCATCATTAAATCCAGACCTGGCCAGCAGCATCTCGGCCAACAAGGCCGCATCCCTTAAACCAAGATTAAAGCCCTGTCCGGCCACGGGATGTAATTGATGCGCCGCATTCCCAATGAGCACCACGCGTTCGCCGGTCATTCTTTTCGCCCGCATCAGTTTCAACGGGAAGCCATGTCGTTTTGCAGACAGAGAAATGCGACCCAACCAATGGCCGAAGACTCCCTGCAAGCGCTCCCGGAAGTCCGCATCAGAAGCCGCTAGCAATTCTCCGGCATCTTCAGCTCGCTGCGTCCACACTACCGCGGAGTTGTGCTTGGCAAGGGGCAAGAACGCCAGTGGCCCCGATTCGGTAAACCGCTCGAAGGCAGTGAATCCATTGCTTCGCTCGGTGGCCACTTCGGTTACGATGGCAGTTTGTTGATAATCTCGAACGGATTGCCCGATCTCCAGAAGGTTGCGAACCGTCGAATTGCCGCCATCGGCTGCCACCAAAAGTCGAGCGGTCACGTTAAGACTTTCATTTCCCTGCTTGAAGCTGACATGAACACCGTCGCCCCCCGCCTTAACACCGATTATGCGGGCAGGACAATGAACTGCAACGGAACTGCACCGCAGGGTCCGTGCAATTTCGTCTTCCAGAATCCGCGCGATGACGACATAGCCCAGCGCCGCTACGCCTTCGCGCTCTGCGCTGAGCCGAACCTTGCCAAAATGACCCCGATCCGATACGTGGATATGCTTGATCGGCGTAGCCTTGGACTCAGCAGCCCGCCATACGCCCAATTGGTCGAGTATCTGCACCGACCCCCAAGCCAGCGCGAGGGCGCGCTCACTGATGGGCGCAGCCTGTCTTTGCTCTTCGGAGACAGATTCGATCACGCCGATACGTAGCGAAGATCCCCGCAAGGCGAGGGCGAGACTCCCGCCCACGAGTCCGCCCCCCCCAATGAGAAGATCATAATCGTAGTTCATGAGCAGGCCCCCATGAGCGTCTCTATCTCGGCGACAGTTTTCGGCGCTGCGGCAGTGAGTATTTCACAACCGCCTTTGGTGACCAGCACGTCATCTTCAATCCTGACACCGATACCCCGCCATCGCGGATCAACCTCCATGCAGCCGATGGAGACATACAGGCCCGGCTCGACGGTCATCACCATTCCCGGTTCCAAAACGCGCCATTCGCCATCAACCTTGTAGTCGCCGACATCATGCACGTCCATGCCCAGCCAGTGCCCGGTCCGATGCATATAGAACTTCTTATAGGCTTCATTCTTAATCAGCTTCGAGACACGGCCTTCCAACAAGCCCAATTTGACCAACCCCTTAGTAAGCACGTGAATTGCGGCGTCGTGAGGCTCGTTCCAATGCCGGCCGGGACCGACCTGATCAATCGCGGCATATTGCGCTTCCAGAACCAGTTCATAGAGCTGGCGCTGCGGCTCGGTGAATCGGCCATTCACCGGGAATGTTCGCGTAATGTCGGCGGCATAGTTCTGATATTCAGCGCCGGCGTCGATCAACACTAAGTCGCCATCCCTGAGCGGTTCGTTATTAGCCGTGTAATGCAACACGCTTGCATTGTCGCCTCCCGCAACGATACACGAATAGGCCGGCGAGCGCAGACCATGCCGCATGAATTCGTGCAGCAGCTCGGCCTCGATTTCATACTCGTGGATGCCGGGCCTGCACGTGCGCATCGCGCGTTGATGCGCCAAGGCAGACACCTCGGCAGCCCTGCGCATAGCGGAAATTTCCGCAGGACTCTTGAACAAGCGCATCTCGTGGACCAAACGCTCCAGCGAGATGAATTCCGTCGGCGCCTTTGCGCCAGTGCGAACCTTCCCACGCACCTCGTTCACTGCAGCCATAACCCGATGATCCAATTCCGGATCGACGCCGATCAAAAAATAGACGGGCCCACGGCCGTCGAGAAGATCGGGCAACAGTTCATGCAATTCATTGATAGGGAAGGCCTCATCCGCTCCGAACTGTTCGCGCGCGCCTTCGAGACCAGCGTGTTTTCCGGTCCAGATAGCTTTATTCTCGTCATATTCCCGACAAAACAGGATGAACTCGCCTGACTTCCGGCCCGGCGCGATAATCGCAACGGACTCCGGCTCGCTAAAGCCGGTCAAGTAATGAAAGTCGCTGTTCTGGCGGTAGGGGAACTCGACATCCTTGGTGCGCACGCTGGGCGGAGCACTGGCTACCAGCGCGATGCCGTGTTTTTTCATCCGCCGCATGAGTTGCTTGCGGCGTTGCTTGAATTCGCTAGTTGCAAACATTTGATGGCGGCTCTGGCTCTTCTAATGAGGACGTGCCGGCTTATGCCGCTGAAACTCACCATAGATCAACTGCGCCCCGGCACGGACAAATTCGCTGATTTCCATGAAGGCTTCCTGGTCGGCTTCGCCGGCGGCATTTGCATCAAGCTGGGAAACATCGCTGAGATCGCGCAGAACGTCGCTGCAATCACCCGGCCATTCGCTGTCGCCCAGTTCATAGCCCAAGCCGCAGAGAAATCCCTGACACCATTCACCCAAGGCATGAGCACGTTCGCGCAGGGACGAATCGTCCCCCGGCAGAAACAACTCAAAGGAGAAATCGAACTCGGTCAAACACCACCAAGTCTCTTTGCACAGTTCAAACAACAAGGATTGCTCGCTTTCGTTCAGTGCCTCCTTATGCTGCCCGAAAACCGCGCCAAGCCACTGCCTCGGATCGGCCCCATCATCTACACACAGCATGCCTGCGAGCATACCGTGGGCCTCGGCAGCGTCGACTACGGCGTCGTTGTTCAACATAACATCCTCAACCCGCTGATAAGGGAAATTCGACATTACATGAGCCTTGTAGACCCGTCACGATTTAATTATGCTAGCACCTGACCGAGGATGTCCGAAAGACACCAGATGAATTGACGCAGAAGCCGGCCCCCGAATACCAAACATGGAAAATATTGACATTAACGCGGAATTGAAGCGATTGGAGGAAAAAATCGCGTCGCTGGCCTCCTTCTGCGAACGGTTACGCGAAGAGAATCAATCACTTAAAACCCGCCATGAGGAGTGGGCGCGGGAGCGAGCACAGCTGGTTGAAAAAACCGCTATCGCCAAGAACCGGGTTGAGTCGATGATATCTCGTTTGAAATCGATGGGACATGAAACATGACAGACTTGAATCCACCAATCAAAGTCCATATCGTGGGAAAGGAGTATCAAATCGTTTGCTCGCAAGACGAGGAGCACGATCTGTTGGTCGCTGCCCGCTATCTCGACGATAAAATGCGTAAAATCCGTGATGCTGGCCGTGTCATCGGCACCGAGCGCATAGCAGTGATGGCAGCGATTAATATTGCGCATGAACTGATCCAGACTCAAAACCAGAATAAGCTCCTTTCCAATGGGCTAGGCGGCCGCCTCTCCGCGTTGCATGACAAGATCGACGCGGCTCTGGGCGCTGAATAAGAAATTAAGAGCGCCCCCGTGTTGCGTGCGGCGCGTAACTTAGTAGAATAGAAACGGTATTCCCTGCAGCGTTCGAAGCGCTCTGGGTTATTTCTTGAGCCTAATTCTCAACCCCGGGGACGCGCAAGACGTTGATGTGCGCAAGTCCGCCTCGAGCGGAAAGCCTGATTCGCGACTTATAGTTCCCACCTGAACCATCGGTTCAAGGGCGAAAGTGCGCTACGGCGCAGGCGGGGAATACTCCCTTTGACCATCCACGGTCGGCGATAGCCTCTCTGTCTGAAATCCGAAGGAGGCACGTTCGTCAAGCCTGAAAGAACCTGCGGCCGACCGCACCTTAATCGATGGCCGACCAAGATCAGGGCTAGAATGTTGCTGGTGGCCATCGTGACCAAACGAGACCTTTCCACCTTGTGAACCACACGCGGACATTTCCCGTGAATTACTGGCTCATGAAATCCGAACCCGGCGAATTCAGCATCGACGACCTCCAGCAGTGCGCCCATCAGACTGAACCATGGGACGGCGTCCGGAACTACCAGGCGCGCAATATGATGCGGGATAAGATGAAAATGGGCGACCTGGTCTTTTTCTACCACTCCAACTGCGACAAACCGGGAATCGTCGGCATTGCCCGTATCGTCAAGGAAGGCTATCCGGATGACACTGCCCTTGATCCCAATCATCATCACTTCGACCCCAGGAGCGATCCCGTCAGGCCGCGCTGGTTCATGGTGGACGTTCAGTTCGTGAGAAAATTCACGCGGACCATCGCCTTGACCGAGCTGAAGGAATGTCCCTCGCTGGAAAACCTCGCGCTGACGCGCCGCGGCAATCGGCTTTCGGTGATGCCGGTCAGCGAAGCGCAATGGAACTTCATCCTGTCACTTGAATAGTGGCGGGATGGCCGCCTTGCCTCCGCCTCACGGCCAAAGGCGCCCCGATAGAAAATTCTCCATCTCTCTTGCGACTACACGACTACACTTCGATTAGCCTGTAGAATTCGCTTAGCCAACAAGACTTGCCCGGGAGTGTGTTATGCCTCTGACTGACGCCGAAAGGAAAATTGTGCTCGACATCGTGCGCAGGCACGGGACAAAGCCCACCCAACTAATCCAAATCTTGCGCAATGTACAGGACGAATTACGTTGCGTGCCAGACGATGCGATGGATGTCATTGCCACCGCTTTAAGCGTGCCACGCACCCAGGTTCAGGGTGTGACGGAGTTCTACAGCTTTCTGTCCACCGAGGCGCACGGCGGGTATCATATTCTGGTCAGCGACTCCATCAGCGACCACCTCTTGGGTAGCCGCGAATTGATGTCTTATCTGTGTCAACAGCTTCGCGTCAAGCCAGGCACTACGCGCGCCGATGGACAGGTGAGTGTGGATTACACTTCCTGCACCGGACTTTGCGACCAGGGGCCAGCGGGACTAGTGAATGGCTATGCCTTGTCCCAGCTCGACCGGAGCCGGATCGATCAGATCGTCGAACTGGTCAATCAGGGCGTCCCGCTTAACCAATGGCCGCGCGATTTCTTCACCGTCCGCGACAATATCCACAAGAAAGGCCTTCTGCTAGATCAACCTATCGCGCCAGGTTCCGCGCTGAAATGTTCGATCTCCAGGGGTTTCGATGCGACTTTCGACGAAATCGAAAAATCCGGGCTGCGCGGACGAGGTGGCGCAGGCTTCCAGACGGCATGGAAATGGCGATTCTGCTTAGAGGCCTCCGCAGGATCAGCATCTCCCGGGAGGAGTAATGATCAGACCGCCCCACGTTATGTGGTCTGTAATGCCGATGAGGGTGAGCCTGGCACGTTCAAGGACCGCGTGCTATTGCAGAGCTATGCACATCAAGTGGTCGAAGGCATGACGATCTGCGCAGCCATCGTCGGTGCACGCCAGGGTTTCATTTACTTGCGGGGCGAATATCTTTATCTGCAACCGCATTTGGAAGCGGTGCTCGATGAACGTCGCCGACTCGGACTGCTGGGTGATAGTGTATTGGACCGGCCAGGCTTCGATTTTGATATTGAGATTCACCTGGGCGCAGGCGCCTACATTTGCGGCGAAGAATCGGCCTTGATCGAGTCACTCGAAGGCAAGCGCGGTGTACCTCGCAACCGACCTCCCTATCCCGTCACCTATGGCTATCTGGGCAAACCTACCGTGGTCAACAACGTCGAAACCTTCGCGGCCGCCGCCCAGATTGCCCTCAAAGGCGGTGACTGGTTCGCGGCGCACGGCACAGAAAAGTCCAAGGGCAGCAAGGTCTTAAGCATCTGCGGCGACTGTGAACGCCCGGGAATCTATGAATACGTCTTCGGAACAACCGTTGGTGAAATTCTCCGCGACTGCGGTGCGCGCGATACACTGGGCGTGCAAGTCGGCGGGCCATCGGGGACCTTCATTGCCGAACGGGAGTTCGGACGCAAGTTGGCGTTCGAGGATCTGGCAACTGGCGGCTCTTTCATGATTTTTGACAAGAGCCGCGATGTGCTCGAGATTACCCGCAATTTCACCCATTTTTTTGCCCACGAGAGTTGCGGCTTCTGCACGCCCTGCCGGGTCGGCACGTCGCTCCTGAAGAATGAACTCGACAAGATCTGCGCAGGACATGGAACAGCGGGTGACCTGGTGGAATTGACCAATCTTTGCACACTCATCAAGAGCACCAGCCATTGCGGCTTGGGGCAGACGGCTGCCAACCCGGTCCTGAGCACGTTGGAACGCTATCCGGAACTTTACGAAGCGCGACTCAAGGCGATCAGTTTCGAACCCGGCTTCGATCTCGACGGTGAATTAGAAATCTCCAGGCAGTTGACCGGCCGTAACGACGCCAACGCGCATTTGCAACAGGAGGAAGCATGATCACCAACACCCTTACCATCGACGGCAAGACGGTTCCATTCCACGAAGGTGACACCATCATGGACGCTGCAACCCGAGCCGGGGTCTACATTCCACACTTGTGCCATAACCCGGAGTTCACGCCTCACGGAAGCTGTAAGCTATGCACCGTGAAGGTGAACGGGCGCAATTGCTCGGCCTGCACATTTCCCGCCGCCGCTGGCCAGCAAGTCCTGAACGATACCAAAGAGCTGAACGAGGCCCGTCGCACCATCACGCAGATGCTGTTCGTCGAGGGTAACCATTTCTGCCCGTCGTGCGAGAAGAGCGGCAATTGCCAGCTGCAAGCGGTGGGTTATTTCGTCAACATGCTGGATAACCATTTCCCGCATTTCTTTCCGCACAGGGATATAGATGCCTCGCACCCAGATATTCTACTCGACCGCGACCGTTGCATCTTCTGTGAGCTGTGCGTACGCGCCAGCCGGGACGTTGACGGGAAGAACGTATTCGCCATTTCCGGGCGCGGCATCAACAGCCGCCTGGTGATTAACTCGCCATCCGGCACGCTGAAGGACACGCGCATGGAAGCCACCGACAAGGCTGCTCACGTCTGCCCGGTCGGTGCGATCATTATTAAGCGGCGAGGTTTCGAAGTACCCATCGGAGAGAGGATCTACGACCACCATCAAATTAGCGAAGTGAGCTTGTTGAATGAAATGAAAATCGCGGGAGGCGAACATGGCTGAGAAACTGAAAGTCGCGACGACTTCGCTGGCGGGCTGCTTCGGCTGCCACATGTCTTTTCTCGATATCGACGAGCGTATCCTGCAATTGGCGGAGATCGCCCAGTTCGACCGTTCTCCCCTGACCGACATCAAACATTGCGGAGACAAGGTCGACATCGGGCTGATTGAGGGTGGTCTGTGCAATGCAGAGAATGTCCACACACTGCGTGAGTTCCGCAAGCAATGCAAGACTCTGGTCGCTGTCGGCGCATGCGCCATAAACGGGGGCCTCCCCGCCATGCGCAACCATGTGCCACTCGCAGAATGCCTTGAAGAAGCCTATCTGCACGGTGTCGGCGTCGAGAGTCCGCAAATTCCCAACGATCCCGAATTACCCTTGCTACTGAACAAGGTCCATCCCATCCACGAGGTGGTGAAGGTCGACTATTTCCTACCCGGCTGCCCACCCTCAGCGGACACCATCTGGAAATTTCTGACTGATTTGGCGACCGGAAGAGAGCCCTCTCTACCCTATGACTTGGTGCATTACGATTGAGATCGGCGTCGAGCCAGCAGCGACAGCACAATCCTTGATTATGGAACGTACGGTAGGCGACCCGTCCCACTAATCACGACTATTTGCTCTTGACTTTCTGAACTATGCTATCGATCTCGTTCTCGCGCAGAAAGCTGCGAACCCGATCTGCGCCCCCCACGCTGTCGAAAGGACCTATAGTCACCCTGTACCAGGGGCTATTGTCGAGCTTGACGTCTTCGATTTTGTCGATCTTGGCCTTGACCTTCAGCCCGGCCAATTGCGCCTTCATCTTCTCGGCATCCTGAATATTCGGGAAGGAGCCAGCCTGGATATCATAAAGATTGCCCGCTGGCTTCTTGCCAAGGCTCTCCTCTCGTTTGATCGTTTTGATCTCGCTTTCCAGAATGATGACCTCCTTTTCAGGTAGTATCTTATAGAAAGAAAACCGCGGTTCCTGTTGCCTGGACTGCCGACCCGGTTCTTCAGACTTTTTTTCCGGTTCCGATTTTCGGACGTCCGGCTTGGCCGACCCGGTCTTTTCCCCAGACTTTCCCTCAGGGTGAATCGGCGGCGCCGGCAACTGGGTGGTCCGGGGTGCTTGCGGCTTCGGCGCGGTGTCGTCGTCACCTTTAAGAATCAGCCACGAGACCAAGCTCGCAACAACCGCCAAGGCAAATGCAATCATCCACGCTCGGTTCCTCCCGGACGCTCGGGGTTGGCGTTTACGGTAACCCGGAACCCGACTCTTATAGTCCCTCGCCATCGTTACATCGCTTCGGGAGCAGTGACATCCAACACCCGCAGGCCGTTGGCGAGCACCTGCCGGACGGCGGCGATCAAATTTAAGCGGGCGTCGCGCAGGGCCGCGTCATCAACCAGGAACTGGTGTGCGTTGTAATAGCTATGGAGTTCATACGCCAAATCGCGCAGGTAATGCACGAGATGATGAGGCTCATATTGTAATGCCGAAGTTTCAATAACTTCCGGGTAGCGGGAAAGTGTGGCGATCAACGTAATCTCCTGAGATTCAGTTAGGCGTTCCAGATGATCCATGCCCAAGGCCATATCGCGGGGCAAGCCTTTTTCGTCAAGCTGGCGGAACACACTGCAAATGCGGGCGTGAGCATACTGGACGTAATAAACCGGGTTTTCGTTGGTTCTTGAGGTGGCCAGCCGGAGATCGAAGTCCATGTGCTGGTCGGACTTGCGCATGACATAAAAAAAACGCGAGGCATCCTTCCCCACCTCATTTCGCAGTTGCCTGAGTGTGACGAACTCGCCCGACCGGGTTGACATCTGCACTTTTTCCTCACCTCGGTACAACACGGCGAATTGCACCAGCAACACTTCGAGTTTGGCCGGCTCTCCGCCCAAGGCCTGGATCGCCGCCTTAACGCGCGGGATATAGCCGTGGTGATCTGCCCCCCAGATATTGATGATCTGATCGAAACCCCGCTCCAGCTTGTCCATATGGTAGGCGACGTCGGAGGCGAAATAAGTCGTCTGGCCATTTTCACGTACTACAACGCGGTCCTTTTCATCTCCCAGTTGCCTCGAGGCGAACCAGATGGCGCCCTCCTTCTCGTAAAGATAACCCGCCGAGCGGAGCCTCTCTAGCGCTTTGTCGACCGCGCCGGCCTCGCTCAGGCTGCGCTCGGAGAACCATTCGTCGTATTCCACACCAAATTCGGCGAGGTCCTGGCGGATGTCTTCCAGAATGGCGTCCAGGCCGGCTTCGAAGACCTGCCGATAGCGGCCCGCTCCCAATAGGGTTTTCGCGCGCTCGACCACGGCGTCGATGTGGATTTCCTTATCCCCACCCTGAGGTTCGTCGGGCGGAAGCTCGGCCATGACAGCCACAGCAGGATGACGAAATGCATCTCCCGACTGCTTGTGCAGTTCCCAGCCAATCTCGCGGACATACTCACCGCGATAGCCATTGCAGGGGAAAGTCAGCACTTCGCCGCATTCTTCCAAATAGCGCAGCCAAACGCTGGCGGCCAGAATATCCATCTGCCGGCCAGCATCATTAACATAATACTCACGGTGCACATCGAAGCCCACCGCCGACAGCAGACTGGCGACCACCGAGCCATAAGCCGCTCCGCGCCCATGCCCAACGTGCAATGGCCCGGTTGGATTGGCGGAGACATATTCGGCCTGCACTTTCCGGCCCGCGCCGACATTGCTGCGACCAAAGTCGTGACCCGCCTCATGGATTAGCGGAATGATTTGATATTGGGCCTTCGAATCGATAAAGAAGTTGATGAAGCCCGGTCCGGCGACTTCAGTTCTAGCTACGGCCGCGTCTTCAGGCAACACCGCTATAATCTTCTCCGCCAGTTGACGGGAATCCCTGCGGGTAGCCTTCGCCAAGCTCATCGGCAGGCTGGAGGCAAAATCGCCGTGCTGCGCATCGCGGGTTCGCTCAACTCTGACAGCAGGATCGATGTCGGCAGCTAGTTCGCCATTCGCCTTCAACACGTCGATCGCGTTTTGGAGCAGGTCTTCGAGGCGTTTTCTCATGTTTTGTGTGTGGAGTGAGCAGCAAGACTCATGACTTTTCATTATCCTAAAATCCAGGGCTCGCTGGCAATCGCTATTCCCGGCAGCCCGGTAGCGCAACTTCCGCGACCGGCCCGGCACTTCAAGAAATCTTGGATGATTGGGCCAACAACTCAGGCATGGAATTTGAGGCCGATCTACCGCCTAATCCGCCCGTCGCCCCGCGCTCATTTCACCCTTTCCAGCCAATCCATCAAAATTATAGGCGTAATGATGCACCGCGCCGATCAGCAGAACCCCCGCAATAATCAGGGCCATTTGTTGGATGGTCGCCGCAGCATGAGTTTTCTTGTGCAGAGTCGGAATGAGATCGGCGACCGCCACGTAAATGAAGCTCGAAGCCGCCAAGGCCAAGAAATAAGGCAGCACTTCGTGAACGTTTGCCAGGCTGAAATAAGCCAGCACGCCACCCACGACGGTACCCAAGCTGGACAGCACGTTGTAGACAAGCGCCTTCGTCTTGGAGAAACCGCTCTGCAAAAGAATGGCGAAATCCCCCACCTCTTGCGGGATTTCATGAGTGGCAACGGCCAGGCTGGTCACGATGCCGAGATTCAGGTCCGTCAGGAAAGCCGCAGCAATTAATACGCCATCGACAAAATTGTGGATACCGTCTCCCAGCACGATCAGCGTACCAGCCGGTTGATGGAAATGTTCGTCAAGGTGAACATGGGCCTCGCAGTCGGTGGTGTGACAGTGCCGCCACAGCAGCAGCTTTTCCAATAGGAAGAATGTCAACAGCCCGATTAGCACGGTCGCGAACAGCCCCTCCACATGCTCGACATCGACGTTTTGCACCGCGTGCGGCAGCAAATCAAGAAATGCCACGCTGAGCAGCGCGCCCACAGCAAAGCTGACACCATGCGGCAACACACTGGGATGATGGCGGTCAGGCACGAGCAGAAAGAGTGAGGCAGCGACGGCGCTCATCACTCCGCCGAGCAGCGTGAACAGGATAATCCAGAGGAGCAAATTCATAGCTTCGGGCGGGCAAGGGAATCTATTCGCGCCAAATCAGCGTGGCCATACGACCGGTCTGGCCATCACGACGGTAGGAAAAAAAGCGGTCAGGATCGGAATATGTGCAATATTTGCCGCCATAAATCTGGCGAACACCGACGCCCTCCAAAACAATCCTCGCAAGCTGATATAGGTCGGCCCGATAATGCGCGTCCCCACTTTGGCGAAAAGCAGCCTTGCACGCTATTAGGCGATCCAGGAACGCCGCCCGTACTTCACTACCCACCTCGAATGCGTCAGGACCGATGGCCGGCCCCATCCAGGCCATCAAATCCGCCCCCCCCATCGCCAAGACTGCCGCTTCCACGACGCCGCAGGCCAGTCCACGCCAGCCAGCATGCACGGCTGCCACGCGGCTTCCGGCTCGATCGCAGAGCAGGATTGGCAGGCAATCCGCCGTCATCACCACGCACACGACCCCGGATTCGAGCGTTACCGCCGCATCTGCGCTCAGGCTCTCTGGCGCATCCGCCCAAACAACCCCCGCGTCATGCACCTGACTCAGCCAGAGCGGCTCCGCCGGCAATTGCAGAGCTTCCCTCAACATGCGGCGATTCGCGGCAACATGCGCCGGATTGTCGCCGACATGGTCGCCAATATTGAGACCGGCATACACGCCTTCGCTCACGCCGCC
>Ga0209254_10004513_pt1 | contig 12749 bp, 9 predicted proteins | sample FrelakmetDIP11DI_FD_187148 | JGI IMG/M metagenome (GOLD analysis project Ga0209254, IMG submission 187148) | Freshwater lake sediment microbial communities from the University of Notre Dame, USA, for methane emissions studies - DIP11 DI (SPAdes)... | ecosystem: Environmental > Aquatic >...
GCGACGTGGCTCATCGGCTCGCTGCTGGGCGCGGCGATCCAATAGGGGGTTAGGGGATAGGGGTTGGGGGATAGTCGGAAGCGCCGGTGGCGCAGGAATGATTTTCTCCGCGCACAGCGCGTTTCCGACTATCCCCCAACCCCTATCCCCTAACCCCTGCTGTGCAGCTGCGACAGCAGCCGGCGACGTTCTTCAACGAGATCAAGAATGATCGCGGCGCCGGTAAGATTCACGCCGAGATCCGTCACGAGCCGCGTCAGCGCCAGCACGCGCGGCAGCTGCCGCCGCGGAAACGCCCAGCCCGAGGGTTCGAGTCCACCGCGCGGATCAAGCGCACCGATTTCCACCATGTCGACGATCCACTGCTGCTCTACGCAAAGTCGGCTGCAGATTTCGTCGATGGGCAGGCAGTCGTCATCGTCGAAGAATTGCGCGCGCAGCACATCGTCATCGTCATTGCGGCTGCTCATGCGGACGCCCTCGCGCTGGCAGTGAGTCCGGCCCGCGGATCGAAGGCCAGCTCCTGCTTCATGCGTGCGAAGAAATCACGCGCCTGCGGGCTGTCGGGCGGCAGCATGATCGCCAGCGTGACGTACTGGTCACCCGGCGTCGGGCCGGGCAAGCCGCGGCCGCGCAATCGCAGCCGCTGTCCTGCACGCGCGCCGGCCGGCAGCTTCATTTCGACGGGGCCACCGAGCGTGGGCACCGAGACCGATTCACCCAACGCGGCCTCCCACGGCGCGACCGGCAATTGCACCGTCACGTCGCGGCCCTCGAGCGTGAACAGCGGGTGCGGTCGTAAATTCACCTCGAGATACAGGTCGCCGGCTGGACCACCGCCCATGCCCGCGCCGCCCTGCCCCGCAAGCCGGATCTGCTGGCCCTCGACGACACCCGCGGGGATCGATACGCGCAGGGTGCGCGGCTTCGACGTGACGTGGCCGTCGGGGGTGATCTCGGGCGTGCGCAGTTCAAGCGTGCGCGTTCCACCGCGGTACGCGTCCTCGAGGTCGATTTCGACGCGGGCGACGTGGTCCTGGCCAGCGGTCGCAAAGCCACGCCCTGCGCCGCCGCGGCCGGCGGACTCGAAACCGTGTGCGCCACCGAACGGGCTCCGCGCTCCGAACAGCTCGGAAAAGAAGTCACTGAAGTCCGCGCCGGGACCGGCCGCGCGACCACCCCGTTCGCCGCGCCCCGGCGTGAACTCGAAGCCTTTGCCCCAGTCGGGCGGCGGACGGAATTCCTGACCCTGCCGCCAGTCGGCTCCGAGCTGGTCGTAGGCCGCGCGCTTTTCCGCGTCCTTCAGGACTTCGTGCGCCTCCTGCAGCTCCTTGAACCGCTCCTCGGCGTCCTTCTCCTTGCTGACGTCAGGATGGAACTTGCGCGCGAGCTTGCGGTAGGCGCGCTTGATCTCATCCTGGGTCGCGCCCCGCGGCACACCCATGACAGCGTAGTAATCCTTGAATCGCATGGACGGCGTTGCCTCCGGCGGTCGTGGCCCGGCTGATGTGGAGGCGGGGACACCCCGATGCAAGGCCCGCCCGCCGCGAGTTGCGCTTGCTTCCAGCCCAGCCGGCCCCATAGAGCCGATCAAGGCCACCGGAGACGGGAGCGACATGACTACTGCCAGAGCCGTCCCTGCGACCACCCAGGTCGTCTGCCAGCGTTGCGATGGGATCATCCGCATCCCGACAGACCGGATGCGGAATCAGCCGAAGTGCCCACGCTGTCACGAAGCGCTGTTCCAGGGGCATCCCGTCACGCTGACGGCCGACAATTTTGACCGCCACGTGGCACAGTCCGGCGTCCCGGTGGTCGTCGACTTCTGGGCGCCGTGGTGCGGCCCCTGCCGGTCGATGGCGCCGGTCTTCGAGCGGGTCGCGGCCGAGACCGAACCCGCGGCCCGGTTCGCCAAGCTCAACACGGACGAGGCCCAGGACATCGGTGCCCGCTACGGCATTCGCAGCATTCCGACCCTGATGGTGTTCAGGGACGGCAAGGAAGTGGCGCGGCAAGCCGGGGCGATGGACGCCGCCACGTTGCGGCGCTGGCTGGGGGCTAACGCTGGGATAAGGGGTTAGGGGATAGGGGTTGGGGGTTAGTCGGAAAGGATCAGACTTTCTTCATCGAACAGGTGCTGATGCCGAAAGGCAGGTACGCCGGGCACCAACGGAACGTCCCCGTCAGGATCGGCACGATGCCGATCAGGCCCCAGTAGCGCGCGTTGCCTTCCAGCAGGAAGAACAGCGACAGCAAGGCCAGGCCCGCGACGATGCGCAGTATCCGGTCCATTCCCCCGACGTTCGGTGTCATGAGTGTTCTCCTCTTCGCGACCATTGACCTCGGCCCAGTATCGGCCCTTTGCGGCATTCCGTCACGCACTCGGCGTGAGCATCAGGTTGCCGCGGGCTGCAGGACCAGCAACAGGTCCTTGGCATCCACCTGCTGGCCCGGGCGCGCGATGATTTCGGCGATCACGCCGTCGCGCTCCGCACGCACGCTCGTTTCCATCTTCATCGCTTCGATCGTCACGAGCACGTCGCCGCGTGCCACGGCGTGGCCATTCAGCACGTTGACCGTGGCGATCGTGCCCGGCATCGGCGCGCCAACTTCGTCCGGGTGATCGAGCTCGGCCTTGCGGCGCGGCGGGCGCTTCGCGACCTGGCTCCGATCCTGCACCTTGACCGACCGCGGTTGTCCGTTCAGTTCGAAGAACACGGTGCGCGTGCCGTCGTCGTGCACGTCGCTGGTCGCGACGTACCGGATGATCAGGTGTTTCCCCTTCTCGAGATCGATCGTGATCTCTTCGCCGGTTTCAAGGCCGTAGAAGAAAGCGCGTGTCGGCAGCACGCTCACGTCACCGAAATGCGTGCGATCCGCCATGTAGCTGGAGAACACTTTCGGATACATCAGCCACGACGCGAACTCGTGGTCGGTAATCGCGCGCGGCATCCTCTCCTGGACCTGTGCGCGCGCCTGCACGAGATCGACCGGCGCCAGGCGCTCGCCCGGGCGTGACGTCGAGGGCTGCTCGCTGCCGAGAATTTTCTGCTGCAGTTCGCGTGGGAAGCCGCCGAACGGCTGCCCGATGTCGCCGCGGAAGAGCGCGACGACGGACTCCGGAAATGCGACGTCGGTCTGTGGATCGGCGACATCCGCGGCCGTGAGTCCACTCGTCACCATCATGATCGCCATGTCGCCCACGACCTTCGACGACGGCGTGACCTTCACGAGGTCGCCAAACATCACGTTGACCTGCGCGTAGGCGCGCGCCACTTCGTGCCAGCGGGTGTCATCGATCCCGAGCGAGCGAGCCTGTTCGCGCAGGTTCGTGTACTGGCCGCCGGGCATGCCGTGCACGTACACCTCGGAAGCGCCGGAACGCATGTCGCTCTCGAACGCAGCGTAGCCGTGACGCACCTGCTCCCAGTAGTTGGAGAGCACCCGCAGGTTGTCGGGGTCGAGCCCGGAATCCCGCGGCCCGTGGCGCAACGCTTCGACGATCGACCCCAGGTTCGGCTGCGACGTCAGACCGCTCATGGCGTCGAGCGCGCCGTCCACGGCGTCGCAACCGGCGTCGATCGCCGCGAGCACGCTGGCGGCTGCAATGCCGCTGGTGTCATGCGTGTGGAAGTGCACCGGGATCCCGATCTCGTCCTTGAGCGCCTTGACCAGGGTGTGCGCGGCTCGCGGCTGGCACAGGCCCGCCATGTCCTTGATGCCGAGGATATGGGCGCCCGCCTGCTCCAGCTGCTTCGCCATCGCGACGTAGTACTTCAGGTCGTACTTGGTCTGGCGTGGATCGCTGAGGTTGCCGGTGTAGCAGATGGCGGCCTCGCAGAGCTTGCCGGACTCGCCAACCGCGTCCATCGCGACGCGCATGTTGTCGACCCAGTTCAGCGAATCGAAGACGCGGAACAGGTCGACGCCGTTCTTCGCCGCCTGCTGCACGAAGTAGCGCACGACGTTGTCGGGATAGTTCGTGTACCCGACCGCGTTAGCTGATCGCAGCAGCATCTGCAGCAACAGGTTCGGCATCGCCTCGCGGAACGCGATCAGGCGATCCCACGGGCACTCGCGCAGGAAGCGCATCGCGACGTCGAACGTCGCGCCGCCCCAGCATTCCACGGAAAAGAGGCCGGGGGCCAGCCGCGCGTAGGCCGGCGCGATGGCGACCAGGTCGCGGGTGCGAAAGCGCGTCGCCAGCAGCGACTGATGGGCGTCACGGAACGTCGTGTCGGTGAACAGCACCTGCGGCTGCTCGAGCATCCAGCGCGAGAACTTCCCCGCGCCCAGCTCGTCGAGCCGCTGCTTCGTGCCAAGCGGTGGCGTACTGACGGGCAACTTCGGCGGACGAGCCTCCACGATGCGGCCCGGACGAGCGCGGCCAATGACCTCGGGATTGCCGTTGACGATCACGTCCGCGACGAAACGCAGCAATCGCGTCGCACGGTCGCGCTTGCGCGGATAGCGGAACAGCTCCGGCGTCTGGTCGATGAACCGGGTGGTGTACGAGCCGTCACGAAAGTGCTCGTGTGTGATCAACTGCTCGAGGAAGCGCAGGTTCGTGCTGACGCCGCGTACCCGAAACTCTTTCAGCGCGCGGTCCATGCGCGCGATCGTCTCGTCGGACGACGGCGCCCAGGCGGTCACCTTCACCAGCAGCGAGTCGTACGAACGGGTGATGAACGCGCCCGAGTACGCCGTGCCTGCATCGAGCCGGATGCCGAAACCCGCCGGACTGCGGTAGGCCGTGATGCGGCCGTAGTCCGGGATGAAATTGTTCTCGGGGTCTTCGGTCGTGACGCGGCACTGCATCGCGTGGCCGGTGATGCGGATATCCGCCTGCGCCGGCACGCCACTCGCGGGCGTCCCGATTGCGGCGCCTTCCGCGATCCGGATCTGCGCCTTGACGATGTCGATGCCGGTGACCACTTCGGTCACCGTGTGCTCGACCTGAATGCGCGGATTGACCTCGATGAAATAGAACTGACCCGTGTCTGCGTCCTGCAGGAACTCGACCGTGCCCGCATTGAGGTACCCGACCGCGCGCCCGATGCGTAGCCCCAACTCGCACAGGTCGAGTCGCTGCGTGTCGTCCAGGAAGACGGACGGTGCGCGCTCGACGACCTTCTGGTTGCGACGCTGCACGGTGCAGTCGCGCTCGTAGAGGTGCACCAGGTTGCCGTGCGTGTCGCCGAGGATCTGCACTTCGACGTGACGCGCGCGGCGCACCAGTTTTTCGAGGTAGACCTCGTCGTTGCCGAATGCGGCCTTGGCCTCGCGCCGTGCGGTGGCGACCAGCTCGATCAGTTGTGACGCGTCGTCGATCGCGCGCATGCCGCGGCCGCCACCGCCCCAGCTGGCTTTGAGCATCACCGGATAGCCGACCTGCGCGGCCAGACCGAGCACCTTCGCATCGTCCAACGGCAACGGTGGCGTTGCCGGCATCACGGGCACGCCCGCCGAAGTCGCGAGGTCGCGCGCGGTCACCTTGTTACCGAGGCGACGCATGATTTCGGGCGTCGGTCCGATGAACAGCAGCCCCGCGTTCGCGCAGGCCTCGGCGAACATGGGGTTTTCGGACAGGAACCCGTAGCCTGGGTGGATCGCGTCGGCGCCGCATTCAAGCGCCACGCGCACGATGTCGTCGATGCCGAGGTAGGCCTCGACCGGACCCTTGCCTTCACCGACCAGGTAGGCCTCGTCCGCCTTCATGCGGTGGAGCGAGAAGCGATCTTCCTGCGAGTAGATCGAGACGGTCTTGATGCCGAGCTCGTGCGCGGCGCGCATCACCCGGATGGAGATTTCGCCGCGGTTGGCGACGAGCAGGGTCTTGATCTTGCGGTGGTGACGCATCGGGTCGGGGGAACTCGGTCGAAGGAGATCAGGGGATGGACGCGTTCCCATGGTCGGCCGGGCTGCGCGCTGCACCCGAAATAATACGTGGCGCGGCGCTCTGGTATGGTTCGTTTCCCTCGAACGACCTGCCGCGAAGTCATCGTCATGCCAGCGATTGCCGTCCACGGAGGCGCGGGAGACATCCCGCCCGCCGAACTCACGCCCGAACGGGAAGCCGCCTACCGCACCGGATTGGAGCAGGCGCTGCGCGCCGGGCAACGAATCCTGGACGCAGACGGCCCGAGCCTCGATGCCGTCGTCGCGGCGGTGCAAGTGCTCGAGGAAAACCCGCTCTTCAATGCCGGCCGCGGTGCCGTGATCGCCGCCAACGGCATCTGCGAACTCGACGCGTCGCTGATGGATGGACGCGACCTGCGCGCAGGCGCGGTGACCGGCCTGCGTCACGTGAAAAGCCCGATCGGCCTCGCCCGCCTGGTGATGGACAAGTCGCCGCACGTGATGTTGTCGGGCCAGGGCGCCGAGGAATTCGCCCTCGAACAGGGGCTCGAACCCGTGGCGAACCGCTATTTCGTCACGGAGCGGCGGCAGCGCGAGCTGGCGGCCGCACTCAATGCGAGCGCAGGCAGTTTCCGTGAATCCCTGATGGGAACGGTCGGCGCCGTGGCGCTCGATGCGGCCGGCGACCTGGCCGCCGCGACCTCGACCGGCGGCATGACCGCCAAGCGTTGGGGCAGGGTCGGTGATTCACCGGTGATCGGCGCCGGCACATACGCAGCCAACGACTGCTGCGCCGTCTCGGCGACGGGTCATGGCGAATACTTCATCCGCGCGACTGTCGCGCACGAAATCGCGTCGCTGATCCGTTACGCGGGCAAGAGCGTGCGTGCAGCTGCGGACATCGTGGTCCACGAGCAGCTGCAGCGGATGGGGGGCGAAGGTGGCGTGATCGTCGTCGGCCGCGACGGCACGATCGCGCTGCCATTCAACTCTCGTGGAATGCTGCGCGGCTCGATCGACGCGCAGGGTCGGATGACGATCGGAATTCTCTGACTACCCGCTGTTCAAGCCGAGAAATAGCGGGCGAGATATTCGTCGAAAGAAAGCGTGTCCGACGCTTCGATACGCGCCTGCTGGTCGATCGACTCGGCCGCCTCGGCGGCAAACTCTGCCTGCCTGGAGGAGTTCGGGGAGAGCAGGTCCTTGAAGTAGGACTGGTGAACTTTCGACATGCGCAGCGCAAAATTGAAGAACGATTCCTCGTTCGTGCGCATTTCGTGCAACGAGCGCGCCGCCGGAGTCAGCGAGACATCGCGGATTTTTTCCTCCTGCAACTCGAGTGCAGTGAGGTACGGACGTTGCGCGTCGCCTTCGTCCAGCAGTTCGCACAGGCCGCGCATTGAATCGATGATTTCCGCGGCCCAGTCACTCAACCTGACCTCGCGACCAGCGCGCCGCAGCATCAAACCGGGCCGGCGGCCTTCGCGCGCGACGATGGCGTGGTTGCCGTCGAGTTCATCCTGCTCCGAGTTCTCGATCGGTCGGCTGTCGCGCAGGACACAAAAGGCCGCGAATGCCTCGAGGAACCGCAGCTTGTTCTGGTTGACGCCCACCGGGTCGAATATGCTGGCATCGAGCGAGCGCATCTCGACGTACTGCACGCCCGCGCGTTGCAGCGCTTTCGTTGGTCGCTCGCCACTCCGGGTGACGCGCTTCGGACGGATGAAGCTGTAGTACTCGTTCTCGATCTGCAGGATGTTGGCGTTGAGCTGGGCGTACTCGCCATCGACCTGCACGCCGATCTTCTCGTAATCGGGGTTCGGCGTGCTGATCGCGGCTGTCAGGTCACGCACGTAGTGATCGAGGCTGTTGACCGAGACGTTGAGTCCCGCCTGGCTCTTGTTGCGGTAGCCCAGGTCGCTCATGCGCAGCGAGGTCGCATACGGAGCGTACAGGCTGCCCGGTTCCAGCGGCTCGAGACCGTCGACCTTGCGTCCCTGCAGGAATGACGGGCACAGCGCAGGGGAATTCCCGAACAGGTACAGCACGATCCAGCCGTGCCGCCGGTAATTCCGCAGCAGCGAGAAGTAAGATTCTGAGCGGAAGGCCTGGCCGGAGTCCCTGGGCTGCAGCACGTCTGCGAGCACCGGCCAGAAGTGATCCGGGAACGAGTAGTTGAAGTGCACGCCCGCGATGGCCTGCATCACGCGGCCGTAGCGGTGGCCGAGACCCTGGCGGTACACGGTTTTCATGCGCCCGACGTTCGAGGAGCCGAACTGCGCGATCGGGATGCTGGCCTCGCCCTTGATGGCGCAAGGCATGCTCGTGGCCCAGAGCAGTTCGTCGTCAGGCAGGTTCGTGTAGACGAAGTGATGCAGGTCGGCGAGGTACTGCACCAGTTCCCAGGTGTGGGCGAATGGAGGCGTGACCAGTTCGATCAGCGCTTCGGAGTAATCGGTCGTGACGTGCTCGTTGGTGAGCGCCGACCCCAGGGTCCGGGGATGCAGCGCCTTCGAGATCTGTCCCGTCGGCGTCACCCGCAGAGACTCCCGCTCCACACCCTTGAGTCCGCCCTGCAGCACGCCACGCGCGCGGGCGTTGATGACGCCGGCGAGGCGTTTTTCGAAGGCTCGGTCGAGAGACATCGTGGGCTCAGCCGCCATGACGAGGCCGGGTAGGTTAGCAGAACGGCCTGAGGGTCCCGGCCACGCGCTGGGCATGACGATAGACGTCGATCGCTGGTCGACGCGAGCCCTTCCTGGCCGGTCGAAGGCCCAGCTGCGGTCCTTGGAAATGCACCCTGAATAGTCATTTTTCTCAATAACTTCAATATTTTATGCGATTTTGGATGACCCGACGGCGAGCGCCGCCCGCAGCCAGCGGCTATGCTTGCGCCGTGCGCCACCTGAGAGTCCTCGTCGTTGCGATCGTGGTCGTCGGTACGCTGGGAGCTGCACCCGCGCGCGCCGAGGACTCCATGCGCTGCGGCAGCAAGCTCGTCACCATCAGTGACGGCAAGGACAAGGTTCGCGCCTTATGCGGCGAACCGTCGAGCGTCAGTTTCCAGGGATTGATCCGACGCGCGCCCCGCTACGAGTACGGTTACGGTTACAACCGGTACGACTACTACGGCCCGGGTGTCATCGAGATGCCGGTGGAAGTCTGGACGTACAACTTCGGCTCGAGCAAGTTGCTGCGCAAGCTGCGCTTCGTGGGCGACGAGCTCGACGACATCCGCACCGACGGCTACGGCTACTGATGCAACGCCACGGGCGGCTCAACGGCGTGCATCGATCCAGCGATTGATCCTGGTCTCGAGCACGGACAAGGGCAGTATTCCGCTGCCGATGACTTGTTCGTGGAATTCGTGCACATCGAAGCGTTCGCCGAGCCGCTGCTCGGCGCGACGGCGCAGCTCGAGAATCTTCAGTTGCCCGACCTTGTCGGCGAGCGCCTGGCCGGGACAGGCGACGTAGCGATCGACTTCGGCAGCAATGTCCGCCTCGCCAAGCGCCGTGTTCTCGCGCAGGTAATCGCCCGCACGCTGGCGGCTCCAGCCCTGCGCATGCAGGCCCGTGTCGACGACGAGGGCCGCCGCACGCCACAGCTCCACGTTCAGTGCGCCGAACTGGCTGTACGGATCCGCATACAGCCCCAGTTCGGTTCCGAGCGATTGCGCGTACAGGGCCCACCCCGCGACAAAGGCCGCGTCGTCGCCGAAGCGGCGGAACCGCGGCAGATTGGGCGTCTCCTGCGCAATCGCTGCCAGGTAGAAGCGCCCGGGCACGGCCTCACCCAGGTACAGCGCGTCCAGCGCATAGGACGGGCGCGATGCGAGTTCACTGGTATTCACGTAAAGGACGCCAGCATGTCCGCCAGCGGCACTCTGCGGTGAGTACGACGCCGCTGTAGCAGAGGCCGCGCGAAAACCTTCGATCGGCCGGACTGCGAAAGTCGCCTTCGGCCGGCGCTGGAACAGCGAGGGCAATCGCGCATCGACGCGATCGTGCAGTGCCGCATAACCCGCGAGCAGCGACTGGGCATCGCCGAACTGGAACCGCGGGTCCGCACGCAACGCATCGAACACGGCTCGCGGCTCACCCGCGATGCCAAGCGCTCCCTGCAGGCCCACGAGACTTGCACGCAACCGCGCCACCTCGCGCTGGCCGAGCTCATGCACGTCCGCCGGAGTCATGTTCGTCGAGGTGTAGTACCGCACGAGGTGCGCATACCAGAGGTCCCCGCTCGGCAGGTCCGACCACGACACGGTGTCGCGCGCCCTCGGCAGGTATTCCTGGGCCAGGTAATCGTGCAGACGCCGATAGGCGGGCAATACTTTCGTTCGCAGCTTTTCGTCGTAGGCCTGCAGTAAGCGATGGCGGTCGTCGACGCTCGGTCCGGCCGGGAAGTTCAGCAGCGGCTGCCAGAACACGGTCTGCCGCGGGTCCTCGAGCCGGCCGAACGCCTCGAGCTGCGGCAGCGTGCGCTCGACCACGTCCCGCGGCAGCACCACGCCCTTGGTGACGCCGGCGCGCAGGTTGTTGATGGTCTGGTCCACCCAGACGACGAAGCCGTCCATGCGCGCGAGGAAGTTGTCGTAATCGCGCGTCGTCCTGAACGGATGCGCGCCCTTGCCGGAACCGAGCTGCGCGAAGACCCCCGGCCAGTTCGCGAACGAGTTGATCGCCAGCAGTTCGCTCGGATACCGGTAGCCGCCGATGCCCAGCTCACGCTGGCGCTTGAAGGCCGCATAGGTGACGAGGTCCTCGCCTGCGAGCCGCTTCGGGTCGATTGCCGCCAGCTTCTCGAGCGATTCCTGTTCGATACCGAGCGAATCCGCCATCCAGCTCATGCTGACGTAGTCGCCGAAGCGATCGTCGAACCGGTGGTCGCCGAACTCGCTGGCACGAATGGGGTTCAGCGCGAGGTACTGGTCGAAATACGTTTCGACGACGCGATACAGCTCAGCCGCGTCAGCGTTGGACGCGCGCAGTGGAGCTGACAATTCCGAAGGTTTTTCCTCGGCTCGCGTCGTCGGCTCCGGCGCGAAATCGCACGCCGTCAATGCCAGCGTGGCGACCAGCAAGGGCAGCAGGCAATGGTCTCGCCGCATGCGTCCGGACTTCAGCGGCGAGCCGCGATCCAGCGGTCGACCTTCGCTTCGAGCACGTCCATCGGCACGGCACCGTCGCTCAGGACTTCACGGTGGAAGTCGCGGAGGTCGAACTTCGGCCCGAGCGCCTGCTCCGCTTTGTGGCGCAAGCCCTGGATCCGCAGGTCCCCCACCTTGTAGCCGAGCGCCTGACCGGGCCAGGCGATGTAGCGCTCGACTTCGGAGACGACGTCCGACTCGGCCAGCGTCGAGTTGTCGAGCATGAACTTGATCGCCTGTTCCCGTGTCCAGCCTTTCGCATGCAGTCCGGTGTCGACGACAAGCCGCATCGCACGCAACTGCTCGTCGTTCAGGCGGCCGTACCACTGGTAAGGGTCGGTGAAGAGGCCGAGCTCCTTGCCGAGGAACTCCGCATAGAGCGCCCAGCCTTCGACGTAGGCCGTGTAATCGCCGCCGAAGCGGCGGAATCGCGGCACCCCTTCGAGTTCCTGCTGGATCGACACCTGGAAGTGGTGACCCGGGGACGCTTCGTGCAGCGACAGCGTTTCCATGCCGAACTTCGGCTGCGCCTTCAGGTTATACGTGTTGACGTAGAACACGCCGGGACGCGAGCCGTCCGCCGAGGGCTGCTGGTAATACGCACCCGCCGCGGACTGCGCGCGGAACGCCTCGACCTCGCGCACTTCATAGTCCGCCCGCGGCAACACCGAGAACAGCTTTGGCAACGCAGCGTCGATCTGCGTCTTGAGCGCGCGGTACCCGCTGAGCAAGTCCGAGCCCTGGGTGAAATAGAACTGCGGATCGGTTTCGAGGAACGTGAAAAACGCCTCGAGGTCGCCCTTGAACCCTACCTGCTGCCGGACCTCGTCCATTTCACCCAGGATGCGCTGCACCTCGCTGTGGCCCAGCGCGTGAATCTCATCGGGCGTCAGTTTCGTCGTGGTGTGCTCCTGCACGTAGTAGTCGTACCAGGCCTGCCCGTCAGGCAACGCCGTCCACGCCACGCTGCTGCGCGATTGCGGCAGGTAGTCGTCGCGCACGAAATCACGCAGGCGCCTGTAGGCGGGCAACAGCTTGCTGTCGAGCATCCTGGTGTACTCGGCAGTGAGTCGCTCACGATCGGCCGCGGAGAAACTCGCCGGCAAACGCTGGATCGGTGCGTAGTACTGGCTGTCCCGCGCCTGCGGCACGGCCATCGCGTCAAGCTGACCGAGCACCTTTTCCATGACGGCACGCGGTTGCACGACACCCTTGGCCGCGCCTTCCTGCATGTTGACGATCGCCTGGTCCATCCAGACGACCAGCCCGTCCAACCGCTGCAACCAGCGTTCGTAGTCCGCGACCGTCTCGAACGGCTGCGCGTTGGTGCCCGAACCCAGCGCGGGCATCACGGTGAGCAGGCTGCCGGCCTGGTTGATCGGCAACAGATGAAACGGAAACCGTTCGCCCCGCGCTTCCCGTTCCCGCTCGTACAGGAAGATGTCGTACGAGATGCGGTCCGCTGGCGAGAGCGGTTCCGGATCGAGCGCGCGGATCGCCGCGAGGTATTTCTGGTTCATCGCGTGCGCGGCGGCCAGGTACTGCGGACCGATCGAATTCGGCAACTGCTCGTCGTAGCGATGGTCGCCGATGTAGGTCGCGAGCAAGGGGTTGGCGCGCAGGTTGTCCTCGAAATAAGTCTCGAAGAGCGCATCGAGCTGCTGCCTGGTGTCGGTCGCCATCGCCGGCAACTGCGCATCCGGCGCCTTCGTGGCGGTCGGGGACGGGGGCGCCGAGA
>Ga0209254_10004514_pt1 | contig 12748 bp, 13 predicted proteins | sample FrelakmetDIP11DI_FD_187148 | JGI IMG/M metagenome (GOLD analysis project Ga0209254, IMG submission 187148) | Freshwater lake sediment microbial communities from the University of Notre Dame, USA, for methane emissions studies - DIP11 DI (SPAdes)... | ecosystem: Environmental > Aquatic >...
CTGGCGTTCTTAACGGGAGTCGGAAAGGAGGCTGTTATCGAGCAGATCGTTCAAGCGCTCCAACCATCGTAATCCGATCATTTTATGCAATTCTATGTGGCTCCAAATACACCTATAAGGAGAGTGTACAAATGGATGTTATTTTAAATGGCATTAGTGCATGGTTTAACAACCTTGGCGCAACGGTTATCCTGCCAATTATTATCTTCTTCCTCGCCCTGATCCTGGGTGCAAAGCCAGGCAGGGCGTTTCGTGCGGCGGTCACCATTGGCATTGCCTTCATCGGCATTAACCTGGTCATCGGTCTGATGTGGGGCACCCTGACCGAAGTCGGGCAAGCCATGGTGAAAAATACTGGCCTTGAGCGCAATGTTGTTGATGTTGGCTGGCCAGCCGCGGCTGCGATTGCTTTCTCCACTAAGGTTGGGTTATGGGTTATCCCGATCGCCATCCTGGTTAACGTGATCTTGCTATTGATCCGCTTCACGAAGACCTTGAATATCGATGTGTGGAACTACTGGCACTTCGCCTTCATCGGCTCCCTGGTCGCCATCGTAAGCCAGAACTTTGCTTTGGGTTTATTTGCTTCAGCCGTGGCGGCTGCCTGGGCGTTATTCTTCGGCGACTGGGTCGCAAAAGCCATTCAGCACTTTTACGGCCTGCCAGGGATTTCCATCCCCCACCTGACCACCGGTCCAGGCGTGCCCTTTGCGGTGGCTACCAACTGGGTGTTGGAAAAAATCCCTGGTGTAAAGAAAGTCAACTGGGACCCAGACACGATTCAGAAACGTTGGGGTATTTTTGGCGACCCGATCATCTTGGGCCTGGTTATCGGTCTGGTGCTGGGTATCCTGGCCTTCTATAATGTCGGGAGTGCTCTGCAGGTGATCACGAAGGTGCTCCAAACCGGCATGAACCTGGCAGCGGTCATGTTGTTGCTGCCCCGCATGGTGCAAATATTGATGGAAGGCTTGATCCCGATTTCCGAAGCGGCGCGCGACTTCCTTAACCGGCGCGCCTCCAACCGCGAAATCTACATCGGCCTGGATTCCGCCATTTTGATCGGTCACCCGGCGGCCATCTCCACCGCCCTGCTGCTGGTCCCGATCGCAATCTTGATGAGCTTGATCCTGCCCGGCAACCAGGTGATCCTGTTTGCTGACCTGGCGATTATCCCCTTCGTCGTAGCCGGTTTCGCCCCGGTCATGCGCGGCAATATTTTCCGCATGGTCATCGCCGGTATTATCGAGCTGGGGATCGGTTTCTACATTGGCACCGGCATGGCAGCTGCGTTCACTGCGGCTGCCGTAGAGGCACAATTTACGGCACCGGAAGGCGCTTCGCAGATCATCAGCATCGGCGATGGCTTCTTGTGGACGCCATGGTTGTTCCAGTTACTTGGAAAAAATCTGGGTTGGATCGGCGTCGGCCTCTTGGCATTGCTGGTACTGGTTTTGATGTTCTTCTACAATCGCAACCCGCGCCCGTGGGATATCCTGGCTGGCGCTCCGAGCGAAGAAGAAGAAGTAGTAGCAGCAGTAGTAGAGCCCGCTGGGGCTGATTGACGGCTGCGTTCAGACAACTGAATACTGATTTATGCTGGGGCAGTCTTGCTGAGGCTGCCCCAGCCAGCCAGCCGTTAGACGATGATCGGAGAATATTCATGGCAAAAGTAGAAGAAAACCGGACTTTCCCAAATAAGACCGCCGACCAACTTTATCAGGCTTTTGAGCCCGCCTACCAGAAGGCCGGCTTTCAAACCTGGAAACTGCGCCCGATTGGTTGGCTGGCGCTGGCCAAGCGCCAGGAAGCCGGCACAGATGTGCAAAGCACGCTCTCCGCTCGACCTGGCAACCCGGCCTCAGCCACGCTGGTGATCACCAGCGAGAGTCAATCCAAGGAGCAGCTCCATGCCTGGGCGTCCGAGTTGTGGCAAGCCCTTGAGCAATCGGTATAGGAAATGATCGATACGCTTGTCAGATCATTTTTGGGGGGCTGGGGGCAAACTCTCTTAGACACCTATCTCAAGTATAGCCTGTGGATTAATTCAATCCTCCTGCTTTATTTTCTGGCGCTGCTGGTTTCCCAACGGAATTATCGCCAGACCCTGGCTGACCTGCTTGAAGCCATCGAAAAAACCTTACCTGATCAGCTCCATAAGAAAACCAGCCAGGATATCGCTCGGCTACTGAAGAAGAGGGATATCCCCTGGGAGGTCGGCCTGAAGGCTTCCCAGTGGCCACTGATCGCCTCTCCACGCCAGTTCATCCCGCGCATCAAGAATGAGCAAACGCTCAAGAAATTGTATCCAATCGACAACCTGGCGAATCTCCTGGCCAACCGGGCCGACGCAGATGCGCCTAAAAGCCAGCCTTGAGCAACACTCCTATCTCACACTTATAAAACCATTTCAATCAACTCAATTTCACCCAGGAGAACCTTGCGATGCAATCCATCGATATAACCGTCACCCATCCGGTTGGCTTACACGCCCGGCCGGCCGCTGATTTTGTTAAGCTGGCGGCAAAGTTCCCGTGCGAGATCAAGATATGTAATCTGACCGCGGCAGGGAAGACGGTGAATGCCAAGAGCATCCTGAGCGTCATGACCCTGGGCGTCCAAAAAGATCACGTTGTGCATATTGAGACCAATGGGGAACGGGAAGACGAAGCCCTGCAGGCTCTGAAGGACCTGATTGAAAGCGATTTCGGCGAGGGAGCAGGATGAATAAAGCGCAAGGGATTGCCGTTTCCAATGGAATCGCCATAGGTCCATGCTGGATCTACCGTCCGGCTGTGGTTAAGACTGAGCGCTGCCCAATCCAGGACCCGGCCGGAGAGATCGAACGTCTCGAAAAGGCATTAACACAAGCCAAGCAGCAGCTACATGCGCTGTACGAGCGCGCCCTCGCCAGTGTTGGGGCAACTGAGGCCGCCATTTTCGAAGCGCACCAGCTATTTCTGGATGACCCTGAATTCATCGGGACGATCCAGACCGCCATTCAAGATGAGTGCATCAACGCCGAGGCAGCTGTGGCCGAGATTTCGGAAACCTTTGCCAGCCAGATGCTGGCCCTGGAGGATGAATATTTCCAGGCGCGCGCCCAGGATATCCGCGACGTCAGCCGTCGTGTCCTGTATTGCCTGAATGGAATTTCGCCCGACCAATTGCAGCCGCAGTCTCCGGTTGTCATTCTGGCTGAAGAACTCACGCCATCCGACACCATGCAGTTTGACCGGCAGGTGATCCTGGGGTTGTGCACCCAGCGCGGCGGGCCAACCTCGCATACAGCCATCCTGGCGCGCAGCCTGGCTGTACCGGCCGCAGTCAGCGTGCCGTTTGATTTATCCAACCTGTGTGACGGCTCAGTTGTGGTCCTGGATGGCAGCACAGGCATCCTGATTTGTGAGCCAGACGATAATGAGCTCGTCGCTGCCCGCCAAAAGCAAGAAGCCTGGAACAATACCTGGCGATCGCAGCTCAGCGCGGCGAGCCAGTCCGCGCAAACTCGCGATGGGCGCACCGTCGAGATTGTCGCTAATATCGGCGGGGTGATCGATGCGCGCCAGGCGATCGATTTTGGCGCCGAAGGGGTTGGCTTGCTGCGCACTGAGTTTCTATACCTGGATTATGGTCGCCTGCCAAGTGAAGAAGAACAGGTCGCTATCTATCGGGAAATCTTGCAGGTGATGGGTAGTCGCCCGGTGGTAGTGCGCACCCTCGATATCGGCGGCGATAAACCAGTTGATTACCTGGACCTGCGCCCGGAAACCAATCCATTCCTGGGATGGCGGGCTATCCGCATGATGCGGGATCACCCGGATGTGCTGTTCGCTCAGATGCGAGCCCTGTTGCGCGCCACCAGCCCCGAGAGCGACCTGCGCGTCATGGCGCCAATGGTTTCTTGCGTGGATGAAGTTCGGCAGGCGCGCCAGCTTTTCGATGAAGCTAAGGCATCACTGCGCCAGGAAAATCGGCTGGCGACTGAAAAAATCCAATTTGGCATCATGGTGGAGGTGCCTTCCGCTGCGTTGATCAGCGAACACCTGGCTGAATATGTCGACTTCTTCAGCATCGGCACAAACGATCTGACCCAATATACCCTGGCGGTCGACCGCACCAACGAACGCGTGGCTTACCTGGCAAGCTCATTCCATCCGGCGGTGCTGCGCCTGATTGCGCGCACGATTGAGAAGGCGCACGAAAAAGGTCGCTGGGTGGGCCTGTGTGGGGAGATGGCTGGCGATCCCCTGGCGACCCCGCTGCTGCTTGGCCTGGGGCTGGACGAGTTCAGCATGGCGCCGTCTTCAATTCCGGTGGTCAAAGAGCTCATCCGCAAGCTGGATGTTAAGGAATGCCAGGAGGTGGCAAAGCTGGCGTTAGCCCAGCCAGGTACCGTGGCTGTGCGAGACCTGCTGGAAAACTGGCTTTCCCGTCTGGCCTGACTTCAAATGGCGCTGCCTGGGGTTTCAGTGGAAGCGCCTCGCCTTACTCAGGCGGGCGGAAAGCAGGCGAGATCAGCTCATACTGCCGATGTGCGTCATCCATAAGGATGTGCTGCAGCTTGCCTTCGGCGATATTCGCCAGGTAGAAGGTAGTGCGGTCATGCTCTGGATCATCTCCCAACGGCCAGGCAGTGATGATCAGGCGCTGGCTGTCTGGCGCCCAGGCCAGGGAAGGGGTACTCCCCCAGGTGAAGAGCGTTTGCAGGCTGCTGCCATCCGGGTGAATGACATTGACCTGGACGACCGGCTCGCCGGCCGGGTCAACTCCCGGGGCAGTGAAGGCAATCCAATTCCCATCCGGTGACCAGGTCGGGGTGCTGCCGTCCACGCCCAGCGGGGTGAGCAAGCTGCCGCTCAGGCTGATGTCTCCTAAATCAAGCACAGCCAACTGGCGTTGGCCGTCGAGCTCAGTCCACACAGCCAGTTGGGCGCCATCAGGAGAGGCAGCCGGGTAATTCTTAAGCCATTCCCAGCCGCCGTTGAACGGCACATCGGTGACCAGGCTACGCTCCAAGTCCAGGCGATACAACCCTGGCTCGATAAATTGGCCAGATCCATCTTTATTCTTAATGCTGTGGCGGAAGAAAAGCAGGGTATTCTCGTCCAGCCAGGCAAGCGGCATCTGGATGCCAGCCAGGTCTGCAGTTAAAGTCTGGTAGTCGTTCCTGCTGGAAGTGACCTCAGGATTGATCAGAGTGATCAGGCTGCCATCCTTTTGTTCATTTTCGACGGTCATAGCGACCCAGGCGCCATCCGGCGACCACAAAACCATATCTGTAGTTCCCATCAGATTATCCGCCAGGGTGGAAAAACTTCCACTGCGGGGATCGAAAAGCAGCACGCGAGAATTGGCTGAGTCAATCAATACCGCCTGATTACCATCTGGCGCCCAATGCAGCAGGTTATCGAAGTTTTCCGGCAAACCGGGGATCAGGTCAATCTGGCAGCCAGACTGGGTAAACAGACAGGCAGAGTCAATCCGCGCCAGCTGTCGGTCGAAAGGCGGCAGCACCGAGCGCAGGGTGAAGTACAGGCTTGCCTTGAATGCGTTGCTGGAGACAATGCCACTTTGGTCATCCGGGATCGACAGGACAATCGTATCGCTGGCCGCGGGGGTTGGCGTTGCAGTGGGCATTTCGAGCGGATTATCAGGCGGCTCGCCAGGCTGGCTGGCGGGTGGTGATGACGGGATATCTCCCGGCTGGCTGGTCGGCGCTGCCTCAAAGGGAGCAGACTCGATTTGATCAGAGTCAGTAACGTCCTCCGGCAGGGTGGGATTGTAGACAATGGCATCTATGGCAATATCTTCGGACACGTTGCCGGATTCATCGAACCGCTGGCGGCGCAGGATCACACCGGTCTCAGAATCGATCCAGTAGCGCGCTCCTTCCCAATCGATGACCACTGCCGGTCGCCCGGCCTGGACGGCATGTTCAATGACCTGCATTGATTCAACACTGCCTTCCAACGCGCGCGGGAAGAGCATCTCAATCACCACACCTGCCGTTTCGAGAGGGTGGTCGAACCAGCGCATGGCTGCGGAGTTGGGGTCAAACTCGCCGCTCTGGTGGTCGTAGAGCAGCAAGCTCTGGCCGTTGCTGGCCCACACCCAGCGTGGCTCCAGGTCTGGGTCGAATGGCACATCACCAGAGAGCTGGTCAGTACTGATCACCCGACCGATGCCATCCCGGTCGAGCCAGCCCTGCACATGGAAGGTATAGGGTTCGCCATCCGGGCTGACTGTATGCGCTTCCCCCTGCACCCAAAGAGTCTCCCAGGCAGGATTGAGGATTACTGCCTGGATGGTTTCTGGCAGGCTTTCCAAACCCAGGGCAGGCGGCGGCGCTTGGGGAGTGGGCGTCGCTTCGTCAATAGCCATAGTAAGCGCCTCAGTCGAAGCGGCTGGAGATTCAAGCAGGGAGAGGGCCGCGCTGGGCGAGGCCATTCCGACCGCGGGTTGCGAGCGAGGCAAGAAAGCGCGAATCGCCAGGCTGAAAACCAGCAAGAATAAACCAATGGCGGCTGCATAGCCGGCCGTTCGAATCCATCCAGCCAGGGGGAGCGCTTTGGCGGGGTGAGTTACTTTCACCGGCTGGGTCTGGCTGGCAGCCCCTCCGGAAAACTCCCCCATCAAGATCCTGCGGCGCAGCGCATCCCGGGCGCGGCTATCGGCTGAGAAATCCTCCCGGGACACTTTCCCAGCCATTTTTAAAGCCTGGCGCACCGCTTCAGGAGTCTCTCCACCGCCAGGCAGGGCAGCGCCAGATTGAGATGCGTCCCAATGGCGAGTAAACAGATCAGCTAATTCAGACTCGTTCATAACCACTATTCTCCACGCCCGGCAGCTCCTGTTCACCCAGATACTCGCGCAGGCGGTGCATAGCCCGATAAAGGATTACTCCAACATTACTCTCGCTTAACCCGCTCAGCTCAGCGATCTGGCGGTTGCTCAGACCTCCGTAGAACTTCATGCCAACCAGGTCACGCTCCCGCTCGCTGAGCCGGGACATGGAATGTAAGAGTTCCTGGTGTGATTCGCGCTGGATAAAGCCATCTTCCAATGCAGATTTTTCTGCCGGGCTGGAGCGCAAGATATCTAACGAAAAGAATTGACGACGGCGGGTTGCACGCAAGTGATCTGACAAGGCATTTCGGGCGATGGCAAACAACCAACCACCAAATGGTGCGCTCTCCGGACGGTAAGTGTGGATATTCTTAAAAGCGCGTTCAAAGACCTGCGCCGTCAGGTCGTCGGCCAGCTCAGGATCCAGGATGCGGACCCGCATATAGTTATAGATACGGTGGAAGTAGCGGTCGTAAAGGGTGACAAAAGCCAGCCGGTCTTGGGCGGCTCGCACTGCCAGAACCGCTTCTTCCCGCATTTGCCCATCAAAATCCACAGGTTGCTCCGCAGCGCGTTCTACTCAGGAATACGCCAGCGAGTAGATTGTATTACAGATCGAGGGGAAAAATAGATCACCACAGAGGTTTTCATACCCGGAGAGGTCAGAATTCTCGCTAATAGAATTACTGCTTGAAAAAACCTACTTACACGCTTGAGAAAATTCAGGTGGGTAACATTAATAAATCAGCTGGTTGGTTAACGATGATGTCGGGGCCGGCCTGTCGCAGCTTTACCAGACTCTGGTGTCCCCAGACGACGGCTACACTGGATATACCGGCCTGGCGGGCGGCCTGGATGTCGCTGACTGCGTCACCGATCATATAGGCCTTGGCAGTCCCATTTCCCAGGGTCGCTAGGATGCGCTGAATCTTCTCCACCCGGCTGCCCGGGTCCTCCAGCGTGAAAACTACCTCAAAGTATTCTTCTAATCCATAATGAGCAAGGTATTTCCGGACAACACCCGCTCCGTTTCCGGTGACCAGACCAAGCCGGTAAATCCTGGACAGCTGGGCGATAACCTTTCCGATGCCACCCACAGCCGGCATCGGCTGTGGGTAGTCATTGAAAACTGCCAGGATGCGCCGGGTATATTCGGGGATCAAATGCTCTGGCAGGCCGACCTGGCGCGCCAGGCCCTCCCAGCTCATCACCTCCAGGGCTTCCTGGTCGGCAGGGGTGGGCGTGCAGGGATAACCAAGCTGGGCGCAGATCTCCCCGGTGGCATCCAGCATGAACTGGCGGGTGTCAGCCATGACCCCGTCGAAGTCGAAGATGAGGATGTTGGTCATGAAGTGGGCTTGACTCCTATGAAGATTTCGGTCATACCCGGCTCGACTTCGGAATGGTCAAAGGGCCGGATTTGCGTCGTGAAGCCGGTTTCTTCTAAAAGGCGCAGCCAGTCGAGGCGTGGGAACAGGCCGAGGGTATGCCGTTCGTACTCGCAGCGCACGCTACCATCCGGCTGGCGCAGCAGGTATGCAAAATCGGCGATGAAGGTCGTATCGTCCGGGTCAGGGTCCCAGTTCCATTCCAGGTAGCGCATGGAGCGACCTTCCCGGTCGTGACCGCCGTGGTCAGTGCCGGGACGAAAGGTCTGTTTGACACAGTCAGGGACGAACAGCGCCACACCGCCCGGCTTGCAGTGCTCGTAAGCCGTCTCGATCACCTGGCGCAGGTCATCCAGGCTGGTCATATACATAACCGCGTCGTGGACGAAGACCGCGTCGAACAGGCGGTCCAGGCGCACAGTGCGCATGTCACCCTGGAGATGCTCGCACTCGGGATTAAGCCCCCGGCTGATCGCCAGCATGTCGGGAGAGAGGTCAACCAGGGTCAGCTGGAAATGGTGTTTGAGATGAGAGGCATTGTTGCCGCCGCCCGAGCCCAGCTCAAGCACTTCCCGTACCGGGATGCGGCTGGCAGCCAGGAACTCCCGGCGATAGATCTCTGCTTCCTCGGCGTATTCCTCCGGGGCGGTCAGGGCGTGGAACCAGGCAGCGAATTCGGTGTACAAGGTAGGGAGGGGGGTTGGCATAGATTAAGATATTCCGATGTGCCTATTTTACATTAGAAATTGTCGATGGTAGGATCGTCCATGAATGGAGAAACGAATACTCGAGTGAATGCAAAAGCCCTCACCCGGGTATTCGTGCTGTTTGTCTCATTCGTGGTCGGGTTAAGCTATTGAGGAATTACAAAAAGCTCTCCAATAATCCCCCCACCTCCGCCATCGAAAAGACCGGGCCGTCCACGCAGACCAGTTTCTCGCCCAGATTACAGCGCCCGCACTTACCGAGGCCGCAGTGCATGCGCGCCTCCAGGGTGACGTATTGCTGTTCTGGAGTAAAACCTAACCCGTTTAATAGCTTGTTCACATAATAGATCATCACTGGCGGGCCACAGGTGATGGCGATAGCGTTCTCTGGCGAGGGGGCGACGCGCTCGAGCAGATCGGTGATCAGGCCGACATTGTGATCCCAGGTCTGGTCGGGGACATCCACGGTGAGGTGCAGGTCGGTATCCGGAGCAGCCCGCCAGTCATCGTACTCGTCGGTGAAGACCAGCAGCGAGGGGTGCCGAGCAGCCCACAGGATGGTCAGGTGACCATAATCTTCGCGCTTCTCCAGCACAGATTGGATCACAGGTCTCAGCGGAGCTCCACCGATCCCACCCCCTAGCACGAGCAGGTCTTTCCCCTGGAAGGTTCCCATCGGGAAGGCGTTGCCCATCGGCCCGCGCACTCCGACCATGTCTCCCGGTCCCAGCTCATGCAGGCCGGTGGTGACTCCTCCCAGGCGCTGCACAGCGAACTCGAGCAGCGGGCTGTGCTGTGGGGTGGAGGCCAGGCCAAAAGGCGCCTCGCCCTCCCCAAAGGAGGACAAAAAGGCAAACTGGCCTGGATGGTAAGCAGCGAAGGCATCGCTGCCCCCGTTGAGCATCTGGACAGAGAAAAGCTTGATCTCAGAGGCCAGGTCTTTAACCTCGATCAGGCGACCGAGATAGGGGAGGTAAGGATTGTTGATTTCGTCCATATGGATGTCCTATCTTATTTTCCTATAGAACGAACTTAACTGGATGGAAACCACAGATAAACACAGATGAACACAGATTATTTAGAATTTTTTATTTGTCACAGCGCAATTCGCTTAATTTGGACACGCGGTGAGCCGAAGTTGATCAGCAAACAGAGGCGCAAGTCGGTTGCCTTCAAGTAATTGAGACATTGAGCCTGATGAATTCCATCCAAACTTTGAATCGCTTTCAATTCAACCAGTATGCAATCCTCTACCAGAAGATCAGCCACGTAATCGCCGACGATGATGCCATCATAGCGTACCTTGACTGGGTGCTGCTGTTCCAACTTTAAAACGTTTTTCCTTAATTCATGCGCCAGCGCGTTCTCGTAGACTTTTTCCAAGAAACCACTGCCCAATCCATTACTGACAATATAAGCACACCCAATGACCTTTTCAGTAATTGGATTGAATATTTTTAGATCCTCCTCCATCAACCTGGCCTGGAATTTCATTTTCATTTATTTATCTGTGCCCATCTGTGTTCATCCGTGGTTGCTCTCAAGCCCGCTCCAGCTCAGCAAAGTGATCCATCACCTCAGTGATGTCCACGCCCACCGGGCAGACCTCGATGCAGCGCCCGCAGCCGGTGCAAGCTGGGGAGTCCAGCCTGTACTGCTGCGGGTAATAATAAAACTTGCACTCAAAACGGTTGCGCAGGCGCTCACCCTTACCAGGACGCGGGGTATGCCCGCCGGCGATACGCCGGTAGTTATCCCCGCTGCAGGAATCCCAGCAGCGGATGCGCTCCCATTCGCCGGGAGCGCGGGCTTCATCGCGCAGGTCGAAACAGCGGCAGGTGGGGCAGACATAGGCGCACAACCGGCAACTCAGACAGGACTCAGCCATCAATCCCCAATAAGGGTCATTAAAGTGGGCTGGCCAGGCTTCTTGGGACGGCAACGTCAAGGCTGGAAAGATATCCTGGCGGTGGAGTTGAACATCAGGCCGAGTTATCCCCGGCGAAATCTCTCTCTGAGACAGTCCTTCAGCTATGCGCTCTCCTTTTTCTGTGACCACCTGGAGGGTGAACCCACCTTCTACTTCGGCCAGCATCAGGTCAACGTCAGCAGAGTCATCTGGCGATCCGCCCAGCAAGGTGCAGAAGCAGTTCTCGCCCATCTCCTGGCAGGCCAGACCGATCAGCACCGTGTTTTCGCGCCGCCGGGCGTAGTAGGGATCAACCGCCTCATGCTCCAGGAACACGGCGTCCAGCACTCGAACACCGCGTGCATCGCAGGGACGCACGCCAAAAACTACCTGGCGCTCCTCAGATATTGTCTCTTCGATTTGTACCTGTTGACCGCTCTTGTGGATGGACAGCAGGCGCTCGGTGGGTGGAAAGAAAAACTCCTTGGCGGAGAGCAGCGGCCGGGGGAAATCCCAAGCGATCTCCTGGCTGGACTCTACAGGGTGATAGAGCAGAATCTGATCTACCCAGCGCGGGCCGATCAATGTGTTCTCAGCAGCCAGACTATCCAGCCAATTTGCCAGGTTTTGGCGGGTGGTGAATCCAATTTGCGGCATGGTTAACCCTCCTCCCCACCCAGGATGGTGATAAATGGGGATGGCGCTATCGTGTACCCGGCATGGTGATCAAAGGAGGCGGCCATTTCATCCGCCAGCATGCGGTTGAGCAGACTGATCGGGATGCCCACCGGACAGACGCGCTCGCACTCGTCACAACCGATGCAGCGCCCGGCCAGGTGATAGGCGCGCCCCAGGTGAAAGGCGCGCTTTTCATTGATGTTAATGTCCATGCCTACCCACAATGAATCGTCACGCTCGTACAGACAGGTTGGGCAATTACACATGGGGCAGGCCTGGCGGCAGGCGTAGCAGCGCAGGCAGCGGTCGAACTGGCTCAACCAAAACTCCATACGCTCCTGGGGCAAAGCCTGCCTCAGCTGGGCGATGGCTTCCAGGGGGAATCCTGAGACTGAACTCTCCCTCGGCTGCGGGGCAAGGGTCGCATCGCCTACCAGCGTATCATAGACAAAGGGGATGCGCTGATCGCAGGACCGGCAGCGGGCCTGCAGGGAGCGAGTACTCAGTGTACCGTGTTCATTATTCAGTAAAGAATCCTCGTTAGAATCCGATGATCGTTTTACTGGTATGGTCTGATTAACATTAGACTGAAAACTGAATACTGGAGGCTGCTTACTCCTTTCCTCGACACCCGGACATACCACACCGATCACGTGCACCTGCTCACGAGTGAATTGGTTCTCGGCTAACAGCATATTGACTGCCCGGCTGTCGCAAGGTTTGCAAGTCACCGCCACCGTTGGCTGGGGTTCAGCGCCTGGCTTTTGCGAGTGCAACTTCTCGCGCAGGTAGGTTGTCAAGTTATGCGTGCAGTCCTGGTTCCAGATCAATCGATCGACATCCTCCGGGCTATAAACAAAGGCTGGCCGAGTCTGGCCGCGCCGCCCGGTTTCATAACCGATCACACAGGCAACCTGTTGGCTCTCTAGAAGCTGCCTGGCCTTGTCCTGAATAGCGACGGTAAGCAGTTGGTAGTAATCAGTGGGTAGTTGGAATAGATCATCGGTCCGCGATTTCTGGATAGGCGCTGACAATCGATTACTGCCGACTTGATACTGCTCATGGCTCACTCGCCAGCGCGCCGGACCGAGAGCCCGGACTGATTCGGTGAATTCGGATACAATGCGGGAAAAGCGCTCCCCCTCAGAGGCAGAAACCCAATCCAGACGCAAACGCTCAGGCTCCAGGCCAGAAAATGTGAGCAGGGTGTGCAAGGC
>Ga0209254_10004515_pt1 | contig 12747 bp, 14 predicted proteins | sample FrelakmetDIP11DI_FD_187148 | JGI IMG/M metagenome (GOLD analysis project Ga0209254, IMG submission 187148) | Freshwater lake sediment microbial communities from the University of Notre Dame, USA, for methane emissions studies - DIP11 DI (SPAdes)... | ecosystem: Environmental > Aquatic >...
GCTGCGCCATCACGCAGCTCTTCACCGGTGCGGACGGCGCGTTCAGTTTCCGTTCGCTCGGCTACGTGGAAGCGCAGACCGGCCAATGGACCGAGACCTACGTGCTCAGCAACGGCCGCGTGACGGGGTATCGCTGGCGCCTCGAGGGCGAGGACGTGGTGATCGACCGCATCGTCGGCGGCGATCCTGCGACGCGCCGGCGCCTGCGCGTGACGTTCGAAAGCGCCGACGCCTATCGCGTGGTCGAGGAAACGACGCCGGCCGATGCCGAGGCGTGGACCGCCGGCATCGTGACGATGACGCGGAGGATCGCGGCCGCGCCCTGAGCGCGGCCGCAACCGCCGCGGTTCAGCCCGATTTGCCCATCGCGCCCTTGATGGCGCCGACGATCGCGAGCAGCACCGCGCCGCCCACGCCGCCGCCCGCGATGCTGGAGACGATCGCGCCGGCGTCCATCGCACCCGCTTCGCTGCCGCCGGCGCCCAGCATGGCGAGGATCTGGCCGCCCAGCCCGCCGCCGAGAATTCCCACGATGGAATTGCCGACCGTGCCCAGGCTGTACTTCTTCATGACGGCGCCCGCGGCGTTTCCGCCCACGGCTCCGCTGAGCAACTGAACGAGCAAGCTTGTGATGTCCATGACTCCCTCCTGACGGTTGTTGTGGCGCCGCTCTTGGACGGGGCGCTTAGCCGGACTATACGCCCGGGTGAGCCGGTGGCAATTCCGGCCCGCGGCGCTTAACATTCCGGGCGCTCTCGTCAACCAAGAGTCCGACACCGATGGATCGCAGCTCCAAGTCCATGATTGCCGCCGGAATACTGGCGCTCGTCAGCTTCACCGCGCAGGCCGATGGCGACGCCGCCCGGGGCCAGAAGCTGGCCTACACCTGCATGGGCTGTCACGGCATCGAGAACTACAAGAACGCCAATCCGAGCTATTCGGTACCGAAGCTCGGCGGCCAGAACGCACCGTATATAGTTTCCGCGCTCGAGGAGTACAAGTCGGGGAGCCGCATGCACCCGACGATGCGCGGCTTTGCGAGCTCGCTGAGCGCCGAGGATCGGGCCGACCTCGCGGCATTCTTTCATTCGCGTGTACCGCCCGCCGCCAGCGCCGAGCCGGTCGGTACGGCGCCGGAGAAGGCCCAGCTCTGCGTCGCCTGCCATGGCACGAGCGGACGCGGCACGACGCCGGCGTACCCGAACATCGGCGGACAGCACGCCGACTACATCGCGCAGGCGCTGAACGCCTACCGTCTCGGCAAGCGCAAGAACCCGATCATGGCGCCCTTCGCGCAGCAGCTCACGAAAGAGGACATCGAAGTCCTCGCGGAGTACTTCTCCGAGCAGAAGGGGCTCGAGACGCCGGAGCTCGACTGAGCCCCGCGCCCGCCATGGCGGACGTGACCATCACCCGTGAGCTCGGCCCCGCAAAGGGCCGCTACGTCGCGAAGGTTCCCGACGTCGACGGCGAGGCGGTACTGACCTTCGTGCTGCTCGACGACGACCGCGTGCTCGCCGACCACACCCTGACGCCCGTTCCGTTGCGCGGTCGCGGCATCGCGAGCGCACTCGTCGAGCGTCTGGTCGCGGACGCGCGCCGCGAGGGTTTCAAGATCGTTCCGCAGTGCCCATTCGTCGTCGCGCAGTTCGACCGCCACCCCGACTGGGCAGACGTCCGCGCCTGAGATTTCGTCGCGTCGAGTCTCCCACGTCGGCATTATCTACGTGGGCCAGGACCCGCAATCGCTCTCATGCGTCATGCGAAAATGACGGCGGAGGAACCCATGGCAGCTCGCATGACGGCGCTCGCGGACAAGCTCACGGAACATCGCGCCGGCATCACGGCGATCGACGTCATGCTTACGCGTCTGCGGGACACGGCCGCGCACCTGGTCTTGGACGGCGGCCGCGCCGCCTTCGTCGATACGGGCACCGCGCTTTCGCTGCCGACCCTGCTGGCCACGCTGGAGTCCAAGGGCATCGATCGCTCAGCGGTCGACTGGGTGCTCACGACACACGTGCACCTCGACCACGCCGGCGGCGCGGGCGCGCTCATGCGCGAGCTGCCCAACGCACGCTGCGCCGTGCATCCGCGCGGCGCTCGCCACCTGGTCGACCCGTCGAAACTCATCGCTGGCTCAAGGGAGGTATTCGGCGCGGACCGCTACGACCGCATCTACGGAGAGATCGTGCCGATCGAGTCTTCGCGCGTGTTCGTTGTCGAGGACGGCGCACGGATCCGGCTCGGTGGCCGCGAGCTCGAGATGATCCACACGCCCGGCCACGCGCTGCACCACTACTGCATCGTGGACCAGGCGAACGCGCTCACCTTCTCCGGCGACACCTTCGGCCTTTCCTACCGCGACTTCGACGTCGACGGCCGCGCCTTCATCTTCCCGACCACCACGCCCGTGCACTTCGACCCGGATGCGCTGTGCGCGTCCGTTGACCGGCTGATGTCGTACCAGCCGCGGTCGATCTTCCTCACGCACTACGCGGAGGTCACGGAGCTCGAGCGCCTGGCGTGCGAGATGAAGGAGCGGGTGCGGGCCTTCGCCGATCTTGGCCTGCGCCATCGCGAGGCGCGGGATCGCGCGGACAAGCTTCGCCGCGGAATGTTTGCGATGATATCGGGCTGGCTGGACGAACACGGGTTCCCGCGGGACGAGGGCGAACGCCACCGGCTGCTGGACGAGGACGTCGACATCAACTGCCAGGGCATCGAGGTCTGGCTGGACAGGAAGTGACATGAATCCATTCAAGGCATTCCGCATTCACGAGCGCGAGGGCAAGATCGTCGCCGGCTTCGAGCAGGTCTCGCTCGACGCGCTGACCGCCGGTGACGTCGTCATCCGCGTGCAGTACTCGAGCATCAACTACAAGGACGCGCTCGCCGCGACCGGCGCCGGCAAGATCCTGCGCAAGTACCCGCTGAACGGCGGCATCGACCTCGCGGGCGAGGTGGTGAGTTCCGAGGACGCGCGCTACCGGGCCGGGCAACAGGTGCTGGTCACCGGCTGCGGCCACTCCGAGACGCTCGATGGTGGCTATGCGGAGTACGTGCGCTCGAAGGGCGACTTCGTGATCCCGCTGCCGGATGGCATGAGCGCTTTCGAGGCGATGGCGCTTGGCACGGCGGGTTTCACCACCGGGCTCGCGATCCAGCGCATGGAGCAGAACGGGCAGAAGCCCTCGATGGGTCCGATCGTGGTGACCGGCGCGAGCGGCGGCGTCGGCTCGATCGCGGTGGACCTGTTCGCGAAGCTCGGCTACGAGGTCGTGGCGGTGAGCGGCAAGCCGGAGGCGGATGATTTCCTCAAGGCGCTTGGCGCCGCGAGGATCCTGCGCCGCCAGGATATCGACCTCGGCAAGCGCCCGCTCGAGACCGCGCAGTGGGGCGGCGCGCTCGACAACGTCGGCGGCGAGATCCTCACCTGGCTTACGCGCACGGTGGACAACTGGGGCAACATTGCGAGCATCGGCCTCGCCGCGAGCCACAAGCTCGAGACGACGGTGATGCCCTTCATCCTGCGCGGGGTGAGCCTGCTCGGCGTCAACTCGTCGGCCATGCCGCGCGAGGTGCGCGTCGCGATCTGGAAGCGGCTGGCGACCGACCTGAAGCCGCGGCACCTCGACCGGATCGTCACGCAGACGATCGCCTTCGACGAGCTGCCGAACGCCTTCGACGCCTTCGTCAAGAGCCGCATCATGGGGCGCACGGTCGTGAAGATCGCCTGACGTGGATGGGGCGATAGCCACGCGGTTGTCGGCGGGGCTCACGGGGCTCGGCCTCACGCTCGCGCCGGCGCAGCGCGCGGCGCTCGTGACGCTGGTCGCCGAACTCGCCGACTGGAACACGCGCATGAACCTCACCGCGATCACGGACCCGGCGGAAGTCGTCGACAAACACCTGCTCGACTCGCTCACGGTGCTGCCCTGGCTCAAGGGACATTCGGTCGCGGACGTCGGCTCCGGCGCCGGCTTCCCGGGCCTGCCGCTCGCGGTCGCGGACCCGGAGCGGCGCTACACGCTCATCGAATCCACCGGGAAGAAGGTTAAATTCCTTCGCCACGCGATCGAGCGGCTCGAGCTGCCGAACGTGGAGGTAGAGCACGGCCGGGCGGAGGCGCTGAAACCGTCGCAACCCTTCGACACGGTGATTTCCCGGGCGCTCGGGCCACTGTCAGACTTCGTGCGGGTGGCCGGGCACCTCGCCGGGCGGCGCGGGCGCCTGCTCGCCATGAAAGGCAAGGTCCCAGCCGAGGAGCTGAAGGCCCTGCCGCCGGGCTGGAAGGCGCTCGCCGTGCACCCGATCCGGGTGCCGGGGCTCGACGCCGAGCGCTGCCTCGTCGAACTTGCTAGGGTTTAGGCTGGATATGTTCAAGCGGATCATCGCGGTCACGAACCAGAAGGGCGGGGTGGGCAAGACCACCACCGCCGTGAACCTCGCCGCCTCGCTGGCGGCCACCCAGCGCCGGGTGCTGCTGATCGACCTCGATCCCCAGGGCAACGCGACCATGGGCTGCGGCGTGGACAAGCGCACCCTCGAGCGCTCCACGACCGACGTGCTGCTCGGCGACTGCAACATCGTCGACGCCATCGTCACCATCGAAGGCGCGGGCTTCGACCTGCTGCCCGCAAACCAGGACCTGACGGCGGCGGAAGTGCGGCTCCTGACGCTGCTCGCCGGCCGGGAGCACCGGCTCGAGAAGGCGCTCGCACCGGTGCGCGACCGCTACGACATCGTGGTCATCGACTGCCCGCCGGCGCTCAACATCCTGACGGTGAATGCGCTGACGGCCGCGGATTCCGTGCTGATCCCGATGCAGTGCGAGTACTACGCGCTCGAAGGACTCTCGGGCCTCATGAGCACGATCGAGCAGATCCGGGAATCGGTGAACCCGAAGCTCGCGGTCGAGGGCATCCTGCGCACGATGTTCGACCCGCGCAACAACCTCTCGAACGACGTGGCGGCGCAGCTCATCGAGCATTTCGGTGACCAGGTGTTCCGCACGATCATCCCGCGGAACGTCAGGCTCGCGGAGGCGCCGTCCTTCGGCGTGCCGGTGATGCTGCACGACAAGGATTCGCGCGGCGCGCTCGCCTACCTCGCGCTGGCGGGCGAGATGATCCGCCGCGACGACCCGGACGCGCTGCCGCTCGAGGAGCCTGCGGCGGAGGCGCCGGCAGGACCCGAGCTGGCGGGCGCTGCTGCCGAGCCCGAGGCTGCGCCTGAGCCCGCGGCCGACGAATCCCCGCAGTATCCGCCGCCCGCCATCCCCTACCTCGGCACCTGACAACGGAGGGGACGCTCACCTTTAGATGGCCGATAATCCAGCCCATCCCCGGGAGGCCGCAATGATCTCGCTGAACGTCAATGGCAAACCCTTTCAGGTGGACGTGGAGGGTGACACGCCGCTGCTCTGGGTCCTGCGCGATTATCTGGACATGACCGGAACGAAATTTGGCTGCGGCATGGCGTTGTGCGGCGCGTGCGCCGTGCACGTCGATGGCGAGCCGGTCCGCAGCTGCGTCACGGCGATATCCGCTGTTGCCGGCAAGAAGATCGCGACCGTGGAAGGGATCGGCGAAACCCGCGTCGGCAAGGCGGTCCAGGCGGCCTGGGCCGCGGAGAGCGTTCCGCAGTGCGGCTACTGCCAGTCCGGGCAGGTGATGGCAGCCACCGCGCTGCTCGAGTCCAACCCGGCGCCGGGCGATGCGGACATCGACGCCGCCATGAGCGGCAACATCTGCCGCTGCGCCACCTATCCCCGCATCCGCGCCGCGATCAAGCGGGCGGCAAAGGAGGCAGCAGCATGACTGCCATCCTGAACCTGAGCCGCCGCGACTTCCTCAAGGCATCGGGTGGATTGGCCCTCGGATTTCATCTTCAGCAGGCGCTGGCGCAATCGGGGCCGGGAAGGGCGCTGGGCGCCGATCCGGCGAGAGCGTTCTCGCCGAACGCCTTCATCCGGATAGCGCCGGACAACACCGTGACCGTGGTCGTGAAGCACGTCGAGATGGGCCAGGGCACCTACACCGGCCTGCCGACCCTGGTGGCCGAGGAACTCGATGCCGACTGGTCGCAGATCCGCGCCGAAGGCGCGCCTGCCGATGCGAAGCGGTACAACAACCTCGCCTGGGGTGAAATTCAGGGCACGGGCGGCAGCTCTGCGCTCGCCAATTCCTACGAACAGCTCCGCAAGGCCGGCGCCACGGCGCGCGCCATGCTGGTCGCCGCAGCAGCCGAGAAATGGCAGGTGCCGGTGTCGGAGATCGAGGTTGGCCGGGGAATCGTTTCCTCGGCGGGCCGGCAGGCGACGTTCGGCGAGCTCGCCGCCGATGCAGCGAAACAATCAGTGCCGGCTGACGTGAAGCTGAAGGACCCGAAAGACTTCATCCTCATCGGCAAGCCCGCCACGCGCACGGACGCAGTCGCGAAGTCGAATGGCACGGCGATCTTCACGCAGGACGTCAAGCTGCCCGGCATGCTGACGGCGGTCGTCCTGCATCCGCCGCGCTTCGGCGCGAAGCTGAAGAGTTTCGACGCCGCGGCTGCAAAGCAGGTGAAGGGCGTCGTGCAGGTGGTGGCGTTTTCCACGCCGGCGACGAATGGCGTCGCTGTCCTGGCCAGGGATTACTGGTCAGCGAAGAAGGGCCGCGATGCGCTGGTCGCGGATTGGGACGAGTCCGCCGCGTTTCGCCTGGGATCGACCGAGATCATGGCGGATTACAAGCGGCTTGCAACCACGCCGGGAGCGAGCGCACGCAAGGACGGTGACGTCGACGCGGCGCTGAAGGGTGCGGCGAAGATCCTCGAAGCTGCCTACGAGTTTCCGTATCTCGCCCACGCCAGCATGGAACCCATGAACTGCGTCGTGAAGCTCGACGGTGACGCTTGCGAGATCTGGAACGGCGAGCAGTTCCAGACCATCGACCAGGCCGCAGTGGCAAAGCTTCTGGGGCTGGAACCTGCAAAGGTCAGCATCCACCAGCTCTACGCCGGCGGCAGCTTCGGCAGGCGCGCCAACCCCCACTCCGACTATGTGCTCGAAGCCGCCGCCATCGCCCGGGCAGCGGGCGGATCCGCGCCGGTGAAGCTCGTTTGGGGACGCGAGGACGACACGCGCGCCGGCTACTACCGGCCGATGTACTACCACACGCTCAAGGCAGGCCTCGACGCGCAAGGCAAACTGGTTGCCTGGAAACACGTCATCGTCGGCCAGTCGATCCTGGCCGGCACGCCCTTCGAGGCGTTCCTGGTCAAGGACGGCGTCGATGCCACCTCGGTCGAAGGTGCGTCCAACCTGCCCTACGCGATACCGAACCTCGCGGTCGAGCTGCACACGCCGAAGATCGGCGTGCCGGTCCAGTGGTGGCGCGCGGTCGGATCCACGCACACCGCCTTTGCCACCGAGTGCTTCCTCGACGAGATCGCGCGCGAGGCGCGGATTGATCCGTTCGAGCTGCGCCGCTCGCTGCTCGGCAATCACCCGCGCCACAAGGCCGTGCTCGAGCTCGCCGCACAGAAGGCCGGCTGGGACAACCCGAAGGCGGGCGTCGCGCGCGGCATCGCCGTGCACGAGTCGTTCAACACCTATGTCGCCCAGGTCGTCGAGGTCTCGGGGGAGCCAACTTCGCCGAAAATCGAGCGGGTCGTCTGCGCGGTGGACTGCGGTGTGGCGGTCAACCCGAACGTCATCGCCATGCAGATGGAATCCGGCATCGGCTACGGACTCTCGGCCGCGCTCACCGGCGCCATCACGCTGAAGGAAGGCATCGTCGAGCAGTCCAACTTCCACGACTACCCGGTGCTGCGCATGAACCAGATGCCGAAGATCGAGGTCCACATCCTGCCTTCGCAGGAGAAGCCCACCGGCGTCGGCGAGCCCGGCACCCCGGTCATCGCACCCGCCCTTGCGAACGCGCTCCTGGCGATGCGTGGCAAGCCGATCCGCTCGCTGCCGCTGTCCACGCAAGGTGTCACGTTCGCATGACGCAACTGCGCCATCGCGATGTGGGATGATTGCGCCCCGGCCACACGGGCCGATCCCGCACAACAAGAGTCCACAGGAGACGAGTGAAATGAAAGTTCTTTACGCCGCCGCCATGACCGCGGCCCTGTTGATGGGTCCGGCGGCTTACGCCCAGGAGGCTGCCGCTGACAACACCGCGATCCTCCTGGAGAAGGTCCGGGCCGACAAGAAACTGCTGGTCGCGGCCAACATGAACCTGACCGAGCAGGAAGCCACGGCGTTCTGGCCGGTCTACGAGGCGTACCAGAAGGAATGGGACGGCATGAATGGCCGGATCAAGGACACCATCAAACGCTACGCTGACGCCTACAACGCGGGCACGGTACCCGACGACATGGCGAAGAAGCTTCTCGACGAGGCGCTGGCCATCGAGGCGGCGGAACTGGACCTCAAGAAGTCGTACCTGCCGAAGTTCGGGAAGGTGCTGCCGGCCGCGAAGGTGGCGCGCTACTACCAGATCGAGAACAAGATCCGCTCGGCCATCAAGGCCGACCTCGCCGGCGGCATCCCGCTGGTGCAGTAACGGGCCGCGTACGGCCGGCAGCACGCTGCCGGCCGTACGCGCGCCAGGTCGCCGTCTTGACCCAAGAGGGGACGCCAACCTTTCCCCGTGCCTTACCGTCCCCTTTTCCGTAATGGGGTCTGACCCCTTCACGAATATGAAGGGGTGCGTCCCCTCCGTTACACTCCCGGCATGACTGACAAAAAGCGCGGGCTGGGGCGAGGTCTCGAGGCGCTGCTCGGCGAGTCGAAGAAACGGTCGGAGCCGGACGTGCCGGCGGCGCGCGAGCAGCTCATGCAGATCCCGGTGGACCTGCTCTCCCGCGGCAAGTACCAGCCGCGCGTGGACATGCGCGAGGAGTCGCTGCAGGAACTCGCCGATTCCATCAAGGCCCAGGGCATCATCCAGCCGATCGTCGTGCGCCCGGTCGGTGTGCCGGAAGACAACCAGCCGCAGCGTTACGAGATCGTCGCCGGCGAGCGCCGCTGGCGCGCCGCGCAGTTGGCAGGCCTGCACGAGATCCCGGCCGTGCTCCGGCGCATCGACGACGAGCATGCCATCGCGCTCGCCCTGATCGAGAACATCCAGCGCGAGGACCTCAACCCGCTCGAGGAAGCGCTCGCGCTGTCGCGCCTGATCAACGAGTTCCAGCTCACGCACCAGCAGGCGGCGGAAGCGGTCGGCCGCTCGCGCGCCGCGGTTTCGAACCTCTTGCGCCTGCTCGACCTGCCGCAGGCGATCCGCCCGCTGCTCGAGAAGCGAGAGCTCGAGATGGGCCACGCCCGCGCGCTGCTTGCGCTGCCCGCCGCCAAGCAGCAGGCCGAGGTTGGTGCGCTGGTCGCGAAGAAAAGCCTGTCCGTCCGCGAGACCGAGGCGCTCGTGCGCCGCCTGATCGCCCACGCGGGCGGAGGCAAGAGCAAGCACGGCAGGCGCTCCAAGGACCCGGACATCGAGCGGCTCGAGAACGACCTCGCTGACAAGCTCGGCGCCACGGTCGAACTGCAGCATTCGACCACCGGCAGGGGCAAGCTCGTCATCAGCTACCACAGCCTGGACGAACTCGACGGGATTCTCGCGCACATCACGTAGACAGCCAGCAAGGGGGAGTGTCATGACCACAAGTCGTCGCCTGGCGCGAATGCTTGTTGCAATAGTCGTATTCGGGCTCGGCGGCGCGTCCCTCGCCGTCGCCCAGGACCGCGACACCCAGGAAGTGAGCCGCTACGTGCTCACCGAATCCGGCCTCGCGAAATTCGAGCAAGCCACGCGCAATATCTCCGCGGTCCCCGGTGCCTGCGAGCGGGAGGGCGACGACTCGGACGACCTGAAGTCGATCGACCAGATGGTCGCGAAGATGAATTCCGTGCCGGGCATCCAGGGGGCGATCCAGTCTGCCGGCCTGACGACGCGCGAGTACGTCGTATTCATGTTCTCGATGATGCAGAACGGCATGGCGGCTTGGGCAGTGAGCCAGCCGGGTGGCAAGCTGCCGCCGGGCATTTCGCAGGCCAATGTCGATTTCTTCAAGCAGCACGAGACGGCAATGGCGGCGATTGGCGAGGGCGATCCCTGCGGGGATGACGGCGATGACGACGCCGGTGACGATCCGGCTGGTTAAGTGGCAGTCTCCCGCCTTACCCGCGAGGCACCTTGATGGGCTCCTGCGCGGCACACATCCCGCCGATGATCTGCCATTCATTGCCAGTGCGCATCCACGTATGCGTGAACTTCCGCCATACGCCCACGCCGCTCCTGGTGCCGTCGCCGTAGTCGGTCACGTACTCGGCCGCGTAGTGCACCACGACCGTGTCGCCGTCAAATTCCTGTATCCCGAGTGGCTTGAGCTGATAGGTCAGCTTCCATTCGTTGTCACGGATGTCGCGGACCCACTTGCCGATTTCTCCCTTGCGAGCGGGTTCCCACTCGGCGCAGGGCCAGCCCACGAAGTCGTCATGCCACAACTTCACGTATGACTCGAAGTCGCCTGTGCTTACGTAGCGCCAGTAATCTTCTTCGAGCTGCCACACGGTCGTCTCGTCCGAGCTCCGATCCTCGGCGGCGACTGGCAACGAGAGGCACAGGATTGCCATCGGAGCTGCCCATTGAAACTTCATGCCTTACTCCCGCGCGATGTAGGGCTTCAACGAGCCGTAGCCACGCTCGTCGATGCGGTCGAGCCGCGCGTCCAGCGGGGGGTGGGTCTTGTAGAGGGCGGCGAGGCTCGCGGATTCGCTGCCGAGCGCCATCATCTTCTGCAGCACGGCGTACAGCGCCATGGGATTCATGCCGGCGCGCGCGAGGTAGATCTCCGCGGCCTTGTCGGAGCGGAACTCCGCCTGGCGGTCGAGCGAGGTGACGAGGATCGTCGCGCCGTGCTGCTCGGCGTACTGCTTCGCGTAGTTCTCGGCGACGCCGGTGCCGACGTCGATCTCGCCAGCCACGACGTCCTTGCCGATGGTGGTCATCTCCTGCTTGCGGATCACGTTGTAATGGTCGCGCTCGACGGCATGGCTGATCTCGTGCCCCAGCACGGCGGCGAGTTCCGCGTCGGAGGAGAGCAGTTCGTACAGGCCGCGCGTCACCAGAATGTAGCCGCCGGGCGTGGCGAAAGCATTGACCTCCGACGTGTCGATCACGCCGAAGCTCCAGGGCAGGTCGGGGCGGCTGGTCTGCGAGGCGACCCAGCGGCCGACCACGTTGACGCGCTTCTGGGCCTCGACGTCGTTCCACAGCGGGCGCGCGCCGAGCACGCGGCCGGCGATCTGCGGGCCGAGCGCGAGTTCCTCCGCCGCCTGATCCGATTCGGATTTCGGCGCGACCTTGCTCGCGGTGCCGAGCACCGCGCTGGCCTTCTGGCCCATCGAGCCCAACATGCCGGAGAGACCCTGCAGCGTGGACGCGCCCGAAGACGATGGCTTCGACGCCTCCTTGTTGGCCTTCTTCGGCTTCGTCTCAGCGTCCCAGGCGACGGTCGTCGCCTGCCAGCCATGCGTGCCTGCAAACGCGGTCGCCGCCGCGGCATCGGCACGATTCGCGACCATCGCGTCGAACTGCGCCTGGTTGAAGGACGCCGCCTTCAACTCGCTCTCGTCGATGCCGCGCACGCCGGCGGTCTCGGAGACGCGCCCCGCGCCCGCCTTGCCGCTGGTCAGCACGCGCATGTTGGCGCCGCTGTCCTCGACGCTGCCGTAGTTCACGCGCACGTCGTTGATGCGCATGAAACCCGCTTGCCCATCGGGCAGCTTCACTTCGTACCAGAGGCCCTGCTGCGAGCCGATGACGACCGTATCCTCCTGCTTCAGCTTCTTCAGCTTGGCGGATTCAAGGTTCGGCGCCGCGTATACGTTCACGTCGGACTTGCGCACCGTGGCGGTCAGGTCGGCGGCGTCGGCGGCGGGTGCCGCCAACAGCGCAGCGACCAGGCAGGCGGGTAGGAATCTCATCATCGTTCTCCTGCCGGCGTCGAGGGCTGCAGCGAGTCGATGCTGCGCTGCGCCAGCGGCCATTCGGTGGAAGAGGCTAGCACCTGCCCGATCAGCACGTGCAGCGGGCGGTTGCCGGCGATCTCGCCAGTGCCGAACGCGAGGCGAACCGTGCCGTCGTCCGGCAGGCGGGCGTCCTGCTCGGCGAGGCTGCGCTCTAGGCGCGTGAGGTCGCGCGCCGCTCCCGCGCGTGCGTCGGCCTCGCTCTCGCCATGCCACATCAACACGACGACGTCGCTCAGGGCGTCGTGCAGCCAGGTCTTCTCCTCGACGATGCCTTCGAGCATGACGGCGTCCGTGCCGGCGTACAGGAAGCGCCGCAGCCGGCGTCGATACTCGCGGCGCCTGCGTACGACGGACCTCTTGTCGAGGCCTTCGTCCGGCACGAAGTGCAGGCGAGCGATGGCGAGCCAGCGGTCCTTCCCGGGATCCAAGTCCGGCAGGTAGTCGCCGTTGCCGACCGCGCGGCCGCGCTGGATCTTTGCGTAGATCCGGCACAGGCCGAATACGAGGCTGACGAATCCGACCGCCGCGAAGACGTCGAAGAAGTAGGCGAAAAAGGTGAGGCCGATGAAGGCGGCGCCGAGCAGGACCAGGTTCGTCGCGACGAAGACCGAGTCGATGTCGTTGTGCGGCTCGCCGCGGAAGAACACGAACGCCGTGAGCGCGACCAGCAGCGCGGCGATCGCGTACTTGAGCCAGGCGGGCGGAACGCGGATCGCGCT
>Ga0209254_10004516_pt1 | contig 12747 bp, 12 predicted proteins | sample FrelakmetDIP11DI_FD_187148 | JGI IMG/M metagenome (GOLD analysis project Ga0209254, IMG submission 187148) | Freshwater lake sediment microbial communities from the University of Notre Dame, USA, for methane emissions studies - DIP11 DI (SPAdes)... | ecosystem: Environmental > Aquatic >...
GGGTCAGACCCCGATTTTGAATCGATGAAGCTCTGCGGCTACGACGTCGGGCTCGACCGGCCGCTGTTCCTGATTGCCGGCCCCTGCGTGGTCGAGAGCGAGTCGTTGCAGGTCGACACGGCGGGCACGCTGAAGGAGATCGCCGCGGCCCTGGGCCTGCCCTTCGTGTTCAAGTCGAGCTACGACAAGGCGAACCGCAGCTCGCACGCGAGCTTTCGCGGCCCCGGCATGGACGAGGGCCTGCGCATCCTCGCCGAAGTCCGGCGACAGGTCGGCGTGCCGGTGCTGACCGACGTGCACGCCATCGACGCGATCGCGACGGTGGCCTCCGTCGTCGACGTGCTGCAGACACCCGCGTTCCTCTGCCGCCAGACCGACTTCATCCAGGCCGCGGCCTCCGCGGGCAAGCCGGTCAACATCAAGAAGGGCCAGTTCCTCGCTCCCGACGACATGCTGCAGGTCGTGGGCAAGGCGCGCGCGGCCAGCGGCGCGGACAATGTGATGGTCTGCGAGCGCGGCGCGTCGTTTGGCTACCACAACCTCGTCTCCGACATGCGCTCGCTTGCCATCATGCGCGCCACCGGCTGCCCGGTCGTCTTCGACGCCACGCACTCGGTACAGCTGCCGGGCGGACAGGGCACGTCCTCCGGTGGCCAGCGCGAGTTCGTGCCCGTGCTGGCGCGTGCGGCGGTCGCCGCCGGCGTGGCCGGCGTGTTCATGGAGACGCATCCGGATCCGGCGAAGGCGCTCTCCGATGGGCCGAATGCCTGGCCGCTGCCGCGCATGCGCGAATTGCTCGAAACGCTCGTCGAGCTCGATGCCGCCGTGAAGCGCCGCGGCTTTCCCGAGCTTGCCCTCACCCCCGACCCCTCTCCCGCACGCGGGCGAGGGGAGCCGCGGCCTTGATGCCGCGTCGCGCGTTTCCCAATCCCTGTCACCTGACCCCGGGTCCCCGAAAATGAGCTCCATCGTCGACGTCATCGCGCGCGAAATCCTCGATTCGCGCGGCAACCCCACGATCGAGGCGGACGTCGTCCTCGACTCTGGCGCATCGGGCCGCGCCGCGGTTCCCTCCGGCGCTTCGACCGGCTCGAAGGAGGCGATCGAGCTGCGCGACGGCGATCCCAAGCGCTACCTCGGCAAGGGCGTGACCAAGGCCGTCGAGCACGTCAACACCGAGATCTGCGAGGCGATCCTGGGGCTCGACGCGACCGAGCAGTCGCTGATCGACCGGACGATGATCGACCTCGACGGCACCGACAACAAGTCGCGGCTGGGCGCGAACGCGCTGCTGGCGGTGTCCTGCGCCGTCGCCAAGGCGGCGGCCGAGGAGTCCGGGCTGCCGCTGTACCGCTATCTCGGCGGCGCCGGCGAGATGCAGCTCCCGGTGCCGCTGATGAACGTCATCAACGGCGGGGCGCATGCCAACAACAAGATCGACCTGCAGGAGTTCATGCTGGTGCCACTGGGCGCGCCGTCGTTCCGCGAGGCGCTGCGCTACGGCGCCGAGGTGTTCCATGCGCTGAAGAAGATCATCGACGCGCGCGGCATGCCCACCACCGTGGGCGACGAAGGCGGCTTCGCGCCGGACCTCAACTCGAACGAGGAGGCCCTCCAGCTGCTGGTCGAGGCCATCGACAAGGCGGGCTACACGCCGGGCAGAGACATCGCGCTGGCGCTCGACTGCGCGGCCTCCGAGTACTTCAAGGACGGCCGCTACGCGCTCGAAGGAGAGGGGCGCAGCTACGCCCCCTCGGAAATGGCCGACGTGCTGGCGGCCTGGTGCGATCGCTACCCGATCGTGTCGATCGAGGACGGCATGTCCGAGCACGACTGGGACGGCTGGAAGCTGCTGACCGACCGGCTTGGGCGCAACGTCCAGCTGGTCGGCGACGACCTGTTCGTGACCAACACGAAGATCCTGAAACAGGGGATCGCCAAGCGGATCGCCAACTCGATCCTGATCAAGATCAACCAGATCGGGACGTTGACGGAAACCTTCGCCGCGATCACGATGGCGAATCGCGCGGGCTACACCGCGGTCGTTTCGCACCGCTCGGGGGAAACCGAGGACAGCATGATCGCCGACATCGCCGTGGGTACGAACGCCGGCCAGATCAAGACCGGCTCGCTGTCGCGCTCCGACCGGGTCGCGAAGTACAACCAGCTCCTCCGCATCGAAGAGGACCTGGGCGATGCCGCCCGCTACGCCGGCCGCGACGCATTTTTCAATCTGCCGTAGTCGATGCAAGAACACTGAACCGCATGCGCGTCCTCGCCCTCGTCTTCGCCGCCCTGATCGCCGCCCTGCAGTACCCGATGTGGCTGGGCAAGGGCGGCTGGCTCGAGGTGCGCCACCTCGACCGCCAGGTCACAGCGCAGAAGGAGGCCAACGCGAAGCTGCGATTGCGCAATCAGGCGCTGGAGGCCGACGTGCGCGATCTCAAGACCGGTCACGAGGCCATCGAGGAGAGGGCGCGCGCGGAGCTTGGCATGGTGCGCGGCGACGAGGTTTTCTTCCAGCTGCAGCCCGCCGGCAGCCGCGGCAAGGCCGCGCCGATCCAGCAGGCGCAGGCCGCGAAGTAGCGCACGTCCCCGGCGCGCATGCTGCGGATCACCTCGCGCCAGAATCCCCGCCTCAGGGACGCCGCCCGCCTCGTCGCCTCCGCGCGCGACCGGCGCAAGGCCGGGCGCTGCGTACTGGAGGGCGAGCACCTGGTCGAGGTGTACGGCGAGCGCGTGGGCGCGCCCGAGACGCTGGTCGTCGCCGAGCCGTTCCTCGATCGGCCCGGTGTCGCGGCGCTGGCGCGGCGCTTCGACGATCGCACGCTGGTGGTGCCGAACGCCTTGTTTCACGAGATGGCCGTGCTGCCGGCCGAAGTCGGCGTGCTTGCGGTCGTGCCCGCGCCGCGGCTGGCGGTCTCGCCCGGCCGCGCGTTCTGCCTGCTGCTCGACGACCTGCAGGACCCTGGCAATGTGGGGTCGATCCTGCGCAGCGCGGCAGCAGCGGGAGTCGAGGACGTCTACCTGTCGCGCGCCTGCGCTTTCGCGTGGGCGCCGAAGGTGCTGCGCGCCGGCATGGGCGCGCACTTCCATCTCGCGATCCACGAGGACATCGACCTGCCGGACTGGGCCGCGGCATACCGCTCGCGCGGCGGCACCGTCGCCGTTGCGGTCGGCCGGGGCGGTACGGACGTCTACGCCGCCAAGCTCGACCGCCCGCTGGCCGTTGCCATCGGCAACGAGGGCGCGGGCGTCGCGCCGGAGCTGCTGGCGGCCGCGACCGTGCGCGTGACCATCCCGATGCCGGGCGGCATGGAGTCGCTCAACGCCGCCGCCGCGGCCGCCGTACTGCTGTTCGAGGCGGTGCGCCGCGTCAGGGGAATTGGGTGACGCCGGAGAACTGACCTTTTTCGATGCAGCCGCCGCCGGCGTCGGCGTCGTACTGTCCCTCGAAGCCCGCGGCCGTGGGACGCAGGTTGTAGATGCGCGCCGTGCTCGTCCAGCCGCCCGTGCATGTGTAGGACGCGCCTTCCACCAGCAGCAGCTTGCCGCGCTGCACGGCGGTGCCTTCCATGCGGCAGATCAGCGCGCCGGTGAACGTGGAGATGTGGTCGATGCGCAGCGACCCGGTCACCGTCGAGTGCAGCACGTCGAACTGCATCGGGTCGATGAACGTGCCGTTCGCGCTGCATCCCGAGCGCCTCCCGGACGTGCCGCCGATGTAGGTGCCGGCCACGCGGAGCGTGGCGATGAACGTACGCTCGAGGCTCTTGGTCAGCGTGAGTCCGTCGATGCTGTACACCAGCGTGGCCGTGTGCGCGGAGGTCGGCGTGAACGTCGCGTTGCCCACCACCGTCACCTGCGAGCCGCTCCACACCGGCGCGCCGTACCACGTGCCGGTGACGCGCATGACCGCGCCGGTGAAGCGCTCGGCCGTGCCGTCGCGGGTCATCAGCGTGGCGAACCAGGTCGCGCGGCCATCCGCGCCGTAGACATAGAACGCAGCGTTGATCGTGTTCGCGGCGTGGGTGAGGCTCGCGCCCCAGCCCGGTTCGCTCGGCTGCCACCAGGTGTCCGTGTAGTCGACGTCCGCCGTGGCCGCGGTGGGGAGGGCCAACGCGGCCGCGGCGATGAGAGTGCGCAGGAGCTTCATGGAGCAAGCCTTTCGACGACGATGGCGGATTCGAGCGAACCGGCATGACGGAGAATCGCCGCGGCGTCGGGCAAGGATGCCTGAGCGCCGCGACCGGTGCAGGCCAGCGCGCCGGCGGCTGCCGCGCAGGCCAGCGCGCGCCGCAGCGCTTCGCCGCGGTCGAGCGCGGCGGCGAGCGCACCGGTGAACGCGTCGCCCGCGCCAACCGTGTCGACCACGCCGACGGCCAGCGCAGGTACGCGAAAGAGGGTCCCGTCAGCCACGGCCAAGGCCCCTTGCGCGCCCAGCGTGACGACCACGCCCATGCCATGCCGGCGGGCGAGGTGCGCCGCGAAGGCAGTCGGCTCGGCGGGCACCGCGAACGCGGGGGCCAGCGTGGCGGCCTCGACGGCATTGACCACGAGGATGTCGAGCGCGTCGAGCCAGCCGTCAGCGAGCGGCAGCGCCGGTGCGGCGTTGAGCAGCACGCGCTTGCCGAGCTTGCGCGCGCGCCGGGCGAGCGCGAGCGATTCCTGCGGGGGCGTCTCCAGTTGCAGGACGACAAGCGAAGCGATGGACAGAAGCGCATCGGGCACCTGCGCCCCGGCGGCGTGCGCGTTGGCGCCGGCGATGACAGTGATCGCGTTGTCGCCGCTGGCGTCGACGTGGATCAGCGCGGTGCCGGTGGGAGCGGCGACGGCCTCAACGTGGCACAGATCCACGCCGGCCTCGCGCAGCGAAGCCAGCGCGACCTCGGCGAACGCATCGCGGCCGACGGCGCCGCACAGCGCCACCTCGGCGCCCGCGCGCCGCGCTGCGAGCGCCTGGTTGGCACCCTTGCCGCCGGCACCGATCTCGAGGTCATGGCCGGGAATCGTCTCGCCGCGCTGCGGCAGCGCGTCGACGCGCGCGGCGAGGTCGACATTGATCGAGCCGAAGACGACCAGCACTTACGCGTCGTAGCGGTTGACGACGCCCTTAACCAGCAGGATGTTGCCGTAGGGCCGCAGTTCGCCCGTGCGCACGATGGCGAACGCCTCGCTCGCGTGCTGGCAGAAGTCGCGCCGGGGCAGGCGTCCGATCTCCACGTCGTCGAGTCCGTGGCGGGTGAACACCGCGGCGAACTCGGCGACCGGCGCCGGCACCGACTGCGGCGCGTCGAGCACCTCCATGGTCGAGGCGGGCGGTGTGGCGACCTCGTCGAGCGGCAGCACGGTGAGGATCGCGTGCAGTGCCTCGGGGGCACTCGCGCCGGAGAGCTCGATGACCGGAGGCCCCAGGCCCGCGGCCGGGAAGTTGGCGTCGACCACGGCGACCACGTCGCCGTGTCCCATCGACCGCAATGCGTGCAGCAGGTCCGCGGTGAGCAGCGGGTGAATTCCCTTCAGCATCATCTCCCCTCGCGGCGCGTCGCCGGACGCCGCCGAGACGCGATTGTCGCACGCGCAGGGAGGCCCTAGTAGGCCGAGCGGCGCAGCCCGGTGCGATGCAGGATCGTCGTGGCGATCTCCTCGATCGACTTCGACGTCGTGTCGACCATCGGGATGCGCTCGCGCTCCATCAGGTGCTCGGCCTCGCGCACCTCGCTGCGGCAGCTCTCCGGCGACGCGTACTTGCTGCCCGGCCGGCGCTCCTCGCGGATCTCGCGCAACCGTTCGGGGAGGATGGTGAGGCCGAAGAGCTTGTCGCGGTACGGCAGGACCGAGGCCGGCAGCTTGCGGTCGGCGAAGTCGTCGGGCGTGAGCGGGAAGTTCGCCGCGCGAATGCCGAACTGCAGCGCCATGTACAGCGAGGTCGGCGTCTTGCCGCAGCGCGAGACGCCGATGAGGATCACCTGCGCCCTGGCGAGGTCCCGCGTGTCCGCGCCGTCGTCGTGGGTCTGCGTGAAGTTGATCGCCTCCATGCGCGCGAAGTACTCGTGGCCGCTCGCCATGCCGTGCGAGCGGCCGGCGGTGTGCGAGCTGCGCGCATCGAGCTCGACCTCGAGCGGCGTGATGAAGATCTGGAACAGGTCCAGCGTAAGCGCTTCGGCGCGTTCGCGGATGCGCTCGGCGGCCGCCTCGTTCGCCATCGAGCAGAACACGATCGGCCGCCGTCCTTCCACCTGCATGGTGGCGTTGATCTCCGCGATCGCCTCGTCGACCTTGGCGATCGAGTCGATGAAGGGAATCGTCCGGCGCTGGAACTGGAACTCGTCGAACTGCACGAGCAGGCTGTTGCCGAGCATCTCGGCGGTGATGCCGGTACGGTCGGAGACGAAGAAGACGGTGCGGCGGTTGGGCATCGGCTCACCAGCCCTGCCAGACCGGCACGCTGCCGCCCGGCAGCTGGGGCAGGTCGCCCAGGTCGAGCCAGCTCTCGCCGGGGCCGTGGTAGTCGGAGCCCGCCGACGCCTTGAGCCCGTGCAGGCGCGCGAGCGCGGCGAACTGGGACACCTGCGCGGTCGTGTGCGAGGCGGACAACACCTCGATCGCGGCGCCACCGCGGTCGCGGAACTCGGCGACGAGCTGGCGCATGCCGCCGGTCCCGAGCTGGTAGCGCCCCGGATGCGCGAGCACTGCCTGTCCACCGGCGCCGCGGATCCAGCCGATCGCCTGTTCCAGTGAGGCCCAGGCGTGCGGCACGTATCCCGGCAGCCCGCGGGCGAGGTAGCGCTTGAACACGTCCTTCATCTCGCGCACGCGGCCGGTTTCGACCAGGAAGCGCGCGAAGTGCGTGCGCGTGATCAACCGCTCGCTGGTGACATAACTGCGCGCGCCTTCGAGCGCGCCGTGGATGCCCACGCGCTCCAGTGCGGCGGCGATGCGCCGCGCGCGTGCGTCGCGGCCGGCGCGAACGGACTCGAGCCCGGCCTGCAAGGCGGCATCGTTCGCGTCGATGCCCAGTGCGACGACATGGATCGTGTGCTCCTCCCAGCTCACCGACAGCTCGGCGCCGGGCACCAGCGCGATGCCGGCTTCGTCCGCGGCGCAGCGGGCCTCGGCGAGCCCGGCGGTGTCGTCGTGGTCGGTCAGCGCCAGGACGGTCACGCCGCGCTCGGCAGCACGACGCACGACCGCGGCGGGCTCGAGCAGACCGTCGGAGCGAGTGGAGTGGCAGTGGAGGTCGTAGCGCAGCATGTCTTCCCGCATGATAGCTAAGCGGGGAAATGGGCTCCGTCCGACTGTTGCGCGGCTGCAACGATTGGACTGCGGCGACGGGCGGTACGGCCAATGATGCGAACACTCGCGAACAATTGGCGTCAAATAGCTGAACTGCAATGAATTGCCGTCCCGGCAGGTGGAAGCGATGCGGCCAACCCGCCCGTCGGCACCGCTTGCGCAGACAGGGCAAGTCGTTCAATTATATGCCATTGGGATAGCTTGCCATCGTGGCGGGCCTCCTCGACCAGCGATCGGAACGACGACGTGAAACTCCTCGATCGTGTGCTGAATCCGCGCGAGATTCGGCGCCGCCTTGGCCTCAACCAGGAGCAGTTCTGGACGCAGATCGGCGTCACGCAGAGCGGCGGGTCGCGCTACGAGAGCGGCCGCGACATGCCGAAGCCGGTGCGCGAGTTGCTGCGGCTCGTGCACGTCGAGCAGATCGACCTGTCCGAAGTGAAGCGGATCGACTTCGAAGTCATCCGCTATCTCAAGGACTCGCATCCCGACCTCTACCGCAGCCTGCGCCGCGCAGTGCGCAGCCGCCATCGGCCCGCGGGCGCGCCATCGCTGGACATGGACGAGGGCGAGGAAGTTGCTGCCGCCGGCAGCAATGGCAACGGCGGCGCGGCGCCGGAGGAATCGGAGCGCTAGCCGCTGCGTTCCCGCGATGAAGCGACGGCGCCCATGCGGCGCCGTTTTCGTTTGTCGCGCCGCAACAGGAGCCCGCGCAGCGCGGACTAGAATGCGTATGACATGCACGCGTCGCGCCCGGGTTTTCCCGCCCGCGCCCCGTCCCCGCCGTTCCCGGAGGCCCGCTTGACCGAAGTCGTCCGCGTCGTCCCCTTCGATCGCCTGCGCATGACCGACGTCGAGGCTGTCGGCGGCAAGAACGCCTCGCTCGGAGAGATGATCGGCGAGCTTGCCGGCGCGGGCATACGCGTTCCGGGCGGCTTCGCCACCACGGCGGATGCGTTCCGCGAGTTCCTCGCGCACAACAACCTCGTCGAGCGCCTGGCCGCGCGGCTGGCCGCGCTCGACGTCGAGGACGTCGCGGAACTGGCGCGTGCAGGCGCGGAGATCCGTGGATGGGTGACGCACGCACCGCTGCCGCCGGCACTGGAGCGGGACATAGCCACCGCCTATGCCGCGCTCGCGGGAGCCGATGCGCAGGCCACGTGGGCGGTGCGCTCTTCGGCCACGGCTGAGGATCTGCCCGACGCCTCGTTCGCCGGTCAGCAGGAAACATTTCTCAATATCAAAGGGTTGGAAAATATTCTTCACGCTGTGAAGGAAGTGTTTGCCAGCCTCTACAACGACCGCGCCATTGCCTATCGCGTGCACAAGGGCTTCGCGCACGGCGACGTGGCGCTCTCCGCCGGCGTCCAGCGCATGGTCCGCAGCGACCTTGGCGCGTCGGGCGTGATGTTCACGATGGACACCGAGTCCGGCTTCGACGGCGTGGTCTTCATCACCGCCGCGTACGGGCTCGGCGAGACCGTGGTGCAGGGCACGGTGAACCCGGACGAGTTCTACGTCTTCAAGCGCAACCTGGCCGAAGGCCTTCCCGCAATCCTGCGCAAGAGCGTGGGCAGCAAGGCGCAGCGGATGGAATTCGCCGACGCGCAGGCCGCAGGTCGTTCGACCCGCACCGTCGAGGTGGCGGAAGCCGACCGGCTGCGCTTTGCGATCACCGACGCCGAGGTCGAGGAACTGGGCCGCTGCGCGATGGCCATCGAGAAGCACTATGGGCGGCCGATGGACATCGAATGGGGCCGCGACGGGATCGACGGCAAGCTCTACGTGCTGCAGGCGCGGCCAGAGACCGTGAAGTCGCAGGAGAGCGGTGCCGAGTCGTTGCGCCGCTACCGGTTGAAGGCGCGCTCCGAAGTGCTGGCGAGCGGCCGGGCGATCGGGCAAAAGGTCGGCAAGGGCCGCGTGCGCATCGTGCATTCGGCGACGGAGATGGAGCGCGTGCAGCCGGGCGACGTGCTGGTCACCGACATGACCGACCCCGACTGGGAGCCGGTGATGAAGCGCGCCGGGGCCATCGTCACCAATCGCGGCGGGCGCACCTGCCACGCCGCGATCATCGCGCGCGAGCTGGGCGTCCCGGCGGTCGTCGGATGCGGCGACGCGACGCGTAAGCTGACCGAGGGCAGCGAGGTCACGGTCTCCTGCGCGGAGGGGGACACCGGCCACGTCTACGCCGGGCTGCTCGACGTCGAGGTGGTCGAGGCCTCGCTCGAGCGCATGCCGCCTTGTCCGACGAAGATCATGATGAACGTCGGCAACCCCGAGCTCGCCTTCGAGTTCCGCCGGCTTCCGAACGAGGGCGTCGGGCTTGCCCGGCTCGAGTTCATCATCAACCGCAACGTCGGCATCCACCCCAAGGCGCTGATCGAGCTCGACCGCCAGCCGCGCGAGCTGCGCCTGGAGATCGGGCGGCGCATCGCCGCGTACCCCGGTCCGACCGAGTTCTACGTCGCCAAGATCGCCGAGGGTGTCGCGACGATCGCGGCGGCCTTCTGGCCGAAGCCGGTGATCGTGCGCATGTCGGACTTCAAGTCCAACGAGTACGGCAATCTGCTCGGCGGGTCGCGCTACGAGCCGCACGAGGAGAACCCGATGCTCGGCTTCCGCGGCGCGTCGCGCTACATCGCGCCCGAGTTCTACGATTGCTTCGCGCTGGAGTGCCGGGCCCTCAAGCGCGTGCGCGACGACATGGGCCTGGCCAACATCGAGATCATGGTGCCTTTCGTGCGCACGCTCGGCGAGGCCAAGCGGGTGATCGAGCTCCTCGCCGAGAACGGCCTGCGGCGCGGCGAGGGCGGCCTGCGCCTCATCATGATGTGCGAGCTGCCGAGCAACGCGCTGCTCGCCGACCGTTTCCTCGAGCACTTCGACGGCTTCTCGATCGGCTCGAACGACATGACGCAGCTGACGCTAGGCGTGGACCGCGACTCGGGCGGCCCGATCGCCGCCACGTTCGACGAGCGCGACGACGCGGTGAAGGCAATGCTGTCGATGGCGATCGAGGCGTGCCGCCGCAACAACCGCTACGTCGGCATCTGCGGGCAGGGCCCGTCCGACTATCCGGACCTCGCGCGGTGGCTGGTCGAGCAGCGCATCGAGAGCATGTCGCTCAATCCCGATACCGTCGTCGAGACCTGGCTGATGCTGGCCGGCAAGCAGGCGTAGCGCCAGCCGCACACCGCCGGCGCCCGCAATCAGCTTGCCAGCCTAGGCCGTCCGTTCGATCGCGCGCGAGGCCTTGATCGGCTGCAATGCCGGTCATGCGCCTGCCCGTCCAGCTCCGGGTTTCCCTGCGGCCTTCCCGCATCGCCGCCTTCGCGATCGTCGCGATCGCGACGGTGTCGTGGGCAGCCGTGCTGGTGTTGTCCGTGCCGACCATCGCGCACCTCGTCACGGGGCTCGCGCTGGGCGGGTGGGCGCTCCTTCAGTGCCGGCGGCACGCGTGGCGGACGTCGCCCCGCGCGGTCGTCGAGGTGATGGTGTCGAGCGACGCGGTGGTGGTCGTGCGCTACCGCGACGGCCGGCTGGTTGCCGGGCACGTGCGCTCGGCGTCCTTCGTGCATCCGTGGTTCACCTCGATCGTCTGGCGACCGGACGGCAGCAGGCGCTCGCGCAGCGTGCCACTGCTCCCCGACATGCTCGGGCTCGACGACTTCCGGCGCCTGCGCGTGCTGCTGCGCTATGGCAGAAGGGAAGTGACCGCCGGCGCTCCGGCCAGCCAGGCCTGAGCGTCGATGCGCGCGCCGCTCTCGTCCTTGCGCTGGCCGGCGACGAGGTGCAGGTACAGCGGCACGAGCCGCTCGGGCAACGGCAGCGCCGAGGCGTCCTCGGCGGGGTGCGTGAGGTTGCGCAAGGGCGTGCGGATCGGGCCGGGCACGACGGCGTTGACACGCATGCGCTCGCGGTCCTCCCACTCGTCGGCGAGCGTGGTGGCCAGTGCGCCGAGCCCCGCCTTGGAGGCGGCATACGCTCCCCAGTAGGCCTTCGGAGTTTCGCCGCGCGTGTCGAGTGTGAAGGTGACGCTCGCATCGACGCTCGCCTCGAGCAGGCGTGCGAGCGAGCGAGTGAGCCCGAGGGCTGCGGCGAGATTGACGCGCAACACTGCGAGCCAGCTGTCGAACGACTGATGCTCGACGGGCCCCAGTGAGCCCAACTGCGCAGCCGTGTGCACGAGAGCATCGAGGCGTCCCAGCTGTGCATCGATGGCGCTGGCGACGTTGCCGAAGTCGGCGGCCTGCGCCTTGGCGAGATCGAGGGGAAGGATCGTGGGCTCGGGTCCGCCGGCGGCAACGATTTCGTCGTAGAGCTCCTCGAGCTTGCGCACGACGCGCGCGTGCAGCACGACCGTGGCGCCTGCTCGCGCGCAGGCCAACGCGATCGGCCTGCCGAGCCCGCCGGTGGCGCCGGATATCAGCACGACCTTGCCGTGGAGGTCCGCGGCGAGCGGGAGCGAAGGATCGGGGAGGGGCATCGGACTCCGGCGCGGCGCAGCCGGCGGCAGGCGAGGCAGCGGATGATACCGAAGGTGTAAACGCGATTTGCGCGGGCCTGCGCGCCTTCGCTATAATCGCCAATTCGCCGTGGGGGTATAGCTCAGCTGGGAGAGCGCTTGCATGGCATGCAAGAGGTCAGCGGTTCGATCCCGCTTACCTCCACCACCGACCTGACCGCCGCGCATGTCCTGCCTCGCGCGGCGGCACCCCGACAGGTCCCCATCGTCTAGAGGCCTAGGACATCGCCCTTTCACGGCGGTAACGGGGGTTCGAATCCCCCTGGGGACGCCATAGAGACGAAGCGCCGCGGCCTCAGTGGTCTGCGGCGTTTTCCATTGTGCTCGTCGCAGTCGATGCGTGCCGTACCCGCGGCGTTGACGCTACTCGAATCGAATGAGCCAAGGGCAGGCGCGTCATCTCGGCGAGGCCGGCAACCCTGCCGCATCGTCGACAGCTCGTGGCTCAACCTTGAGCCCACCCACCGGCGGTTGAGGCCAGCCGTGCCCGGTTCGTTGCTTTGCCACCCTGCGCCCTTGGCCAAGCTGCGGCACGGACATGACAAAGGCATGTTCCTGCACAAGAAAGCACTAATCATTTGGTCATGGCTATCAGTACCACGTAACGGGTAATCAGCAAATTGCAGCGCGGTGACGAGCGGCTGTTGAAAGCAAGACATGACAATGGTATAAAAGTGATGCGTCACGACTTGCATCCCATGGCAGTGGGGCGTGCCAGATCGAGACGCAGTCTCACTCTAGCTGCAAGACTCAGGCGGGCCGATCCCGGGGGAAGCAAGGGTCGCCGGCCGCAAGCGGATCTCACGGGGAACAGCCAGACTTCAATCGGTCCAGCCACTGAAAAGGGCAAACCGTCCGAAAGGGCGGGACGCAAAGCCGAGGGCCTTCCTCCCGCAAGGGAAAAGGCGGCCGGGCTACCAGAT
>Ga0209254_10004517_pt1 | contig 12745 bp, 9 predicted proteins | sample FrelakmetDIP11DI_FD_187148 | JGI IMG/M metagenome (GOLD analysis project Ga0209254, IMG submission 187148) | Freshwater lake sediment microbial communities from the University of Notre Dame, USA, for methane emissions studies - DIP11 DI (SPAdes)... | ecosystem: Environmental > Aquatic >...
CGTCTGCCGCACTTGCGATACCGCAAGTCAGGCACAGGCAGGCGGCTAATACGCATGTTAAACCAGTGTGTTTCGGCATGCTGTCTCCTAATATATTTATCAATGCAGTGAATTTCAAACAATCAGGTATTAAGATTTTGGTGAAAGTCTTAGCAAGGTATGTACCAAGCAACCAATTCCCTAAATTCAAGAACTTATTCTATGGAATGCAAGAGCATAACCGACATTCATGTCATGTTTTTATGTCAGACCGTCATGACATATGTCAGCATAAGTCCGCACGGCTCGGGTGCTAGAATTTACTCTTTAGTAAACCGTAAGGGAATATTGAGCCGCGACAGCCATCAGAACACGGTGTCATTCTACAAAACGGTGTGGCGGTATCTGAATCAACCAGTTTGGGCGTGCAAAGACACTCACGGCAGCTACCGCAACCGGGTAGACAAGCAACACGCAAACGAAGCGACCCTATGACACGCAAAGGCTTCATTCCCTCCGGTAGCGCTTGCCCCCGCCTGCCCCCGGCAACGCTGACAATCAGCCAATCCCTTTATCCTCGAATCCTTCATTGGCTCCGCTTGGCCAAAGCGGAGCGTTTTGCATGAACTCACCCTCCGCCCCTGCGCAGGGAACCAACCCCCACGCCCAACAGCCCACCTCGCTGGTGGCGCTGGCTCACAGTCTATGGCGCAATCGCCAGCTCATCGTGCAGATGACGCGGCGCGATGTCGTTGGCCGCTATCGCGGCTCCGCTATGGGGATTTTGTGGTCATTTTTCAATCCAGTGTTGATGCTTGCGGTTTATACCTTTGTTTTCAGCGTGGTGTTCAAAGCCCGATGGGCGGGAGGCTCGGACTCCAAAACAGAATTTTCTTTGGTGCTTTTTGCCGGGCTATTGGTCTTTAACCTGTTCTCCGAGTGTGTAAACCGAGCGCCCGGCTTGATCCTCGGTAACGCCAACTACGTCAAAAAAGTGGTCTTTCCCTTGGAAATCCTGCCGGTGGTATCCCTTGGGTCATCAGCTTTTCACTTTTTGATCAGTTTGGTGGTTTGGCTGACTTTCTATCTGTTGTTTTTTGGTCTACCACCTCTAACCATCTTGCAGTTGCCTCTGGTCGTCCTACCCCTAGTCTTGATGACCATGGGCTTCTCTTGGTTTTTGGCTTCGCTGGGCGTCTACCTTCGTGATGTGGCGCAGGTCATCGGGGTTATTACGACTGTTTTGCTGTTTTTATCGCCGATCTTTTATCCGATCATGGCATTGCCGGAGGAATACCGACCTGTCATGCAAATTAGCCCGCTGACTTTCGTGGTTGAACAAGCCCGAGACGTCATGATTTGGGGTAAGGGTATGGAATGGGCTGGATGGGGCGTCTCGGTATGTATATCGATGCTGGTTGCTTGGCTTGGATTCGCCTGGTTTCAAAAGACACGGAAAGGTTTTGCTGATGTCCTCTGAAATTGCGGTTTCCATTAGGAATCTAAGCAAGGCTTACCAAATCTATGAGAAGCCGCACCATAGATTAATGCAAATGCTGTTCAGCCGAATGGCAGGACGGAAGTTTTACCGAGAGTTTTGGGCACTCCGCGACATCAGCTTCGAGGTCGGGAAAGGCAAAGTAGTTGGGGTATTGGGTAAGAATGGCGCCGGTAAATCCACGCTGCTTCAGATCTTATGCGGCACACTGGCGCCTACTGACGGTAGCGTGGAAGTCAACGGGCGTATTGCCGCCTTGCTTGAACTTGGTGCAGGTTTCAATCCGGAGTTTTCGGGGATTGAGAACGTTTACATGAATGCTCAGATTCTGGGACTCTCTAAACAAGAGATCGACGAGAAATTGGGGGATATTCAAAAGTTTGCCGACATCGGCGACTTCATTCATCAACCCGTCAAGACCTATTCGAGCGGCATGTTCGCCCGGCTCGCCTTTTCGGTGGTGGTTCACGTCGACCCAGACGTGCTGGTCGTCGACGAGGCCCTGAGCGTGGGTGATTCCTGGTTCCAGCACAAGTCCATGGCCAGGATGCGTTTGTTAATGTCCAGGGGTTGCACCGTTCTGTTCGTGAGCCATTCGATTGATTCCGTGCGTGCGCTGTGCGATGAGGCCATCTGGATCGATTCAGGGCGCATCAAGATGCACAGCGATGTCACGTCAGTTACCAATGCTTACATGAATGATGTCTTCATCGAGCACAACCGCATCACCCTCGAATCCCGAAGAATATTGGAAGCAGAAACCACCTCTTCCGAAAGCACCCACGTCGCTTCGTTGAACAATCTGGATACGTCCGAAGGCAGCGATCAAGAAGAGCTTCTCAAGGCAATTCAGGGTGCCGATGGCGGAGCGGTATTGAAGGTGATATCGACCGGTATCAGGAACAGCAAGGGACGAGTCACGGATCAACTCGAACAGGGCGAAAACTTCACCATCGAGTTTGAGGTCAAGTTCCTGGAATCAATCAGGAATATCAGCCTAGGTTTCCTTGTCAAGGACCAATTCGGGCAAGAACTCACCGGAGAGAGCGTGTTCAACACCTACCGACACAGCCTTGATTTCGAGGCGGGTCGTACTGTCCGCTTTGCCTTTTCATCGACAATGATGTTCCGTGGGGGGCAGTCCTACTCCGTGGCGCTTCGGATCAACCAAGTGACGAAATGGGATCGGAGCGACAACGTGATCGTCTATGCTGACGAGTTGGCCACCGTGTTCGATGTGTTGAGCGATCTCGACAATCCCATGTGGTTCAAGTTCAAACAGCCCTTCGAAGTGGCGATCTATCAATGAGCGATACCGATGTGTCCGTGGTGTTGAACATGCACCGCGAGGCACCTTACTTGCGAGCTACCTTGCTGTCTCTCGACGCCTGCGCGCGGACGGCACAAATGGCTGGCCTGCGCTGCGAACTGGTAGCGGTGTTTGACCGTGCTGATGGGCCGACCAGACAGGTCTTTGAAGCGACCCCGCTCCAGGGATTTGATTCAAGGGTAATCATCGAAGTTGATGTGGGTTCGCTGGGGCTGGCGCGTAATGCCGGCGTGGCCGCGGCCAGTGGCGATTACATCTGGACCGCCGATGGTGACGACTTGGTGTCCCGAAATGCGATCGTTGAACTTCACCGTACAGCCGCAGCGCACGCGACCGAGAATTGTGTGGTCTTCGTCAACTACCTGGTTGCATTCGGGGAGCAGTTCCACACGGGGAAGTATTTTCCCAGCAGCTACCTGACGGTGTCAGATTTCGCCTACATGCACTCGTATGTCTCGCGCATTTTTCTTCGCCGATCCGTTTTTGATCACTTCAAGTATTCGGATCTTCGAGTCACGACCGGCTATGCTTACGAGGATTGGGAATTTAATGTCCGGCTGCGCCGTGAGGGGTTTCAGTTCCTAATCGCCGAAAACACCCTTTTCCTCTATCGGCAACGGTTCGGCAGTCTCTTGAGACAAGTGGATAGCGCATCTGCCCGAATCATTCCCCATACGCCCCTTTTCGATCCGCAGTGGTTTGTCAGGGAGCTGAATTTCGAGAGGCAGAAAATCGGCGACTGGGCCGCTTTTGTCGAAATGCGTCAGCGCACCTCCGATGGCAATTACGCTGAGGAGATCATCAACTCTCCTGCACTACGAGCCGAGCTGCTGGAAGCGAACAAACTGGACCCTGAAGTCGATCTGACCCGCATTGAAACCTCAGCCAGCTACAGCCCAGTTCCGTGGCATGCGGACCATTGGGGCTTTCGGCTCGCCGAGGCTTTCCAGTTGGTCGGGCCCGGTCCTTACAGCGACGTGGTCCTGCTACCATGGCTCAATGCGGGTGGGGCCGAAAAATATATCCTTCACATTCTGCACGCACTGGCACATGCTGACCCGCAAGCCCGATTTCTGGTGCTATGCGGTGAACCGGCCCAACAGCACATCTGGGCCAGCAAGCTGCCGGTGCGCTCGCGTCTGCTGGATGTCTACAATGCATTCCCCACCCTGAGCGACCAGGATCGCGACCAGATGACTGTGCGCCTGCTGCTCGCCGTCTCTGCGCCTCATGCTCGTCTTCATATCAAGTCCGGCGTCTTTTCCCATCGCCTGATTGATGACTTTGGCAGCATCTTGCTGGATCGCTTTTCAGCGACCTACTACAGATTCTCCGACGCTCGTTTTTCCTGGAGAGGGGCGCATCTCGCTGCTCCCTACACGGTGAAATTTCTGCACAGACATCAGCCAGCATTGCACAGGATTGTTTGCGATTGCGAGAGTATTGCGCGCCAGGACAGGGATCGGATTGGCTATGTTCCGGATCGCTATCACGTCATCCGCGCACCTGTGGCTGAACCTGCGACGCCGGTGAACAGGGCGGTTGCGCCATCCAGGCGCCTGCTTTGGGCCTCGCGGATTTCTGAAGACAAGCGCCCCGATCTGCTAGTACCTCTGGCCAACCAACTCCGGGCGCTATGGCCTGATTTAGTGATCGAAATCCATGGCCAAGCCGATAGCGGACAGGACGTCAGAAGCCTTTTTGATGCCGCCGGTCTGGAGTACCAGGGGGCCTACGACGGTTTCGAGTCGCTGTCTCTCGAACACTTCGATGCCATCGTCTACACCAGTGCCTACGATGGCATGCCCAACGTCGTGCTCGAAGCCCTGGCTGCCGGTCTTCCTGTGATAGCACCGGATGTGGGTGGCATCGGCGAGGCCGTCAGTAATGGCTGCACGGGATACCTGGTTCCGAATGAAGCCGACGACGAAATTTTGATCGGTCATTACGTGCGGGCGATCCGGCAACTTTATGAAAACTGGGCGTCCGTCCCGGCGATGACTGATGCTGCCCGTGAACTGATTCGACAGCAACACAGCCCCGTTGCTTTCGCCCAACGGGTTTCCCAAGTCTTTGGGTGAGATGCAGGCACCCTTGGCAGACCCGATTTCCACAGCACGCCTTCGTAACTCAACGACGTATGAACTCTCTGTATTACCTGTACGCTGACGAAGCCAGCCTGACTATCCTGGAAAGCCCGGACGAAAAGGTCTGGCTGGTGGGTGGCGATTTTGGCTATGGCAACTTCGGCGACATCATGCAGCACCGCAACACGATTTCACGCCACAGGCACCTGGGTCGTTACCGTAGCGTGGCGGTCATGGCGGCTAACGCAATCGGCGATGCGCAGTTTCCTGCTTTCGTACGACAGGCCTACGGTGCCGACGCCGTGGTGTTCGTTTCCGAACTGCCGCTGGACTTGGCAGGGGCGGGGCTAGTGCTGCACCCGGCGCGGTTGGTTCGCAATGCGGCTTGCCTGCATCTGTATGGCGGTGGCTTCCTCAACGAGCGATGGGGCCCTTTTATCCTGGGTGTGACCGAGTACCTGCTGCACGCCCTGCATATCCAGACTTATGTGGTGTCTGGTCAACAAGTCACCCGTCCATTCGAGCAGGCCGTTCTGCACCACATTGAGATCTTTCGCCCCGCCCTGTTTGGCGTTCGGGATGCGCGGTCGCAGCAATGGATGAGCGAAGGTGGCTACCAGCCCGAATTTTCATTCGATGACGCCATGGAATCCCTTCAGGCACTGTCTTCGGCATTGCCATTGAAACGGGGGGCCGGGTTGCTGATGCAGCTCAACACTTCGGACTACGCGCGCAACGGTACGGGCAGCAGAGAGCTGCATCAGGAATTGGCCACAATGTCCGCGCATCAGAGTGCCTGTGATGGTGTGACGCTGCTGCATGCCTTTGCCGACCGGCGTATGGAGGTGGTGGACACACGCGAAACGATCAAGCAGTTAGAACGGGCCTTCCCGTTTGCCGACTACCGCATGATTGAACTGACACAACTGGCCTATCGGTGGCCAAACTGTCCTGGAATGGCGGTCCAGGGCGACATCGGTTACTCCTGCTCTTACCACGTGGCGCTCTGGCTGCAGCTGGCCGGCATACCCTGCTGGTTGAGGGGCCAGAACACGTTCTATGGGCAAAAAGCCGAGGCCGTCCAAGTCCAACAGGATCTCCAGAGTTTCCTGCGGGATCCTCATTTGGCCGACCATCGTTCGAATCTGGAGCGGCGGCTGATCTGGCAGGAGCGTTTAGACGCCGTTCTCCTGGCATCACCTGGTTTGCAGCGCACCTGCGAGCTGCCTTCGGCAATCGACAGGGAACTGGTTGCATTCCAGTTCAAGGGCCGGCGTTTGCCCGAGCAGGACGGTACCAACGAGTCGCCAGTATCTCAGGCCGATGATTGGGTAGCCACACCGGACGGTTCAAGCGCCGGTGCTCCTGAATCCTCGGAACTGTGTGCTTACGCCCTCGCGCTCAATGCTCAGATCACCGAATTAGGATGTGCTGCCAATGAACTGCGTCTACGCGCGGAGTGGGCGGAGGCTAGGTTGGCAGAGGCACAGAGTCAGCCGAAACCGGTTCTGGATGAGGCTGTTCAAATCCCGTTGGATGCCGCCACGCTCAGGCAAACCGTGGTCGAGCGCGATCGTCAGCTTGCATCGCTCAACCAGGCCATCGCACAGAAGGACAGCCATGTACGGGAGCTCGCCCAAGAACTCCACCGGACGCGTTCCGAAGCCGACTCCCTGTTCAAGCATCTGGATCGGGTGCTTCATAGCCATTCCTGGACGATCACGCGGCCTTTGCGGGTTGCCATGCGCTTCGTTCGGCACGGCCATCTGGATGCAGCGGGGGAGCAGTGGGTGTTCCAGCTAGCACGCTTTGTCGGCAAACGGTTGCCTTTCCCCTTGTGGATGAAAGCCCGTGTCCGTGCGGCCCTCCTTCGCTGGCATTTCCCGAAGGCCGGCGAATTCCAGGCGAGCATGCAGCGCCCAGCCGGCCCTGATGGCGCCTCGTACGCGGTGTCCGGCGTGGCGGCAAAGGCAAACCAGATGCGCGCCGAGTGCTGCGCACTGCAACCTGGCTTGGTGAGCGTAGTGCTGCCGGTATACAACCAGGCCTACCTGCTGGAGGAGTCGATCCAGAGCGTGCTGGCGCAGACCTACGGCAGCTTCGAGTTGATCGTCGTGAACGATGGCTCCACCGATGACGTTGAAGCTGTTCTGGAGCGCTACCTCGACCACCCCAGGGTCCGCTGTTACACCCAGGCCAACCAGCGTCTGCCCAAGGCCCTGAGCAACGGGTTCAGCTTCGCCATTGGCGAGTTCTGGACCTGGACGTCGGCTGACAACATCATGGAGCCGCGCATGCTGGAACGGATGGTCGCCAAGTTCCAGTCTGAGCCCGATCTCGGTATGGTGTATGCCGACTACTACGCCATCGATGATCGCGGCGTCCTGTTGGAGGACAAGACATGGCGGGCCCACAACCGGCCCGACCTCAGGAGCGCCGAAATCCGCCTGCCGCGCACCACGAAGACTCTGAACACGGTGCAGGACAACTTCATCGGGCCCTGCTTCATGTACCGGGGCTGGATCGGTCGCTGCTTGGGCGACTATGACCCCCAACTGGGCATCGAGGACTACGACTACTGGATGCGGATCAACGCCTTCTTCGAGGTCCGACATCTGGGCAGTGACGAACTGTTGTACCGCTACCGAGTGCACGACAACACCCTCAGTGCGCAGGCGCAGGAACATCGCATACTCGAAAAGGTCGAGCGCCTGATGCACTATGAACGCAAGCGAGCCAGCTTCTACCGGACTGCGCCTGTCTTTTTGGCCGACTCTCAGGGGATGGAGTGGCTTGCATCGCGAGGCGTTGCAGCGGAGACGATTCACCCCCTAATCACGGATGGCGGCTCGCCGTTGCCCGTGGGTCTTCGCCAGGCAGAGCTGCTGGTGCTGACCAGTGAAAGTGCAGCGCAACATCTGGCTACGCTGGCCACGCTCACGACCCCCACAGCAATCATCTTCAGCCCCGATGACCGGCTTCACCAGAAACTGCAGCGACTGCTCAACAGGCCTGGCTGTCTCGCACTCGTTCCCGGTCGGATTGCCGCCGACCGCATCCATCTGGTTGCGCCATCCTGCCCGCTGATCGACATCCAGTCCGCCCTGTCTTTACCCGCTGTGCTCGCGTTCGCCAAGAACCAGCTCTTTTTCCACGCGACCCGTACCTCGGAGGAATTGAAAAGGGAATTGCCCCGCCGCCAGCTGAAGCCAGCTGGCCAGCACGTGCTGCTGCAGGTGGACAGCTTCATGCAGGGCGGCATGGAAAACGTGGTCATCGATCTTGCCCAGTCGCTGCAGGACACCGGGTTCGAGGTGACCATCGGCATTCTGGGTAAATCGGGCGACGCGGCAGACAAGGCGCGCGAACGGCACTTGCGTGTGGAGTCCTTCCCCAATGCACTCTCAGAGGAAGACTACGTCGCGTGGCTGAGGCTCCACCGGGTAGGGCTGGTCAATGCGCACTACAGCATCTTTGGCGCGGCGGCTTGCCAGCGGGAAGGCATCCCATTCGTCGAGACGATCCACAACGCCTACGTCTGGTTCGATCCGGAAACCATCCGAAAATACAGGGAAGCCGGCGCGCACATCACTTCGTACATCTGCGTGTCCAACACCGCAGCTCAATATGCGGACGTGGTGCTGGGCCTCGATGTATCCAAGATGCGTGTTATTCCTAATGGCATCGATACCCGGAACATCGACGCCATTCATTTCGACAGCAACCGCAGCAGCCTGCGCCAGGAGTGGCAGGTGGGACCGGATGCACCTGTGTTCCTGAACGTGGCTTCGATCATGGCGACCAAGGCCCAGTTGCCGCTCATCAGGGCTTTCGCGCGGGTCGTGGAACAGCACCCCGATGCCCGTCTGGTACTGCTGGGCAGCGTGATGGAAAAGCCTTACCAGCGAGCCATCGAGCAGGCGGTGAATGACCTGAAACTGCAAAGGCAGGTGATCTTTGCCGGCTACCATCGGGATGTGGCCCGGTACTACCACGCGGCCGACGTGTTCGTCCTGCCGTCTTACTGGGAGGGCTGGAGCCTCTCGCTCGGAGAAGCCATGGCCAATGGCCTGTCCTGCGTGATTACTGACGTGGGGTCTGCGTACGAGTTTGAGGAACATGACAACGTCAGGATCGTCGCGCCACCGTTTGGGGATATCACGCAGCTGAACTATTTGAATCTCGGCAAATTTGTATACGGGGAGAATTCCGAATTCGAGCGAGATCTGGCTCATGCACTGATAGAAATGGCGAATTGCTCCAGAGGTCCAATCAATAATGCAATGGCAATTCGTCTAGATAGAAGTGGGGCTTATAAAAAATATGTGACGTTTTTTCATGAGGTTGTTTGTTTGTAGTTTTCTGTGCGCGCTGAGCCAACAATGCATGCTGAACTTGGTAATTAAACATGGCTCCGCATGTAAATCTTCACGCATTGGTTCGCTAGCTTGTCAAAAATCTGGTTGTTTATTTTGTGAGCAGGCTTGAAGGTGTAAGCCATCTTTATTAAAACTCTTTAGAAGTAATGAGTTAATTTTGGAAAGAAATTTATGTCGATTGATGTCAAGCAGTCAATAAAAAAAGATTGGGAGGGCGCTCCATATTACGATCTTGTGGAGTGTGACGATGCGATGAACTATTTCTGGGGAGATGGAAGGTTTGTTCGTTTATTCGATCAGCTGAATTTGGAGCGGGTTTGTGAACTGGCGTGTGGGCATGGGCGACACGCAAATCATGTTTTGAACGCATACCAAGTCGGGTCAGTTGTTTTGGTTGACATTAATCAAAGCAATATTGATTTTTGTCAGAACAGATTTTTTGGGCGAGCTAATGTCGAATATTTGGTCAATTCTGGATCTGATTTGAATGGTTTGTCTGATGGCAGCATCTCAGCACTTTTTTCGTATGATGCAATGGTTCATTTTGAATATGATGATGTGTCCTCATACTTGAAGGAAATCAGGCGAGTTCTTATACCGGGTGGGAAGGCATTGCTCCATCACTCAAACAATGACCAGCAACCGGGCAACCTATACTCTCAGAACATTCATTGGCGAAACTTCATGTCAGTTAATCTTTTTCACCATATGGCAATTCGTGCGGGATTGAATGTTTTGGAGCAAGAAGTTATCGACTGGGGGGATGAGAAAGGATTGGATTGCATATCGCTGCTAGAAAAAGCCGCCTAATCGCATGAGAAAAATTGTTTGTGTAATCGGCACGCGTCCAGAAGCCATCAAGATGGCCCCGGTTATCCTGGCGCTGCAAAAGGAATCCTGGGCCCAAGTCCGGGTACTGGCTACTGCACAGCACCGGCACATGCTGGATCAGGTGCTCGCGTTTTTTGCCATCGCTCCCGATATCGACCTCAATATCATGCGCCCCAACCAGGCACTGACAACGCTAACGGCCCGGCTGCTGCTGGAGCTCGATGATGTGCTGCTGGCAGAGAAGCCGGATGCGGTGCTGGTGCAGGGGGATACAACAACGGTCATGAGCGTTGCGCTGGCCAGTTTCTACCACCGCATCCCCATCGGGCATGTGGAAGCCGGTTTGCGCACATGGGATATGCAGAATCCTTTCCCCGAGGAAGCCAATCGTGTGATTGCGGGTAAATTGGCACGATGGCACTTCGCGCCGACGGAAGGATCGCGTCAGAATCTTTTGCGTGAGGGGGTGCCGGATAGCGAGATCATCGTTACGGGTAATACCGTGATTGATGCGCTGTTGATGACAGTGGCAAAGGGGTTGGAAATCGGCATTGAACTGAATGCAAATAAACGTCTAGTACTGATTACATCACATCGTCGGGAGAATTTCGGGGGCCCGTTCCGCAATATTTGCCGGGCGTTGTATACGCTTGCTGAACGCAATCCTGGCGTCCAGTTTCTATACCCGGTGCACCCCAATCCGAACGTGAGAGATGTGGCGCATGAAATGCTCGGCAATTGCCCAAATATTCATCTTTGCGAGCCCTTGGACTATGCGCCGTTTGTCGCGGCCATGAAGCAGGCCTACCTGATCATCAGCGATTCGGGCGGTGTTCAGGAGGAGGCCCCTGCTTTAGGCAAGCCCGTGCTTGTCCTGCGGGAGGAAACTGAACGGCCGGAGGCAGTTGAGCTTGGTGTCGTTAAACTCGTGGGTTCAAATTTCGATCGCATTGTCAACGAAGCACAGAGGCTGTTGGATGATGAGGCTGCTTATCGCCAGATGGCTCGTGGCATTTCCCCATATGGCGATGGGCGGGGTGCAGAGCGCATTGTGGAAACGCTGCGAGACCACTTTTCTTAATGCGCCTCATTTATCTGTCGCCGGTTCCTTGGGCTAGTTTTGCCCAACGGCCACACAAATTCGTCGAATGGTTCCACGGTCGCACTGGCGATGAGGTGCTGTGGGTGGATCCATACCCAACCCGCTTCCCTTTGTTGTCTGATTTTCGTCGCTTCGGGATACAAGACGGTCAGGAACAGATGGCAAATCCGCCCTGGCTTCGAGTGATCAGGCCTTACTCATTGCCGATAGAGCCACTGCCGGGGTCTGGCTGGGTGAATGCTTTGATCTGGAGGCGGGTGTTCCATGAACTTGATGCCTTTGCCAGCCAACAGCCAGCCTTATTAGTGATAGGCAAGCCGTCGGTGTTGGCCTTGGCTGTTGTGGGACGGATCAAGGGTTGTCGCACTGTTTACGACGCAATGGATGATTTTCCTGCTTTCTATTCTGGCTTTTCTCGATGGGCGATGCGCCGGCGAGAGCAACAATTGGTGCGTAGTGTAAGCACTGTACTGGCTTCATCTACTGCACTGAAACAGCGCTGGTCCGACCTCCAGACCGATGTACGATTAGTGCTTAACGGACTGGATTTGAATGTGCTGCCGCCGCCCAAAGTCAGCGCTGCTACAAGCAACCAAAAAGTGCTGGGCTATGTGGGGACTATTGCCGCCTGGTTCGACTGGGAGTGGGTGATTGCACTAGCCAAGGCTCGACCAGCAGATGTGGTGCGGTTGATCGGCCCGATGTTTGTTCCCGCGCCTGTAGTAATGCCCCAAAACATCGAAATGCTGCCGCCCTGCAATCATCAGGCAGTACTGGTGGCTATGCAGGATTTTGATGTTGGTTTAATCCCATTCAAGAAGAATGACCTGACGGCATCCGTTGACCCGATCAAATACTACGAATACCGAGCTTTAGGTCTGCCTGTGATCTCTACGGATTTTGGTGAGATGGCGTTACGTGGTGGTGCGGGTGGTACCTTTCTCAGCCAGACCAGCAAAGACATAAACGACCTAGTTCAGGCCGCACTGCTTTATAGGGAAGATAAGGAATCAGTTCGGCATTTTAGAACCAGCAATACATGGGAGTCACGTTTTGACTCTGCAAAAATTATCTAGCAACCACGAGCCATTGTAGTCAACTACAATTCGGTTCGGGCGAACTTCTGACAGATTGTGTTTTGTCAGTTTTTGCTGCCGGCGTATCGAGAGCCATTGTTGTGGACAACCATTCGAAGGATGGGGGTTCTGAACACATCGAGCATGCCGTTTAAAAATGATAGGTTGATCACCATACGCAACGATAAAACCTGGTGTTCGATCAACGCGAGGCGATGCGAGATCGGGCTTTCAAGCCACGGACGTTTGGATTGTCGGAGCAATATGTGATGACATGAACCAATGCCCTTGAGCGTTTGAGTTGTTCGCCCTGAGCCTGCCGAAGGGCAGCCCTTCGACAGGTTCAGGGCTAACGACCCGATATAAAAAATACTTCCTCTTATTCCCGCATAGAAAACTTCGATTGAATTTGCGTGCTTGTGCATGGTGGCGGGCATGGGCTTCGGAGTACCATTTCACAGGT
>Ga0209254_10004518_pt1 | contig 12744 bp, 13 predicted proteins | sample FrelakmetDIP11DI_FD_187148 | JGI IMG/M metagenome (GOLD analysis project Ga0209254, IMG submission 187148) | Freshwater lake sediment microbial communities from the University of Notre Dame, USA, for methane emissions studies - DIP11 DI (SPAdes)... | ecosystem: Environmental > Aquatic >...
GGAACAGAAACTCTCCGCCGTATTTCCCGGACTATATCTAGACCGCGACCGGGTCCCGCATCATTCTTTGATGCAGTGGAAAATACCGGACTTATAGCGATGTAGTCCGCGCCTTCCTCTTCTGCCCGTACCGCTTCGTCCACGGTCCCCACAGAGATACCGATAATAAACCCGGGCGGGGCGATCTGCCGGGCCACATCAACACGAATGTCATCCTGCCCGAGATGAACACCATCTGCTCCGCAGGCAAGTGCTACATCAAGACGATCATTTACTATGAACACTGTTCCGGTTTTCATCGTAATCGTGCGGAGAGCCCTGCCGATCCGATAGAGTTCCCGGCACCCGCACGTCTTGTCTCTCAACTGGATAACATCTGCCCCGCCTAAAATTGCCCGTTGTGCAATCTCTGCATGGGTCAAACCACCTGCTATCGCCTCATCGGTAATGACATACAGGTCGTACTTCATGATACAACGATTATCGTATACTTATCCTGGCACCAGATGCAAGATCCTCAGGCTTCAATGCAGCCATTTCATCGAATAATGCAGTCTTAAACGAATACGGACCCCGTGAGCCCGCAGCTGCTTTCTCGCCCGCAATCCCAAATGCCGCCAGTGCTGCTGCTGATGCGATAACGGGATCATCAGCTACTGCAGCGAATGCCCCGGTCACGGATGCTGCCATGCAACCGGTACCGGAAATACTGCCCAGCATCGGATGGCCATTTTCAACAAGAAGAATACGGTTGCCATCGGTCACGATGTCAGTTGCGCCGCTTACGACTACCGTCAGACCTGCCCGTTTTGCAAAATGTTGCGCTATCTTTACCAGATCTCCGGTTACCCCGTGAGAATCCACACCTCTCACGTAAGCTTCTGCCCCGGCAAGAATCCCAATTTCGCCGGCATTGCCCTTGAGAATCGTGATCTTCAGTTCATCGAGTAAACGCTGTACACTTTCGGTCCTGAACCGGGTCGCACCCGCTCCCACGGGATCAAGAATGATCGGGATCTGCCGATCGTTTGCCATCCCTCCCGCAAGCAGCATGGATTCTATCTGTCCTTTGTTGAGCGTACCGATATTGAGGACAAGGGCACCGGCGATTGTGACCATCTCACAAACCTCCTCTGGAGCATCCGCCATGACTGGAGCAGCACCTACAGAGATCGTGATATTGGCGCAGTCATTGACCGTGACATAATTGGTGATATGGTGGACAAGCGGCCGCTTCTCCCGCACACGGGCGAACAGATCAGAGATTGTTTTGTTTTTCATAGGGATTCTCCCGTCTTTGAACATCTTGGTATCTTTGAATGGGAAGTCAAAGAATAGTTTAGAGAGGGCCTTATTAAATCGTGCCAGCGATGGCTGCAAAGGGAATAATGAAAAACGGTTATTCTGGTTTGACAGGGTGAGCTTGTCATCGTGTGAATTCTTCCAGCGTCGCCAGGAGCATGTCAATTTCGTACTCGGTGTTATAAAGGGCAAGGCTCGCCCGCACCGTCCCTTCAGGTAATCCGAGATGGTCTGTAAGCGGCTGGCAGCAGTGGTGCCCGGATCGCACCATGATATCAGCGGTCTCATCAAGCTGCTGGGCAACTTCATGCGGGTGCATGCCATCAACAGTGAACGAGACAACGCCGATGCGGGGGACTGGTTGAGAGGGGGCGTAGATATGAACGTGTTTGTTCTTTGCCAGCCCGTTTATCAACCGTTTCGTAAGCGCTTCTTCATAGTGCTGGATCTTTTCCATGCCAATCTTCTGGAGATACTCAGCAGCAACTCCAAGACCGATCCCCCCGGCAATATTGGGAGTTCCGGCTTCGTATTTCTGGTAACCTTCTGCGGTTTTAAAACTTGTACCGGTTACGATCTCGACCATCCCGCCACCGAACATCATCGGTTCAAGCACGGGCTCCTTCATCCAGAGGACACCCGTTCCGGTAGGCCCGAGCATCTTATGGCCGGAACAGGCGAAAAAGTCACAGCCAAGCCGGGCAACATCAACGGGCATGTGAGGTACAGACTGTGCACCATCGACAAGTAAAAGGACACCCTTGTCATGGCAGATTTTTGCGATTTCCGATATTGGAGTAACCACTCCGATAACATTTGATGCGTGACTGACCGTGATGAGCCGGGTGGCAGGTGTGATCGCCCGTTTCAGTGCATCAAGATCAAGCGAGTAGTCAGCGTTTATACCGATGACATCGAGTCCTACACCCTGTCTGGTGAGATTTCTCCATGGCAGCAGGTTTGAGTGATGCTCAAGAATTGTGGTGATCACACGGTCTCCGGTATTCCAGACAAGCCCCTGCGCAACCATGTTGATTGCTTCAGTAGTATTTTTGGTAAAAACCGTGACTCCATCGTTACCGCCAATAAACTGTGCCACTTTGTCGTGGGCATGCCAGTAACGCTGTGAGGAGATCTGGGTGAAACGGTGAACACCCCGTCCCACATTTGCCCGGTAACGGTGTTCAAACTCGACCATCGCTTCAATCACAGGCTCAGGTGAAAAGCTCGTTGCTGCGTTGTCGAGGTAAATGATGTCTCCGAGAATCGGGAAATCCTTGCGGATCTCGTTAACCGCAAATCCCGCACCAGCCGGTTTTTCCATTTTCGGTCCCATTATTATCCCCTCCTTCTTATCAACAGTATCCTTCGTCATCCGCACGGGAACAGTCCGGAGCGTATAATCATCATTGACAATAATACCCTTCGATTTGCATAATTCCCTCATTTTTGGTGGCAATGCACGCCAGCGCCAGAGCCCCCATGTACAAAAAGCCTCCGGAAGCCCTTTTTTATCAGCCCATGTTTCGAGGAATGTATCCCATCGCCTCGCATACTCTGGATGGATGATCCGGAGTTCCTCATACTCGCTTTCAAGCATCGCGGGGCAAAGGTAGCATCCGATGCGTTCGAGTCCTTTATCGTAAAGCGGGTTAATTTCCGCTTTCTGCCACCATAAGTAGAGGAATACTTCAAGTGCCCGCCAGTTCCTTATCGGGGAGACGTTCAGCTGGAGAGGGTTGGCCGGGTTCTGGCTTGTCTCGTCAAGGTCAGCCCGGTTCCAGGATTCGTACCAGCGGTTTCCCTGTATCGTAACACACGGCCCAACCCCGGCAAGGTAGAGCTTGAGCGGGTGTAGTTTCAGAAGTTTGCAGCACCAGCGGTTATCCTTCCCCGGCGGGCCGGCTTTCTCTACAGCCTGCCAGAAGTCTCCCGCTTTCTGGATGACCTCGACCCCCTGAGATCGCACGAACTCCACCGTTTCGGGAAATTCGATACCGGTGTCAATGAAGAATGCTTTTGTCACACCGGCTTTCCGCGCAAGATGGAGAACTGCGGTGCTGTCTTTACCCCCGGAGAACGAGACATTTGCAGTCGGTCGGTCATGGATATGGTGTTTGATGCTGCGGATTGCATTCCGTTCCAGGTTTTTTAGATGATACCGGTTCTTCTCAATTGCTGCGTCCCAGTCAGGATTTGGCGGTGTGCGGGGAACAACGGTAATGAGCTCTTTGACTTTGATAAAACCGTCTTTTACCATACCGGTCCCGTAACGGTTTTTATATTTCACGATCACGGTACCGTCCGGTGCCGGAGTTTTGAGAGGGATTCTTTTGCCACCGATCCGTCCCTGCTCTTTTCTGGCATCGGTCTGGAGATCGAGATCCACGATTCCCTGCTTCACAAAGGACAGGATATACTGGAGGGCTTCCGGCGCGACATCGAAACTGAACATTCTCGAAACCGGATCGAACGTCAGCCAGCCGAACCGTTCCCCGTGCATGATCACCAGATCCGCACGATCAACACCGCCGGTTTTGTTCAGGAGAAGAATTTTTGCGAGCGGGACAGTGCCAAAACGCTCACGCACGAGTTTTTTAATGAGTGCTGCGTCCGCTGCAAGTGCAGGGCGTACGTCATAGGGCTGGAGGAGCTCGATCTTTTTCCCCTCTTTGCCACACGCACAGCTCTTGGCAATCAGCGGGACATTGCAGTTCTCGCACCAGTAAAGGATCTTTTTTACCGGCGGTTCACGTAACACACACATTGATTGCGTGTTTCAGGTGATAAGAGAAACGATCGGGAGATAATTATCTGGTGATAAATTTTCGCCCTGGGGTAACCTGTAAAAGGAGAAGTACGATTTAGGTAACGCGTTTTCAACACTAAAGTATATACAAAGGGAGTCCTGAATCAACATTGGTGAAGGTACCATGGTGAAGTTAACCGCAGAGATGAAGGAGGCATTCGGGAAAATGAAGGTGTTCCCGGTTGCCACCGCAACAAAAGATGGGACTCCGAATGTAATCCCTCTCGGCATAGCATGGCTCATGAGTGATGATACCGTCTGGTTTGTGGACAATTTCATGAACAAGACGCTTTCCAACCTGAGGGTAAATCCCAAGATCGCCTTCTTTATCTGGGGGCCGGAGATCAAAGGCTGTTACCAGGTCAAAGGCGTGGCAGATATCAAAGCAAGCGGCAAGGAATACGATGAAATGAAGGCAAAGATCAACGAGAAGAACCCAGCTCTCCCGGCGCGCTCGCTCGTCATCGTAAAGATAACTGAGATATTCGAGTGCAAACCCGGCCCAACAGCCGGGGTAAAAATTCTCTGATTTTTTTTATTTTTTTTAGATACCCATTCTGGCAATAATCAAGAAACCGTTATTGGATCATCCTCATCTATATACGCAAAGACTCCCCCAGAGCGTTGCCGCCTTACCCGGGGATTATACTACACCGGGGTTTTTTATCATCAGCGTACCTTTCCCACGGTTGGCTACGTCACCTTTATACACATCTGCGGTGATCTTCCATTCAGGAAGCACCCTTCTGTCAATCTTTTCAAACGTGGGAATCATGTCGTGGACCGTGCCAAGAATTACGCATGAGCCCTCCTTCATGTTCGCGCAGGGACGGGTGGCATCCCCTTCGATAGTCAACTGTCCACCCCGCATCTCTACACCGGGGAAATCGCCTGTGCTGCCATGAATATGCACCTCGCCCCCAGCGAGGTATTCAGCGCAGAAATCCCCGGCATTACCCAGCACCTCCACCTTCCCGCCCAACATCCCTTTCTTCTCACCGCGGTACCCGGTTGCGCAATAATGGCCGGCATTGCCCCGGCAGAGAATCATCCCGCCCCGCATCTCGCGCCCGAGCCATGAGTCCGCATTTCCGAGGATCTCGATCGTCCCGCCGCTCATGAAATTCCCGCAGTGCATCCCGATGTCCCCGCTTATCATAATACTGCCGGTGTCCATGTATTCCCCTACCCGTTTGATTCGCGACGTGTCGCCTTTGAGCACGACTTCGATATTTTCGGGAGAGACTGCTGTCCCTTCGACAAAGATCCAGAACAGTTCGGAGAGCGTGCGTTCCTTGTTACCCTCGTATACCACAAGATCGGTACCTTTCAGGAAATTGCGGGGGATGATCGCTTCTGCTTCAATTGGGAGGTTTGGCTTACTGCGCACCTTGCTCTCGAGGATCACTCTCATGTAAATGCCTCCGTTTCAATGCACCGCCCGCGGGGAAGGTACACGTCCTGCACCGGGTAATTACTCATTCTCACGGTGTAGAACTGCTCAAATCTCCTGATAAATTCTGGATCGTTCTCCATTTTGAGATCCACGGGTACCTTTGCATTCACCCAGAAGGTGGCATTTGCACCATCAACGATGATCTCCCCGTCCCGCGATACCACACGTCCCCGCTTGATCGTGTACCGGGTCTTCTGGAACCCTTCCACTACTTTGCGGTATTCCCGGGCAGGATCTACGGAATCCGTCCGGATCGGATAAATGGCAATATCGGCTTCCGCACCGATACCAAGGTGTCCTTTCCCCTGGTTGATGATGCCGAGTGCCTTAGCCTGCCCTGCCCGGGTCATGACGGCAATATCATGCCAGTCCATCTCCCGCTCAAGAGCACAGAGTGATGTCCTCCCCTCGGTATCCGCATGGAGCGTAGCACATTCCTCATCCCGGTACCGCTTGCTCATCAGGAGACCGATCACTTCAGGATACTTCACGAACGGGGCGCCATTGGGATTGTCCGTTTCGAGCAGGCACTGCCACGGACTTTTTGTGAGAAGCGCCAGCTCAAGACCGATTGCCCACATTATACAGTTGACCGCACTCTTCTTGGAGTAGGTAACTGGTATGATACCGGATCCTGTTTCCAGCTCCACATCGTGGTTGCTCCACTTGTTGTGGTGGAGGCAGTGAAGATTAAACTCCATTGGTCCGTCAGCAGTCATAGTCATGGTCCGGCAGAACATGATCTGGCCCATGTCCATGACAATCTGGGGTTTGCTATTGACCGAACGCGTAATCTCTTCTGCCTTTGAACAGATGTTGCGCCATGTCCCACCACCGTACGCATGGAACTGCACATGGGTTGCATACAGGGTCTGGCGATCGGGGTTTAAATCGGGCACAAGATCGAACGTTTCAAGGGTGGTCTGGTAATTCCCGGGCTTTCCCAGGTTGTTGCAATGCAGGTGCACCGAATGAGGGAGTTTGAGGAGCTCGTTTGCCCGGATCATGGTGCTTATGATCTCGGCAGGTGTCACCTCAAAATGCGGGACCCTTTCATGAATGCCGGTCAAGTCCTCGCCCCATCCCCATGCCTCGGTTCCACCAGGGTTTGTCAGTTTGATCCCGTAGCCTTTGACCGCGTTGAGCGTCCAGCCGACAATAGCAGCTGCCTTCTTTATGTTCTTCTCCCGCACAGCATCCATGACTGCCCAGTTGCCGTCAAAAAGGGTGTTTGCCATCATATCCTGGTGGGGGGTTGCCGTGAACTCTTCATGGGTGTGCCGGGCTTCAAGCGGTGCCATCGCACCCTCGAGAAGTGTGGTATAGCCCATGGCACTGTACCGGTAACTGTTCCCGAACGTGGTGGGGACGTAATAGCCGCTTGTCACATGCATCTTCCCACGACGCTGTGTCCTTCCCGCCCGCATATCCTCAGGGCTCATGTACCGCCCGAAGTTAACCTTGGTACCGCAGACATGGGTATGCGAGTCAATGCCTCCGGGTAGTGTAAGACACCGTTGTGCATCGATCGTTTCAGACCGGTCAGATACTGATTCCACGATCCGTCCGTCACGGATAGCGATGTCCATGATTTCGCCGTTGATACCCCGGATCGGATCAATGACACAGGCATTTTTCACCAATAGCTCAGTCATGGTCCCATCCCCCCGTTTAAGCGATCATAGATCTTTTTTAAGATTTCTGCATCATCAGGATACCCGCGTTCGATCACTTTTTTCAGCCGTATGGGCACCCCGTCCATCCGGTATGCGGTTCCGGCAGCGTCAATGCCCGCTGCAGTGCAGGGAATATGGATGTGGGAGAGGGCTGTGGTGGCATTCACGTGCGGATCAATAACCACGGTCGGGATCTTTGCGAGATGGGCAGCAGCGTCCCTGGGGAAGTTGGCACCCGGATCGCTTGCAACGATAAGGGCGGCATCGCATTCCTCCCGCCGCAGGATATCTACTGCGGTTGTCTCACCCGGGTTGTAGAATGCAATACCCCGGGCAAAATCGACAGCGAAGGGGTACCCGGTCATCCACGTGAATACTTCATTGGAACCATAAACGTTCCCGTGCCCTCTCATCGGTGAGATAACAAATTTCGTATGCCGGTTGAGTTCATCGGTGAGCTCAATGGCATTTCTGACGTTCTTGTATTTCCCCCGGCTCATGGTCAGACCGAGACCAAAGAAGATCGCCCCGAACTTTGCGTTTTTGCAAATCTCAGCGACCCGGATCAGTTGCTCTTTTGAAATACCGGCAACTTTTTTGGGGATGACCGACTCTTTCCCCCTCACGATTGCCCGCAGGGCGGAAAGAACGGCATAATCACCTCCGGGTTCAACCTGCAGGAATTCATCGGCAATACCAGTGGTGTCGTTCCTGCGGGTATCAACAACAATCACCGTGCGTTCCCGCTGGGCATCCGGTACAAAAAAGCCCGTGGCATATGTCGTATACCTGCTCATATGGCGGGGATGCGCCTCGATCGGGTTGCATCCCCAGTAAATGATCACATCAGCCCGGTTTTTTACCTGTCCGAGGGTGCAGCCGGGATGGCCGACTTCCTGGATTGCAAGGATGGAAGGGCCATGGCAGACGGTGCTCGTGTTATCGATGACCGCCCCGATCAGCTCGGCAATATGCACGCCCACGCTCTGTGCCTCCCCGTGCGTGCTGCTCCACCCGTACAGGAGCGGCCGGTCAGCTTCTTTTAAGATATCTGCAGTCTCTTTAATCGCCTCGTCGTACGAGATATCCTCCCAGCCGTTTTTTGTGCGCCGGATGGGGGTTGGCAGCCGGGTATCATGCATAAACGTTGCCTCGGCAAGGGAGCAGCCGTTCTGCACCCGTACGACCCGGTCTCCCTCCACCTCAAGTTCGAGGTCATCGCAGAGACAACCGCAGAACGGGCAGACCACATCACTGACGATCATAGCGCAGACCCCCGATCTCTTCCATAAGTTCTCCGACACTCAGAATCGGTTCTTCTGTCGGTTCCACGTTTACGGACTGGCTTTTGAAGTCAGGCATGCCGGTGCCGTGGGTTTCTGATGAGATGATATGGTTGGCATACGGACCGATCGTCACAAAAATCTCACCCCGGGTTACTCCCTCTGCTGAACAGACGCTCAGTACGACATGACCGGCAGGGGAGGTGATCCTGACCCTTGCTCCGTTCTCGATTCCCAGCATCATCATATCCACGGGATTGAGGAAACAGGCAGAAGCCACGGCACGGTACGCATCCGATCCCTTGTGTTCAACTGCTGTTCCCTGCGGGACGGTGCGCCCGGTGTTGAGGATGCACTTCACTGCGATCCCTCCTGCACGGGCTGCTGGTATCCTTCAAGGATCCGGGCAATCCGGATGGCACCGGTCGGGCAACTGACTTCGCAGGTCTTGCAGCCCGTGCATTTATCTTCGTGGATCACCACAATATCCCCTTTTTGTACCCGCATGATCACCTCATCGTTCGAGGAATGCCCCCCGGCTCCCATCTGGGCATCTGCAACCTTATTGACCGGGCAGGCTGTACAGCAGTTGCCGCAGCCCGTACACAGTTCCAGGTCGATGGCGATGCGGAACGAGAAGAGCAGCGAGGTCCCTTCGCGCTCCATAGTCTGGAGGATCCTCCCGCTTTTCAGTACCCCGTTCGGGCACGCCTCCACGCACAGCCCGCAGCGGATACAGTGTCCTTTGTGAATCCGCGGCATCCAGCCGTCCCCTGCATGCACAACCTCGATCGCTCCAGGTGCCGGACATGCCATCATACAAAAGAGAGCATGCTGGCAGGTCTTTCCCGTAGGTTCGGGAAATCCCCGGAAGTGTGAGGGGGTTACCAGTGGGGCGGTCTTTGCAAACAGGAACTTTTTAATCCACTCCGTGCGGGCGAATTCTTTCAGGTACCAGACCAGCGACAGCCCCATGTTACCGCTCCGTACACGCGATGCAGGGATCTGCAGAAACAAACGTCGATGTGACATCGGCTATCGAATCTGCTCCGATGATCATCTCGTGGCAGCAGGCCTCGATGTTCATGATGGACGGGGTCTGAATCTGGATCTCAACGATCCGGCCGAACTCATCGCTTTTTATAAAGTACGTCAGCTCCCCGCGGGGCGCCTCGCCGCTGTATCTCGTTTCTCCCGCTTTACAGACACCGCCGCCCCGTATGACTCCTTTGGGGAGAGCCTTTAAGCATTTCCTGATAAGGACGATGCTCTGGAAGACCTCATCGAACCTGAGCATCACCCGCGCAAAGTTATCGCAATCCGCCCGGTGTACCGGCACAAACCCGAGCTGTTGGTAGGTTGGATGATTGAGCCGGCAATCAACAGGGATCCCGCTTGCCCGCGCAGTCGGGCCGACAACATGGGCCCGTTGTGCTGCTTCCTGGGTCAGGATCCCGACACCCCGGCTGCGCAGTGCGATCATCGGACCTTCGGCAAACATCCCTGAATACCTGTGCAGATCCCGCTCGATCCGGTCGAGCGATGCTTGTAACAATTCTGCATCCGGGCGGGGGATATCACACCGGACACCCCCGGGAATAATATATGCGCAGGTGACACGGGCCCCGGTTAACCGTTCAAGCTCATCCATCACCTGCTCCCTGAGATCGAGCAGGTACATTCCCAGCGTTTCATGCTCGATGGTGTAGCAATACGAGAAGTTGGCAAGAAGGTGGCTCTGCATCCGGTCAAGTTCGTTTGCAATCACACGGAGAAACGCGGCGCGTGGCGGGACGGAAATGCCGCTGATCTGTTCCATTGCCTCGATAAAGACCATGTTATGAATAACCGAGCAGATCCCGCAGACACGTTCTGCAAGGAACATGACTTCCTGCCACGGACGACCTTTCATGATCCGCTCGATCCCCTTCTTCATGTACCCGAGCTCCACTTCGGCAGCGACAATGCGTTCGCCTTTAGCCTCGCACTTGAGCCGGGCCGGTTCTTTAAAGCAGGGATGAATGGGCCCCAGAGGAATATTGACATCCACCGTCCGCTTCATGGGTGACTTTCCTCCCAGTTGGCAAAGACCGAATCGCGCACTGAAAGGATCGCCTGGATGATCTCGGTGGGGCGGGGCGGGCAGCCCGGCACTTCTGCTGCGATCGGGATGTGCTTTTTTACCGGGGGATCAACAAAGGATCCCCTGCGATCGAACAGGCACCCGGAGATCGGACAGTTGCCGATGGCAACTGCTGCTTTGGGATCCGGAATCTTCTCCCAGACCATGGCAAGTTTCTCATCCCATCCAGGGGTATAAGCACCAATGACAAGGAGAATATCTGCCTCCCGCGGGTTATTGTGGACAAAGATGCCGTACTGTTCAATGTCGTAGCGGGGCGCTAAGCAGGCAAGCACCTCGATATCACATCCATTGCACGAGCCGACATCGACATATGCCACATGGATCGAGCGTGCCCTGACCTTGTTTTTTATCCGCTGGAGAATGGTCATCTTCGCAATTCCTCCCGTATCTGTGTCCTGCCATACGCAATGGCGTCTTCCATGGCAGTACCTGCATGTACACGGTCGCTTACTGCATGGAAAATGGATTCCATTGCGGCACCGGAAATAATCTGGAGATACAGGGTATATTTTTCCCGTCCCAGTGCCCGTGCAACCGGATCATCCTGATCAGCGTGAGCATCCGCCATTTCAGCCCGGGCCGGGAGGTTTTCCAGCAGCATCATGTCAAGGTGCTCGATTAAATATTTTCGCAATTCCTGGACCGGGACATCCAGTTCCGCACCAATCTTTCGCACAAGAGTATCATGCCGATGAGCAACGAGTATCCGGTATTTCTGAGGCACGAGATCTTTCTCGTAGATATAGGAGGTCATAGAACCCCTCCGAACTTGAGCAGCGCGTAAACCATAAACAGCAATACTGCCGCCCAGAGAGCTGCGATCTCCGAAATATGGAGCCGGTGTTCATCGTGGATCAGATAATAGGCAGTGGCAATGCCGAGAATAATGGCAACAACAATTCCTTCAGACCAGATTGCCGGCCTTTCGATAATCTGGGCAATTGTTATGAGGATGTACAATACGCCCCCGAAAAGTATTGCTTCACGGATCATGGGTGCACCGCCACCAGTACAGCTGCAGCATAGACCAGCATCAGCCCGGTAACCATCATCTGGATGGTCACCGAATCGAAGGGGGACATCATCGGGGTGATCGCACAGGAAAAGGCGAGGAGCACAATGAGGAGGATCATGCCTGTGATGAGCCATGGCAGGGTCAGTGGCCCGATAAATACAGCAAGGAAGACAGCAAGAAGGACAAAAGTTTTAAGGCCATTACAAATCTCAAGCCCGGCACGCCAGATCCCAAAGTGTTCGGTCTTGTACCCGCTCACCAGTTCCTTTGCCTCAACTATGGAGAAGGGACCAAAGGGCATTTTGGAGAGAATTACCAGAAACATTGCACAGGCTGCGGGAAATGCGATAACTAGCAGCGGGCCATTCACCTGCTGGTACTGCATGATGGAAGAGAGATCCAACGAGTGCGTAAAGACAGCGATCACCGCTACACTGACAAAGAGGGGGATCTCCGATGCTGCTGAGATGACCGACCTGACACCCCCATACTTGCCGTATGGCGATCCCGAAGAGAGCCCAAAACCGTGTTCTACGATCTTGTGGAGCATGTAGATCCCCAATATAACCAGCAGACTTCCACCACTGACCAGCACATAAAATGCTGCAGTCCAGATACCGATGGCAATGAGTACGACAGCGACAAAGAGGGTCCGACTCGCGGTTACCGGGATCCAGGTTGTTTTAAAGGAGAACTTGAGCATGTGCAGGATCTCCTGCCAGACCGGAGGACCGGGCCTGCGCTGGATCCGGGCAATCAGTTTCCGGTGGATTCCTAAGAGGAGCAGGCCAAAGAGGGTGGCAAGGACAAGTTCTGCGATCATATCAGTACCCGATGAACGGGATGTCACCTCCGGATTGTCCTGCCATCCACCAGAAAAAGAGCGCTAAGACCGTGACGGGGAATGCCGGTACAAGCACAGCGGCACAGACAGAGAGCGGTATAATACCGATGAAATAAAGGCCGGATGCGATCACGCAGATTCCCGCACCCGCCCAGAAGATCCGTGCTACTGTCTTTTTCTTCATTCTCATCACCCCAGCATTACAATCTCGAC
>Ga0209254_10004519_pt1 | contig 12741 bp, 8 predicted proteins | sample FrelakmetDIP11DI_FD_187148 | JGI IMG/M metagenome (GOLD analysis project Ga0209254, IMG submission 187148) | Freshwater lake sediment microbial communities from the University of Notre Dame, USA, for methane emissions studies - DIP11 DI (SPAdes)... | ecosystem: Environmental > Aquatic >...
GCACCAGAGAGCTCCACCCCGTTCGGATCCACCTTGGCGACCTCCGCTTGAGCCCGTTCCCCAGCCCGGCACGCATCGGGGACCCCCCGAGGAATGGCCCAGACCTTCGCCGGTCACTTCACCGGCGCCCCCGATTTGGGACCTTGAGCCCGGTTCGGCGAGCGGATTGGAGAAGAACATTAGAAAGTGTTCAAAAAGGGCCCGACGGTACAGGAGATCCCCGGCAAGGGTCAAGACGGGCCCCGAATCCTGGGGCACCGCGGGCTGATCGTTCGAATCCGCGGTGTCACCCAGAACGAGGAGAGTGGCGTCATGTCAACCGAAACCCAATCGACCCACCGGGAACCCGCCGGTGTGGGGTCTGTTTCCCTGGTCCTGGTCGTCCTTGCCGGGGGGCTCGCCGCGGCCTGGATGAGCGCGATGGCGGCGGCTCCGCTGTATCGATGGACCGACGAGAACGGGGTCACCGTCTACTCCCAGCAGCCTCCGCCCGGGACCGAGGCCACCCGCCTGACCCCGGCCCCCGGACCCAGCGCCGAGGAAAGTCAACGGGCCGAGGAGCGCCTCCGATCCCTGGTGGAGCAGGACCTTGACAAACGCGAAGAGGCCAAGCGGCAGGAGCAGGAGTCCCAGGAACAGGCGGAGCTTCAAGCCAGGCGCCGAGCCAACTGCGAGGCGGCGCGCCAGAACCTGGCGACTCTCGAGAGCCCGCAGATCGATCGGGTGCGTACCGCAGCGGGGGAGATTCAAGCCCTGTCAGACGAAACCCGCGCCCTCTACCTGGAAGAGGCCCGCAAGGTGATCCAGGAGAACTGCAATTAGTCCGCCGGTCGATCGCGCAGCACCAGCGGGGTGTTGGACTGCCGAATCCGAGGCGCCCGGGGATCTTGGACACAGGATTTACAGGTTTCCTCAGGGGTAACAAGATTCCTCAGGAGTAACAAGATTCTCTGGATGGCCCACTTGGTTGGAGTCTGTTCCTCGGATCAGCCTTAATCCTGTCAATCCTGCAACATCCTGTAATCCTGTCGCTCTTCAGGTTCTCGACCAGCGGTTACGGCTGGAACGAGCGCGAGCGCCAGATTGTGTGGGACGGGAGCGGGCAATAGACTAGCGGCCTCTTACCCTGGCTCCATCGGCCCATGCGCACCTCGCAGTTCCCCCTCCAGACGCTCAAAGAGACCCCGGCCGATGCCGAGGTCGCCAGCCACCAGCTGATGCTGCGAGCGGGCATGATCCGCAAGCTCGCCGCCGGACTCTACACCTGGTTGCCCCTGGGCCTGCGGGTGCTGCGCAAGGTGGAGCGCATCGTGCGCAACGAGATGGATCGCGCCGGGGCCCTGGAGGTCCTGATGCCCGCGGTGCAGCCGGCGGAGCTGTGGCAGGAGTCCGGGCGCTGGGACCAGTACGGGCCTGAGCTCCTGCGCCTCAAGGACCGCCACCAGCGGGACTTCTGCTTCGGCCCCACCCACGAGGAGATTATCACCGATCTGGCCCGCGGCGAGCTCAAGAGCTACAAGCAGCTCCCGGTCAACTTCTACCAGATCCAGACCAAGTTCCGGGACGAGATCCGCCCCCGCTTCGGGGTGATGCGGGCCCGCGAATTCCTCATGAAGGACGCCTATTCCTTCCACGCGAACGATGACTCCCTCGCCGAGACCTATCGGCTGATGCACGCGACCTACTGCCGGATCTTCAGCCGTTGCGGCCTGGACTTCAGGCCCGTGCAGGCGGACACCGGCACCATCGGCGGAAACGCCTCCCATGAGTTCCACGTGCTGGCCTCCTCCGGCGAGGACGCCATCGCCTTCTCCAACGCCAGCGACTATGCGGCCAACGTGGAAATGGCGGAGGCCCTCCCCCTAGCGGACAGCCTGCCGGCCCCGAGTGAGGAGCTGCGCCTGGTGGACACCCCGAACGCAAGGACCATCGCCGACCTGGTGGAGCAGTTCGGCCGGCCCATTGAGCACACCGTCAAGACCCTGGTGGTCGCCGGGGCCCAAGACGGCTGGGCCGGCTCGCCCTCGGGCCTGGTGGCCCTGCTGGTGCGGGGCGATCACGAGCTCAATGCCGTCAAGGCCCAGAAGCTCCCCCAGGTGGCCAGGCCCCTGCGCATGGCGAGCGAGGGGGAGATCCGCGCTGCCATCGGGGCCGGCCCCGGCTCACTCGGCCCCAAGGACCTGCCGATCCCCTGCATCGTGGACCGCAGCGTGGCGGTCACGGCCGATTTCAGCGCCGGGGCCAATCAGGACGGCCGGCACTGGTTCGGGCTCAACTGGGGACGGGACCTGCCGCTGCCCGAGGTGGCGGACCTGCGCAACGTCGTGGAGGGTGACCCGAGCCCCGACGGCCGTGGGACCCTTACCATCGCCCGGGGCATCGAGGTGGGCCACATCTTCCAGCTCGGCCACAAGTACAGCGACGCCATGAAGGCCACCATCCTCGGCGAGGACGGCCGGGCCATCACCCTGACCATGGGCTGCTACGGCATCGGCGTGTCCAGGGTGGTGGCCGCCGCCATCGAGCAGCACCACGACGAGCGGGGCATCTGCTGGCCCGCCCCCATCGCCCCCTTCGAGGTGGCCCTGCTGCCCATGAAGCTCGGCAAGTCCTACCGTGTGCGGGAGGCCACCGAGCAGCTCTACGCGGATCTCCAGGCGGCCGGAATCGAAGTCCTGCTGGACGACCGGGACGCCCGCCCCGGCTTCATGTTCGCGGACATGGAGCTGATCGGCATCCCCCACCGGATCGTGGTGGGCGACAAGGGGCTGGACGACGGCCTGGTGGAGTACAAGGGCCGAAGGGATGCGCAGATGCAGCTCGTCCCCATCGAGCAGATCGTCGGCTTCCTGGTCGACCTGCTGCGCCCCGCCAGCTAACGCCGACCGGCGCAAGAACAAACCGTACGAGCGCCGCCCTCGGCGCGATGGGACCTCTCGGCCGCTGCAAAGGCCGCGGGCGCGCATCGCGGCCGGGCGCCGCTCCTCGAAGGTCAAACCGTAGGAGCGCCGCCCTCGGCGCGATTGGGCCCCTCAGGCCACGCGACGGCTTAGGGCGAACATCGCGGCGGGCGCCGCTCCTACTCCATCAAGACCCGATGCGTCCAGGACCAGATAGAGCAACCATGCACAAAGAAGCCTCCTTCGACCGGGACCAACTCCTCGCGTGCGGGCGCGGCGAGATGTTCGGACCGGGCAACGCCCAGCTGCCGGTCCCCAACATGCTGATGATGGATCGAGTGACCCGCATCGCGGACTACGGCGGGGCCAACGGCAAGGGCGAGATCCTGGCAGAGCTCGACATCCACCCGGACCTCTGGTTCTTCCAGTGCCACTTCCCCGGGGACCCGGTCATGCCCGGCTGCCTGGGCCTCGACGCGCTGTGGCAGCTGGTGGGCTTTTTCCTCGCCTGGATCGGTAACCCAGGCCACGGGCGGGCCCTGGGCGTGGGGGAGGTCAAATTCACCGGCCAGGTGCTCCCCACGGCCAGCCAGGTCAGCTACCACATCGACATGAAGCGGGTGATCAGCCGCAAGCTGATCTTGGGGATCGGCGATGGGGTGGTCCAGGTGGACGGGCGCACCATCTACACCGCCAAGGACCTGCGGGTTGGGCTCTTCACCTCCACGGAAGGGTTCTGAAGGGAAAGGGTCCTGAAGGGCGGCGGAACCGCCCCTCAGCGCCAGTCTCCCCAGCCCAGGGAGCCCATCACATCCAGGAACCCGTGGGCCACCCCCGCCCCCAGGCGCTTGGTGAGCCCCTCGAAGAGGTCCCGCTTCTTGGTGTAGTCGACGATGGTCTCCGCCTTGATCAGCTCGCGGGCCACATAGCCCGCGCTGCCAAGCCCGTCTACCAGGCCCAGCTCCAGGGCCTGCTCACCGCTCCAGAAGAGGCCGCTGAAGAGCTCGTCGCCGCCCTTGAGGCGACCCCCTCGCCCCTCCTTGACGGCGGTGATGAACTGCCGGTGCAGGTCATCCAGCACCCCCTGGATGAACTCCCTTTGGTCCTCCGGCAGGGGCGAGAAGGGGTCGAGGATGCCCTTGTTCTTGCCGGCGGTGAGGAGCCGTCGCTCGACACCCAGCTCCCGCATGGCCTCCTCGAACCCGAAGGCATCCACCCGGACTCCGATGGAGCCTACCAGGCTCGCCTTGTCCGCATAGATCTGATCGGCCCCCACCGCGACGTTGTAGCCGCCCGAAGCGCACAGATCCGCCGCCACCGCGTAGACCGGCATGTCTTTGTCATTGTCCTTCTTGTACTTCTCCTTGAGCCGGCGGATCTCGTTATTGATATAGCCGGACTGGACCGGACTCCCGCCGGGGCTGTTGATGCGCAGGATCACGCCCTTGACGTTGTACGCTTCGAAGGCCTCCCGCAGGCCCGAGACCACCCGGTCGGCGCTCGCGTCGGTCTCGGAGGAGATGACGCCCTTGATCTCCACCAGGGCTGTGTGCTCCCCGGCCGCCTCGAGCTGCTCCCAGAAATCTCGCGAAAGGGCTGCGGCCAGGATGCCGATCAGGTAGAGCAGGATCAGGAGCTTGAAAACGGCCCCCCAGCGTTTGCTGCGGCGCTGCTCCCGCAGGTGCTCTAGGGCCATCCGGTTGATCAGGGCGCGCTCCCAATCGGCGTCGCCCGGGGCGGGCATGGGCTCCTCGCGTCGGGACCAGAATTTCCAGCTCACCTTGCTTATCCTATTCGCGCTCGTTCGCGTTCATTTGCGGACTCTTTTCCCCTGCTACGCCCGGCCAGCCAATCGGGGATCTCGGCCAGCGACTCGAGGCAGCCCAGGGGCCCCAGGCTCAGCAAGCGCTCCGCGTCATGGACACCGTGGCACACCGCCAGGGCCTGGGCGCGGGCGTTTGCGGCCATCTGCAGGTCATACTCCGTATCGCCCACCATCAGGGTCCGGTGGGCTGAAACCCCCAGCTCGTCCATAAGCTCCAGGAGCATCTGGGGGTGGGGCTTGGAGAAGGTCTCGTCCGCGCAGCGGGTGGCGTGGAAGAGGTCCCGGAGGCCCGTCTCCCCCAGGGACCGATCCAACCCCACCCGGCTCTTACCCGTAGCCACCGCCAGCAGATAGCCCTCGGCGGCGAGTCGTTCCAACATCGCGCGAGCCCCGGGGAAGAGCTCGGACGGGGTCTCGTTGGTGACCAGAAAGTGGCGGCGATAATGACCCGCCACGACTGCCCGCTGGTGGGCATCGGAGCCCGGCCACAGGCGCGCCATGGCGTCGTCGAGCCCCAGCCCGATGATGTCGCTCGCCGCCTCGCGGCTGGGCGGGGTTCGGCCCGCGTCCTGGAAGGCCGCCTGGATGCAGGCGACGATGCGGGCTTGGGAGTCCATCAGGGTCCCGTCCCAGTCGAACACCACCAGATCGAAGCACTCGGGCACGCGGCTCATGAACCCAGGGCCCCCCTGGGCTGCGACGGCGCAAGGGCCAGCAGCACCCGTTCCAGCTCCGCGGGGAGTGGCGACTCAACCCGCAGAGGCCTGGTCATGTAGTCGGCGCGAAAGCTCACCGACCGGGCGTGGAGGAACAGCCGGGGCAGCCCCAGGGTCTTGAGACGCCGGTTGGCCTCGAAATCGCCGTACTTCGGGTCCCCCGCCAAGGGGGTGCCCAGGTGGGCGGCATGGACACGGATCTGGTGGGTGCGGCCGGTCAGCAGCTCCGCCTCCACCAGGGTCGCCACCCCGCCCTCGAACGGCAGGCGGCGCAGGCGCCGGAAGACCGTACGGGCGGGCTTGCCCTCCGCACGGTCCACCCGCACCAGTCGTTCCCCACTCTTCAGCATGTTCTTCACCAGGGGTGCATCCACCGTGACCTGCTCGCGTCCCAAGTCCCCCAGAATGAGGGCCAGGTAGCGCTTCTCCATCGCCCCTTGGCGGATCAGCGCATGGAGGTTCCGCAGGGTGCTACGCCGCTTGCTTACGAGGAGACACCCGGAGGTGTCCCGATCCAACCGATGGACCAGCTCCAACTCCGCCCCCGGACGCAGTTGCCGCAGGGTCTCGATCAGACCATAGCTGAGCCCGCTGCCGCCGTGAACGGCGAGCCCCGAGGGCTTGTCGATGATCAGCAGGCGCTCGTCCTCGTAGAGCACCGAGCGCTCGATGCGCTGGAGCTGGTCCGCCGGCGCGAGGCCAGGCACCCGGGGCCCAGCGGCGCGCAGGGGCGGAATCCGGACCAAGTCCCCACCCTGAAGCCGATAGTCCGCCTTCACCCGCCCCTTGTTGACCCGCACCTCCCCCCGGCGCAGCACCCGGTAGAGGTGGCTCTTGGGAACCCCCTTGAGGTGGCGGACCAGGAAGTTGTCGATGCGCTGGCCCGCCGATTCCGTATCCACCCGCACCAGAGTGACGGTGGCGAAAGCGGGGGCAGGGTCGCCGAAGGAGACGACGGCCTGGGGCTCGGCTCGCTTCAACGGGGACTTGACCAAAGCCGAGGCTCAATTGCTGCCATTGCTGATCACTGCTAGTATTTTCTGCTTGCGCTCGCCGGCACCGCACCCAATCGGTGCCTGCCAGGTCGGGCGCAGCCCGGGTTTGGCTGACGCCGCCGGGGTGTACGGCCCAGAGGCCGACCCCCCGAGCCGAAGACTCAGCGCCCCGGGGTCCGCAACAGGGACTCGCCTCCGGGGCATCCGCACCCGGTCGGCAGGCGAATCGTGGCGAGCGCGAATTCTACACCCGGCCAGCCCCGCTGAGGGGCCCACCGGCGGCCCGAGCGTGGAGGTGCCTCCCAGGGGTGCCCGAGGCGGCGGGCTCCCATCGTGCCGACCCGACAGGGACACCGCCACCGACCGGCGGGTCCCAGCGATAGCGGGCGACCCCAGGGCGACAGCGCCATCCTGGGGTCGTCCAAGAGCGAAAGTTTAGGCGTGCATGGCCGTCGTGGCCCGGCCTCGGTCCTTTCCGAACCGAGGAGTCATTGCCGGCGCGACTGCCCAGATCGCCGCCCGCCACCAGGGTGGGCGAGTCGCCCGACGGTCCCTGCGCGCGGTACCGATTTAGGAACAACATGAAAAGAATGCTGATCAACGCAACTCAGCCGGAAGAGTTGCGCGTGGCGACCGTCGATGGTCAAGTCCTATACAACCTCGATATCGAATCCCCCGGACGCGAGCAGAAAAAGGCCAATATTTACAAGGGCGTAATCACCCGCGTCGAGCCCAGCCTGGAGGCTGCCTTCGTCGATTACGGCGCCGAGCGACACGGCTTCCTGCCACTCAAGGAGATCTCCCGGGCCTACTTCGAGCCCGACAGCGCCAAGCCCGGCACGCGCATCAACATCAAGGAGGTGTTGAAGGAGGGCCGCGAGGTCGTGGTCCAGATCGACAAGGAGGAGCGCGGCAACAAGGGTGCGGCGCTCACCACCTTCATCTCGCTGGCCGGCCGCTACCTGGTCCTGATGCCCAACAACCCCCGGGCGGGCGGCGTGTCGCGACGCATCGAGGGCCAGGACCGCAGCGAGCTGCGCGACGTCATGAGCCAGCTCCAGATCCCCGAGGACATGGGGCTCATCGTACGCACCGCGGGCGTCGGCAAGAACACCGAGGAGCTCCAGTGGGACCTGGACTACCTGCTCCAGCTCTGGAAGGCCATCGAGACCTCGGCGGCCGAGCGCAAGGCGCCCTTCCTGATCTACCAGGAGAGCGACGTCATCATCCGCTCCATCCGCGACTATCTGCGGGTGGACATCGGCGAGATCGTGATCGACGACCGGGCGGTCTACGACCGTGCCGAGACCTTCATGCGCCAGGTGATGCCGAGCAACCTCAAGAAGCTCCGTCTCTATCAGGACGAGGTGCCACTCTTCACCCGTTACCAGATCGAGAGCCAGATCGAGACTGCCTTCCAGCGCGAGGTGCGGCTGCCCTCCGGGGGCTCCATCGTGATCGACCACGGGGAGGCCCTCACCGCCATCGACATCAACTCGTCGCGCGCCACCAAGGGTGCGGACATCGAGGAGACGGCGCTCAACACCAATCTGGAGGCGGCCGACGAGATCGCCCGGCAGCTGCGCCTGCGCGACCTGGGCGGTCTCTTCGTCATCGACTTCATCGACATGACGCCGCCCAAGAACCAGCGGGCGGTGGAGGACCGGCTGCGCGACGCCTTGAAGCACGACCGCGCCCGAGTCCAGGTGGCCCGCATCTCGCGCTTTGGGCTACTGGAGATGTCCCGCCAGCGGCTGCGGCCCTCCCTCGGAGACTCCAGCACCATCGAGTGCCCCCGCTGCCACGGCCAGGGCAAGATCCGCGGGGTGGAGTCCCTCGCCCTCTCGATCTTGAGGATCATCGAAGAGGAGGCGATGAAGGAGAGCACGGAGCGCATCGTCGCCCAACTGCCGGTCAGTGTGGCGACCTTCCTCCTCAACGAGAAGCGCCGCGCCATCCTCGACATCGAGAGCCGCCAGGACGTTCAGGTCCTGCTGTTGCCGAACGAGCATATCGAGACCCCGGACTACCAGATCGAGCGCGTCCGCACCCAGGACCTGGCCAAGCAGCCCGACGAGCGCCCCAGCTTCGAGCTGACCGCGGCGCCACAGCCCGGCCCCGCGCCCTACGCGCGTCTCGGGGAGCCCGTGCGCAGCGAGCAGCCAGCGGTACGCCAGGTGACACCCTCCGCGCCGATGCCGGAGCGCGAGCCGCCTCCGGAGCGTCCGGAGGCGCCCGCCGCGGCCCACGCCGGCCAGCCGCGTCCCCGGCGGGACGAGACGCCATCCACCTCGGGCGGCGCCGAGCGCGCCCAGCCGGAGAGTCTCCTGAAACGCCTCGCCCGGCTCTTCGTCCCGCGGCATGAGGAGGCCCCGGCGCCCCAGGCCAAGCCCAGGCCAGAGGAGGCCAGACAGACGCCCGGGCCGCGGCCTGAGCCGTCTCGGCTCGCCGGGCGCGGGACCCCGGGGCAGAGGCCCCGTGCCGGCGAGATCCGGCGGGATGAGCGGCGAGATGAACGACGGGAGCCCCGGCGCGATGACCGGCGGGAGCCCCGTCGGGACGGCTATTCGGACGCCCGTCGCGCCCAGGGGGCCCAACCCGGCCAGCGGGGAGAGCAGGACCGCTCGGAGCCGGGCCGCCGGGATCAGGAGCGCGAGCGCTTTGCGGGCCGTGGGGGTCCGGAGCAGATCCCTGGGCGCTCCATCGAGCGCGGCGCTCCGGAACGACCCCGCGGCCAGGATGAGGGCCGTTCCCGGCGCGGGGGTCGGGGACGCGGACGGGGCCCGGAACAGCCCGGGGAAGGCGAGGGTCTCCCGACCAGCGGCACGAACGGTTACCGGTCCGAGGATCGGACCTCGCCTCCGCCGGCGGTGCCGGCTCAGCCGGCACCAAGGGAAGGCAGCGTGCCCGGGTTCGACACGAGCGAGGCAACCCGGGCCCACAGCCCCGAGCCCCCCAGCAGGCCCGAACCCCTAGGGACCCCGGCCGGTGGACCGGCCCAGACGGCCGCCCCCCGAGGCCCGGATGCGCTCCCAGAGACCCGCCCGGACGCGCGCCCGGAGACGATCAGGGCCAGTGATCGAGCGAGCTTGGCCACGGAACCAGCAACCACCTCCCACCAGGGATCAGGACACGACCAGGCCCGCGGCGCTGTCATCGAACGCAGCAGCATTGGCCCCGAGACCGACCAGACGCGTAGCACCCAGGCGACGCCTCCGGCGCAGGGGCGCGACGATGCGTCTCCGGATCTGCCCGAGCCCCCGGCTGGACCAGCCGCGGCCGCGCCCGCGGTGCAGCCCCTCCCGCTGTTCCCCAGGGAGTCCCCCGGGTCAGACGCAGAGCCCCCGCGGGATCGGCCGCCGGCCATCGGCGCCGAGGTGAAGCCGTCGCGACTAGAGCAAGAATCGGCGGAGGCCCCAGTGCGCGCGAACCAGGATCGAGAGACAGGCAGCGCGGGCCCCATGGAATCGGCCCCTGGCGCGCTTGACTCCGCGGCGAGCCGCAAGGCACCCCCCGGAACCCCGGAGGTGCACCCCGGCGAAGCCGAGACCGGGCCGACGGCGATAGCGGAGCCGCCAGTCGTCGCCCGTCCAACGGAATCCGAGGAGGCTCGAGCCCCAAGGGCGGCGACTGGGATCCGAGAGGAGAGACCAGCGAACCTGCGAACCGATGCCCCCGGCGGCACCGAGCCGGGCCGCGAGCCCGAGACAGCGAGTCCGCCAGCAGCAGGACCAGAGACCGGCGCGGCGGCGACCGAGACCTCGACCCTAACCGAGGAGCCCGCCCGCAAGGAGCGCGCACGACCGTCCCGCCGGCGCCGTGGGGGCGCCCGCAATCGCCGGCGCACGACGGCGACCCAGCCGAATGGAGGTGAGGCGGCAGAGGGAACCCGCTCTGATAGCCGGACGTCCGGTTCAACGGGCGAAGGGGGCCAAACCGGCGCCCTGGGGGACAGCCAGAGCGCGGGACCTGGAAGCCAGGCGAGCGGCGACTCGACCCGGAGGCCGGCGCCCAGTGCACCAGTGACCGAGGGCGCAGGCTCCAGTACCCCGAACCCGGTGCGCGGCGAAGCCCCGGCCGTCGGAGTCAAGGACAACGCGGCCGGCTGAGCCCACTGGCGGGCTTGGCGCGGAGCGGCGCCGTCGGCAGACCTTGCCGCGGAACGGCCAGTCCCAGTCAGCGGGTGCCGCCGAGGAGAGCGAGCGCCTCCGTCCGATCCGCCCACCAGTCGGCTCCTCTGGTCCATCCGCGAGCCCCATGACCGAGCTGCGACTCTTCTTCACCAGTGCCGGCCGCCTGCTGCTGCTCGCCTTGCGGTCCCTGTGGCCCGGGCCGTCGAGCCGGCCCACCGCTGCGGTGGGGCGCGTCCTGGTCATGGTCGGCTTCGTGCCGCTCTTCACCCTGGTGCAGCTCATCCATTGGGCCGGTCTGCTGCTCGACGAGATCCTGTTCCGCGGCTACCGCCGGGTCGAGATCCGAGAGCCCCTGTTCGTCCTTGGCGTGCCCCGTAGCGGTACCACCCATCTCCACCGGGTCCTGGCCCAGGACCCCCAGTACACCACCTTCAGCACCTGGGAGTGCCTGTTCGCCCCCTCCGTAACCGAGCGGCGACTCTGGATGGGTCTCGGCTCGCTAGACGCCCGCATCGGGCGCCCCCTGGGGCGGTTGCTTGGCTGGCTGGAGCAGCGCCTCTTCGGCGGGATGGCGCAGGTGCACCGCATGGGCCTGCGGGACCCGGAGGAGGACTATTTCGCCCTGATGCCCGTGCTCGCCTGCTTCATCCTGGTCCTTCCCTTCCCGATGGACCCTTATCTGTGGCGCATGGGCACCTTCGACCGGGACATGCCCGCCGACGAGCGTACCCGGCTCCTGGCCTTCTATCGCGGCTGTCTGCGGCGCCACCTTTACGTCCACGGACCAGGTAAGCGCCTACTCTCCAAGAACGCCGCCTTCGCACCCTTGGCGGGGAGCCTGCGGGAGACCTTTCCGGACGCCCGGTTCCTGGTCTGCGTGCGGGAACCCGCACAGACCCTGCCATCGCAACTGAGCTCGGTGGAGTCCGGCGTGCGCTTCTTTCGGGTCCTCGACGCGGTCCCGGATTTTTGGGCGCGCTTGGCCCGCCAACTGGGCTTCTATTATGAAAACCTCGAGCGCGCACTCGGCGACCTGCCCGACAATCGCTGCGCCTGGGTTACACTGGCCGGGTTGAAGGCAGACCTGAGCGGGACCTTGACGGCCGTCTATGGGCAACTGGGGCTGACGCTTGGGGAGCCGTTCGGAGCCTGCCTGGCGAGAGAGGCCGAGCTGTCCCGGGGCTATCGCAGCGGTCACAGCTACAGCCTGGAGCAGTTCGCCCTGGCGCCCGGCACCCTGGACCCGAGTCTTGAGCGGGTCTACTGCAGGCTCTCGGGGCGCTCCGTGTCCCCTGCCCTGCCGACCCCATCCGGGGAAGCCCCGCGCCGAGACGGCCCATCCGGCGCAATCATCTCAACGGAACCGGCGCTGCCATGCTGAGCAAATCCCAGGCGGAGCACGCGAATGGCCTGCCGGCCCCCCCGGACGGCCGGGGCTTGCGGGTCGCCATCGTCTCCGACGCGGCACCGGAACGCAATGGGGTGGGCGCCTACTACCAGGACCTGGCCGGTCACCTCAAGGCCGCCGGGGCACAGGTGGAGCTGGTCGCTCCCCGTTGTCGCTCCGGCTCCTGGTATGGGGGAATCGCCCTGCCCCTCCCCGGCGACCCCACCCAAAAGCTGATGCTCCCTCGACCTTCGATGGTCAGCCGCCGCGTCGAGCGCCTGCGCCCGAACGTGGTTGTGGTGCCTACCCCGGGTCCCTACGGCATGCTCGGCATGCACCTTGCGCGACGGCTCAATGCCGACTTGGTCGTGGGCTTCCACACCCATTTCGAGCGGCTCACCGGGCTGTTCAAGCAATGGCGCCTGCGGGGCCACATCGCCAACGCCTACCTGAACGCGAGCCACCGCCTGCTGTTCAGTCAGAGCAACCTGGTGCTGGCCAATTCCGACGCCATGGTGGAGGTCGCGCGGCGCATCGGCGCCCCTCGGGTGGGCCTCATGGGCACCCCCATTCCCAAGCGCTTCCTGGACCGGGAGCCGGTGCCCGCAGGGGACAGGTTTGAGCGCGTGCTGTTCGCCGGACGGCTGGCCCCGGAGAAGAACATCGAGCGGCTGGTGGAGGCGGCGCGCCGGCTGCCGGACATCGAGTTCCTGATTGCCGGTGACGGCCCCCTGCGCCCCTGGGTCCAGGAGCAGTGCCGGTCCCTGCCGAACCTGACCCAGGTG
>Ga0209254_10004520_pt1 | contig 12740 bp, 8 predicted proteins | sample FrelakmetDIP11DI_FD_187148 | JGI IMG/M metagenome (GOLD analysis project Ga0209254, IMG submission 187148) | Freshwater lake sediment microbial communities from the University of Notre Dame, USA, for methane emissions studies - DIP11 DI (SPAdes)... | ecosystem: Environmental > Aquatic >...
AGCTGCCGATCATCACCTCCACAACGCCCGGCCAGACGGCATAGCCCAGCCCTTCGTCATAGCAGCCAAGCTGGTCGGTGTGCAGCGTAAAGGTCACCTTCTTGGCCTCCCCTGGCTCTAGCCTCACCCGGGCATAGCCCTTCAGCTCCTTGATCGGCTGGGGCACGGCCAGGTCTGGCCGGCGGACGTAGAGCTGGACCACCTCATCCCCGGCCACCGGGCCACTGTTCGCCACCCGCAGCGTTATGTCGACGCCCTCCTCCGCCATGACCTCCTGCCGGCTCACCGCCAGGCTGCCATACTCGAACGTGGTATAGCTCAGGCCGTGTCCAAACGGATACAGCGGTTCGCCCCGGAAATAGCGATAGGTGCGCCCTTCCATGCCGTAATCCTCGAACGGCGGCAGGTCGTCCACCGAGCGGTAAAAGGTCACCGGCAGCCGTCCGCCGGGGTTATAATCGCCAAACAGCACGTCTGCCAGCGCCTCGCCGCCGGCCTGGCCCGGATACCACGCCTCGACGATGGCCGCCACATGCTCGGCCGCCCAGTTGACGGCCAGGGCGCTGCCGTTGAGCAGCACCAGCACCACCGGCTTGCCCAGCTCCGCCAGCCGCTTCAGCAGCGTCTCCTGCGGCTCGGGCAGGGCAATCTCTGTCCGGTCGCCGCCGGCAAAGCCGTCGATCTGCACCGGCATCTCCTCCCCCTCAAAGCGGGGCGACAGGCCCATCACCGCCACCACCACGTCGGCCTTGCGCGCCGCCTCCAGCGCCTCGGCCGCCAGGTCCCCGCCCGGCGGCGCCCACACGAGCTGCACCTGCGGGGCGAGGCCCCAGCTCATATAGTCGAGCCGGAGCCGGTAAAAGCGTCCCGCTTTCAGCGCGATCGCCTTGGTCGCGAGCAGCGGCTCGTGCACTCCCTGGTATTCGACCAGCAGCTCGCCGTCCAGGTACAGCTTGTAGCCGTTGTGGCCGTTGACGCCCAGCCGGTAGGTTCCGTTGGCAGGCGGCACCAGGAAGCCGGTCCAGCGCACCGAAAAAGCGTCGCCCCATTGCCCGGTCAGCGGCGTGGTGTCTGCCCAAACCCAGTCCACGGCGGGGTCAATGCGGGTCAGCCGCGGCTCCCCTGCCAGGCCGGCGTTGTCGTAATAGTCGGCTTTCAGGCCGGCCCGATCCCAGTCTGCGTCGCCGGGCCGGAGGCAGTCAGCAGGGACGGCTTGCAACGGCACGGCGCCATCCGCCCAGGCACAGCCCAGCGCATGGGTCAGCCGGGTCGACGGGCCAAGCTTGCGGCGAATCCCCTCCAGCGGCGTCACCGCCCCGGCCGGCGTGCCGTTATAGTTGCCCAGCAGCGCCGGCAGATCGTCGGCGTTGGAGCCCACCACGGCGATAGCGCCCAGGTCCTTCGGCAGCGGCAGCAGCCCTCCCTCGTTCCTGAGCAGCACGATCGACTGGCGGGCTGCCTCCAGCGCCAGTGCCCGGTGCTCCGGCGAGTTGACCACCTCGTACGGGATCTGGGCATAGGGCACCTGCTCCGGCGGGTCGAACATGCCCAGCCGGAAGCGGGCGGCGAACACCCGCTCGACGGCGCGGTCAATCGTCGCTTCCGAAATCAGCCCCTGCTCCACGGCCTTCAACAAGGCCGGATAGACGGCGCCGCACTCCAGGTCGCAGCCGTGATTGACGGCCAGCGCAGCCGCCTCCTCGGCCGTGCCCACCACCCGGTGGTGGGCGTACATGTCATAGATCGCCCCGCAGTCAGAGACGACATAGCCGTCAAAACCCCATTCCCCGTAGAGGGTCTTTTGCAGCAGCGTTGGGCTGGCGCAGCCCGGCTCGCCGTTGACGCGGTTGTAGCAGCCCATCACCGAGGCAGCCCTGCCCTCGCGGACACACGCCTCGAACGCGGGCAGGTACGTCTCCCGTAGATCCCGCTCGCCCACCCGGGCGTCGAACGAGTGGCGGTTCAGCTCCGGGCCGCTGTGGACGGCAAAATGCTTGGGCGTAGCCACCAGCTTTAGATGGTCCGGATCATCCCCCTGCAGGCCCTTGACAAAGGCCACCCCCATGCTGGCTGTGAGACATGGGTCCTCCCCGTAGGTCTCCTGCCCCCGGCCCCAGCGCGGATCGCGAAAGATGTTGACGTTCGGCGACCAAAAGGTCAGGCCGCTGTAGATCTGGCGGATCCCGCGCCGCAGCGCCTCGTGATGTTTTGCCCGCGCCTCGTCCGAGACAGCGACCGCGATCCGGCCCACCAGATCGGGGTTCCAGGTGGCGGCCAGGCCGATCGCCTGGGGAAAGACAGTGGCCACCCCGGCCCGGGCCAGGCCGTGCAGGCACTCGTTCCACCAGTTGTATGCGGGGATGCCCAGCCGCTCGATGGCCGGGGCGTCGTACACCATCTGCGACACCTTCTCGGCCAGGGTCATGCGCGACACCAGGTCGGCTGCGCGTTCTTGGCTAGACAGCGTGGCGTTTTTCACGACAGGCTCCTAATCTCACGTATATTTGTGACACTTGACCAGCAGATCGCCGAACTGGACATCGGCCGGCGCCTGCCCCCTGCATGCCTCCATGACGGCAGGGCATCTGCCCGCAAACCTACAGCCCTGCCTCAGGTATTCCTGCTGCTCCAGCTCGGTCAGCTTGACCACCCCGCTCCAGCGCTTGTTCGGATCCGCTTCGGGGATCGACTCTCTGAGCAGCCTGGTGTAAGGATGCTGGGGGTCCATCAGCACCTGCTCCACCGGACCCATCTCCACGATATTGCCCCTGAACATGATGGCGATCCGGTCGCTCACATAGTAGGCGGTGGCCAGATCGTGGGTGATATACAGCACGCTCACCCCCAGCTCCTCTTTCAGCTTCTTGAACAGGTTCACGATCGACATTCTCAGCGACGCATCGACCATCGACACCGGCTCATCCGCGATCAGCAGGGTCGGATTGGTCAGCAGCGCCCTGCTGATCGAAATCCTCTGCAGCTGCCCGCCCGAGAACTCGCTCGGATACTTGCCCGAAAACTCGTCGAACGACAGGCCCACCGCCCGCAGCTTCTGATCGATCAGCCCGATCGCCTCCTTCTTGCCGCTGGCCAGCCGGTAATTGTGGACCGTCTCAAAGAAATAGCTGTCGACCGTTCTCAGCGGGTTGAACGTGCCAAAGGGGTCCTGAAAGATCACCTGCGTTCCCCGGGTCAGCCACACCTTCTCGTTCTTGGCGGCCCGCTCGCCGCGGTAATAGATCACCCCCGAGGTGGGCACCTCAAAGCCCATCACCATCCTGGCCGTCGTCGTTTTCCCGCAGCCGCTCTCGCCGGCCAAAGCAAAGATCTCGGCCGGCTTGATATGGAACGACACGCGGTCGGTCGCCGTGATCCTTACCCGCGACAGCATGTTGCCCAGGGAGAAAATCTTGGTCAGTTGATCGACCTCCAGCACCTTTTCCATCTCATCCCGCTCCGGTCAGCCAGCAGGCAACCCGGTGGTTGGCGTCCAGCCTAACATGATCCGGCATCTGCTCGGCGCATAGATCCATGGCGTGGGGGCACCTCGGGTGAAAGAGGCAGCCGCTGGGCGGATTCAGCAGCGATGGCGGGCTGCCCGGCACACTCTCCCGGGTGCTCTTGTCGCCGAACCGTGGCAGCGAGCTGATCAGATACTGGGTATAGGGGTGGAACGGCTCTTCAAAGATCGTCTTGGTGGTGGCCTCTTCCACTATCTTGCCGGCGTACATGATCGCCACCCGATCGGCGACGTTGGCCTGCACGCCCATGTCGTGCGTCACCAGCACGATCGTGTTTTCCAGCTTCCGTTGGATCTCCTTCAGGAGCTGCACCACGCCCCTCTGCACCACCACGTCGAGCGCCGTAGTCGGCTCGTCACCGATGATGATCCGCGGTTTCAGAAGCGCTGCCAGGGCGATCGTCACCCGCTGCCTCATGCCGCCCGACAACTGGTGGGGATAGGCGTCCAGGATCCCCGGCGGCAGCCCAAGCTCGGCGATATGCTCCTTGGCAATCCCGAAAGCGTCCCGCCTCGTCTTGCCGCTCACGTGGCTCTCGATGAAATCCCGGTAGGTGTCCCTTAGCCTGGCCACCGGGTTGAGAACGCTCATTGAGCCCTGCGGCACGTACGAAACGTAGCGCCACCGCAGCCGCCTCTTGGCCTCGGCGCTGAGATAGGCCACGTCGATCTCTCCGCTGTCCATGTACCGTGCCACCTCAGCCTCGGGCATCGCCTCCAGGCTGAGGGCGTCAGTGTCGATCCGCTCGCCGGTCACCCGATAGATCACCTTTCCGCCGATCAGCCTCAAAGGAGGCTCGATGGCGGCGGCCAGCGCCTTCAGCAGCGTCGTCTTGCCGCAGCCGCTCTCGCCGGCGATGCCATACACCTCATTCTCGCGGATGTCGAGGTCCACCCCGTCGACCGCCTTTACCACCTTTTGGGTGCCGTACACGTCGAGCACGTAGAAGGCCTTGAGCTGCTCAGTCCTGAGGATCGTCTGGCTCACAGCTTCCCCCTACGCCCCCACCCGCTGGATCCGCGTCCTCGGATCGAGGTACTCGCTGATGCTCACCGACAGCCAGTACAACGCCACAAACAGCAAAACCGACAGGGCGATCGGGGTCAATATCCACCACCAGTAGCCAAGCAGCATCGCCTGGTAGCTGATCGCCCATTGCAGCATCGTCCCCAGCGTCGGGACATCCATGTCCACCAGGCCCAAAATGGCCAGGGTGATCTCCATCCCGATCGCCCAAGACATGTTGTTGATCAGCGTCGAAAAGACCAGCGGCGTGGAAAAGGGCATATACTCCTTGAGGACCAGCGGCAGCGTGCGCGTCCCAGACAGCACCGCAGTCTGGGTAAACTCGCGCTCGCGCAGGCTCAATATCTGCGAGCGGATCACCCGCGCATCCCAGGCCCAGCCAAAAAAGGCCAGCAGCAGCCCCATCGTCACCAGGTTCATCTGCTCCCGCACCAACATGGCCAGCATCACAATGATCAGGAACAGGGGAATCACCAGGAAACAGTCGGCGATGAACATCAGGACTGTATCGGTCCGACCTCGCTTGTACCCTGCCACCATGCCCACCAGCACCGCAATGACCCGCGACACCACCCCCGCAATCAGGGCGATGATCAGCGAGTTGCGCACCGCAAACGCCGCTTGCCAAAAGACATCCTGCCCCTTGGAGCTGGTCCCCAGGAGATAACTCCACGACGGCTTCATATCCCTCGGCACCACTCCCCACAACGTCGGGTCGTCGGGCGCAAAAATAGTCAGGAAGGAAACAAATAGCAGCGCGCACAGTACGCCAAAGCTCCACATGAACCGGTAATCCCTGAGCAGATCGCGGAATACCTTCACCGTGTGCGCTCCCCTAAGAACGGACTCCCCTCGCTCGGCGTGGACCACAGTCCACGCCCGGTGCCCGGCCGGGCTCGGATACTCTCATGCATATCTGACCCGTGGATCAAACAGCGGATACAGCAGATCGATCAGCAGAACTGCCGTGGTGATCGCCACGATCGATATGACGGTGATGCCCATGATCAGGTTATAATCCCCGGTAATGATCGCGTTATACAGCAGCGTGCCCAGCCCTGGGTAGGAAAAGACGATCTCGGTGATCAGCGCTCCGCTGAAAATCTGCCCCAGCGCCAGCGCCAGTCCGGTGATCTGAGGCAGCATCGCGTTGCGGATCACATAGCGAGACACGATCCTGCCCTCTTTGACGCCGCCCAGCTTGGCGTACTGGACGAACGCCTCGGCATTGACATTCTGCACGATCAGCTTCATCGTCTGAAACCAGATCGCCCCGCCGAGAATCACCAGCGACAGCGCCGGCAGGAACGCATGCCTGAGAACATCCTTGATGAACGGCCAGTTGAAGGCGGCCCTTCGCCCGATGTCGGTTCCGCCCGAAACCGGGAACCACCTGACGACGTAGGCAAACAGCAGCAGGAGCGCAAAGGACATGATATAGTATGGCAGTGGCCGGATAATCATGACCACGGTATCGAGGAACTTGGACCACCGCTTGCGGTTAAAATAGCCGGCCAGGCCGCCGACGAGATTGCCGCCAACCCAAGAGAGCACCGTCGTCGTCAGCAGCAGGGCCGCCGTCCACGGCAGCGCCGTCCTGATCAGCTCGTTCACCGGCGTGGGAAACTGGAAAAAAGAGACGCCAAAGTCGGCATGGAACAACCTCTGCCAGAACGCGCCGTACTGCTCGAGCCACGATCCCCCCAGCCCATACATCTCGGTGAGATCCTCGATGAACTCGTCCATGGTACCGGGGTCCAGATAGGATCCCTGCGACCTGAGCTGGGTAATCGTCCGCTCCACCGGATCCGAGGGCGCGAGACGAGGGAGAATGAACACAGCTGTGATTCCCACAAACATAACCAGAAAGTACTGGACAAGCCGTGGAATAAGATACTGCTTTACAAACTCCATCGCCACTCCCCCACCGGGTTCCTGGTTCTTTGTTGCCCCTGGGCGGGCTCTCGCCCGCCCAGGGGATTGAATCAACCTCTGCGACCGCCTAGTTCCCCGTCGGCTCCAGGAACGGCGTCATATACTTGAACGGACCCCAGTGGGTGTAAGGCTGATTGTAAGGGTTCTCTGACCCAGGCCAGTTGGTCCAGTAGGTCTGGTCCCACGACACAAAGCCGATATACCCGAAGGTCGGGATGCCCGGCATCTCCTTGACCAACAGCTTCAAGCCTTCGGTACCGATGGCGATCACCTCTGCCGTGTTCGCCGGGTCGGTCTCACGCAGCCGCTTGATCACGTCGTCCATCTCTGGCGTTGACCAGCGGGAGGTGTGGGCCTTGGTCAGCGTGCCCACCGGCTCGATGTACGCCGAGTTGTAATAGTCCAAAACGCGGTACAGGTCTGCGCCCGCGCCCCACGGCTCCTGGGCCGGCCAGTTGCCGGCGACATCGAACTCGCCGTTCCCGGTCAGCGCCGACACATTGTCCGATGGGACGTGCGCGGCATCGATGCCAAACTTTTTCCACTGCTGCACCGCCGCAGCCGCGTTCTTGAACTCGAGGTGCGACATGTCCGACCGGCTCATCACCTCGACCTTCCACGGAGTGCCGTCGGGCAACAGCCACTTGCCGTCGGCGTTCTTGCTAAAGCCGTTCTTCTCCAGCAGCTTGGCGGCCACGTCGGGTGCATACTTGTACCAGCCGAGCCCGAACGTCTTGGCCACCATGACCGCCTCCTCCGAGACGACGTACCCCCGGTCTTTGACGTATACGACCAGCCGCTTCGGGGCATCCGTGTCGTACGGCTTGAAGGTCTCGCCGTTGCCCAGGTCGAGCGTAAAATCAGACAACCACTGCTGCATCGGTTCGATATAGTCGGCCGGGTAGGAGCCGAGTGACGGGACGTGAACCGGGCTCAGCGTCCCGGTGCCGTCGACCGCCTGCCCCTCATACTCCACGATGTCGATCGCCAGCAGCAGCGCCCAGCGGACGTCGGGATTGTCGTACGGCGCCTTGGCCGTGTTGAAGGTCAGCCCGGTCAGGGCCGGGTCGTTGTTCACCACCCAGGGGAAGGTCGGCTGGTAGGCCCGGTTCGTCTCGCCCTGGGCCAGCGCCGCCTTCAGCCCCTCGGCCGACAGGTCCACCGCGTCGAGGCTGTGCGTCAGCTGGGCCAGGATCTTGGCCCCCTCGTTGGCAAATGCCTGAAAGACGACATACTTGGGCTTGGGCTCGCCGAAAATGATGCCCGTCGGGCTCTTGTCCCAGTCTGCCCTCTTTTCCCAGATCGTCCAGTAGCCGTTCGGATCAAAGCTGTGCAGCTTGTACGGCCCGGTGCCCACGAACGGATTGAACTCAAAGGTCACCGGATCGGCCACCTTCTCAAAGATATGCTTCGGCATGATCCAGGTGCTGCCCCACCGGTCGAGGAACGTCGTGTGGAACCGCGAGTTTGACTGCTTTAGCTTGAACACCACCGTATAGTCGTCGGGGGCGGTCACGGAAACGACGTTGTCGACCATAAAGTTGTGTGAGTTCAGGCCCTCGTACTTGATGAGCGTCTCGATGGTAAACACCACATCGGCCGACGTGAATGGCGTGCCATCGTCCCACGCCACGCCCTTGCGCAGGGGGATCGTTACTTCGGTAAAGTCGGCGTTGTAAACTGCATCGCCCGCGGCGAGTCCGGGGACGATCTGGCCGGTGGCAAAGTCAACCGACCACAGCGGCTCATTCGCCAGGTTCTGCATGCCGCGGTCGCGCCACTTCCAGCCCACCCACTCGTTAAAGTTGCTGGGCGTTCCAACGCGCCCGGTCAGCTGGCCGGCGATAAACATCTCGTTCCTGGGCAGACCAAGCACGTCGGGCGCTTCTTCCTTCGGCACAGGCGTGGCCGTCACCACCACCTCTTGGGTCACCACTTCTTTGACAACCTTGGTGACCTCCACCGGCGCCCCCTCGACGATCTGGGTCTCGACGACGATCCGGGTAACCTCCACCGGCTTCTCCACCACCTCCGGCGTGCCGCAGGCGGCCAGGATCAGGCTCGCCACCACCAACACTAGCCACACAGTGAAAACCGTCTTACGCATCTTGCTTTTCCTCCTTGACTTAACACAGATGATTTGGCAAACTCTGGCTTGTGTGGAGCCAGTCTCCACGCCGATCTGGGTGCAGGTCTTCTTTGTCGGGCAAAGGCAGTGAAGGCCTGTACCCTTTTGTGTCACACCGCGTCAAATGCGTCATCACCCCCCTTCCACTACCGGCATCCTTTCCGGTAACGATACCGAACCAGGCAAAAAAAGGACAAGCTACTGCCCACCCACCGCCCGGCAGGAATCCCTGACGACGAGATGGGTGGGCATCCTGTACAGAACGCTCTCCGGCCGCTTTCCCTCGATCAGGCCGACCAGGATCTCGGTCGCCACCTGCCCCATCCTGTCGATGAACTGATCCACCGTGGTCAGCGCCGGATTGAAAAAAGCCGCCTCTGGGATATTGTCAAACCCCACCACCGACAGGTCGTTGGGCACGCTCAGGCCCGCCTGGCGCGCCGCGTCGATCGCCCCGATGGCCGACTGGTCGTTGGCCGCAAAGATGGCCGTCGGCCGTTGGGGCAACGACAGCAGCCGCTGGGCGCACTGCTGCGCCGTCTCGGCGGAAAAATCGCCGGCCACAATCAGGTCAGGATCGATCGTGATATATGCCTGGCGCAGGGCGTCCTTGTAGCCCTGCAGCCGTTGATCGGCGCACTGCAAGTCGGGCCGGCCCCCGATAAACCCGATCCGCCGGTGGCCCAGCTCCACCAGGTACTCCATCGCCGCCAGCGCGCCGGCGTGGTTGGTGGCGATAATCGTCAAACACTCGGGGCATTCGGTGTTGGGGTCAATGGTGACAACAGGGGCCGCCGTGGAAAAACTGGTAGCAGCGGGCGTGACGATGATCACTCCGTCGGCGATGCTGCCGTTGAGCAGCGACACAAAGTGCCGTTCACGCTCGGCCGCCGAGCGTTTCTTGATGCTGCCGCTGGTATAGATGATCAGGTCATAGTCGAGCTCGGTAATGGCCTGGTTGACGCCCTTCATCACCTGGATGGAGAACGAGTCTGCCACGTCGGGCACGATCAGGCCGATGACGTTGGTGCGGTGGCTGCGCATGCTCCGCGCCGCCAGGCTCGAGGTATAGCTCATCTGCTGGATGACGGTCTGGACCTTCTCGTACGTATCCGATGCGACGTCGTCCTTGTCGTTCAGCACCCGCGACACGGTCGAGACCGACACCCCGGCCTCTCTGGCCACATCCCGAATCGTCGTCACCGCCCTGCCGCGCTTCATCGCTCCCCCTCGTCGCGAGCCGGTCCACTCCACCCGAGACCCCGATATCGTTGCCGATATCGTTCCCGGCATCCTTTCCGGATTATAGCACGATTCCCAACCTTTGTCAAGGGGTCCAATGTTAAAAAAACCAGACCCTGAGGGTTTCAGAAAACCCTCAGGGTCTGTTCCTCGTTCCCGCGCTCCCCTGTGGGAACACTCCTTTGGACGCTCCGCGTCCGAGCCGCGAGCCCTCACCTCGCGGGTGACCGCAGCCGCCTACAACAGCGCACCAAAGTTGGTGAACATCGCATGCCCGGGGAAAAAGTGCTGCAGCTCCCGGTAGTTCACGTCGATCAGGTTGCGCTCCGGCACGACGACGCGATCCCACTGCCCGGCCAGCACCGCTACGAAATCCTGCATCATCTCCCCAATGTCCGCCGACAGCTCAAACACAGGCGTAGGAAAGTCACTGCCAAACAGGAGGCTCTGGGCCGGCAGCCGCTTGATCGATTCAAAATAGGTGCGGCGGAACGGCGTGACACACGCCGAGACATCCGCATAGCAGCGCCCACCCCGTGATCCGTCGGCGGGATAGTCGTGGAGATAGCGGGAGACGGTTTTTAGCTCCGAGTGTTCCACAACCTTTTTGAGCCGGTTTGAGGCATAGTACGGCAGCCCGCAGTGAGCAAAGACGATGACGGCGCCCGCCCCCAGCCCGGCCTTGAGGTTTTCGCCGGCCTTTTTCGTGTCTGGCCGGTACCACCTCCCGGAGCCGCGCAGTCTGTTCCAGAACCGGTCCCACCAGGTCCAGCTCAGATAGTCGTAGGAAGATGTGCGCAGATCGGTAGACGGAATAGCATACTCTGGTCCGTTGTGCAGCAGCAGCGGCAGCGGGGCGCCGCCCTTGGCCGTCGCCAGGTAGACCAGGGCATCCCGCACCCGCCCGTCGGCCAGATCTATCTGCTGTGCCGAGGGCAGCCACTTGAGCAGCACCGCCCCCTTGTCCACGTAGCTGTCCACGCGCTTCCGAAAGTCAGGATCATAGGGGTGAACCGATGCCCCCAGCAGAACCTTGCCCGGGAGGCTCCGCCGGAGATCGAGGACATACTCGTTGTCAACCCACATGTGGGATCGGTCCTCGCGCCTCTGCCCTTGCCCATCATAGACCGGATCCAGCGCCAGGCAGACGACCTGATCGACCTTGGTCTGGCCAATCGCCCGCTCTGTGGCCTCGCGGAGGGTGCGGTCCGACACCGCGTCCGCGTCCATCCGCCCGTAGATCAGAAACACCTTGTACACCTTCTGGCGGGTATACCACTCCGACATATGGCCCCACTGCGGCTGTTCGTCGCCCAGCAGGCCAACGTGGCAGTGGATATCGACCACTCTCTTGGACTCACGAGCGTTGCCGTTCATAGCCATCACCTCTTCCGCGCCGGCTCCCATGGGCCCCGAGCCTGGTTCGGCTGTTCACCCATGCCCCTCCCCATTTGCTACCTACATTATACCCCGAACCGGCCGGGGCGCAAGCTGAGCAAGGCAAAATCGTCTCCGGCTACCCTCGAAAACGCCCCGCGATCTTTTCACAGCACCCGATCAAAATAGGGCAGTCTGCGGATCAGCACGGCCAGAACAAAACACAATGGCGCCGCCACCACAGCGGCCAGCCCGAACTTGAGCAGCGGATATAGCATCACTCCCATCGTCTGAACCGCCAGAACGGTGATCACCGGCTCGTGGATCAGGTAGGCGGCGTAAGCCGCCCGTGACATCTCCCGCGCCACCGTGCCCTGGCGATTCCAGCGGTGGCGGAACAGATAGACCAGCCCAATGCACATGCTGACGCACATAAAGGCTTCCCACTGGGCCGACAGCATCGACTGCCAGTACCAGCCGCCTTTGAACGGATTGAACACCTCCAGGTCACCCGCCACCAGGCCCGCCAACGGGTACACAAAAACGAGGAGGATGGCGATCCGCAGCCACCGCCGGCCCACCCTGTCGGGCAGCGACAGCAGCCAGTTGCGGCGATAGGCCACCAGGCCGGCCACAAATAGGGCAGTGTACTGGGCAAAGTTGGCAAACTGAAAATTCAGAGGTCTGAACGACTCGTCGACGCGGAACTCCAGGCGAACCACAAAGCTGACGATACCCAGCAGCAGGGCAAACAGGCCGATCCGGCCGCTGCTCGGAAAAGCCCCCTCTGGGGCTGGCCCGGGCGGGCGCCGCGGCATTAGCAGGCGGGCCGCCACGTACACCAGCGAAAACAACAGCAGCAGCTCGATGAACCACAGCGGGCCGCCGCCCAGGATGCCATACGTGCGAAAGTAAACGGCGCGGTACCAGGCCCCAAAACGCATGCCCTCACGCAGGTGCAGCACAAAGTAGATGAACAGCGGGCGCAGCACCCAGCTATAGACCACCAGCGGGATGCCCAGTCGCACCAGGCGGTCTATAGCAAACCGAGATGGGCCCTTGCGATCAAAAGACCCGGGCACAAAATAGGCCGAGATGAACAGGAAAAGCCCCATAAAATAAGCCTGGTTGACCGCACAGAACCACCCTCCCAGGGCATTGGCAATCTCATCCTCTCGGCCTTCGTGGAAAATCCATCCCCCAGTCCCGGCATAGATCACCATCAAGTGGTGCAGGATCACCAGGATGGTGAGAAAGATGCGGATGTTGTCGACGAACAACAGGCGGCCGGGTCCCTTTGACGGGCTTGCGGCGGCCGGCGCGGGTTGCTGTAGCTCTGGAGTGACACCCTCCCCTGCCATCTGTTCCCTCCTCGCCGGTGCGACAGGTCACAACACGTTGCGGATGAGTGGTAGCTTGCGGACGTAATACCCGACGGTAAAAGACAGCGCCACCGCCACAGGCGCCACAACGACAAACTTGAGCTGCAAGTCCATCCTCAGCCCGCTCAG
>Ga0209254_10004521_pt1 | contig 12739 bp, 12 predicted proteins | sample FrelakmetDIP11DI_FD_187148 | JGI IMG/M metagenome (GOLD analysis project Ga0209254, IMG submission 187148) | Freshwater lake sediment microbial communities from the University of Notre Dame, USA, for methane emissions studies - DIP11 DI (SPAdes)... | ecosystem: Environmental > Aquatic >...
AATTCTGGAATGCCGGTTTTGGGCAGACACTGTTGTGGCAGGGACGCAGGATATCATACAAAATGAAGCTTAATAAGGTTAAAGGTGAATACTCCGGAGAAATTTCCCAACAATTATCAGTACGGCTGGCTAAGCCATTGAATGAGAAAATGATTCATGTTACTATGAATGACAATTCCGGAACCTTCAATATTAAAGACCTCCAACAACATGTCATCAATTTTCCTAAAACTAATATTATAGGATACATGTTGATTAATCGCCCAAATCATCAGATTGTGTCCATATTTAGGGACCTTTCTAAAGTTTATTAAGTTAAAATTATGGCCGCATCCACGACATTTAAACGTACTTCCTTTGTATTGAACCACCCATTTTTTAATACCGTTTTCCATGAATTTTAAATCTATAACTGTTTTTTTACTGCTATTGCGGTAAAACTTATCATAATCACATTTAGGACATTCACGAGGCTGTAATTTAATAATTTTATTTATTTTATTGATAGATTTTTTTTGTTTATTTAATCCTGCAGCCACTTTAGAGACTACATAATCAGGCATGGATGAGTTCACCTCTCCCGCCAACTCAATAAAGCGTGTATGCACACCGTATTCACGCGCTTTCCACGTTAAATAAAAGGGATCAATGGGAATGCAATGCCCACCCAAACCGGGGCCTGGATAATACGGAACAAAGCCAAATGGCTTAGTTGAAGCTGCTCGCACCACTTCATGAATATCTATATCCATTTTGTCTGCAACAATTTTCATTTCATTCACCAAGCCGATGTTGACTGCGCGGTGGATGTTTTCAAGCAACTTAGTGAGTTCTGCAGCACGTGTTGAACTTACAGGCACCACTTGATCAATTACTTGCTCATAAAGGGCAATACCCACATCCAAACAGTTGGGGCTGTATCCTCCGCAAACCTTGGGGATAGTACGCGTAGTAAAATTTGGATTGCCTGGATCTTCACGCTCTGGTGAAAATATCAAGAAGATATCTTGCCCAACTTTAAGCCCTGTTGACTCTACCCTAGGCTTAAGTTCCTCATCAGTTGTGCCAGGGTAAGTGGTGCTCTCCAAAGAAAATACTTGACCAGCCCGTAAATATGGCACGAGAGAATCTGTCGTATCTGTCACAAAGCTTAGGTCTGGTTCACGATATTTATTAAGTGGGGTTGGCACACAAATAATCAGCGCATCTGCTTCAGATGCCCGGCTAAAATCGGTAGTAGCTTCAAAACCCAATTTGAGTGAACCAGCAATTGATTCAGAAGAAATGTGTTCGATATAAGATAATCCTTGATTCAAACTATTAACTTTTACTTTATCAATATCAAAACCAAGTACTTTGTAACCCACCTCTGCATACCGCAATACAAGCGGCAAGCCAACATAACCTAACCCGACAATACCAATAATCGCTGACTTATTATTTAGCTTTTCAATTAAAGACTGTTTTATCATGATTTATAATTATTCATCAATTTTAAAGTTGTGTTCCTGTTTTTTGTCACTTTGCAGTTAACCTTCCATAAGTATCATCAAACCGGATAATATCATCTTCGCCCACATAGTCACCGCACTGCACTTCGATAATTGCGAGCGGCTTATCGCTTTGGTTGGCTAAGCGGTGACGGTGTGTTTTTGGAATGTATGTCGATTGATTTTCTTGTAATTTATATTCGATTTCATTGTTGGTAATGGTTGCCTCTCCTGAAACCACTACCCAGTGTTCAGAACGGTGTTTGTGCATTTGCATAGAGAGTTTTGCACCCGGGTTCACCACAATACGTTTGATTTTAAAGTTTGCACTCTCTTCAAGCACGGTATAACTGCCCCATGGGCGATATACGGTTTGGTGAATTTCTGTGAGTTCCGGCTTGTATGCTTTTACACGCGCAACAAGAGTTTTAATTTCTTCCGTACGGCTTCTGTCGCAAATCAAAGTGGCATCGGCAGTTTGAATCACCACAATATTATCCAGGCCGGCTGTAGCCAGCAAACTAGTTTGGCTCCACAACAAGCTGTTTGTTGTGTCTTGTGCAAATACTTCGCCATGCATCACATTATTATCCGAGTCTTTTTGGTGGCGCTGGTAAATAGAATCCCAGCTTCCCAAATCGCTCCATGCCATATCCACTGGCACTACAGCAACCTTCTCGGCCTTTTCGGCCAAACCGTAATCTATTGAAACATTCGTAAAATTCGCATAAGTTTCGGCAAAGTTCTGGTCTGTGATATTGCTGATTTGCATTGCCATTTCAGGTTGATATTGCTGCAGCATGTTCATAAAAGCACTGGCTTTAAATACAAACATGCCGCTGTTCCACAAATAACCATCACGCACAAATTGTGCGGCTTTTTCCACATTGGGCTTTTCTACAAACTGGGCGACTTGGTGCACTGGCAACACGCCACCATACGATAATTGCTGGCTAGGTTTAATATATCCATAGCCGGTTGCGGGCTCATGCGGCTTGATTCCTAACAATACCAAATATCCATCTTGTGCTGCAATTTCAGCGGTTTGCCATGCATCTAAAAAAGCTTTTTGGTTATCAATAGCGTGGTCTGAAGCAAAGACACCAATAATTGCATCTGCATCCTGCCGGTGTATTTGATTAACCGCCCACGCAATGGCCGGCAAGGTGTTTCGTGCACAAGGCTCCGCTAGCACATTCGCCACTGCTGCCGGAGCGACTTCAGCCAGTTGGCCTTTGACTTCAAACTTATGATCTTCATGCGTAACAGTAAACAAATTGGATGCATCAACATGTTGCAGCAAACGAGTAGCGGTTTGTTGCAACAAGGTATCCTCGCCGTTTAGCGCGAGCAGTTGTTTTGGCCTTAATGTGCGTGAGAGCGGCCATAAGCGTGTGCCGGAGCCGCCACACAGGATTATTGCATAGCGATTCATAGTTGGCTGACCTCTCCGTTTGTTAGCTGAACTGCTTCCCTGCGCAACTCTTTAATTTCAGCCTCTAAATTGGCATATTCCTGCATTTTTATTTTTAAAAATCGGGCTGTAATCACTGATTTTTCCTCTATACCGGTGGGTGTTAGCAAATACATATATGCGAGTTTATTTTGGCTGTTACGAAAATTAGTTGCTTTCAGCAAACCCTTTTCAATCAGCGCTTTTAAACAAAAATTAACGCGGCCCAAACTAATACCAAGCGCACGCGCCAAATCACGCTGGCTAATTTCTGGATTAGCTTCAAGTATTTTGAGTATTTTGTATCGGTATTCGTCTGTTAGCATGCAGTTTTATAGCAACCGTTCAATCATTGAACGCAGTTTATCAACATTTTAGGGAAATGCGCAAGTGCAAATTAGTAAATGCCTGTAAATTTTTTAATATCCCTTAGTTGGCGCTTGGTTGGCCGCCCAGCGCCCCTCTCTCTGACAGCATGGTCTGCTTCACGTGTTACCTTTGCATTCTCCCGCTTAACCTTGCTGCCTTCTGTTTCCGCGTAAAGCAAAGCTGCTTCAGGCGCGCCACGACGAATATTTGATAAACCGGTTACCTGTACTTCGATTTCAAAATCTTTATTGCGGATATAAATAAGCATGCCGATTTTAACTTCCTTGGCCGTTTTGGCACGGTCGCCATCCACGCGCACCTTGCCGCTATCTACCGCATCTGCTGCAATACTGCGGGTTTTAAAGAATCGTGCCGCCCACAACCATTTATCAAGACGGCATTTATTATCTTTCTCGTCGCTCATGCCTTAAAGAATTTAATATAAATAAAAGTTAGAGCAAGCAATAAATAAGCTATAAAGCTAATCAATAGCAGCAATGCAGACCATCTGGAAGGCCGCGCCCAGCTTGGCAATGCTTTAGCCAGCAAATGATGGTTAAGCAGATACAAAGCTACTGGGAACATGACCGTGCCCGCGAAACCAATTACCGCACTCAATAAAATCAAGCTGCCAGGCGCATCTAAAGACATTGTAAAACTGGTAATTACAGTAAGCAGTGCAAATACCGCAAAGTACCACTGGCGCATGGTGTATGTACGCGCTTTCGGAAAGAGCGTGTGAATGATATCCGCTTGCGTACGGCTTACTGCGTCTGCCGTGGCCAGCCAGGTATCGGCCAAAAAAGCGGCCGCGACAACTAGAAAAAGTGCTTTGCCAAACACGCCCCAGCTCACCTCAAAAAACTGAGCCTGTACCACCGCAATCTCGTATTCTTGCGGGATCAGCCCTTTTGGGTAAAGTAATGCCCAAGCCAGCAAGCACATCATTAGCGTCGTCAATAAATTGCCTAAAATGCCGATTGAAATATCCAGCGTTAAAAATCTACGCCATTTTGCCCACAGAGCAGCATTTTCGGCATTATCGGCAGGAACAAATCCTTGTGTGGTTTCTACTTCGCTTTTATCGGCGATTGCGCCTGTAATGCGCGGCATATTGGCTGCCATGCCGCTGCCTTTATCCCGTAACCAGTAAGAGTAAAACAATATCCAAAAACCGCCTAAACCCGCAAAGGTAATCGCAGTAAGCAACTTAGTGGCATCTTCAGCCTGCCAATTATTTGGGAACGAAGTTGGCGCTTGCAGCAAGCCCTCAGCAAAGCTCGGAAAGGCTTGTATTACCTGGCTTTCAGAGCATGCCCACAGCAGCCCGAACACAGTGACAAGCGCCACTATTTTCATAAAGTTTTCGATTAGCTTATAAATATGGCGGCTTAAGTATACTGAAACCACAAATAATGCGATGGTCGCATAACCCCAAAATAGCGTTTGTGACTTTGCACTCCAGCCGTCCGGAAAGTGCGTTAATTCAGCCAATGCCGTGCCGCCTGCACTGGCAAATGCGCCAAACCACAGAAAAGACAACGTCATCAGCAGCCATAAAAATATGCCGAAACTTTTACTGAGCCGAAAAAATCCTTGAAAGATGCTTTCACCTGTCAGCAAAGTGTAACGGCCAATCTCCAGGCTAATCGGGTATTGCAGCAAGCACGCAGGAATAAGTAGGCTTAAGAAAACCAGGCCATATTTAGCGATCATATATGGCCACCAAATCAGCTCGCCGCTACCTTGTGCCAAGGCCATCCATATCACCCCAGGCCCTAGCGCGGCAAGCCATCCGGGTAAGCTGGGTAAATTTTTCTGCGAAAACTTTAAAAAAGGCGAATGCAAAATCAGGTGTATTTTTGTTTAGTTTTTTTGTCGCCGTGGCTGATTGCTCTCTAGCGTTTTACGGTAACTTGCTAAAACACTTTGCGCATGGCCCATTACGGTTTCTGCAGCGTAATTTCCAGCCGCATCCTGTTCGCCGGCCCTCACGCCTGTGAGATATTCAATACCTTCCAGCACATGGTTAATGGTAATAATATGAAACTGCCCGTTTTTAACGGCGTCTATCACAGCGTTATCTAACAGTAAATGGCGCTGGTTACGTTTAGGGATAATGACACCTTGTTTGCCATTCAGGCCCAGCGCCTGACAAACCCTGAAATAACCTTCAATTTTCTCGTTCACACCACCAATTGGCATCACTTCGCCAAACTGATTCAGCGCGCCCGTCACCGCAATACCTTGCTGAATCGGTAAATTTGCCATGGCCGACAATAATGCAAATAGCTCTGCGCAGGAAGCAGAATCGCCTTCTACGCCACTATATTCCTGCTCAAAAACCAGCGAAGCATTAAGACTAAGTGGCGCCAAATGTGAAAAACTGGCGCTTAACCAATTTTGCAGAATAAAGACCCCCTTGTCATGTGTCGGGCCGCTCATATTGACTTCACGGTCGATATTAACCAACCCCCTGCCGCCCGGGTAGCAACGTGCAGTAATACGAATCGGTGAGCCAAAGCTAGCATCGCCCAACTCAATATGCGTGAGGCCATTTACCTGTCCAACCACCTCACCTTGCACTTGAATCAGCAATTCGTTATCAATAATCGAATCACGAATCTGCTCTTCGAAATATCTGTTTCTGGCCAATTTGGCCTGAATCGCCAATTGCACATGCGCCGCCTCGACTACTTTTACATCGCCAGCAAACGCTACACTTTCCAGCATCAGGCGCTCTAAAAATGCAAAATTGGTGCTGATGCGACTCTGATCTTCTTCCAGTCTCTGAAGCGCGCCGATTAAGGATGCTACAGCCTCATGCGTAAAGTGCACACATTGATGCTGCACACACTTTTGTGCCACAAAACCTGCGATGGCGGCATAATTTTCTGCACTCGACAAAATACGTTCGGCAAATTCCACTTTAATAGGAAAATAATCGAAGAAATCAGGCTGCTCGTTCAGGCACTCATAAAAATCCCCACGTGTGGCAATTAGTACCAGCTTGACTTGCAACGGCAGTAGTGTGTTACTTGCTACATAGCCTGCATTTTGCGCGCCGTTACCTATATCTTCTATTTGCAAATTGCCGTTACGCAAAAATCGATGCAATTTTTCGATGATTTGCGCACCGTTTTGCTCATCGCATAACAAATCGCGCAAATGTAATAACAGCATGCCGCCATCAGCTTTGTGCAGATTACCTGCACGTAAGCGTAAGAAGCTTGGCAACGCAGCAGCGTCAGATGCGCTTTCTACCGCACCGAATAGGGAGTGAAGGCTGGGGTCGTTATCATAAATCACTGGCTGGTTAAGGGCCTGCGTAATTGTATTTTGATTGTCTACCAGCAAATTCACACGAAAGCGTGCAAAAAATGCTTCGTTGATTAAACCTTCCAGATTGTTATCTGACTCGTTATTTGACGGCGGCTGCCATGCCTGCAAATAAGCCAAAATCTCTTGCTTAATCAAGTTAATATATTGATTTAATTGAACTTTGCAATCAGCCAATGCGTCTTCCAGCACTGCAACTGCTTTTGTCAGCCATTGTTCCGCTCGCGCCAACATGTCTTGCTGGTTAGCTGCCGCTGCAAAATTTGGCATTTCCAACATCAATGCCCGCGCGAATCCATCCATCTCGGCGCGCAGCTTTTGACCTGAACCTACCGGCAGTTTCACTAAGGTTGGCTGGTTCAGTTGCTCAAAATCATAAATCGCCACCAGATCATGTAGTTTGGCATTCGATTTTTGCTTGGCAACTTCATGCATCGCGCTTTGCATCAACGAACTTCGACCACTTCCCTGTTCACCCAGCACGATGAGATTAAAACCACTTTGACGTAAATTCAAGCCAAACAGAGCAGCTTTTTTAGCCTCGCTTTGCGCTACCCAGCCGTGAATATGCGGCTGATAACCTGTTGAATTACCTAGCAACTCTTCTGTTGTCCTAAACTTGAAATCGTTTAAGGATATAGAAGCATTCAGTTCGTTTGTGTTTAATATTTGCATCAATTATTTCTGCCACCGTGCTTTAGCAACATCATCTGAAAGTTTAGCCTCAACCCAGCGCTCGCCGTGATTTGTCGATTCTTTTTTCCAAAATGGTGCGCTGGTTTTTAAAAAATCCATGATGAATTCACACGCGCTAAACGCTTCACCGCGGTGCGCACTGGTCACAGCAACCAGGACGATTTGATCTAAGGGCTGCAATGTTCCGACACGGTGAATAATGAGACTGTCAATAATATCCCAACGACTTTTTGCTTCCAATTCAATGTCTTGCAATGCTTTCTCCGTCATGCCTGGATAATGTTCTAGCGTCAACATGTTAATTGCGTCGCCGTCGTTCATGTCGCGAACCAAACCTACAAAACTCACAATCGCACCGATACCTTCTTTTTTAGCCTGCCCCGAAAGGCGCATGGATATTAGCTCCTGGCTTAGGTCAAAATCTTCTGTTTGTACGCGGACGCCCATAAAACATTACCCGCCTGTAACAGGTGGAAAAAACGCCACCTCATCTCCGGCATGGATTACTGCCATGTCGTCTACCAATTGATGGTTAATGGCTGCGCGTACGATTTGTTTGCCATTAAATATATTTCCCCAGGTTTCGCCACGTTGCGACAAATAATTTTTAAGCGCAGTTACCGTTGAAATGTCGCTCGGCAGGTCAACTTCTTCGGTTGAGTAATTCACCGCTTCTTTAATTCTTGCAAAATATAATACTTTAATATTCATATAGTTAATCTTACTTATCATCAATGTCTTCGAGCAAATCTATCGGTTCATTGCTCAACTCTACGCGCTCGATTTGCGCAAATCGGCGTGATATTTTCTGGCTGGAGACATGCACTTCCTGTGCGTTTTCATGCGCCTGGCGAATATTATCCGCAAGTTTTTTCATGCGGCTGTCAAAACGCTCAAAATCTTTACCCAGCTTGCCTAGCTCATCCTTAATGATATGCACCTGCTTGCGCATTTCCACGTCTTTCAGCACGGCGCGCGCAGTATTAAGCACCGCCATCAGCGTGGTGGGCGAAACTACCCACACGCGTTTATTCATGGCGTAGTCGATAATTTCAGGATGGTAAGCGTGAATCTCTGCAAACACAGCCTCTGCAGGAATAAACATCACCGCACCGTCACTCGTCACATTCGGGATAATGTACTTGCTGGCAATATCATCCACGTGCTTTTTAATATCCAGCTTAAACTGCTTCTCGGCCGTGCTCTGTGCGGCTTCAGATAAATTGCTATCAAACATCTTATGATAATTTTCCAGCGGAAATTTACTGTCCACAGCGACGGTTCCTGTTGGTTCCGGCAGAAAGAGTGCACAATCCACGCGCGCACCATTTTCAAATGTATACTGCATTTTAAAACTGTCATTCGGCAACACATTGCGCACCAAACCTTCCAGCTGCACCTCACCGTATGCTCCGCGGCTTTTTTTATCACCCAGCAAGTCTTGCAGGCTGACCATATTCACGGTCAGACCGTCAATTTTCTTCTGCGCCTCGTCAATAGTGGCAAGACGCTCCATCACACTGATAAAGGTCTCGTTGGTTTTCTTAAAGCCTTCTTCCAAACGTTCTGAAACTTTACCGCCAATCTCTTCAAGACGCGCATCAACGATTTTTCCCAGCGCTTCTACGCTTTGGGTCAATGTCGTCGTGGCCTTTAGCATGGTGTCGTTAATGAGCGCTTGCTGCGATTTACCTTGCTCGCTTAAAGTTTTGTGCAGCGTTTCAAGCACGGTTTCGCGGGTTTGTGCCAAGCTGTTGTTCTGCGCAAGCTGCAAAGCCTGCATGGCATCGCGCGTGGCTTGTAATTCGCTTGAAACTGAATTCTTAAGCATTTCAGAACTGCCCTGCGAGGCAGTATTCATGCGGTCTCCAAGCTTGTTCAAACCGTCATTCAAATCCAGCAGCATAGCACGGTGTTTTTCTTCCAACTGGCTAAGTAGCACACTGTTTTTGGCATTTGCAAACTCGCGCCAAGTAAGCCAAACAAGCAAAATGACCGCTAAAACTAAAAGTAAGACTATAATTTCGTTCATGCTGGTCATTATAAACTACAGTGACATTTTAGCTCTATGATTAAAACGCCTCTATGACTAAACTCAAACTCTTACTTGGCCAATGGTTGGCCAATATTACCCGTAAACTAAAAAACAATTTTTATATTTACTTAGCCACGCTGTTTACTTTGCTGGTTTTGCTGGATGCCGGTGTGTTTCATGTGGGCGAAAATATGCGTGATAAATCCTTTGATTTCATGGTTAAACACCGCGTATTCCAGCCCAAAGCAGACAAGGATATTGTCATTGTAGACATCAACGAAGCCAGCCTGGCAGCCTTTGCAAAAGAATATGGCCGCTGGCCTTGGCCGCGTCAAGTGTTTGGGGAGTTTGTCGAGAATATCCAGGCACAAAACCCCAAAGCCATTGTGTTTGATATTGTGTTTTCTGATGCCGACATTTATAACCCCGATAGCGATGCGTATTTTAACGAGGCAATTGCAGGTAGCAAAAATATCTTCTTCCCGATTCTGCGTTTGGATATCACTCAAGACAAGCTGAGTAAACTTAAATTCGAGCAAATCCCGGGCTTGCAAGCCAGTAGTGACGGAGACAAAAACGCTACGATTGCGGCAGTATTGCCTCATTTTGAGGGCGCACTCAAAGCAAATAGGTTAGGCACATACAATGTGTATCCTGATACGGATGGCATTGTTCGCGAATATCGCCTATTTCATGATGATTACGGCTGGCACTTGCCTTCGTTGCCTTTGGTGGTAGCACAATTTTCTGGCGGGGCAAACACAGATAATCTACCTAGGGATATACTGATTAACTGGCGCGGCAAACCATTCACCTACAATTACGTTACGTTTAGCGATGTATTTACAGACTTAGCAAGCAAAAATAAAAAGCGCCCTCAGGACGAATTTACCAACAAAATCGTGATTATCGGCTCCACCGCACCGGGCTTGTTCGATATCAAACCCACCGCAATGGACAAACAGTTTCCCGGAGTCGAAATCATTGCAACTGCCATCGACAATGCCAGACATGGTGATTACCTGAAAGTCTGGCGCGGTAAAATCCCTTATATATTGATGAGCCTACTGTTGATTTGGGCGACGACATTAGCGTTTTACTTCAAGGTGGATCGCGATAAATTCAACTCTGTTTTTACAAGCGGACAAATCGGCTTGCTGGTACTGTCGTATCTTGCAATCAACTTCAGCAACACGTATTTAGACCTCACAGCACCTATTTTATGGGCGGTCGCATTGTTTGGTATCGCCAAAATCTACGCGCTGGCCACAGACCGTGCTCTGCAGCGTTGGCTGGCGTTTGGGGTAAAGGATGATGCAGCTGAACACTCTGTGCTAATGATGCCGGTTTTAGTTGAGGCCAGCGAGCCACTTAGCGATGGGTTACTAAAAAAACTCAAGCGCAGCATTGAACTCGTCAGCCAATCACCCAACAATATCGAAATTCTGCATGGCACTCAGAGCGGAATTTGGGGATTGTTCGGCGACATGGTGGTAGTGAGCTGGATGTATGCCGACAGCAAGGCTGAATATAGTGCGGCAGCAAAACAGGACGCTCAAAATATTATTAGCCAATTGCCAACTTTAATCGAAAACCTGGGTCTACCGATTAACACCGTCATACGTTATGCGCTGCATGAAGGTAAATTGAATAATCAAATCGCACTAGCTACATCATTGGCTTCTCAATGGCGTACGCTATTTGCGCAAGCGGTAATTAAGCTGGAACATAATGATTTACTCAAGGATTTAGCATGAAAATTTATTTAAGAAAAATATTATTAATCGGACTCGCAAGTCCTATTCTTGCGCTTTCTGGCGAGATTGGCACAGCATTAAAAGCCGACACATTACGTGCAGAGCCATTTGCTGATGCTAAAACTGTAGGCAGCTTAAATAAAAATGATAGTGTTGATATCTTGAATAAAAAAGGTGCTTGGCTGAAAGTAAAAACCAAAAGAACAACTGGATGGGTACGCATACTTTCTGTTAAACGTGGCAGCGCATCAAGTAGCAGCAATGCGAAAGGCGTACTGGATGTAGCGAGCGGCCGCGCTGGTACTGGGCAGGTTGTTTCTACCACTGGCATACGCGGCTTGAGTGCTGAAGATCTGAAATCCGCCAAGTTCAATGAGGATGAAATGAAAAAACTGGAAAGCCATACACTTAGCCCAAGCGAAGGACAGAAATTTGCCAGCGCTGGCGGCCTGACTGCAACAAAAATGGCTTACCTAAAAGGAACAAAATAATGAAACCATTAGCAATGAACAAGTTATTAATTGGCCTATTTTTAGCAACGGACTTATTTGCCACACAAGCGCTTGCATTAGATTTAGGAAAAATGCTTGAAGATGCGGCAAAAGATAAAGTCGAGGAAATTAAAAATGGGGGCGAAACGCCACCAGCAGCAACGCCAGAAAGTACGACTTCTGCACCTGCAAGCACTACATCTGCAGCAACTCCAGAGGCAGCACCAGCAACAGCCCAGCCTGAATTTAACTGGAAAAATCCAAGTAAAGAGGAAGAAATTGCACTGGGCCGGGAAATTACCGGTAGTTTGCTGGGCGCCGCACCATTGGTGAAAGATGAAGCTTTACAAAATTACGTGAATCAAGTCGGTCGTTGGGTAGCAAATCAATGTGAACGTGCAGATTTGCCTTGGAAATTTGGTGTAATAGAAAGTAGTGATATTAATGCCTTTGCTGCTCCGGGAGGCTATGTGCTTATTACTAAAGGTTTATATCAAAAACTACAAAACGAAGCACAACTCGCCGGCGTGCTTGGTCATGAAATCGCGCATGTTGTAAAAAAACACCAACTCAAAGTATTGCAAAAACAGCAATTGCTAAACATCGGTGCAGGCAAACTAAGTGATCTATTAGGGAAAGATGACAAGCTGGCCAAAAAAGTCATAGGCAGCGGTGCAGAGATTAGTGCACGCAGCCTGGATAAAACCGCTGAATTTGAGGCAGATCGCATGGGCATGGTACTGGCTACCCGTGCGGGTTACGATGCCTATGGATTACCTGATGTATTGCAAACTATCGGTCAAACTAACAAAAGCGATAATAGCGTTGCCTTGCTATTTAAAACGCACCCTCACCCTGATGAGCGCCTAACCAAGTTAGGAGATAGCGCCGGCAGCAAGTTTGATAATATAAAATCCGGGAAAACCCTAGAGAATCGATTTTACAAACTAAATTAATCGATTCAATTAATTGTTAAATTAAACCAGGTCTCGCGCTCTCAGTTCATTTTTGACGTAGGCATAATAAATGGGTGCTGAAACAATACCCGGCAGACCAAACGCGGCCTCCATGCATAGCATGGCAACAAGCAACTCCCATGCGTGCGCGCG
>Ga0209254_10004522_pt1 | contig 12737 bp, 10 predicted proteins | sample FrelakmetDIP11DI_FD_187148 | JGI IMG/M metagenome (GOLD analysis project Ga0209254, IMG submission 187148) | Freshwater lake sediment microbial communities from the University of Notre Dame, USA, for methane emissions studies - DIP11 DI (SPAdes)... | ecosystem: Environmental > Aquatic >...
CGCCGCAGGCTGTCTTTCAAGCCCCTGGCTCGCGACCAGCCGATCTCATGCACGGCCACCCTCTTCCCCACCTGCAGCAACAACGTCCTTGTCCTCCGACTTCTCGCACTCCTCAGCCCACTCAACGAAGCGCTGGTCGTAGTGCGTTGCCAGATGGGGGTAGAACGGAGATGAGACCGAGACGAAGTCCCTCATCTCGTCCACGTCGCACTCCAACTCGTTCATGGTGACAACCTCCCGCACCGACCAGGCACGGTCCAGGAATGCAACCAGCTGTCCAAGCGTCAACGGATGCACCGAGGTTCGCTGGGTGAACTCGCTCAGCGTCTCGCCCTCGTACTCGTCCACCACCCGGTAGCGGATGCGGTTCTTGCCTTTCCTCGCACGGATGCTGACGACGTCCTGGGTCGTCGAGGCCAGCGTGACGCGAGCGATCTCCACTTCACCAGACACCAGGTTGGGAAGGTACTCGCCTCCCATGAGCCGGGGGTGGATGCGGCCGGTGAATGCCCGTACCTCCGGGTCGAGGCTAGAGTGAGCGACCAGATCTTCCAGCACGTCGAGCCGCTTGGCATCGATCAGTGACTGGATGTATTTCCTTCGCTCGGCGCCCTTGACGGTGGCGAGCAGGTGGGTGGCGAGGGCAAGCGGCCAGAAGTAGCCGGCGGGGCGATAGTTGAGGTCGATTTCGAGACAGGTGTTGCTCATGTCCATTCCTCCGGGGCCATCTCGAATGGCAGCCCTGCGGCCGTCACGTCGTAACAGGTCACGGCCTTGAAGAATGCATGCTGGTCTATCAGCTCCCCCTCCCCCAGCTTGATCACGCGCTTGTGCGTTTCGTTCTGCGCCATCCAGTCAAACTCGTCAGCAGGTCGCAACGGCAGCAGCCACGCGTCGGGGTGCTCGACCAAGTCGAGGACTGTAACAACCCCTATCCAGACAGGCTGTCCTCGATATTCACGTACGGCCCAGAGCTCATGCTGAACGGGCTGGATCAGCCAGACCGGCCCCTTGTCAGGGCAAACTCTGATGGGGCCGCGTACGGTGACGGCTCGCCCAATGTTGCGTTCGCAGCCTGGTTCTTCGCGGATGATGAGGGCCATCTCGCCCTCGCGGCAACGCAATTTCATGTCCCGCCTCCACTCTCTTGTTCGCTGAGGAGAGAGCGAGCCGGACGCCAGTGCGGTGTCTCAGCGTCGGGGTAGTGATCAAGCACCTTCTGCCGAAGCGCCAGAACCTCACCAATGCTGATGCGGTAGGTCTCTCCCAAGCTGTTACAGATCGGGCAGACCAGCCTGACCATACCGCCACAGATGAAAAAGTAACCCGTGCCTTTGCAGCTTTCACACTCGCAGGTAATGTTAGTCAGCAAGTCATCTGCCAGTCTGCGGTGCGGGCCAACAGGTTTGACCCCCCTGAGTGCTTGGTAACGCGCCATCATGGAATATATCCCGCGGTATTTTTCCCTGGGTGTTGAATTGGCGCCCTGATTGATGTCTGGCATGCTGTGCTCCTTTTCTCCATAGTTGACCGACTTGCGGCCAGGCTCACGGACAGGGAGGCACTGGCGACGCTTTAGCAGCTTGTTTAGCGTCGCCTGCAAGTTGTCGAAGTTAACTCGCGACGGGTGCCAGAGCACCAAAAGAAAAACCCGTTCAGGCTTGCGCGCTAAAACGGGTTCTATGAATCCGGAATTTAGCTGCATTTATATCGCGCCCGCAAGCTGGTCAAATCGGCGCGTATCTGAATCCTAGATACGAAAGATCAGGGTGTCAATAAATTTGACGTTGCATCATGGCAATTCATGGGGCATTCGCTTTAGGTTGGTGCAGTGCTTTCGCAGATGCTCGCTTGGCGGCCAGTAGGAGAAGTCAAAACCGCACTCGGCGACCGTCTCCTGTTCGGCCATTGCGGCCGGCGGGTTCTGAGCAAACTTGGTCTGCTATGCGCTACACACCAGTTGTTGACTAGAAATTCAAGCTGAATGTCCGCTTTCTAAAGAGGCGAATTCACACTCCCGACCAATATGTGACTATTTTGGGATCTCATTCGCAATCGCAATTGCTTTCCATCCCCAGCTTGCTCGCTTTTGGTCGTAGTTCAACACGGCTGTGCCTGTTATTTTTTGACCCTCATTAATTTGAAATTCAGTCACAAGAGGTGGCGGTATGAATATTTTGCTTTCCGTGAAGCCCATGCCGTTGGATACGCGAACCTCCTCACAGAACCCCTTCTTGACCTGCGTGCTTGGCAGCTTATCCGTCGCTACGGCATTGAGAACGCGGTAGGCCTGTCCATTTTTAAATGAATATCGAGACAATCTTACCGCTATCGCGTCCCCTTCCCTGAATGAGCTTGCCAGTTCGGAGAACGGCACGACGCCATCTAGATCTCGGTCGACAATGAAGTGGAGGACGTTCTTGTCATTATTCACATGATCGACAACGCCAATTTTCTCGGGAAAAACATCCCACCGAGTATCTGAGCTCCGATTCTCGACCACATAGATCTGAAACCGCTGATTGCCGTCAAACTCACCTTTTATCCGAAGCCCGTCACCTGGTGCCAGGTTCGCGTATTCGAACTTTGATTCCGGGATACTCACCTCCATCGGTACGGAGGAAGTCTTCACGAATATCTTCCGCTTCGGCCTCGGCTTTTGTCCTTCTTTAGGGGGAACAGTAAACGTGTCACCAACGTTAGCATTGATCCACGGTAATTTACTGAACAGCAGTGCCTCCGTAGCAGAAGCATTAGCCTTGTAGTAGTCCAAGTTGGACTTGCTCGCCTGTGTTTCCGCATACCATGCTTGCGAAACAATGTCCGCCGCAACTTCAGGTATCTTCTGGCCTTCTTTCTCTTTATAGGCCAGCACCCTATCCACTTCATACCTAGCTGCAGCGTACTCGTGAGCTTCCGCCATCCGTTGCGCGAGTTTGAGCCTCACTTTCCCGGTATATATGTCATCGGCCGGGCACAACAAAGCTTTGCAGTAACAACTAAGGGCGGCTCCCGAATCGGTGTCAGCAAAAATGTCGCCTAACAAATTCCAGGCCCAGTAGTCATTGCTCTTGGACTTGCAGACCGCCAGTCCAAACGCCATGGCATCGTCATGCCTTCCCAGGGCGAGTAGCACCTTGGCTTTATCGAATTTAAGCCAGATATTGTCCGGAAACCGTTCAATGCCCGTATCAAGATAAGGCAGGATGTAATTCAGGTCTTGAACGTTATGAGTTGCGGCAGCTTTCTTGCTGGCCTGCTGAATGACTTTCTCCGCGAGGGACGGATACTCCTTCCCATCCTCTGGATGGTAGCGGTCGCAATCTTCAGGGCGCAAATATTCCAGGTTCCACAATCGCGAAAACACCAGCATATCGATGCCGTCCTGCCCAGCCAGTGTTGCTGCAAGTTGGAGAAAACATGAATGCAGCAGCGAAGGTTTCTCTACCCCCAGCTTGAGATAGTCGTGCAGGTTTCTCTTAACGGCCCCGAGGTTGACGTTATCGAGCGCCATCAACTGTTTGGAGAACCTGTATAACTCCCACCCGAGGCTGGTCTGAGTCTCCGTATTGGCTTCGCCACACGCGCACACTCTGCGGTAAAGGTTGGCAGCATCGGCGTGCCGCCCCTCCTTACTCAACGTCTTCGCCTGGCTGATCAGTTGCCCGTGAGGGTTACAGAGCGACAGGGCGTACCGTACGCCCTTCTGTAGTACGTCATCTCTGGGGTCGACCTTAATGGTTTCCAACTGCTGACGATATTGAGCCAGATTCTGCTGGTTCCCCGCTTGGGCATCTCTCTTAATGAGATCAATCAGGCACCAGCCAAACGCCTTGCTGTCCCAGTCGTCAACGTGGGGGGCGCTCATCAACTGCAATGCCATCTGGTAGGCCTCGTCGATGGCACCTTCCTTGCGTTTCGCGAATACTTCCTTGCTGGTGGTCATGCTCTCATGCCGTCCGTTAGCAATACGCCCACGTCACTGACCAAGGTTCCGGGTGAGCAAGCGGTTATCAGCGGCTGGCAGTTCGTGAATTGGCTTCTTCCGTTGTACCAAATATCGTATACAGCGACTTCTCCATCCCTGGTGAACGTGTATCGCTGACACCATTGCTTCCCTACAACAACCTGAACAGCAATACGGCTCTCGGCAGACAGGCGCAGGACTTTCTGGTGGAAGTCATTCAGGAAAGGCTTATCAAACTTGACCTCGTGAAGGGGTTCGGCAGGTTCTACTACCACCTGCCAGCGCTGAAGCGGCGAGAGCGCATTTACCAATTCAGCACTCAGCTCTGTCAACTGCGGAGCCGTCACGTAGGAAACCTTGCTTTTATTGTTGTAACCGATATTGACCCGGGCGAATTCGCTGCCACGAGTGAAAAGGTAAGCCTCCTGGTATAGGTTGTGAATGATGCTATCGATCACGACCCCCTTACCGTCAACCAACTTCCGAACTTCCGTCAGTACAGCCAGCAAAAATGGCGCACTCGCCGGAATGCCATATGTTTCCAGGGCATCGGTTCCGCCAATGCATTCGGTCTCCGGCACATCTGCTTCCGCCAAAACCGGGTCGAGCTTAACTGCCTCCCTCACCGGTGGTTGACTCAGTACGGCACCCGGGTTTGACACCAGTTTAATTTCATCCTCTGGTTTCCGGTGCGGCGGGTCAAGCAGGTACAGCTTTTGTGCCGTCCGAGTAATCGCGGTGTAGAACCAGCGGAAATAATCGGCCGTGAGCTGGCTTTGATGGCTCTTGCACTTCACGAATACATTATTCCATTCACTACCTTGGGCTTTATGACAAGTAATGGCATAGCCAAATTTGAGTCGCAGTGCATTGAAGTAAGGGTCCGTCTTCAGTGAGTGCTTAAACTCCACGCTTTTTCTTGGCAAGTTCTTATTTCGTATACAAAAGTCCAGGTACAGCGCCTTGTTCTGATCGGAAGACAACCCGGGTTCCTTGCTGTAAAGCAAGTCTTCAATAACCTTGGCCTGAAAAAAGTGCGAAACGCCCTCAAGATCTTTGAAGCCTATTTCCACATCCCTGAAAACCAAAGGAATCGAAATTTCCTCAATCTCATTCGACTCGGGAGCTTTCCTTTTGAGTTTAATAGTCCGCTTTTCCGGTTCTCCGAGCACATTTCGAATCAAGCCAAAATCACCGTTGGATATGAATATCCCATAAGCGTCGCTATTTGCCACCGCCATCACTTTGTCGCCAGGCATCATCTCATTGCTACCTGGGAAAAAATGCTCACGAATCATTCGGTTATAGTCCGCGACATCTGAATTGGAGTGGGCAATAACGATGGATTCCCCGTTAATCTTATCGCCACAAGATTCGAGATAGCGGGGCATCAGGTCCTCATACTCCACCTTCGCAACATCCGGGTAGTCGAGGTCAACATCTAGCTGATTAAAAACCTTGGCCTGTAAGGCTTTACGAAGCGGAACTGCGTTCGCGATCACCCCACTTTCTGATTTTTGACGCACCACTTCCGTTAATTCGAGACCTGTGGAGCTCACATGATGCTTACGGTACAGATAGTCGGCGTTTAAAGCCGGTGAAAAGTTCATGCCGACCGGCGGCAACTGCGCGTCATCACCGATAAAGATCACTTTTTTGCAGTGATCGTTGTGATCCAGATTGACGAATTTGAGAAAGTCGGCCAGCAGGTACCCACTACCGAATCGGAAGAACTCTGCCTCCTGATAGACATCCGGAATCATGGACGCCTCGTCCACTATATAGACGGTGTCAGCAGAGAGCCCATTCACTGCCAGTCGCGCATAAAACTTGAACGTCTCCGTACCGTCGACGTCGTCATCGCGATACTCGACGATGTCGTCGAACGAATAAATGGTTTTGTGAATCGTATATGCGGGGGACTTTGTCTTGCTGGCAATTACCTTGGACGCCTTGCCGGTCGGTGCCGCCAACACATAATTACGGCCAATGGAGCGAAAATACTCGGTTAGCCCCTTGGTAATGAAAGTTTTACCCGTACCTGCGTAGCCTTTTAGAAGGAAAACGCTCTCCGTTTTGTTGGCCAGAAATTGGCCGAGCCGGTTAACCAACTCAGCCTGTTCATCATTCAGAGTATATTCTGCAAAGGCGTCGTGAATACTTATCAGCCTGCGTGTATTCGAAGTTTGGAAATCAATGGATCTTGCGGCCTGGGCAGCAGAGTTCTTGAAGGCTTGTAGTTTCGCCTGATCCAGTGATTGATTGAGAGTTGCGACTTCCGCCAGAGCGGCTCTCTCCGAGTCCTCCAACCGCGCTAATTCCTCTTTCGCGGCTGCTAGCTGTTCAGCCAGCTTGGCCTGGATCTGACTCAGCTCGCCCAGTTGGTCTGGGCGTTTAACAGGGGTATAAGCCGGGTATTCATCGTAGACCTCACCACTATAGGTTTTATAGAGCCACTGACCGATCAGGTAAGCTTCTTTGATCAGAGATAGAGCAGTCTCTGTTTCCACGGTGCGGCCGTGGGCTGCTTTGTTACCCAGCACACGGATCGTATGGAACTTCTGGACAACTGCCTCGTCAACGATGTCCAGAAAAAACTGCGCTTTGAGCTTTTCAAAAAAACCGTCAGCAGGTTCGCTGGGCAGGTTCAGTTCCCGGTAGAGAATGCCCACCAAGGTTTCTGCAAAGCAGCGCAGCTTGATAGTGGCTGTGTGAGGGTCTGAATACACATACCCTTCTGCAAAACTGGCATGTTCATATAATTGGGGCCAGCGGGACTTTAGTGGCTGAAAATTATTTGATTGCATTTTTTATATCCATCTATCAGCCCGGTCTTAACAAAATGAACCACCCACACTCTACAATTAGCCATCTTTCTTTGAACCTCAACCTGTTTGTCTGCTTTGGCCTGGCAACTTAGAACCTGACGTTAGGCGAGGTCACCCTGACTGACCGCTTCGCGCGCTGAGTGCGCATGACCTGCCGGAAATCTTCGGACCACTCATTCCTGGAAGAGGGCTTCCGATTTGGTGGTTGGACTAGCGGATTAAATCGCCCAGCCTTTAGTCGACAACGTTGAGCATCATGTGGACTGCCATGTTACGACGACCGGACATTTGGAGCGATCTGACTGGCCGGCAACTCCGGGGGCGGGAGTGCCCGTTCGCCAAAGCTGAAAGCGGACATTCAAAGGCGTTTCCAGCCAACGGCCAGTGTGCGGCGCATAGCTGACCAAGGTGGTGCAGTACGCCAACGGCGGCACTGGCCGACGACCCGTCGCCCAGGCATCCCAAGTGGCAGGCCGGTATATAAGGTCTGCAAAACGCGTTTTACGAAGGCGATTGAGCGCCAACATTCTTACGGATGACAGCGAAGACAAATCTACGAGCCCTGGCAGATGGGTTGTCGTCCCCAATCCGCCCGTCGCGTCACCAGCAAGACCGTTAGTTAACGTTGCCAAGATCAAGAAATCGAACAAACCTGACCTGGCCGACGAACGCGTACTTGCGCCCCTGATCGGAAGTTGAGGCAGTGTGCAACGGACGCCCCATCCTGCTGCTAAAGCAATCGGTCCTTCCGGCGTGTGGCCGACGGCCGGACAGTAGAGCAATGGCTACCTAATTTGGCGTGTGTCGGATGCCCATGTGCGCCGGAAGATGGCGATGAAGATCGGAACCAGCAAAACCAGGCACGCAAGCTCAAACAGGGTCAACCCGCGACTGATAGTGCTGCCGCTTGCGTCTACCATCCCCTCGTATTGAATGAGTCCGACAATAACGGCCGCAGCTGCCGGAATTGCCCAGAAATGCTTAGGAAAGAGCTCTGTAAGCGGATAAAAAAGAATTAGCCCGACCGCCAGAGCCACAAGAGGAGCGACGAGGAAGAAGGCACCGATTTTCAGAAATTTCGGCCATTCAGCTGGTAATGAAGGCAGGGGAATGTTTCCCAGGGTCAATCCCCAAAGCGTAAACGTGACAAAGACAGCAATGAATGCACACATGGCGAGGGCGGGGGCAGAGAGCCCCCTACCCGCTTTATTCATTCGATAGAGACCAATGCAGGATGCAGCATATAGGACAGCAAACACTGGCCATGCTAAGGGGCTGGCTTGTTTAAAGATGCCGAACAAAAACAGCACCCAGAACCAACCCGCGAGCACCAAGAAAATTGGCAGATCACGCATCCGGAATGTGGGTTGAGTCATGTTGATTACCTTCGTTTTTTCTCGAGGTTTGAGGCCGGACAGAACTTACAGGCAAGTAAACGGGCACCGGAGGGCTCACCTTGAGGGGACCACGTAGATCGGCTGGGTTGAATATGGATTTCCTGCGCCGTAGGGGTTGTTGATGCTTTCCGGTGAGTACTTGCTGCCGTACTTACCGTAGGGGTTAGACGTGGAGTCAGGGTCGTAAGGGTTTGCGCTCAATCTGCCGCGGTAGTTGCCTTGACTGTCATAGAGCTTCGGCGCGTCCGTGGCATATGGGTTGTTCCGCGACTTGTTGCTGTATGGACTTCCGTAGGGGCTGTACGGGTTATTCAGCCCATCTGCCTTATACGGGCTCCCTGCTCCATAGGGGTTATCCAGGCAGTTGGAGTCATAGGGGCAAGCTGCCAAGGCAGCTACGGGCAGACAAGCTGCTAGCGCCACGACGACGAGGTGATTCTTCAGATGCATTGGAACTCTCCCTTGTTGAGCCTACAGCACGTGCCGTAGATGGCTTTTTGTGTGGCTAATGCCGCCCCGGCTCCTGCTGTCGGGCCCGTCTAGCGAACGGGCAGCACAGTCCGCAAGGAGGTTAGCGACCATTTCGCGCCTCTCTTGAGCCGTGCTGGGTTCGTAGAAACCGTGGTGCGTCAATTTGTAAGGCTGACTTGACGGAACCAAGGGGTAGCTGGCCCCTCTAGCGCAACTTCCGATCTTGGCCGATAGCTGACTGCAACGGCACCTGACTCGTAGGACCGCTCCGGCCGAACAGGAGACCAAGCATTTTTGATCCGCACTTGGCTCTTGGCCAGATCAATCCTTGAATCCACTCCACCCACATCCCTCCTGATCCGCTTGCTCTTCCGTGCGACGATTTTGATACCGGGCACTCTATTTCACTGGCTCATTCAGTGAGCCTCACACCTGAGATACTGGAAATGAACCCAGACTAGGAGGACTGCATGACCGGCCAGACACATAACTCGGAATGCCTCGCCGAACTGGCGAGCAGTGCCGAGGCGGGTAATAGCGCCGCCTCCCTTGAGCTTGGCGACATTTACCGTGAAGGCGAGCAAGTTGCTCAGGACTGGAAGGCAGCGTTCCGCTGGTATCACCTCGGCGCCACGCAGGGTGATGCTAAGGCCCAGAACAACCTCGGCACGATGTATCAGAACGGGCTGGGCTGCGAGCCGGACTCCACCTTGGCTGTTCACTGGTACCGGCAAAGCGCGCAGCAGGGAGATGCCGTCGCCCAGTTCAATCTTGGCAAGCGCTTTCAGGTGGGTGACGGTGCCGACCTCGACCTCGCCGAGGCGGCTCACTGGTACACCCTGGCGGCCCAACAGGGAAATACCGATGCCATCTGTGATCTGGGGACCATGATGCGATTCGGTCAGGGCGGGCCGCGCGACCTGGTTTCGGCGGCGGCCATGCACCTCGTGGCCGCCAAGGCAGGTGACTTCGTGGCAATTGGCAATCTTTGCGACTACGCCGAGGAACTCCAGGACATCGCGCTCTCGGGCAACGCCAGGGCGGCTGTTCACCTGTCCATGATGCACAACCATGGGCGTGGCGCAGAAAAGAGCATGCCGCTGACCTGGGCCTGGATCAGGTGGGCAAAGGATTTCTGTCCGTCCTGGGAAGATGAGGACGGGGCGATCGAAATCGATGCCGCATATGAATTCTTCAGGCAAACCCTCGACGCGGACGACCGCGCGGAAGGGGATCGGATAGTCGACGCGTTACAGAAGCCCGTGGACAAGAACGGCTGAAATGTCAGCACTTATGCTTTGGACCTTTGAGCCCGTTAATGACATGCAAGCATTTCAGGAGCCACTGTGAACAAGCCCCAATCTGTTAAAGCGCTTGAGAAGCTAGGGATGGTTCGTCTCTCGCGTTCGTTTTACATGCGCGAGTTTCTATATAGCGAAACTGCCAACTTTCACGGAATTCCAAACATGCCGGACAACCCTGATCTGGCCATCGAGGTCGGCAGGAGGCTTTGCGAGGAGCTTCTCGAACCTTTGAACGCGACCTTTGGCCGCGTTGCCATCAGGTCATCATTTCGCTCTTGCGATTTAAACGCATTTTGCAATGAGCACGGCTACAACTGCGCCAAGAACGAGTCCAATTACGCGGCCCATATCTGGGACAGGCTCGATGCAGATGGATTGAAGGGCGCGACGGCATGCATCACCCTCCCCTGGTTCGCCGACCGCTATGCGCAAGGTGCTGACTGGCGGGCTCTCGCATACTGGATTCATGATCATCTGCCTTACAGTGAACTCCAGTTTTTCCCCGAACTGTGCGCCTTCAATATCAATTGGCACCAGAGGCCCAAGAAGTCCATCCACAGCTTCATTGAGCCGAAGGGTTACTTGTTGCGTGAGGCAGATTTACCAAGTGGGTTTTCTGATTTGTATGCAGATTTCCCATCACTGCGTCTGGAATAAGCCTGCCAAGCGGCGCCACAAATGAATCCGCAAGGATCCACATGAGCAGGTAACGAAAACATGAGCAACGACGTACTGCTGATTACCCAGGCCCTGGACTTCGCCACGCGGGCACACACCGACCAGCGCCGAAAGGGGGCGCGCGAAGAGCCCTACATCAATCACTTGGCCGATGTCGCCTGGATGCTTGCCCAAGCCACCTCGGGAAAAGACGCCGCCCTGATCGCCGCCGGCCTGCTGCACGACACCATCGAGGATCAGGGAGTCACGCACGCCACCCTGGCAGACGCGTTCGGCATCGATGTTGCCGATCTGGTGGCAGAAGTCTCCGATGACAAGTTGCTGCCCAAGGAGGAGCGCAAACGCCTGCAGATCGAACACGCGCCGCACAAGTCGCCGCGCGCCAGAATGCTCAAGATCGCGGACAAGACCAGCAACCTGCGCGCGATCCTGCATTCCCCGCCGGCCGACTGGAGCGTCGAACGAAAACTCGAATACTTCACTTGGGCAGACAGCGTGGTTGCTGGCTGCCGCGGGATAAACCCCTGGCTGGACGCTCAATTCGACGGGGCTCTCACTGCCGGGAAAACCCAATTGTGAGCCGACTCACTAGCCCTGGTCATTCTTGCTATCGTTGACAGCGAGCGACAACCATCCAGCCCAAGAATTTAAACAAACTTTCAGGAGAATGCCCATGTCTGGGCGTGTACGAACCGGCCTTTCAAAATCCCGCCTGATCGCCTGGCGGCAATGTTCCAAGCGCCTGTGGCTTGAGGTCAATCGCCCCGATCTAAGGGAAATCACGCCGGACATGGAGCGGCGTTTCCAAGTCGGCCATCAGGTCGGCGCCATCGCCCGGGATCTTGAGGACAACGGGTTGCTCATCGAACACGAAACCAATCTGCCTGCTGCGCTTCAGACAACCCGCGAAGCGCTGGCCCAATTCCCCGCTCGTCCACTATTCGAGCCCGCATTTCAGCACGACGGCCTGCTGGTTCGCATCGATCTGCTGATTCCACAAGGTCAGATTTATCAGCTGGTCGAGGTGAAATCCACCGGTTCGGTCAAGGAATATCATATCGCTGATGCTGCGATTCAGGCCTGGGTGGCGAAAAGAGCAGGTCTATCAGTAGACGAAGTCTGCATCGGCCACCTAAACAAGGAGTTCGTTTACCCCGGCAACGGCGACTACCGCGGGCTGATAACCAAGGCGCCGATCTCAGAAGACGTCGAGCCCTTGTTACCAGAGATCCCGCAGTGGGTGGCAGGGGCACGCGATACCCTGGCCGGCGGGGAACCCGACATAGAGGCTGGGTCACAATGCACTGACCCGTTCGAATGCCCGTTCCTGCCCTATTGCAGCCCCGCCCCGCCTGAATACCCTGTTGACTTGTTGCCAGACCGCGCCGGCAAGAGCCTAGCTCGGCAGCTGATGTCAGAGGGCTATGAAGACCTGCGCCAAGTACCTGCCGATCGCATGCCTACTCCGCCCATGCAACGCATTCACCGGATAACGATTTCGGGTAAGCCTGAAATCGATCCCAACGCTGCAGCACGCATCGACGCCCTGCCCTGGCCTCGTTACTACCTAGACTTTGAGACCATCGCCTTTACCGTACCGATCTGGCCCGGAACCCGCCCATTCCAGGCTCTGCCGTTTCAATGGTCATGCCATGGGGAAAGCAATACCGGTGAAATCTATCATCGCGAGTTCCTCGACATCACCGGGGAACCCCCGATGCGCGCCTTTGCTGAAAGTTTGATCGAGGCGCTTGGCAGCAGCGGCCCCATCCTTGTCTACAGTTCATATGAAAAGCGCATCGTAAACGAGCTGGCGAATACCTACACCGATCTCGCGCCTACATTACATGCGCTGGTCGAGCGCCTGGTCGATCTCCTCCCCATCACCAAACAGCACTACTACCACCCGGCCATGAAAGGCAGCTGGTCGATCAAGGCGGTGCTGCCAACCGTCGCGCCTGAGCTCGACTACGCCAGCCTGGGTGAAGTCCAGGATGGCACCTCGGCCCAGTTTGCCTACCTGGAACTGATCGACCCTGACACCGAGAGCGATCGCAAACAGCAACTGGAAACTGAGCTACGCGAATACTGC
>Ga0209254_10004523_pt1 | contig 12736 bp, 6 predicted proteins | sample FrelakmetDIP11DI_FD_187148 | JGI IMG/M metagenome (GOLD analysis project Ga0209254, IMG submission 187148) | Freshwater lake sediment microbial communities from the University of Notre Dame, USA, for methane emissions studies - DIP11 DI (SPAdes)... | ecosystem: Environmental > Aquatic >...
ACTAATTGTGACTTAAATAGTTGTTGCTGCCGGTTAAAGCAGCAACAACTGGGGTGGAGTACTTAATCAGACAGGGATAGTTCCAGGTCCGATATGTCTTCGTCGTCGCTGGAAGTGCGGGTCGTTGCTGTGGCAGCCTCGGTCCGTTTAACTTCATCTTGTTCGGTAAAACGTCCCTGGACAAAGCCCGTACCAGCCGGGATCAGCTTACCAATGATGACATTTTCCTTGAGACCGAAGAGGTTATCCTCGCTGGAAGCGATCGCTGCACCAGCCAATACTTTGATGGTGTGCTGGAAGGAAGATGCAGACAGGAACGAATCGGTGCTCAAAGAAGCCTTGGTGATGCCCAGTAGAATTTCGGCAAATTTTGCAGGGCGTTTCCCCTGGCTCAAGAGTTGTTCATTAACATGCAGGACTTCCAAAAGATCAACCAGGTCTCCAGGCAGGTAGGTTGTATCGCCAGGGCGTGTGATGGTGATCTTTGATAGCATTTTGCGAATTATGACCTCAAAGTGCTTGTCGTTGATATTTTGTCCTTGCGACCGGTACACTTTTTGCACTTCTGACATTAAGTACATCTGGCAGGCAACACGGCCTTGAATGCGCAAGATGCGGTGTGGGTTCAATGAGCCTTCGGTCAAAGGCTGTCCTGCTGTAACATGGTCGCCATCTCGTACCAGCAGTCGGGAGGTTGTGGGGATGTCATAATCAGCAGATTGGCGGACCTCATAAGAAACAATCACCCGCGGGTGATTCTTCGCGCCATTGGTACGCTCTTCGATACGAGCTCTGCCCGCGTTCTGAGAAAGGATGGTGGCAGTGGAATTGCCTCCTTCTCCCAGGTAAGCGATCACATCACCCGGCGCCACCTCAGAACCATCTTCAACAGCAATGACCCATCCTTCAGGAAGGTCATACTCATCGTTCACCATCTCGCTGTGTTCAACCCGGGCAATTCGCAGGTCTGTATAGCGATCAGATATATTGACTGTAACAACGCCTGAAATCTCAGAGACAACTGCTTCGCCTTTTGGCATGCGGCGTGCTTCAAAAAGCTCTTCCACGCGTGGCAGACCGGTTGTAATGTCTCCACCGGCAGCCACACCACCGGTGTGGAACGTACGCAGGGTGAGTTGGGTCCCGGGTTCACCGATGGATTGAGCTGCGACAATCCCGACTGCAGAGCCAATTCCGACCAACTTTCCCCGGCCCAGGTCCAAACCGTAGCACTTCGCACAGATGCCGTGAGTGAGTTCGCAGGTTAGAGGCGAGCGAATCTTGAAATGATCGGCTTTTGATGAGACGATCTTTCGAACGCGCTCGTGATCGAGCTTATCATCACGTTCGGCCAGAATCTCACCGGTCGAGGGGTCGACGATGCGCTCGCATATCAGACGACCGAAAAGACGCACACCGATTGGCTGACCAGCCACATCATCAGCACGGTTGAGGGTCAGGCCTTCAAACGTACCGCAGTCTTCTTCGTTGATAATTACGTCCTGGGCAACATCAACCAGACGCCGGGTCAGGTAACCCGCATCTGCAGTTCGCAGGGCAGTGTCTGCCAGTCCTTTGCGGGCGCCATGGGTGGAGATGAAGTACTCCAGGGCATTCAAGCCCTCGCGGAAGTTCGAGCGAATGGGCAACGGGATGATACGTCCCGAAGGATCAGCCATCAATCCGCGCATACCTGCAAGCTGGGAGATCGGACCAAACCCACCTTTTGTGGCGCCTGAAATTGCCTGGGCAGCCAGGTTGCCGTTCGGATCCATGGATTTCTTGACTTCATCAGCAACCTTGTTTGTCGTCCGCTGCCAGATATCAATGGTCCGTTCATTTTGTTCTTGCTCGGTTAAGAGCCCGCGTCTGAAATCTCGGGCTACGTCTTCGGCTTCTTTCAATGCATCGTTGACAATGCCCTCTTTGCTGTGAGGCACTGTGATATCAGACACTGCTAAGGAATATCCAGAGCGGGTGGCATAGGTGAAACCAATATCTTTAATTGCATCTGCGAGGTCTGGGGTGCGTTCTTCACCGCAAATTTCATACAAGACGGCTACCAGGTCTTTCAACCCACCCTTATCCAGGACCCAGTTTACATAGTGCATTTCAGGAGGCAGGATCCGGTTGAAAAGTACGCGTCCCACGGTGGTGTCGATGATGCGATCCTCGGCAATCAGGAGCCGGTTATCGTGGTCATCGTACCAGGTAGGAATGCGCAGTCTAATATTCGCATGAATATCCACCTGTTTTAAACTGTATGCCAGCTCGACCTCATCCATGTCGGCAAAAATACGCCCGTCGCCTTTATGCTTGAGCGAATCCTTCTTGGATAAATAGTAAACCCCTAATACCATATCTTTCGAGGGGCTGATAATTGGCTCACCGTCTGCGGGCTTTAGCAGGTTCTTGGCAGATAACATGAGCTGGCGAGCTTCCAGGATTGCTTTTTGCGAAAGCGGTACATGAACTGCCATCTGGTCGCCGTCGAAGTCGGCGTTAAAAGCGGTTGTCACCAAAGGGTGAAGTTGGATAGCGCTGCCTTCAATCAGGATCGGTTCGAAAGCCTGAATACCCAGACGGTGCAAGGTAGGCGCCCTGTTGAGCAACACGGGGCGTTCTTTAATGACTTCTTCGAGGACTTCCCAGACTTCAGGGCGGTTGCGCTCGATGAAACGTTTGGCTCCCTTGACGTTGGCCGCGTAGTTGTGCGATACCAATCTTGAGATGACAAAAGGTCGAAATAACTCCAATGCCATATTTTTAGGGAGGCCGCATTGGTACAGCTTTAATTTGGGTCCAACCACAATCACCGAGCGACCAGAATAATCGACACGTTTTCCCAACAGATTGCGGCGGAAGCGACCTTTCTTGCCTTTGAGCATATCTGACAACGACTTTAGTTCGCGGCGGCCGCGGCGAGATAGCGCTTTGCCTCTTTGGCTGTTATCAATGAGGGAGTCTACGGCCTCTTGAAGCATCCTTTTTTCGTTGCGAACGATCACGTCAGGAGCACCGAGCTCTAACAAGCGTTTCAGGCGATTGTTTCGGTTAATTACCCGCCGGTACAGGTCATTCAAGTCTGAGGTGGCAAAACGACCACCATCTAATTGAACCATGGGACGCAGGTCAGGTGGGATGACGGGTAAAACGGTCAGGACCATCCATTCAGGACGGTTGCCGGATCGGCGGAAGGCTTCGACTACCTTAAGCCGCTTGGTTGCTTTGCGCCGTTTCTGCTTACTGCGTGAAGTCCGGACCTCGTGCCATAATTCTTCGGAAAGTTTGTCCAGATCGAGCCGGCGCAGGATATCGTAGAAAGCTTCAGCACCCATATCTGCACGAAAAACCTGTCCCCAACGGGATTTTAATTCGCGGAAGCGGGTTTCACCCATGAAGGTCAACGGACGGAGATCAAGTAACTCGTCACGCAACCGGGAATTTTCATCACGAACATGGGTAGATTGGTCATCCAGCAGGTTCCGCAACTGTTCCATATCCAGGTCGGCGGTCGCGCGCAGCTTTTCACTATCAAGCTTACTGATATCCATTTCTTTCTGGCGCTGCTCGCGAATTTCGCTTTCAATCTCCTCGAGCCGCTGCTGGACAATTTTTTGGATGTTGGCTATATGCTGGTTAGTAACGGGTTCGCCGGCATTGACGAGAATGATGTCAGTGTCTGGGAAATGAACATCGGTGCGAACTGCTTTGCCGATTTGGGCTCGCAGGCTGTTTTCTGTCCTCTGCCCAGCCTGAATGATCGGATCCAGCTTTTCTGCGACCATCTCTTCAAACCGCTGTTCCGTTTGAGCCCGCAGCTGCTGTAGATCATTTAATCCGCGATCACGAGCTGCTTTGATATCCGCGATTTTTGCATTAATTTTGGCAGCTTGCTCTCGTTCGGTTGTCGTTATCTTATCCTCGAGGCGTTTTAAAGCCTTCTGCCTTGCGTCTTCATCCACAAAAGTAACCACATATTGTGCGAAATAGAGCACACGGTCAAGATTACGCCGAGAAATATCCAGCAGCAGGCCGAGATATGATGGAATACGGCGGGTGTACCAGACATGGGCAACCGGAGCCGAAAGCTCGATGTGTCCCATGCGTTCGCGACGAACGGAGGAGCGGGTGACTTCTACGCCGCATTTATCACAGATAATTCCTTTATAACGGATATTTTTGTATTTTCCACAGTAACATTGCCAGTCATGAGTCGGACCGAAGATAGATTCGCAGAACAACCCATCCTTTTCTGGTCTTAATCGTCTATAATTAATCGTCTCCGGCTTTAATACCTCACCATAAGACCAACTTCGAATGGTTTCAGGCGATGCCAAGCTGATTCTCAGTGCTGTCAAACCTTTAGTTTCCACAAAAAGCCTCCAAGCTATCGACGGGCAATATACTAGAACGAATGATCTATTTATAAGACACACTAAGGTAAGCGCGAGAGCCTATTCTCAAGCGCTTACCAAAAAGTTATCAATTTTGTGCAGAGTGCCAAGTATTATATCAACCAGTCTCACTATAGGTCAAGTCCATTTGACCTATCCTTAAGAAATGTCTAATACTCAACAATCTTCTGTTGGCGCAGCGGAATCGCCATTCCAAAGGTACTGCCTTTGCCAAGCTGGCTTTCCACCCAGACTTGCCCGCTGTGACGGTCTGAAATTGATTTGACGATGGCCAATCCCAGGCCAGTCCCATGTGAGTCCTTCGATGCGAGACTGCCAGATCCTGCCTGGCCGGATGATGTTGAACCTGGTACAGCATGGGCGCCTCGGTAAAATTTCTCAAACAAGCGTGGCTGATCGAGTGGTGAAATGCCTATACCAGTGTCAATGACCTCGAATATAATTTTCTCCTGACGGAGGCCCACGCACACTAACACCTTTCCTTCGGGCCGGGTGTACTTTAATGCATTTTCTACCAGGTTGTTTAATGCCTGCTGTAAAAGTGATGGATCAGCTTCCATCGCTGCGGGAGTATCCGGGGAAATTTCCGATGAAAGCGCGATGCGTTTCTGAGCGGCATGAATTTGTTGTGCGGAGACAATGCGTTCGACGATCTCATGGATCAAGACGGTCTCCACCTGTAAACTTACTCCAGCTTCGATCCTGCCCAGGTCCAGGAGGTTATTCACGAGGTGAGACATGTTTTCTACCCCACCGATAATTTTCCGTACATAGTTGGTCTGCTGTTCGTTTAACTGCCCAACCATTTCCAACATCGTGGCGTATCCGCGCATCAGGGTCAAGGGTGAACGCAGGTCGTGACTCACAGTTGAAACAAATTCGGACTTCAAGGCATCCAGTTGTTTAAAGCGCGTGACATCGCGTAAAATGCACACCCGTCCTTTTAATTCGCCCTCAGTCAGGATTGAGGAAGCGGTTGCCATCAAGATTTGACCGGAGGGTAACTGGAACTCAAGCGTGTCAACACCTATATTTTGCGAATATAACAATTTCTTCAGGTTGGGATTAAGCGTGACTTGATCGACCGGTAAAATTTTGCCCGATTGATACTCCAGACCCAGGAGTTGGATGGCTGCTGGATTTGCAATGATCAGGCGGTTGTGCTGGTCGGTAACTAGGACTGGATCTGGACTGGAAGCCAGCATGGCGGCCATGCGTTGACGGCTGATTTCGGATGTCAAGAATAAGCGCGCGTTGGTCACCGCAATTGCTGCCTGGCTGGCCAGTGTCGTCAGATAACGGATTTCATCTTGTGAAAATTGATGGGGTTTTTCAAAAGCCAGCCACATGGTTCCATAATACATATTCTCGTGCCCCAAGACACATGCAGCGAGTGTTTCTGGCCTGGGCATACCAATGCTAAAATTTAATACCCGCTGGCGCTTCGTATTTTGTAGAATCAATGAAGGCTGGATCTGGTTTAAGGCCAACAACTGCTCGTCTAAAGCCTGGTAGCGATCGGGGTCGGGACCGAGGCTGAAAGCAATCGGTTTTATTTGGATACCATCGGTCTCCGGCATGATTTCCGGAGCGAGAACAATCCGTGCTGAGGTGGCTCCGGTTGACAAAGCTGCTTCTAGTACAGGCTTGAGCGACTCATCAATTTCAAGGCTTGAAGCCACTCCCTGGCTGACAACAAGCAGCCGGTTTAATTCCTCCCAACGAGACTGTAGACTTACACGCATTTGTTCCAGGACGCGTCGCAGGTTTCCAACCTCATCATCCCTGTTTATGCTGATAGGTGAGTCCAACTTGCCTTGGGCGATTTGCCCGGCTTCTGATGCAAGTTGATCGAGGGATTGGGTGATCCGTCGCAAACTGAAGCGCATGATCACCAGGGCAGTGAGTGCAATAAGTAAGAGCATTCCCAGCATAGGCGCAGCAATTTGTAATGCCAAATCGAGCGAGCGGGAAGCTGGAATGCTTAAGATCACCCTCCAATCTCGCCCTGCGACTGGCTGGACATATACCATCTGGCGGCTGCCATCAGGATTGATGCCTGAGTAGAAAGATGGCTCCTCGACATCAGACCCATTAAGGCCTGACATGATCATCTCTGGATTGGGATGGACGAGGATGTTTCCATCTTCATCGATCAAAATGGCTTCACCATTTGTTCCTGCAAATTTTTGCAGGTTTTGGATGATGGGTAATGTGTAAGGATTGTTGTCCAGCCCAGCGCGACCTATTAAAACTCCTTTTACACCACCTATCTTATTATAGAGTGGTGTGATAAAAGAAATTTGTGCGGCAGTATCGCCTGGTTCTGGTGGGACCGAATAGGTCTGAAATGGGAAGCCTGCAATTGCGTTGGCAATACCCAGCCGCTCACCATAAGATGGCATGAGCTGTTCATGGTCGGATTCGGGATAACCACTCACCGGTTGGCCTTCCAAATCCAATAAGGAGATTTGTTGAAAGAATGGGATGCTATAGAAATAATCTTCTAAGATTTTTTGTCTATCATTGTTTGATGCTGTAATAAGACGGGTGTCTTCACCAATTCTCTGCATTAAGCCTTGACCAGCTTCGATGAAGATCGGGACATTGTTTGAAGTGATCTCGGTAATCGTATGCATTGAATTTTGCAGCAAATTGCGCGCTGCATTCCCAGCAATTATCCAATCCCCAATAATTAATAGAAGAATTAATATCGCCGCAACCGGAGCTATTGATAGGATAATCCGGTGCTGTAAGCTGCTTTCAGCAGGAGATGGAACCAGACTACCCGTACGGATCCAGGCTTTTGGAAACAAAATGGCGGCTCCCTGGGCAAAAATCCCTGCTACGAACAGGCTGATGCCCATGACCATCAGGTTTCCTGGTAATACTGCCAGGGCATGCTCCACTCTGCCAGCCATGGAGGCGGTAATCCAGGAATTTAAGTTTTGGTCGATTGATAAAGCCGCGGACCAGAAGTTTAAAATCGGATAAGTCAGGATCAATGCCAGAATGGTTACCAGGGGAATTCGCAATGCTCTGAAAACAGGGGTGCGATATTTTTGGTTGACCGCTGCCGCGAAAAGCGTTGCCAGAAGAACGTATTCGAATATCGTGAATGGATTATGGGTTACCCATAAGGTGACAAGTATCCCGGACAAGAGAGCCAGCGCGGCGGCCAGTCCAGGACCAAAAAATCCACCAGCCAGGATCCATGGTACTGCCGCGAACACCATGGCAGTGGGTCCCAGGGAATCTTCAATGCGCAATAGATGAGGCAAGGTAAATTCGGATGTAAATTGAACGCCGATGAAAAGGCTGGTGGCAGGAACCAGAAAGAAAAGACCTGCCAGGAGACCCCGTCGTGATTTCGAGACTGGTCGGTTATACCCTTGCCATTGGATTAAAAGCAAAATTTCCAGGCAAAATAACAACGCCAATATAATCCATCCAGCCCATCCTGGATTGTTTATAGTAACCTGTCCATCGTAAATTATGGGAATGAAGTTCATTTTAGGTGTTAATGATGGCTAATTCCGCTATTCCGACCTAATTACTTGACTTTATCATATCACATTTTTTGTGGATTGTTAAAGAAAATTAGCGACGCATTAATTTATTAACGATTTAATCGGGCTTTTGTTACATGTCGACCCATTCGAGAGTATTTGTTGTTGCCCTCGAAAGGTCTTGGTAGATCCCGCGCCTCTCAAAAGGCAGCATTCCTGCCAGGATGAACATGGCTTCGTCGGTCATTAAGCGAAGCTGGTCTCGATTGGCTCGTTGATACGCCGCTCGATATCGAAAAGGTTGGCCGAATTTTACGACCGCACCGGGTTGATGCCATCTTTTTGAAAAGCGAATAGCCGGCAATCCAACTGTACCTTCGATCGCTACGGGTATGACAGGTGCTCCACTCCGGCTTGCAAGGTAAGCTACCCCTTCTTTTCCTTGTTGGAGTGCGGTGCCTCGCGTTCCTTCTGGGGCAAGCAGGATAATTTCACCAGCCTGGAGAACATCCATTACCATTTTTATTGCTGTGCGATCGAATTCCTCTCTCTTTACCGGGATTACATGCCAGAGCATAGGAAATACCCTGATGATGGGGTAGTCAAGGACTTCAACTTTGGCCAGGGGTACGATATTGCGAGGTACTATATGCAAGACAACGAGGGAATCAATAAAAGCGATATGGTTAATCATTAAGATTGCCGGGCCATTTGCAGGGATATTTTCAAGCCCTTCAACGTGATCCAGCTTTGCTAATAAGGTAAAACCAATCCAGCGGATTAGTAATCGTAATAAATTCCGTTGAGGTTCGAGGCGAGCGTGGTTGTAAGCCGATGTAGGTTTTTTGTTCACTAATCCAGCATTTTCAACGGTCATTGAGGGACTCCTGGTTGGAATATATTCCTCGATACGATTCGGGCAAGAGCTCAGCAATCCGAAACATGATCTTGTCAGCGACCTTTTGGCGTTCCAGTTTTTTTGCCTCTCCCTTGAGATGATACGGCTCGATCAACATTTTTCCCCCAATATTCATTTCCAGGATTGGACGTTTAGCACCCAGACCTTCATGGATCAAATCCTCTGTTGTTCCGACGATGCCTACCGGGATAACGGGAACAGAATATTGCTCGAGGATAAATGCAATTCCTGGCTGTGCTCTTTGAAGGCCAGGTTTGTGCGACCTCGTGCCTTCTGGTGCAATGACCAGGGGTTTTCCAGAACGGAGCGCGCTTAGTACCCGTTCGAGTGATTCCCGGTCATACTGCCCTCGCCGAATCGGTATCCCTCCATATAAACGCGCTATTGTTGATTGTCCTCGTTTCGACCATATTTCTGCAGCTCCGACAGCTTCCGGGATGATCGGCCAAAAAGAGATAACAAAGGGAGGATCGTAAAGGGAAACATGGTTGATGGCTATCAGGTAAGGACCTTCCTTCGGAATATTATGTTTTCCCGTGATCCGGATGCGACTAATTGCATGAAAAATGATGCGCATCCCTGCACGGATAATGACACGGTTCAGGCGAATCCGCTTAGGAATTTGGTAAGTCATGAGATAGACACGTCCTTCCCAGCCAGGTTTATAATCATATTAAACACCTGGGTAATCGATAAGTTATCGGTATTAATGATGATGGCGTCTGGGGCTGGTCGAAGAGGAGCAATGGCTCGTGTCGAATCGATGCGGTCTCGGTTCTTCATGGCTTTTAATATCTCGTTATACTCAGCTGGTTCGGCGCGTTGGATGAGCTCTGAGGTTCTACGGTGGGCGCGTTCTTCCGCTGATGCTTCTAAAAACACCTTGAAATCTGCTTCAGGGAGTACAACTGTCCCGATGTCTCGCCCAACCATCACGACTTTGCCTCGCAAACCGATCTGGCGCTGGCGCAAGGTCATCGCCTCCCGCACACCTGAGTAGGCAGAAATGACGGAAACATTCGCTTCAACCAGGGAACTGCGGATTTCCCATGTGATATCGTGGCCTGAATACCGGATATCACAGCTCCGTCCATCTATTTGGGAGGGTGGGAGGACGTCGATCTCAGCCTGCTGTGCGAGTGTCGAAACTGCCATCTCCTGGTTCACGTTTATGTTTTGATCCAAAACAGCCCAGGTCACAGCCCGATACATGACCCCTGTATCAAAAAAAAGATAATCCATGTCGTCAGCGAGTAATTTCCCCAGGGTCGTTTTTCCTGATGCAGCAGGCCCATCAATGGTAATAATGTTTGGATATGGCATGTCGGTTTCCTGATAGAAACTGTTATTGATTTCCAGGAGTTTCAGAAGGTTGTGGAGGGGTTCCAGGAAGTAAGTCTGTCCTGATCCATAAAATGATTTTTTGGTTTTGGACGGGAGCTTCCCGGTAATTCAACCAGCGGATCGGATTGGGAGGAATAGTACCAGACCAGCCCCGCCAGGTCCACCAGACAAAATCCTGACCAGTATAAGCAGCTGCCAGGGCTGGGAACTCTTGCTCTGCCGGGGTGATAACGATCGATGGCATTTCACCGATGGGAGGCTCATCCATAAATCGAGTTTGTGGATATTTTCTAAGAGCCCAGCGGAGGGATGCTGAATCAGGTGTGGCGATAATGTCGGATGCGCCTTTAAAACCTGTCAGCTGCCTTGAAACATCATCCAGAGTGCGTTGAAATAAGTGGTTCTGGCCGCTTCCAGGGAGTGTTCCCCATAATTCAACTGGATCGTTAGGGCGTTGGTACGCTGCACCAGTTAAGGCTGCAAAAGAATACACCAGCAGCGCACCGCATAATCCCCACGCCAATCCCTTCTGCCCGACTTCTGATGTCCATCCCAGGCTGACGAGGGCAGCCGAAAGGCCAATCAGTATCAGCACGCCAACGGGAACCAACAGGCGTAAGTCCAGGGCGACATCCGAGTCTGGAAGTTTAGACACCGCTGAAAGGGTAAACCAAAATAGGCTCATTAAGATAAAGGTGAATAGTGCCAGGAGGATCGAGATAGGGGACACTTTCCTCGCTGGAAGGATGATTGAGAGTTCGCCGGCTGCAATGAACCATAAAGGCAGAATGGCCCAACCCAATCCAGAAACCTCACGCGAAGGATAAATTACAGCCAGGAGTAGTGCGAAACCCAACCACAGATACGCAAACGAGAGCCAGGGTGGCGTGAAAGAATGTTCCAGGAAATTTTGAACGACCCTCCTCCCAGAAGCAGCCAGGAAGAAGACAAGCACCATTAACTCAAAGACAATTAATGCCATAAACATCAGCCCGATGGATATTCCAGACGAATGCATCCAACCTTCCAGGTATACCTGGATCGATGAAAGCCAGGCTCCCAGTCCTTGCGGAAATCGAAAAAAGAAGGTACCGATGATTAGGATGGTTCCAAAACAGGCAGGCAGAAAACGAACAGCACGGATTTTCCATGCAAGTGGACTCAAAGGAGCACTTTCATCGAATTGCGGTGCAGGAGATCGCTTATTCCAATAGAAAACCACCGCACCTGCGATAACAATGCTGAGTAAACCTGGATAAACCGCTGGGCCGGAAAGCAGTGCCAGTCCAGCGAATATCCCGCTAGCAATATTTTTTTGCAGCAGAAATAAAATCAATGCCATTATGCCAAAACCGATTGCCATCATTGGACCTCCGGCCTGGCGAGACACGGTCACAAGACCTGGATCAACTGCCAATCCAAAGGATAGAATCAGCAAGGCAATTCTTGCAGAAATGGAAACTCCCTTTTTTGCACGCAGCAGCCAGGGAATGAGAATGACCAGGCTACCTGCCAGCACAGGCCATAGGCGTGCAGTGAATTCAGAAGATCCAAAAATGGAAAAGACTGCTCCCGTCAGCAGGATATAGGCAGGATTCGGGCCAATTTCCAGATTTGTTTCCCATTTTGAGACCAGCAGCGCCTGGTTTGCCCAAGAGGCTTCTTTATCAGTCAGGGGTGCGGTTCCAAGCTGGTAAAACCGCAACACCAGTGCAAGCACGAATGCGATCAGAAATAAGACATGCTCATTAGAAAACCTTTTTGGATTCATGCCTCTACCTTCCTGGAGCAGAAAATATCGTCACATTCCCCGTATGAAATACAGGAGTCAATATCTGCTGCAATATGGATTCATTTAAACCTTTATCGCAATCAATCGTAGTACGAGTGTAGGTGGTGCGTTCCAATGAACCAACGATAACATAACGGATATTGTAATGGTCAAGAATATCTAGAATCTCTTGGGGCTCTGTCGAGCAATATAGACGGGTCATATCGGCTTGGCGGCTGCCCATCTCAGTGCTCCCACCGCGCCACTGGCTTTCATGACCCATCCATCCCAGGACTCCAGGCAGTCCTGATAGCGTTGACACACGGGCGTAGTTCGTATAACTTCCACCACTTGGGCTGACTGCCTCCGCGATAATTCCGAAAGGTGCCTGCTGCAGCCACTGGATTGCCTGTGCCTCATCGGGATTTTGAGTGGTTAGGTAAGCGGTTCCATCAAGATCCCAATCTGAAAGACGGAATTGGTTGGTCTTGGCCGGCAGGCTAAGAGTCGGGTAGACCAGGCCAGCAGCGATGACAAGAAATGCTCCAATCCCGAAAAGGATACCCCACAGGCCGCGGGCGGAACGCAGTAATACCAGGCAGGCATACGCCGCAGCAAGCGACCACAGCAGCCAGGACTGGTAATAGAATTTAAAAATCGAGTTCATCCGCCAGCCGAACTGGTCGCGCAAGAAAAAAAATTCAACCCCGAGAGCCAGTAGACCTCCCAGGAAAATAAGAAGTAGAGCAAACAGGTCAGCCCGGCCAGAATCTCT
>Ga0209254_10004524_pt1 | contig 12735 bp, 15 predicted proteins | sample FrelakmetDIP11DI_FD_187148 | JGI IMG/M metagenome (GOLD analysis project Ga0209254, IMG submission 187148) | Freshwater lake sediment microbial communities from the University of Notre Dame, USA, for methane emissions studies - DIP11 DI (SPAdes)... | ecosystem: Environmental > Aquatic >...
CGTGGTTTCCTTCGAGGAAGGATTCTATTTGCCGCTGTGCCATCATCCCTGCTCTTCGCGTGGGGGCAGGGCAATGAGAACCAACCTCAAGGAAAAGGTGGCGCTCGTCACCGGCGCCAGCAGCGGCCTCGGCGAGCGCTTCGCGCGCGTGCTGGCCGCCAACGGCGCGCTGGTGGTGCTGGCCGCGCGGCGGATGGAGCGGCTGAAGGAACTGCGGGCGCAGATCGAATCGGCCGGCGGCGAGGCGCACGCGGTCGCGCTCGACGTCACCGACCGCGACGCGATCCGGGCGGCGATCGACGAGGTCGGCTCGACGGTCGGCCCGATCGACATCCTGGTCAACAACTCGGGCGTGTCGACGCAGCAGCGGCTGACCGACGTCGGGCCGGCCGACTTCGACCACGTCTTCGGCACCAACGTGCGCGGCGCGTTCTTCGTCGCGCAGGCGGTGGCGCGGCAGATGATCGGCCGCGCCAAGGTCGGGCCGAACTTCCACGGCCGCATCGTCAACATCGCCTCGGTGGCGGGCCTGCGCGTGGTGCCGCAGCTCGGCGTGTACTGCATGAGTAAGGCGGCGGTGCTGCACATGACCCGCGCGCAGGCGCTGGAGTGGGGCCGCTACGGCATCAACGTCAACGCCATCTGCCCCGGCTACATCCGCACCGAGATCAACGCCGAGCACTGGGACACCGAGGCCGGCCGCAAGCTGACCCAGCTCCTGCCGCGCCGGCGCGTCGGCGATGCCGCCGACCTCGACGGCACGCTGCTGCTGCTGGTGGCCGAGGAGTCGCAGTTCATCAACGGCGCGATCATTGCCGTCGACGACGGGATGAGCGTGACGTGAAGACCTTCCGCCTCGAGGTGCCGCTGCGCTGGGGCGACATGGACGCCATGGCGCACATCAACAACGTCGCCTACTACCGGCTGATGGAGCAGGCGCGGATTCAGTGGTTCGAGCAGTTCGGCTACGCCACGCTGCCCAACGAAGGCGCGCCGATCCTCGCCCACTGCTCGTGCGACTTCGTCCGCGCGCTGAACTACCCCGGGATCGCGGTGGTCGAGCAGACCGTGACCCGCGTCGGCCGCACCAGCCTGGACCTGAACATCACCATCGGCCGCAGCGACGAGCCGGACGTGATCTACGCCACCGGCCGCAGCGTGCTGGTCTGGTACGACTACCAGGCCGGCAATTCGGTGCCGTGGCCGGAGAACATCCGTGCGGCGATCTCGTAGACTTTTTCCCGCGACGATTTCCCGGAGGGCGCAATGAACAAGGTTTATCCGTCGGCAGCCGCGGCGCTCGCCGGCGTCGTGCAGGACGGCCAGACGATCGCCGTCGGCGGCTTCGGGCTGTGCGGCATTCCGGAGGCGCTGATCGTGGCGTTGCGCGACTCCGGGGTCCGAGACCTGACCTGCGTCAGCAACAACGCCGGCGTCGACGGTTTCGGCCTCGGCATGCTGCTCGCCACGCGGCAGGTGAAGAAGATGATCGCCTCGTACGTCGGCGAGAACAAGGAGTTCGAGCGGCAGTTCCTCTCCGGCGAACTCGAACTGGAGTTCACGCCGCAGGGCACGCTGGCCGAGCGCATGCGCGCCGGCGGCGCCGGCATCCCCGCCTTCTTCACCGCCACCGGCTACGGCACCGTGATCGCCGAGGGCAAGCAAGCGCGCGAGTTCGACGGCCCGTGGGCCGGCCGCCACTACATCATGGAGCGCGGCATCCGCGCCGACGTCGCGCTGGTCAAGGCGTGGAAGGCGGACAAGCAGGGCAACCTCGTCTTCCGCAAGACCTCGCGCAATTTCAACCCGGTGGTGGCGATGTGCGGCAAGGTCACGGTCGCCGAGGTCGAGCAGATCGTCGAGAACGGCGCGATCGACCCCGATCAGGTGCATACGCCCGGCATCTTCGTGCAGCGGCTCGTGCTCAACGCCGCGCCCGAGAAGCGCATCGAGCAGCGCACCGTGCGCGCCAAGGCATAGGAGAGGACGATGGCCTGGACCCGTGAAGAAATGGCCGAGCGCGCGGCGCAGGAACTGCGCGACGGCTTCTACGTCAACCTCGGCATCGGCCTGCCGACGCTGGTGGCCAACTACATCCCGCCGGGCATGAGCGTGATGCTGCAGTCGGAGAACGGCCTGCTCGGCATCGGCCCGTTCCCGACCGAGGACGAGGTCGACGCCGACCTGATCAACGCGGGCAAGCAGCTGGTCACGGCGCTGCCGGGCTCGAGCTATTTTTCCAGCGCCGATTCGTTCGCGATGATCCGCGGCGGCCACATCAACCTGGCCATCCTCGGCGCGATGCAGGTCAGCGAGACGGGCGACCTCGCCAACTGGATGATCCCCGGCAAGCTGGTCAAGGGCATGGGCGGGGCGATGGACCTGGTCGCGGGTGTCGAGCGCGTGGTGGTGCTGATGGAGCACTGCGCGAAGAACGGCGAGCACAAGATCCTGCAGCGCTGCACGTTGCCGCTCACGGGCGTGGGCGTGGTCAACCGGCTGGTCACCGACCTGGGCGTGTTCGACATCGCCGACGACGGGCTGAAGGCGGTCGAGCTGGCACCGGGCGTGACACCGCCGGAAGTGCGCCTGAAGACCGGCTGCCACGTGCACCTTTCTCACCTCGAGGCGAAGGCCTGAGTTTCCACGGCCGGTGCACGCGGGCGCGATGAGCGGCACACATCGGCACGCCGAAGACAATCACTTCGGCGAGCACGAGCGCGGCGACAGCGCCTACACGCACCAGTCACGGCCGCACGGCGCCCGCCCGCTGGCGATCGCCGTTGCGCTTACTGTCGGCTATGCGCTGATCGAACTCGCCGGCGGACTGTGGTCGGGATCGCTGGCGCTGCTGGCCGACGCCGGTCACATGGCCACCGACTCCGCGGCGCTGCTGTTCGCGCTCGCCGCCAACATCATCGCCCGCCGGCCGGTGTCGGACCGGCACTCGTTCGGGCTGGCGCGGGTCGAGGTGATCGCCGCCTTCGTCAACGCGCTGGCCATGCTCGGCCTGGTGGCGTGGATCTTCTACGAGGCAATCGACCGGCTGGCCGACCCGGTGCCGGTCAAGGGGCTGGGCGTGTTCGTGATCGCCGGCATCGGCCTGCTGGTCAACGTCGCGGTGGCCTGGGCGCTGTCGCGCGACCGCGAGAACGTCAACACGCGCGCGGCGCTGATCCACGTGATGGGCGACCTGCTCGGCTCCATCGCGGCGATCGTCGCCGGCCTGGTGATCTACCTCGGCGGGCCGCTGATGGCCGACCCGCTGCTTTCCATGTTCGTCGCCGCGCTGATCCTGCGTTCGACTTTCGGCGTGCTGCGCGAGACCACCTACGTGCTGCTCGACAGCGTGCCGCACGGGGTGGACTACACGAAGGTCGGGCTGTCGCTGGCGCGGGTTCCGGGCATCGTCTCGGTGCACGACCTGCACGTATGGTCGATGGTGCCCGGGCGCAGCGCGGTCTCGGCGCACGTGCTGGTCGACGACATCGAGCGCTGGCCGGTGATCCTGCACCAGGTGCGCCTGCTGATGCGGCGCGACTTCGGCATCGACCACATCACGCTGCAGCCGGAATGGCTGCGCCGCGACGCGGTGGACACCACGGTGCCCCTCAGGCCAGTCGCCTGACCAGCCACAGCAGGCCGATCAGGATCGGCTGGTGGAGCAGGTACACCGTCAAGGCCCAGGTGCCGAGGACAACGAGCAGCCGCGGCGGGCGCGCGTTCAGGCCCTGGCAGACCGGTGAAAGCGCGAAGCCGTGCCGCTGCCACCGGGCGCCGAGGCCCAGTCCCGTGAACACCGCCGCGATCCAGGGGAACAGCGGCACATAGTCCTCGGTGCGCGGCTTGACGGTCACGAAGCCGAGGATGTTCGCCGGCGCCGCGTTGAAGGCCGGGTCGCGAAAGAACAGCCAGGCGAGGAACGCGCCGGCGGCGAGCAGCAGGTTCCACTCGCGCAGCGGCGCCACCAGGCGGGCAATGATCAGCGCCACGGCGATGAAGTGCAGGATGCCCATCGAGATGAAGCGCGGGCCGAACATCAGCCAGCTGCCGGCCGACACCAGCGCCGCCGCGCCGGCCACCTGCGCCCAGCGCCATCCGAAGTCGCGCCAGCCGGGCTTGTGCGCCAGCCGCAGCACCAGGCTCACGCCGACCAGCAGCAGGAACTGCGACACGATCGCCGTGCGCCAGCCGACCCAGGGCTGGTTGCGCGTCATGCCGAGCTGCAGCCAGCCGAAGTAGTTCAGGTCGTAGATGAAGTGATAGACGATCATCTGCGCCACGGCGAAGCCGCGCAGCGCATCGACGATCGGCAGGCGGGGGGAGGAGGGCGTCGCGTTCATGGCGCGGACGCCATGCTAGCCGCCGCGGTCGGCCGACGCCTAAACTGCCGCAGTCTTCCGCCGCCGCCCGCGCCATGCCTTCCCGCACCTGGACCAGCGACGCCGTCCGCATCATCGAGGCGGACTTCAACCGCAGCGCCGACACGCACCTGATCCCGCTGCCGCTGCCGAGGCTCGCCGGCGTGCACGTGTACCTGAAGGACGAGTCGAGCCACCCGACCGGCAGCCTCAAGCACCGGCTGGCGCGGTCGCTGTTCCTCTACGCGCTGGCCAACGGCTGGATCAACGAGGGCGCGACGATCGTCGAGGCCTCGAGCGGTTCGACGGCGGTCTCCGAGGCGTACTTCGCGCGCCTGCTCGGGCTGCCTTTCGTGGCGGTGATGCCGCGCGCCACCTCGCCGGAGAAGATCGCCGCCATCGAGTTCTACGGCGGCCGCTGCAATTTTGTCGAGCACGCGTCGCAGATCTACGAGGCGGCGGCGCAACTGGCCGCGGCCAGCGGCGGCCACTACATGGACCAGTTCACCTACGCCGAGCGCGCCACCGACTGGCGCGGCAACAACAACATCGCCGAATCGGTGTTCGCGCAGATGGCGCTCGAGCCGCACCCCGAGCCGCGCGCCATCGTCTGCGCCGCCGGCACCGGTGGCACGCCGGCCACCTTCAGCCGCTACGTGCGCTACCGCCGCCACGCCACCGAGGTGGTGGTCGCCGACCCCGAGGACTCGGTCTTCTTCGACTACTACGCCGGCGGCGACCACGGCATCACCTGCGAGCGCGCCTCGCGCATCGAGGGCATCGGCCGGCCGCGCGTGGAAGCCTCGTTCATCCGCGAATCGATCGACGCGATGGTCAAGGTGCCCGATGCGGCTGCCATCGCCGCCATCCACTGGCTGCAGCAGGCGATCGGCCGCCGCGCCGGCGGCTCCACGGGCACCATCCTGTACGGCGCGGCTCCGCTGCTGCAGCGGATGGCGCAGGCCGGGGAGAAAGGATCGGTGGTGCTGGTGATGTGCGACGGCGGCGAGCGCTACGCGCACAGCTACTACGACGACGCGTGGCTGGCCGCCAACGGCCTGAGCCCGGCGCCGTATCTGCCGCGCATCGCCGCTTTTCTGGAGCGCGGCGAGCCGCAGGAGTGGGGCGTGAAGGAAACTCGCCGCTGAGCGATCAGTGCAGTGCCGGCAGCGCGTCGAGCGGGCTCGGCAGCCCGGCGGCGGAAGACTTCAGCACGTGCGTGTAGATCATCGTCGTGCTGACGTCGCTGTGGCCGAGCAGTTCCTGCACGCGGCGGATGTCGACGCCGGCCTCGAGCAGGTGGGTCGCGAACGAGTGCCGCAGCGTGTGTGCGGTGACTTTCTTCGCCAGCCCGGCACGATCCACCGCCTGCGCCAGCGCGCGGCCGACGGTCTGCTCGTAGACATGATGCCGTCGCCGCGCGCCGCTGCGCGGGTCCAGGGCCAGCACCGGCGACGGAAACACCCAGTGCCAGGCCCAGCTCTCCCCGGCGCGGGGATACTTGACCGACAGCGCGTCCGGCAGGCAGACGCCTGGGCGGGCGAACGCGCGGTCCGCGGCCCAAAGCGCCCGCGAAGCAGCCAGTTGCGAACGCAGATCGGGCTGCAGCGCCGAGGGCAGCATCACGACGCGGTCCTTGCCGCCCTTGCCCTCGCGCACGACGATCACCTTGCGGTCGAAGTCGGCGTCCTTGACGCGCAGCCGCAGGCACTCCATCAGCCGCAGCCCGGCGCCGTACAGCAGGCGGGCGACAAGCCCGTAGGCGCCAGTCACGTGAGGAAGAAGCAGCGCGACTTCGTCACGTGACAGCACGACCGGCACCCGCTGCCGCGCCTGCGGCCGGCCGATCTGCTGCATCCAAGGGAGGTCGGTATCCAGCACCTCCTTGTAAAGAAACAGGATCGCGCTGAGCGCCTGCCGGTGTGTGGACGCCGAGACGTGCCGGTCGTTCGCCAGATGGGACAGGAATGCTTCGACTTCCGCCGCGCCCATCTCGCGCGGATGGCGCAGCCCCGAGTGGCGAACGACGCCGCGAACCCAGTGGACGTACGCCTGCTCGGTTCGCAAGCTGTAGTGGCAATAGCGGATCCGCTCGCGCAACTGGTCGAGCAGGCGGGTCGAGCGCAGCGGCGCGCGGGGCGGGTTTCATGGCGCTTTTATGACTGTATATGTATACAGTATTGGCCCGGAAGTCAAGCCCCGTGCGGGCCTGAAGGCGATCGACGTGCGGTGTTGTTGAACGCGGCGCCGTGATATCAAGCGGAAGCAGATTCACCAAAACAAGTTAGGCCAATGTTTACGTGCCCCGACAACAATATCCTCAATTGCCTAGAGCACTTCGGAGGTGACTTTTATCGCGGAGCTATTCTCCTGGGAGTTATTGGACTCTTCTTTGCGCCATGGCTTATCTGGCAGGCTTTCACAAGGCGAAAAGGTCTGCCGCGTTTTCAAGAGCATGCCAAGAAACGCCTCTTCTTCTTTCACTTTTTTTTCGTTTATTGCTGCTTGCGCATATGCCGTTGCTGCGTTCTTCGTATTCCCTGGGGTCCTCTTCTGTAGCGTGTTCTGCTTTCTAGGAATTGGACTCCCCTTGGTGGGTATCACGATACTCATACCGTTTGCACTGTTTCTTTCACTGCCGCCATATGAGCCACCTCATTGCAACACTACCGCGGGCAAGGCCTAACACTGCGTTCCAGGGGACGCGTGCAAGCTGCGCTTGCCCGCGCCCCTGAACTACGACGTTCGGCGTCACAGGGACCACCCTGCTTGCGCCCATCTCCTGCCGCCTGCGGCACCCGCCCGTGAAGCCGACCTACTTCGATCTGACCGTCCAGGATGTAGGCCTCGCTCGCACCTTCTTCGAGCAGGTCCTGGGTTGGCGCTTCGACAAGTTCGACATGCCCTACGAGTACTTCCGCATCCAAGCCGGACCGGAGCAAGAGCCGGGAATCGATGGTGGTATGGGCGCCATCAGCGATGCGCCCCTCAGCGGCGGTCGGCCCATGACGTTGGTCACCATCCCGGTCGCCGACCTTGACGCAACGCTTCGTCGCGTCATCGCTGCTGGGGGAAGCATCGTCGAGCCTCGTATGCCCATCTCCGGCATTGGCTGGTACGCCACCTGCGCAGAGCCGGGCGGTCTGAAGTTCGGTCTCATCCAGGCCGACGCGAGTGCGGGGCACGAGTGACGCCGAACCCCTCGCTCGAGTCGAACCACAACGGCGTTGTCGCCCTCCGCGCCCGGGCTGTTCATTGTCCGCTGCGGGGCCCAACGCCATTGCGGGCACCTCAGTTCCAACGTTGAGCCTGAGAAACGTCCCGGATCCTCGGTGCGATGCGCCGACGAGCAACCAGTCGCGGCGCGCGGGATTCCCCTCTCGCCTCTCATCGGCACAGGCATACACTCCTCCGGCGGCAAGAGGTACTCGATCACGAGACGCCGCGAGCACAGCCTAACAACCGGAGACGAGCATGCCCAAGTATCTCTTGCAGGTGAACTACACCGCCGAAGGCGCAAAGGGACTCATCAAGGATGGTGGGTCGGCGCGACGCGCAGCCGCGCAGAAGGCAGCCGAATCGTTGGGTGGCCGAGTCGAGTCGATGTACTTTGCTCTCGGCGACACGGATGCCTACGTCATTGTGGAGATGCCTGATAACGCAAGCGTCGCGGCAATCACGCTCGCCCTGGCCGCCAGTGGCGGAACTACGGGGAGTACGACGGTGCTGATGACTCCGGAAGAAATGGACCAAGCTACCCGCAAGAGCCCGACCTACCGTCCACCTGGGCAGTAGACACGTACGCTGCGGCCGAACCGCTCGGTCGAGGCGACCCGCAACGGCATGGGTTGCGGAGCGGCCACATCGTCATCGTCCCTCCGCGGCCCGTGCCGCCGCGGGCGCCTCGCCTCGAACGTTAAGCTGCGCGAACCTGATCCGTGCGGGCCACGCCCCCAGTACCGCAGGCCGATCCATGTCGCAACAAGGTCTCGTCGTGTTCGCGAAGAACATGAAGCGCGTCTCCGCGTTCTACCAGCGGACTCTCGGGCTCGAAGTACAGGAGTCCGACTCGTCGCACGACCTGCTTCGAGGTCATGGCTACGAAGTTGTCGTCCACACCATCCCCCGGAAGTTCGCCGCGAGCATCACGATCACGAAGCCACCCGAACCGAGGGAAGAAACCCCGTTCAAGCCGACCTTTGTCGTTGCCAGCCTCTCGGACGTTCGGCGCGCGGCTGAGGCCACGGGTGGCTATCTCAAGCCGGAGTCAGGCGCCTGGCGGTTCCGCGGTCACGTCGTGCTTGACGGGTGGGATCCGGAAGGCAATGTCGTCCAGTTCAAGCAGGCTGAATAGCAGGTTCACCGTGCGCGCCTATGGCGCAGCGACCCGGGTGCTGCCTGACCCCTCGCTCCAGCGCAGCGCCAACGGCAAGCCACCCGGGTGTGGTCAGCGGTACGCGGCACGTTTTCGCCAACCGGGCCCTGGCGTCCTGCAGTTGTCGCCCGCTTAGCCCGAACGTCAGGCCCCAAGGCAAGCGCCTCGCATGCATCCAGCGCTCTCCATCCGCCCTGTCGCACGCAGCGACTACGAGCAGTGGCGGCCTCTCTGGGATGGTTACAACGACTTTTACGGTAGAGACCGTGACACCGCCTTGCCAGAGGCCATCACGCAGGCGACCTGGGAGAGGTTTCACAACCCGGCCGAGCCCGTGCACGCGCTCATCGCGCTGGAGGGTTCGGCCGTCGTTGGGTTGGCGCACTACCTGTTCCACCGCAGCACAACTTGTCTACATGACGTGTGCTACTTGCAGGACCTGTTCACTGCGCCAAGCCATCGGGGCCGCCGGATCGGTCAGCAACTCATTGAGGCTGTCTACGCTTCCGCGCGTGATACAGGGTGCACCAGGGTGTACTGGCAAACGCAAGCCACCAACGCTGCCGGTCGTGCGCTCTACGAGAAGGTTGCCCGCCATGCCGGATTCATCGTCTACTCGCGCGAGCTGTAATGCCACTGTGGCACCGCGACCGAGGCCCAACACCTCGGTCGAGGCGACTCGCACCGGCTTGGCGCCCTGGCCGCTGCGGGCGCCTCACCTCGAACGCTGGGCTGCACAACTCGCACGCCGCCGTTTCGTTTACTGCAAGCCTGGAGGAACACGATGACTGAGCGCACGGGAGGTTGCCTTTGCGGTGCCATCCGCTACCGGCTGTCCGGCTCGCCCGTAACCGCGCGCGTGTGCTGGTGCCGTGATTGCCAACGCCTGGCTTCCAACGGTACGGTCAACGCAGTCTTTCCTGCCGCAGCCATCACGGTAACGGCAACTCCTGCTGAGTACGTGCGCACGGCCGACAGCGGCAACCACGTTCGCCGACGGTTCTGTTCTCAATGCGGTAGCCAGCTCTTCGCAGACTCGACGGGCCGTCCTGGCCTGACCGTGGTGCGCCTGGGAACACTGGATGATCCTTCGTCTATCAGGCCCACGGCCAACATCTGGGCCAGCAGCGCGCCGGCCTGGGCATGCCTGGACGCAGCGCTGGAGCGCTTTGAGCGTCAGCCACCTTCGCCCACTGCACCGAGTGCTGCCTGACGTTGGGCATTCAGTCAGGTTCAGCGCATGGAAGACGCAAAGACCATCAGCGCGCTGAAGAGCCTCGGGCCAAAGTCTCGAGAGATGCTCGCTCGCGCCGGCATCACAACCATCGCTCAACTGAAGGACCTTGGGTCCGTGGAGGCATTCGTGCGCACCAAGCGAGCGGTTCCAGGGGTGAGCCTCAATCTGCTCTGGGCACTCGAGTCCGCGCTCTCCGGTGAGCCTTGGCAGGAAGTGGCCAGGCTCTACCGAACCAGTCTGTTGCCGGCTGTCGATGAGCGTGAGCGGAATGCCTGACCATTCGCTGCAGGCGCGACGGCCCTGTCGGGCCGCGGCCTGAGCCCGAACCTTCGACCTCACTACTCCCACAAAGCCGCTTCGGCGCGGTTCGTGAGCCTCCCTCAACACGCAACCGTGCAAGCGTCGGCTCAATGCGGGTTGAAGTCCACAGGGTTCATCGGACCGGTGTGCACCTGCAGGGAAAACAGATCCGGTCTTGAATAGTGGCCCGTGACGTCGAGTGTTCGCCGCGCATCGTCGATGGGTTCGCTGTCGATGTCGGCGTAAAGGACACCGAATTCCTTTCGCAGCGGGCCAGCCACTATCTTGCCGCCTGGCGCAATGACCGCCGAGTCCCCGGGGTTCACCCATTCTTCTGCGTCGGGGTAGAGGTCGCTCATGCCGGGTGCCGCGCCGCGGATATCCGCGGCGCGAAGCGCAACGCCGCTTCCCACCACCCAGCATCCGGCTTCACGCGCAATATGCTGAAGCGTCGCGATCCAGCGCTCGCCGCTGTCGTAAGTCGGCGCAACGTAGACGTCCAGTCCTTGGGCATACAACGCATAGCGCACAAGCGGCATGTAGCTTTCCCAGCAGATGAGGCTGCCGATCCGGCCGCAAGGGGTATCGATCGATTTAAGCCCCGTTGCATCCCCCTGGCCCCACACCATGCGCTCGGGATTGGTCGGCATGAGCTTGCGATGCCGATTGAGCACGCTGCCGTCGACGCCCAGGGTGACCACCGTGTTGTAAAGCGTGCCGCGGCTGAATGCGCCATCGCGTTCGTTGATGCCGCAAATCACCGTGACGCGATGCTTCCGCGCCGCCTCGCGCAACGATGTCAGATCCTCGTTGGTCAGATCGACGGCGTTCTCAAGAAGTGCCCGGTGCAGCCGCTCGGACAGCGCCATGTCGCCCCCCGGACGCAATCGCCAGATCCAGGCCGGATAGCCGGCAATGAAGGCCTCGGGGAAGACGATCAGCCGCGCACCGCCGGCCGCGGCCTCTGCCACCGCGCGCACGGCGATACGCAAGCATTCGGCGCGATCCAGAAACGCCGGCGCCACTTGCACGATGGCGATGCGGGTCGCCTCCATTTACTTGGTTCCGGCGCCGACCAGCATCTCGCACGGACCGACAAAGCCTTGGTCGGTTTCGAACTTGCCGAGTGCGGCCTCGATCTCCTGCCATGTCTCGGCGCGTGCGCGCTCGCTCATCGCGGCCATCATCTGATGGAGCGCGCCGAAGGACTCGCGCTCGAAACGCACGCACTCCGCAGCCGACGGCAACCGCACCGGTGAATCGACCCGGCGCACTTCGACGTCGCCTCCAGCGCCGGCCGCCACGTCGAGGACCCGTGGTGCGCCCGACCCAACAGCAGCCATGTCCAGCATGGCGTCGGTGGCCGGACCGAGCCACTCTCCCAAAAGCGGTGACCACCGATCCCACGCTTCCGCGGCGCTCTCCCATTGGGCGCGCGTCGTCTGCCTGAACTTATCGGGGTCGAATGCCACCGGGGTGTCGATCGTCTGCGTCATCGCCATATCTCCTTCAAGGTTCGACGCAAGTGCGCCACGGCCTCCAACTTAGCAGCGCCAGCGTTGAGTTCAAGTCCAGAATCTGGAGTTGTTGCACGGAACCGTCTAGACTCGCCGCATGATCGATTACGGCCAGTTCTGCACGGTGGCGCGTGGCGCGGAAGTGCTCGGTGAGCTCTGGACGCCCCTCGTCGTGCGCGAGCTTCTTTGCGGCAGCCGCCGCTTCAACGACATCCGCCGCGGCGTGCCGCGCATGTCGGCGACCTTGCTGACGCAGCGGCTGCGCAAGCTCGAGGCTCTGGGCGTGGTCGAACGTCGCCGCATCAAGAACGTCTGGGAGTATCACCTCACGCAGGCGGGTGAGGAGCTGCGACCCGTCGTGGTGGGCCTCGGGCATTGGGGCGCGCGCTGGATCGGCAGCCGGCTCAAGCCGAAGCAGCTCGACGCCGGATTCCTCATGTGGGACATCCGGCGCTTCGCACAGCTCGACAGGTTTCCAGCGGGACAGCGCGTCGTGATCCATTTTCAGTTCAAGGATGCGCCACGCGCCGAGCGGTCGTGGTGGCTGGTGGTGGAGCACCAAACTGCGGATCTTTGCCGCGACGATCCGGGGCATGAAGTCTCGGTTGTCGTCGAATCTACCGTGCGTGCATTGACGGAGATCTGGACCGGCGACAGCGATCCGGAAAAGGAGATCCACGCCGGGCAATTGAACGTGCTTGGTGCCGGACGCCGCGGTCAGACTCTGTGGCGGTGGCTCGGCCGCAGCATGTTCGCTCCGACGCGCATTGCCGTCCGCCCTTGATCGAATGAGCCGAGCTCCAAATGGTCGCGCGCGAGCGCAACTGTTACTCAGCATCTTAGCTAGGATCGGCCGGCTGGACGAAAGCGAACGAGCTCGTTTTCAAAGCCTGATTGGAGAGATAGACGCTCTGCTGAAGGAGTCCGATAAGGCGTGGAACTTTG
>Ga0209254_10004525_pt1 | contig 12733 bp, 14 predicted proteins | sample FrelakmetDIP11DI_FD_187148 | JGI IMG/M metagenome (GOLD analysis project Ga0209254, IMG submission 187148) | Freshwater lake sediment microbial communities from the University of Notre Dame, USA, for methane emissions studies - DIP11 DI (SPAdes)... | ecosystem: Environmental > Aquatic >...
TCGACCGCGTCGAGGACGCCGAGGCGCTGCAGGATCGGCAGATTCATCGGCAGTAGCGACTCGCCGATGTGGAAGCGGGGGTGTCGGTCCTTCTCGAAGAGGGTGACGGACCACCCCCGCCGGGCGAGGATCGTGGCCGCAGTACAGCCAGCGGGCCCGCCGCCCACCACGACTACGTCGGCTTGCAGGACAGCATCTGCGGCGGGTAATTCTGAGGACCTCGACACCGATTCGTACTCTGGCTCTCCGCAGTGTGCATGATACACTTTGACCCTGTTCAGAAGCCGATAACGACATCCAGCCACATCATGGCCGCCCCGCAAACGACCGAGCAGACAGAGCTTGCCGAGTTGATCGTCTCCGTGCTGAATCTCGAGGGAGTCGAGCCCGCCGGAATCGATCCGGATGCTGCCCTTTTCGGATCCGGGCTCGGTCTCGACTCCATCGACGCACTCGAACTCGCGCTGGAGATATCGAAGCGTTACGGAGTTCAGTTGAAGGCGGACGACGACGACAACAAGCAGATTTTCGCTTCATTGCGCGCGCTGTCGGATTTCGTGCAGCAGAAGCGCGCGGCCTGAGCCAGCTGCCAGCACCATTGAAGTTGACCATCATGCGATCACCCAAACTCAAGGCACTGCTACTGGCGCCGTTCCTGGTCCTGCTCATGGCTGCAGCGCCGGCCCTCGTCGATCCGCCGCCGCTGGCTGTGCCACCCGGTTTGACGGAAAAGGAGGTCGCGAAGGCGGTTCGCGTTGGGGTTGCGCAGCGCGGTTGGATCGTAACAGGCCAGGACACGGGCTACGTCGAGGCGACATTGAACCTGCGGTCCCACATGGCAAAAATCGGGATCAACTACGATACCCAGTTGGTCAGCATGAAGTACCTCGACAGTTCAAACCTTGATTACGAAGTCAAGAAAGGCGTCAAGCGAATTCACGGCAATTACCTGAAGTGGGTCAACAACGTGCTTCAGGACATCAACGTGCAGTTGCAGGCGGCCGCAGCCGACCATTGAGTCCGCTCTGTATCACTGGATATTCGGTCGCGTGCGCCGCCGGGATCGGTGTGCAGTCGCTCACCGCGTCGCTGCGTGATCGTCGAACCGGACTCCGGCCGAATGATTTCACCGATGCGCCACTTAACACCTGGATTGGTCGGGTTCCAGGCCTCGAGGACATGGCGCTGCCGCCGGGGCTTGGCGAGTGGGAGTGCCGAAATAGTCGCCTCGCGTGGCTGGCGCTGCAATGCGATGGTTTCTTCGAGCGGGCACTGGCAGCGATCGACCGATATGGTACCGACCGGGTCGCGCTGGTCGTCGGTACTTCGACCTCGAGCATCGGCGCCACGGAGGAGGCCTACCGGCGATTGCTGCCCAACGGCCTGTATCCGGAGGATCTGCGCCGATCGATCGTGCACACGCCTCACTCGCTCGGCGACTTCGTGCGCGCGGCGCTCGGCCTTGAGGGGATCGCAGTCACGGTCGGCACCGCCTGCTCGTCGAGCGCAAAGGTATTTGCCCAGGCAGAGCGGTTGATCCGCCTCGGCCTCGCCGATGCCGCCGTGGTTGGCGGTGTCGATTCCCTCTGCGGCAGCGTCCTGTTCGGTTTCAATTCACTCGACCTGGTCTCTCCCGAGCCTTGTCGACCGTTTGATGTCGGGCGGCGTGGCATAAGCATCGGCGAGGCGGGCGGCTTCGCGCTACTTGAGCGCGACGGGGAACGGGGTCCCTGGTTGCTCGGCTGCGGCGAGTCGAGCGACGCGCACCACATGTCGACGCCCCATCCTGAGGGTTTGGGCGCCCGGCTAGCCATCGAACAGGCGTTGTCGCGCGCCGCGCTGCAACCCGGCTCCGTCGACTACATCAACCTGCACGGCACAGCGAGCCAGAGAAACGACGAGGTCGAGGCGCGGGTCGTGACCCGGTTGTTTCCTCCGGCGACGTTGGCTAGTTCGACGAAGGGTTGGACGGGCCACGCACTTGGGGCGGCCGGTATTGTCGAAGCTGTGATCACGTTCATCGCCATGCAGACTGACCTGGCGCCGGGCACGCTCAATGCACAGCACCTCGATCCCTTCTGCGGGCCTCAGGTGATCGTCGACAACCAGGCGACGGACATTCGGATCGCGCTCAGCAACTCGTTCGGATTTGGTGGCAGCAATTGCGCGCTTCTTTTCGGCAAGTACCGGGATGGCTGAGCACGGCGTGAGCAACCGCACCGCATACGTGCACGGCATCGCTCTGTGGGCGCCGCGTCTGCCCGGATGGAATGCTGCGGCACCTGTACTGCGCGGCGCGGCGGCCGCACCGGAGCAAACGGCACCGCGACCCGCAGCAACCTTGCTTGCGCCAACGGAGCGACGACGAGCGCCCGACACCGTGGCGATCGCGCTGGAGGTGGCAGCCCGTGCCTGCGAGAGCGCCGGCGCAGATCCGAAGGAAACTGCGAGCGTCTTTGCCTCGGCCCATGGCGACCTCGCGATCAACGACTATATGAGCGACACGCTGGCTCGGACGCCGACGTTGATTTCGCCGATTCGCTTCCATAACTCCGTGCACAACGCGGCGGCTGGTTACTGGTCCATCGGGACTGGAAGCCTTCAGCCATATACGGCCCTGACGGCTTATGAGGACACCTTCGGTGAGGGGCTGCTGGAGGCTCTGGCGCAGGCGGAGAGTAGCGGACGTCCAACGTTGCTCGTGGCGTACGATATCGAGGCACGCGGACCGCTGGCGACGATCGTGACGAGCCGGGGCATCATCGGCGTTGGCGTTGTGGTTGCGCCGCACGCGGGATTGAATCCACTGGCCAGGTTGCGCTGGGGTACGGTACGAGGGACGGCTGGAACGGCATCCCAGACTCGCAATTCCGAGCTTATGGCGGGCAGCCCCATGGCCGCGTGCCTGCCGTTCGTCGAGGCGATGGCAATCGAGGAAATGTGCATGGTCGGGCTCCGCCTAAGTCCGACGCTGTTGCTCCAGATGCAATTCGACTTCCCCTCGCGACACGAGGGGAACTGGCCCTGAGGGAACGAAGACCTGCAATGACAAGCGGCGCGATGCAGACAGATGTCGCAATCGTCGGCGGGGGGCTGGCCGGTCTCACGCTGGCGCTGCAATTGCAGCAGCGCTTCGCGGATCTTCGAGTCATCGTGCTCGAGCGACGGCGGCACCCGGTACCTGAGGCGGCCCACAAAGTGGGAGAGTCGTCTGTCGAGATTGCGGCTAATTACTTCGATACGGTGCTCGGTCTGAGGGATCACCTGACCAGCCAGCAGCTGAAGAAGTTCGGCTTCCGCTTCTTCTTCTCAGAAGGACGGCGTGACATCGACGGCGTTCTGGAATTGGGGGCAAGCACTTTCCTTGCAACACCCAGTTACCAGGTCGACCGCGGGATCTTTGAGAATTTCCTGGGCCAGCGGGCGAGGGATGCGGGCATCGAGTTCCTCGACGGATTTGCCGTGCGCAGCGTCGAACTCGGTGCGGGCGAGGACGCGCATTGCGTGCGGGGCGCCCGGGACGGTGCCACGGTGGAGGTCGAGGCGCGCTGGGTCGTGGATGCGTCGGGCCGGGCGGGCCTGCTGAAGCGCCAGCTCGGTCTCGCTATCGAGAATGACCATGACGTCAACAGCGCGTGGTTCCGCATCGGTGCCCGGATCGACGTGAACGAGTGGTCTCAGGACTCCCATTGGCTGGAGCGTTGCGACCCCCCATACCGGTGGCTGTCTACAAATCACCTCGTCGGCGAGGGTTATTGGGTGTGGCTGATCCCGCTGGCATCGGGTTCGCATTCCGTGGGCATCGTCGCCGATGGGCGCATCCACCCACTTAGTCGCATAAACAGCTTCAGTCGCGCCATGGAGTGGCTGCGCGAGTTCCAGCCGCGGCTTGCGGACGACATCGAATCGAAGCGCGGACTGCTGCAGGACTTCGTGTTCCTCAAGCACTTCTCGTATGGGTGCAAGAAGGTCTTCTCGGGTTCCCGCTGGGCGATGACGGGAGAGTCAGGCGTGTTCCTTGACCCTTTCTACTCGCCGGGCAGCGATTTCATCGCCATCGCCAACACCTACATCACCGAACTCATCGCGCACGATCGCGCCGGGCATGCCGTCGCCTCTTATGCGCGCATCTACGAACAGTTCTTCATGTCGTTCTACGACAGCACGATGTCGCTGTATCGCGACCAGTACGCGATGTTCGGCGATCCGGAGGTGCTGCCTGTCAAGGTCCTCTGGGACTACACATATTACTGGGGCGTGTTGTGCCAGCTGTTCTTCCAGAGACGCCTCACCGACCTGACCATGCTGTCGCGCCTGCGGAACGAACTGAACGGCTGCAAGGCGCTGAATTTCGCGATGCAGGAATTCCTGCGCGCCTGGTCGCTGCGGAGCGATCGTCGCAATCGCCCGGTTCTGCTCGATCAAGCGCGGCTCGAATGGTTCGTGGAGCTGAACCGTGGCTTGCGAGACACCCTCGACGACGAGCAATTCAAGCTGCGGATACGCCAGTCGGCACGGCAGCTGCAGCAGCTCGCGCGCGAGATCGTCGCAAAAGCCCGAGGCGACCACGCCGACCTCGATGCAGGACCCGTGCTCGCGTTGCTCGATTGTCCGTCGAATGCGGGTTCGACGGGAATGCTCTTTGATTCCGCCGCCTGACCACGCCTCCCGCGCCGATGCCGCATTCACCCCTGCTGCTGCAACTGGTCCTCATCCTGGGAACCGCCCGGCTGCTCAGCCTGATACTGCGGCGCCTCGGTCAACCGCCCGTCATAGGTGAGATGACTGCCGGTATCGTCCTCGGACCGGTCGTGCTTGGCGCCCTTTTTCCGACGTGGCACGCGCATGTCTTCGATCCGTCGAGCCTGCCGGCGCTCGATGGCCTGTCGCAGGTCGGCCTGGTCCTGTTCATGTTCATCGTCGGCGCCGAGTTGCGCGCGCCGCAGGGTGCACGCAGGCAGTTGGTCGCGGCTGGGTGGATCAGTGCGATGTCGGTGTTCGTGCCGATGGTCTTTGGTCTGGCGGCCGCGGCGCTGCTTTACGAGAGTTTCGCACCTGTGGGCGTCACGTTCGCGACCTTTGCGCTGTTCATGGCCTCGGCCATGTCCATCACGGCATTCCCGATCATGGCCCGGATCCTGAAAGAGCGGGGAATGACGCATTCGGTCGTCGGTCGACTGTCGTTGACTTCGGCGGCCATGGCGGACGTGCTGGCGTGGATCATGCTTGCGTTGGTGGTGGTTCTGGCGGATTCGGGCGAGGACTGGGGCCGTTTCTGGGCGATGCTGATCGGCCTGGCGGGTCTCGCGGCGGCAGTGTTGATCGTCGGGCGGCCGTTGCTCGCGCGGCTGGTTGCGCGCTTCGCGCATGACGGGCGCCCCGAAGGCCAACTGCTCGCCATACTTCTGATCGGCACTTTTGCGTGCGCTTACGCGACCAAGGTGCTCGGTGTACACCCTGTCTTTGGCGCTTTCATATTCGGCGCGGCCCTACCGCGCGACGACCGCCTGCTCGAGTCGTTGATCGAGCGCGTCGAGTACATCGCGATCATCGTGCTCATGCCGATCTTCTTCGCGTTGGCGGGGCTCAATACCACAGCCTCGGCGTTCGTCGGTACGGGGCTCACCGCGCTGGTCATCGTGATGGTCGCGGCGGTGGCGGGCAAAGTGCTCGGCGGCGCCGCCGGCGCGCGAATTGCGGGATATCCTTGGCGCACGGCGTTCGCCGTGGGGTCGCTGATGAACGCGCGCGCGCTGATGGAGCTCATCGTCATGAAGGTGGGACTCGACGCCGGCGTCATCGGCAGAGATCTCTTCACGATGCTGATGGTAATGGCGATCCTGACGACGTTCATGACCGGCCCGCTGCTCACGTTGTTCACAGGCAAGGGCGACAATCAGGAGCGCGACACGACGGATACCACAGCTCGTCCATGAGCGAGCACTTCGTCCAGATGAGTGACCCGGAATGTGTACTGCCAGGCCGTGCCGCTGTCGTGCAGGCGGATGGCCACGACGGTCAGCTCGCCATCGAGGCCCTCGATAAAGTCGCAGCTCAGCGACACGTCGCGCAGTGAAACCAGCAGCCCCGGCCGGGCATGCCCACCGCGCGCTTGCGCCGTGAGCCCGCCATGCACCGCCATCGCCTGGGCACCGTATTCGCACAGGTGGATCGCACGCAGCCGGCCACCGCTTGCTAGCGGATGCATGGGCGCGCGGTGGGTGGTCGTTGCGGCCGTCACGCCGGACTCGTCCCAGCGAACGATGCGCTCGAGCAGGCACATGCTGCCGGAGTGAGGAACGAGGTCGGCGATGCAGGCGTCAACGACCATCGGAGGAAGTCCCGGACGGGCGCGTGAGCAGGAGGGCCAGCACGAAATTGCAGACCACGCCCGCGGCAACGGTCAGCCCGATGGCCTTCAGCACCGGCAGGGTCGAAAGTGCAAGCAAAGCGAACACCATGAGCGTTGATAGCGAGCAAACGAGCACCGCGTGCAGTGTGCGGCGCTGCTCGGCCGGGTCGTCGGCGGCGCGCTCGAAGAAGAGCGCGTAGTCGAGACCGAGTCCGGCCGCGAGCACCAGAGCGATGAGGTGGAACAGGCTCAGCGACACACCCGCGACGTGCAGCAGGGCCAGGACGACCAGCGTCGTGAGTGCCATGGGCGCAAGGACGCGCCGCACACGCGCCGCGTCGCGTAGCGCAACGTAGACGACCAGCGCCAGCAGCACCGCGGCGCCAGCGAGGCACCAGAGGATCCGCTCGCGCTGGTGTGCAACGAGGTCCTCTGATGCCTGCTTCAGGTCAAGCAGGGTGATGCCGGTCCCGTCGTTGACCAAATGCGCCAATGCGGCCGGATTCTTCAGACCGGTCATCGTTACGAGTCCGGTCCAGTGTCCGTCCTGTTCGAACAACAGGCTGTCGACGCGAGCCTCGAGCGGTGTGCCGGCAAGGTCCTGGGGTCCGAGGCTCGGCAGTTGGCGTGCCCGCTCCACGTCCTCGAGGAAGGAAGCAAAGACGCCAGATCGAAATGGCATTTGGCGCATGGCAGCGTCCAGAGATTTTCGCAGTACCTCCGGGTCAGGCAGCGCTGCGCGGCGGTGCTCCTGTCGTGCCCGGGTGGGCAGGTAGCGCGCGGCATGGTCGAACCCTTCCAGTGCCCGCTCCGCCACCAGCACCGATAGTTGCGGGTCCAGTCCCGCCGCGTGCGCCAGGACGGCCTGATCGTCACGGCCCTGGATTACGAGCAAGTACCGGACGTCGGGCGCACCGAGCTCACGGCGCAGTGCCGTGTCTTTCTCGATGAGGACCCGCGGTACTGGCGTCAGGCCGCCCAGTTCGTCCTGCCACAACGGGCGCGGCGACAGCCACAGGAGGCCGACGCACAGCATCGCGACCGTAACGCCCAGCCACAGCGGCCGAGGCAAGCCGGCGATTCGCTGCCACAGGCGCCCGAGCAATTCAGACTCCGCGGCATCCCGGCCGCGTGCCGGTACCAGGGGCGGCAGCAAATAGCGAGTCGTCAAACCAGCCACCGCGAGCCCGGCGACCGTGAACACCGAGAGTTGCGCCAGGCCCCGCACACCCGAGAAAAGGAAGGCTACATACGCAACACAGGTGCTGGCCACGCCCGTGGCGAGTGTCGGCCACAGCGCGCGCACGTTGTCCCGAGGGTCCAGCCCGTACCGCTGGTGGCTGAAGAGGTGCATTGGGTAGTCCTGGGCGACCCCGATCAGCGTGAAACCGAACGCGAGCGTAATGCCGTGCACCGTGCCGAAAACGGCGCTGACGACGGCCAGGCCGGCCAATCCTGCGCTCACGAGCGGTAGCAGGCCGAGTACCAGGACCGGGACACTTCGGTACGCGACGAGCAGCAGGATCACCATGCCAGCGGCGGCGAGGCTCCCGAGCCGTTGCGCCTCTCCCTGGGTGCGTTCCTGCATGAGCACTGAGAAAGCACCGGGGCCGCTCGCCTCGAGTGTCAGGTCAGGTGCAGTGCGGACGCTGGCGAATGCTTGTTGAAGCGTATCCGCCGCAGTGCGCTGGCCCTGCGGGTCGAAACCGGGCGCACGAGTTTCCGCGACAAGCAGTGCGTGGTGGCCGGCGGAATCGAACCAGACGTCGAACAACAGCTGGGGCTGGATCTGCGGTTGCCACGACTCCGCGAGCTTCAACAGTTCGAGTGTCGGATCTCTCGGCAACCAGGTTTCGAGCAACCCCGCGGCTGGTGATGCCAGGTCACGCAAGCGCTCGTCGAGTTGTGCCCGAAGGAACGACTCGTCGTAAGCCGCGAGATCGAGCGTCGGCGACAACAGGTAGCGGTACGCCAGCAGTCGATCGGGTATCTCATCGAGGCTGCTCTCGCCGTTTGTGACCCAACGGAACTCCTCGCTTTTGCGCAAAGCGGCGACGAGGGCCCGAGAGGTTGTCGCTGCGGATTCCGGATCCGCCCCGGAGATTGTGAGCAATAGCATCCGCGACGCTGGGCCCTCGCCGATCTCCTCGAGCAAGAGTCGTTCCTGCGGTGTGCGCGGCGAAGGCATGAACAGTCGCAGGTCGGAGCCCACGACGAGATTGCGATCGACGGCCCAGCCCAGGACGCCCAAGGCCGCTATCCAGACAGCGAGAAGCAAGCCTTGGCGGATGCGCGTCATCGATTCAGTGCCCCGTATCGCCGGAGCACCAAGCCGCCAGCGACGCCCGCTCGAGGGGCTGCGGCAACTCAGTCGGACCCTGCACACCCAGTGCCATCACACTGGCGTCGCCGTCGGGCTCATTGAGCGTAAAACATCGAGGGCGGTCGAGACTGCCGTCCACGACGATCGTGTCGAGCCGTCGCTTCAGCTTCTCGTCGCGAGGTATCAGCTCGATCCTCCAGCGTGCATCGCTGCCGAGGACGGTCATCACGAAATAGCGCTCGAGCGACTTTCGGTCGCCCTTGAGCAACGAGCCGAAGCTGGACAGCATGCCGCGAAGTTCCGGCGCGCGGTCCAGGGAGAAACTGCGTGGCTTGCTGCCTGCCCGATCCACCAGTACGTTCTCGCCCCGCAACTCCATCGTTTCACGGTAGGGCACTTCCACGCGGCGCACGAGCGCGCCGTCCTCGAGGTGCTCCAACTGGCCGGAGACTGCGATGGGACGGTCCAGCAGCGCTGAGTAGCGGACCTCGACGAACGCCGTCGTGTCCGGTGGCGGGCGCGTCAGCCGCGCGAGCAGCGCGGTCGCGTCGAGATCAGCGGCGTGCAGCGTTACGGTCGTCAGCGTCAGCGTGACGGTCGCCAGGCGCAAGTTCGTTCCAGAAATCATAGAAATTGAACCAGTTGTATGGAGCCAGTCGCGCCAGCGCCGCGAGCCGATCGGCGAATCTCTGCACCACTTCGCGTAACTGGTGCTGGCGCTGGCTTCGATCGATGTGCAGTCGTTCCGCCAGTAACTCGAAATGCAGATCGTAGCGCTTCCGGCCCCGATAGAGGCCGACGCAAAGCACGACCGGGACGTGCAGAGCCGCCGCGATCTGCCAGGGTGCCGTCGGAAACTCGGCCAGTTGACCCAGAAAATCGACGCTGACCGTCGCGTTGCCAGGGCGGCTGCGATCGGCCAACATCGTCACCAGTGCGCCGTCATTCAATGCGGCGCCGATCTCGAGCGCTACCATCGTGCCGGCCTTGCGTGGGTTGATGATTCCGGCTGCAATCTGCGGATTCAGTTGTCGGAGGATGGCCGAAAGCGCGGGACTGTGCTCCGCGTCGAGGACCACGCGCACGGTGACGTCCGGACGGTGAGTGCTCGCTGCGCGTAACGCGTCAAAGCTCCCGACGTGCGCGCCGATGAGCAGCACGCCCCGGCCGAGGTCCATTGCACGGTGCAACTCGTCCAGTCCGATGAGCCGTGTGTCGAAGCGCCGCAGGTTCTCCGTAAGAAAATACACCCGATCGAGAGTCACGCCTGCAAACGTGTGGAAATGCCGTGCAATCTCGAGCCAGGTCGGCGGGCGCCCGAGTACACGCTCCAGGTATATCCGCGATGCGCGACGTTCTGGCCTGCGGCGCAGCAGGAAATACGCTGTAATTGGCAGCAGCACGAGTCGGGATAAGGAGCGGCCCAGGCCAAGTGCAACGGCCGCGAACAGGCGCATCGCCCAGGCATGGCCGCCTTCGGGACGTTCGAGCCAGGTTCGGGTCACGGTCCGGCCACCAACTCGATGGTCAGAGATCCCTTTGCGAGCACGGCATCGCCGCATTGGACGCTGAAATCGAGCGATTGGTCGGACAGGACCAGGTCGATTCGCGCTTCCTGATCTGGCAGGAGCGGCGCGATGAACTTCACCTGCCGCAAACCGAGCACCCGGAGGGAACCGCCCAACCATTGCTGCGCCGACTCGATGACGCCATCGAGCAACAGCACGCCGGGCACTACCGGGTTGCCGGGGAAATGGCCAGGAATCGCGGGGTGGTTGGGTTGTATCCTAAATGCCGTCTGGTGCCGGTTTTCGTCCCTGGAGCTCATTGTCCGCGGCGCATACGCATGTCAACGCAAAGCATGAGCGCTTCCGTAGAGCAACTCAATGTGGTCACCGGTCGCACAGCGCGATCGCATGACGCCGGGCATATGCCGTGGCAGGTTTGCCACCGTTCTGTGGCGGAGCCGCCTGCCCGCGACCGGTGAATCCCGATCGGGTGACGTCCCGGGAACGATGTCCCGATACTCCAAGGTCAGGGGCTGGCGTTCGACATTGCTCGCTGCACTGCAGCGTCGCGCATCAGTTCAGAGAAGCGCAACTCGAACGACTTGGCCGCATTCAACGCATTGCCCGATTCGAAGCCGCCCCCGAGGACTTCTTCGCCTCTGGTGCTGCTCGTCGCCAGCGCCTGGCCTTGGCCGTCATAGATGCTGAGCGAAAGGTCATACAGCACTTTCATTCGGGCCATCACGTCCGTCTTCCACTCGAGTACGCGAAGTTCCATCTTGCGTGACGCCGCCTCGTTGGTCTTAACAACGGTGAAGCCCTTGCGCTGCAAGGCGTTGGCAATCGCCGTCCGCATCTCGTCTGCAAGGGGCGCGCCGCTTGCGGTACGAACATCAAATGGGTTTCCGAAGCCACCACGCTGCAATCCAACGAAGTCCGATCCTTTTTCGCCGCTGACGACGTACGGACGCGCATCGATTACTTCGACCGCGATACTGCCCGTGCCGGAAGCGGGTAATCCTCCAATGGCATTGCGGTAGTCGTAGCGATTGCCAACCGCGCATGCAGCAAGGGGCAAGACGAGTGCGACGACAAGTAAACTGAGCGACTTCCGGACTGTGTCCAGCATGGAGACTCCTTCCACTATCGCGCGGTCAGGCGATGGACAATACTGGGCTCGATTTCTTTCGTGTCAATCCGGGGTAATGGTCAACATGAACAGTCGATGGAATTGGCCGCTGCGGCTCACCTCAATGATCGCAATCGTGACGCTGGTGGCCGGGTGCATTGGCAGCACCGCTGGCCAAATGACGCTACCCGCAGATACGCACAGCAAGAGTATTTATTTCGTCGAACGCCACGCCAAAGACGGCCGTAATCTCGCAGAAACCATCGCTGAACGAATGCGTGCTCGGGGCCTGAATGCGACTTCCGGGACCACCGCCGACCCGAAGCGGCCGCACGACTACGTTGTCCAGTACACGGACAAGTGGATGTGGGACATGCGGATGTACCTGGCCGACCTGCGCATCGAATTACGCGATCCGAAGGACCAGTCGATCGTCGGCTTCGGTCAGTCCTCGCAGAGCTCGCTCAAGGCGATGGGCAAGTCGCACGTCGATGTGATTGACGCGGCACTGAACGAGTTGTTCAAGCCTCGCTGACGACGTTCCCGTCCGCGGGTTGTCGCCAGCGGGACCCTGCCTGATGCACACGGGGCGCGCAGCCCCCGTATCACCGGATCAAGGGACTACACCGGGCTAGAAGGAATACACGAAGCTGATCGAGAGAAAGCCCGCAGTGGCGTCCAACTCATCAACGAACTCCTCGTTGCCGCTGTCCCACTCCGGTGCCACGTCGAACCATTCGTATTCGAGCCGCGCCGCAAGGTTCTCCGTGAAGTCAAACCCGGCACCGGCACCCAGAAAGAATGCGCTGCCGCTGTCGTCTTCATTGAATCGATCGGAGAAGGTGGGGGAGCTGAAACTAAAGGATGTAGTCGAATCCCAGTAAGCGATTCCAGGCTTGAGGAAGAGCTCGAACTGATCGCCAACGGGAAGCGTGAATACGGCAGCCGCGACGAGGCTTTGCACCTCGATCCCCAGCTTTGCTGTTTCACCAGCTTCAGAGGCTTTGATTTCTGGGTTACCGCCGTTTATGTACGCTCCCTCGACACTCAGCCATGGAAAGAACTTGTAACCGCCGAACAATTTGAAGCCGACATCATTCTCGTCAAACTCAAAGCCTGAGCCAAATACGTCGTCAACTTCTGTGTTCATCTGGCCCGCACCGGCTCCGATGTAGAAGCCTCTGTCCGCAGCGTTCGTTGGGGCGGCGGCGAGCAGCAGTGCGGAAACCATAAGTGCCAGTGTCAACTTCATGCCCAATACTCCTTTCGTGACATTTGCGATTCGCGCGACGTGCGCGAGTTAAGCGGCCTTGTCCAGTCCGACCGCCCCGGCAATCGCCGCATGCGCCGCCGCCAGCCGCGCGATTGGCACCCGCGGCGCCGAGCACGAAACGTAATCGAGCCCGATCGAGTCGCAGAAG
>Ga0209254_10004526_pt1 | contig 12732 bp, 15 predicted proteins | sample FrelakmetDIP11DI_FD_187148 | JGI IMG/M metagenome (GOLD analysis project Ga0209254, IMG submission 187148) | Freshwater lake sediment microbial communities from the University of Notre Dame, USA, for methane emissions studies - DIP11 DI (SPAdes)... | ecosystem: Environmental > Aquatic >...
TTTTACTTCACCGGCGGTTCGACTTTGATGCCGGCGTCATACTCGATCACGTAGAGCACCGTCTCATCCGGCGAGGTCGTCTGCATCTGCACGGGACGGCCCTTGTCCTGACTCACCCATAAGGTCACTTTAGCCTCGGGCGCTGTGGCGTCCACGAACGAATAGACTGTCGTCAACGTGCCGTTGATGGTTTGTGGCGGAAGCACTTCGACGTCCGTCAGGCTGTTTAGTATCGCGGGATCATTCAACAGCGCAGCCGCGTCTGAATCAGCGGTGGTGCTGGTCTGCCACGTGCCGTCCGGATCGAGTACATAGGCGGCCGTGCCGATGTTGATCACTTCGACGGGCGTGCCGTCCACGCTGCCCTTGTAACGCGATCGATCCGGCGGCACCACCTCGAGCGTTACCGGCCCGCCGGGTTCGCTTGCAGCAGTGATCGTCATGCGATACGGCCCATTCTTATCCAATGCTTCAAGGGCGGCCACAATGGCCGCCTTCGCATCGGCGGGTTGCCCGATCGGCTGTGTCGGTATGATCGTCGGCGCGACAAGCGTTGGTTTTGCGGTGGCCTCGATCGTTGGCACCACGACCAGGCGAGTCGGCGTCGGTGGCGGATTAGTTGCTGTCGCTGTCGGTGCAGGGCTGCTGCTACACGCGGCCAGTACCAGCACCGTGCTGAGAACTACGATAGGCTTGCGTTTCATGGTTGCTCCTCCTGATTATCCTGGCTGATTAGATCACTGGTCTGGTCGATGATGTCCTGTGCTGCAGCCGATTTGGTCGGCTGGTCGACAGATTCCAGTGCCTGGCCCGCCGTGATCACCCACGTTTCAGTCGTGGTGATTGTGAGCGTGCGCCTGATGATGCGCTGTGACCGTGCGGCAGCGTCGTCGGACATGAGTACAGTTTTATCAGATTTCCAGTGGACAAAGGCGACTTTTTGTGTCAATCGATCGGTTATAATTCTGTGCATGACGGTCATCCCACCTGAATCATTCCAATCGTTCGGTGATCTGCTCACTTACCTGCGCAAGCGCGCACGCCTGACGCAAGACGAGTTGAGTCGCGCGGTCGGCTACAGTCGCGCGCACGTCACGCGCCTCGAAAAGAATCAACGCCTGCCCGATCTCACGACCATCGCCGCCTTGTTCGTTCCCGCGCTTGATCTTCAGACCGAAACCACGTGGACCACGCGGCTCCTGCAGCTCGCTGCTCAGGCGCATGGTCACCCTGCATCGCTCACGATCACGCGCACTGTGCAGCGCACGATCGTGGCGGAAGAGATCGTCGAGACGCGGGCGCTACGGCCGGTGCTGCCCGCCCCGATGTTTCCCCTGCTGGGCCGCGAGCGTGAACTTGAGCAACTCACGACGCTGTTGCTCGATCCGGCGACGCGGCTGTTATCGCTCCTTGGCCCGCCCGGCGTGGGGAAAACGACGCTGGCCCTGCAAGTGGCGTGGCACAGCGCGGCACATTTTGCCGACGACGCGTATTGGATCGATCTGGCGGTGATTGAAGAGCCCGCTGCGGTGGCGATGGCGATCCGTCAGGCGCTGCGACTGTCTGAAACAACGGACGGCGAAGTGGCTCGCGTGCGCGAGCATTTGCGCGATCGGCAGACGCTGCTGGTGCTGGATAATTTCGAGCACCTCATCGCGGCCGGATCAGTGATTGCCGAGCTGCTTTCGGCTGCGCCGTTCTTGAAAGTGCTGCTCACCAGTCGCGTGCCGCTGCGGGTGTATGGCGAACGTGATTTTCCTGTGCCGCCGTTGCCGCTGCCCGATCTGGCGCAACTGCCCGCCGTTGCAGACTTAGCCCGGTGGCCATCGATCGCGCTCTTTGTCGATCGGGCCCGCGCGGTCAACCCGGCTTTCGAATTGACGCCTGAGAATGCCCTCGCCGTGGCGGCCATCGTGGTCCGGCTCGATGGGCTGCCGTTGGCGATCGAGTTGGCCGCGCCGCAGATCAGCGTGATGCCGCCGCAAGAACTGGCGGCCAGGCTGGTGAATCGCCTCGCCGTGTTGACGCGCGGGCCGCACAATCGATCGGCGCGGCAGCAAACCCTGCGGGGCGCGATCGAGTGGAGCACGCAGCGCCTGACACCCGATCAACAAATCTTGTTCGCGCGCCTGGGCGTGTTCGTCGGTGGTTTCACAGCCGCCGCGGTCGCAGCGGTGTGTGGCAGCGATCAACTGATCGATTTGATCGAGGTCAATCTGGTGCATCCGTCCGGCGAGATCGATCACACGGCTCGCTTCACGCTGCTGGAAACACTGCGCGAGTATGCGCTGGAACAGCTGGCGGCGAGCGGCGAGGAACCGGCGGTGCGCGAGAAGCACGCCGCCTATTTCCTCGCGCTGGCTGAGCGCATCGAGCCGGAACTCGTGGGAGCCGATCAGGCGCAGTGGCTCAATCGGCTAGAGAAAGACCGTGATAATTTTAGCGCCGCGTTGACGTGGCTGTTGCGCAACGATCCCGATCCAGCCGCCATCGAACTGGCCTTGCAGCTATGTGTGGCCTTGTGGAAATACTGGCGCTATCGATGTTATCTGAACGAAGGCTATACGTGGACTACACGCGCTCTGACTGCCGCGCGGCGTGATCCGCAAGCGCATCTGGCCTTGCGCGCTCAGGCCGAATGGGGCGCAGGCATATTGGCCGCCGTCAGGCGTGATGAAGCGCCGGCGACGAAACATCTCGAACGAAGTTTGCGCCTGTGGGAGAGAACGGAGGATGCTCGCGGCATCGCCGGGGCACTGACCGCCCTGGGTGCGCGCGCGATGTACCGCGGCGACTATGCACAAGCGACCAGGTATCAGCGCGAAGCACTGGCGTTGTATGAAAGCGAAGGTGAACTGACGGGGCTGGCTTACGCGCACAATGCGCTGGGCGAGTCGTTGCGGGCCGCCGGTGATTACGTGGCGAGCCGCGAGCATTATCAGGCCAGCTTGCATACGGCACAGCAGGCCGGCCATCAGCGCGGCGTGGCCCTGGCGCTGGGCAACCTCGCACCGGTGGATATCGCTGACGGACAATTCGGAGCGGCGCGCGAACATGCGTTGGCCGCGCTTGCCCTGTTCCGCGAGATCGGCGACGCGGTGAATGTGGCCTCCAGCGTGATGAGCCTGGCCTGCGTGCACGCCGCACTCAACACACCGGCCGATGCGAACAAGGCGGCGCAGTTGTTTGGGTTGGCCAGTCAATTATTGCGCGAGTCGGGTGGAACGCTGGAAGCGGTTGACCTTGATGAAGCACAACGGTATCAGGCTCAGAGTCGTTCGCTGTTGGGAGCGGCAGATTTTCAGACGGCCTGGCAGGCTGGTCAGACCTGGGCATCGGAAGGCGCGCTTGAGCAGCTGCTTGCTGAGTGAAAGGCGCTCAGGCCGAGCCGTTGTTCGTGGCGATGGGTGACCGGCCGGGTGTGGCGCGCATGTTCTTCTCTTGGCTAAAGCCGCGCATGGTGTTGATCAAAACATGGTCGCCGTCGATATCGCACCACACCCCGGTGGACTGCGACTGGCCGCCAGGTTGAACGATAGATAGTGCCGCATAAACGCGGCCCTCAATCAAGTCGCGGTACCCTTCAGGGATTGAACAGACGTCGCGCACGATGCTCATGCACCCCCGAAGTTTTCCAGGAATGATCGGCCTCATCTGCTTAAGGCTGATGGGACAGCCTGTCAACTGACAAACGTCACGCGTCGGCATTGCACTTTCACACCAGCCGTCAGTGTGGCGTCCCTGACTACCCGGATTCGATGCGGTACAATCGACGTGATAACTCTTGGAGAGAAACTATGCCAACCGAACCGATCCGCGTTTTGCTCGCTGACGATCACGCCGTGGTGCGCAAGGGCATCCGCGAATTCTTGACTGAGCCCGGCGACATCGAAGTGATCGCCGAAGCTTCGAATGGTAGCGAAGCTATTGCACTGTTGGAGCAAGAAAAACCCGATGTGGCTGTGCTCGATATTCAAATGCCCAAACGGACGGGGATTGAAGTCTGTCGTCACGTGCGGGCGCAGCACTGGCCGATCGGCATTCTCATCCTCACAGCTTATGATGACGATCCATACGTGCTGGCCGTCTTGCAGGCCGGCGCCAACGGCTACGTGCTAAAAACCGCCGATGCCGACGACATCATTCAAGCAGTGCGCGATGTGCATGAAGGCAAGTCGGCGCTCGATCCGGTGATTGCGCGTAAGCTGATGGCGCAGCTGGCCGCTCGGGCTGAAAACAAGCCGATCGAAACGCTGACGCCCCGCGAAACCGATGTGCTCAAACTGGCCGCTCGCGGCTACACCAACAAAGCCATCGGCGCGCAACTGCATCTCAGCGATCGCACCGTGCAGGGCCATCTGGCCAACATCTTCGGCAAGCTGCACGTAGCCACACGTACCGAAGCAGTGATGCGCGCGGTGTCGCTGGGCTGGCTCACCCCGGAAGAGACGAGCGCATAATGTTGCGCTTTCGCGGATTGCTGCCCGGGGTATTGATTGTGGTGGTGCTGCCGTTGACGCTGGCGCTGATCGCCATCGCGATTGGCGCGACGACGCTGCACCAGAACGAGATGCGCGATCTGATCGCGACGCGCGATGAACGTGCCGTGCGTGAAGCGGCCAACAGTTTGGCCGAGCGGGTGGGCCATCAAGTGCAGACGCTGCGGGCTGCGGCCGAACTCGTGAGTCTGGGTGTGCCACTCGCTGAGGCGCAGCAACGTTTGGGCGAATCAGCAGGCCACCTTGAGATCATCTCTGATTCGTCCGGCATGTCAACTCCTCTCGCGCCGGTGACCACCGCCTCTGATGGTCGAGTGTTGATCGTGGGACAGTCGTCGGATGGAGAGAGTGTCATACGCGGCGCCTTCACGGCGCAGGAACTGGATCTGCCAACGTTTACCGACAATCTGCGCGGTTCGTCGGACCTGCATATCATGCTGCTCGATCAAGAGGCGCGCACTTTCTTTCACGGCGATACCGCCCATATGAATTTTGATCCGGCGTCGGTCTTCGCGCCGGGCGTGGCCGGATCGCTGCGCGGCGAGAGCGGCTCCGTGTTTGTCACCGATCCCGATCGGGTGGAGTGGGTCGTCGCGTATGCGCCCGTGCCGCAGGCAGGGTGGAGCCTGATCGTGGCCGAACCGTGGGAGCACGTCGCCAATCCCTCGCTGAGCACTTCGCTGCTGACGCCGCTGGTATTGATCCCCGCCGTATTGATCGCCGTGATCGTCGTGATCTTTGGCGCGCGTCGCGTGGTTCGTCCGTTGCAGCAATTGGAGGCGCAGGCCGCGCGTGCGGGGCGGGGCGATTACGCGGCGTTGGCGCAGCCCATCAGCGGCATCAGCGAGATTCAAACTTTGCAGCTGACGCTGGCACAGATGGCCGATCAATTGCGCAGCTATCAACGCAGTTTGCAGTCATATGCGGCTGATGTGATCCGCGGGCAGGAAGATGAACGCACCCGATTGGCGCACGAGCTGCACGATGAAACCGTGCAGTCGCTCATCGCGCTCGATCAACGGCTGCAACTGATCGAGCGCACGGCGCACCGCGATCCGTCGGCGGCGCTGGTGAAGTTGACGGAGCTGCGCGCGCTGACGGCCGGCACGATCGAAGAGGTGCGGCGCGTGATTCACGATTTGCGCCCGATCTATCTGGAAGATCTGGGGCTGGCTCCGGCAATTGAAATGTTGACGCAATCGCTGGCTCAATCCGCTCGGTTGAAGGCCAGCTGCCTGATCGAGGGTGAGATACAGCGGCTCGCGCCTGAACACGAACTGGCCATGTATCGCATCGCGCAAGAAGCGCTCAATAACGTGGTGAAACACGCACAGGCCAAACACGTACAAGTTCACCTGCATTTTAGCGACACGTTGTCCATCTCGATCCGCGATGATGGCGTGGGGTTTGCTATGCCCGATCGGGTGGATGCGCTCACCGATCGCGGTCACTTCGGCCTGATCGGGATGCGCGAACGCGCGGAGTTGATCGGCGCACGCCTCACCATTCACTCCTCGCCCGGACAGGGAACCACTGTAGAATTGGTCTTACCTGCTCCCCTCTCCTGAGCACGGCGCAGGAGAGGGGTTGGGGGTGAGGTACCCCGCCAAATGGCCTATTGGAAATCCCGCCGGACAGCTCTGCCCCTGTCGCGCTGAAAGGGCTAGAGTGTAACGAGCGAGGAAAGGCCGATGGGCTATCACCACTCAATCGCCGCGACTTGTGAGCAAACGGTTGCCGCACTGTCCGACATGCTGATCGCGCAGGGCTACCGACTCGAACGCAGTTTCGATCTGCGCAGTGCGTTGCGTGATCAGATCGATTACCCGTGTCCGTATCACGACGTCAGTGATTGTGAATGTCAATATCTGGTGCTGTTGGCCTACGAGCAAGCCACACCTGCACCGCCGATCGTGATTACGGCGCACGAATGCGAGGGGATCACTCAGGTGAGCATTGAGGGTGCGCAACTGCAAGTCGCTCCTGCTTTGATGCGCCTGTCAGTCTGACGCCAGTTCAATCCCGCCGGCATGAAGTACGACCTCCGCCATTTGGCGATGGCACAATCAGGTCATCTGGCGCTGGTGCAGCGCGGACGGAACTGTTAGGATAGACCCATCGTCTAACCGGCGACAATCTCATATCTCATCAGGATTGGAGTTTAGACTAATTTGGGGTTCACCCCCATATGTGGCGCTTTGAAGGTCAAAGTTCGACGCCAAAAACACCATATATGGGATTAGTCTAAACTCCAAATCAGGAGAATCCAATTATGAAACGTCGTTTTGCCCTGTTACTCGGTTTCGCAGTTCTCGCCTTGCTCGCAGCAGCCTGTGCTGCGCCCGCGCCGGCGGCCACTCCGGTGCTAGCGCCGACAGCCACCGCCGAGATGAAGATGGCTGATCAGGGCAGTGGCATGGCAGGCATGCAGATGAATGCGCCCAATGCGCCGGCGGGCATGGCCTATGCGGAAGGACAGGATATTTATTTTATCCACACCGAAGTTTCCGATGAAGGCGTGGCGAAGATTCTGACGAATATGATGAACTCGCCAGTGTTGGTGGTGCCTTCGTTAGCGAAAGCGCCCGCTGAAATGCTGGCGAAGGTCTATGTCTTCAAGAACGGCCTCAAGGGCATGGGCCCGCTGGGTTTCCAGCCGGATGTCTTTGACAATCCGCCCGGCACGGATGGTTATCGGCCGCTGCGCAGTTTGGTGTTGGCTACATGGAAGGATGAGAAAGCCGCGCGTGAACTGAAATCGCTCGCCGAAGTGCAGACCGCCGTGGATAAAGGCGAAATCACACTGGAAGAACCCGGCGTGGTGATCAACATGCCGTTCCTCAAATGGCCCGGCGGACAACGCTAACGATTGATCTTCCCTCACCCAGCGGCCAGCCGTCCCGCCGCTACGCGGACACGGGAAGGTGAGGTGATATCTGTCACCTCGTTTCACGTGTCTTCTGACCCCCGCTATTTGGCGGGGGTCATTTCACGCCGATTCACGCTGGTTTACGGCGGGTCAATCCGCTAAGATTAACGCGTTGGTGAAATCGCTAACGAAAGAGGCTTTCCATGATCCGACGTGTACTGTTGTTCATCTTCATTTTGAGCTTGGCCGGTGGTCTGCTCACGGGTTGCGGCGCTGCCACCGCTGCGAGTTCATCGTCGTCTGCGACTGCAACTGAACATGAGATGTCGATGGCGCCCATGTCCATGATGCCCGATGAAGTGAAGAGTGCGCCGCTAGTGACGCAGCAAGCGTATCTATTTGCGGTGGCGCATCCTGAAGTCACGCAGCACATTCCGTGCTACTGCGGCTGCGGGGCGATGGGGCATACCTCGAACTACGCGTGCTACGTGGAAAACGTCGCTGCGGATAACACCGTCAAGTTCGATCTGCACGCCATCGGCTGCTCGATCTGCGTGGACATTACGCTGGATGCCATGCGGCTGACCAAAGAGGGCAAGAGTCCACAGGATATCAAAGCCTACGTCGACAAGACTTACAGCCAGTACGGCCCTTCGAACATGAAGTGATCATGGTGCGCCTTCATGTATCCCCTCGATGGATGGTGATCGGGTTGCTGGCTGTGGCGATCGTTTTTGTGCCCAACCCGATCGCTCTGGCAGCCTCCGGCGATCGGCATTTCCGTATCGAGGCGAGCAGCTACCAGTACACGCCCGAAGCCATTCAGGTGAGCCCCGGTGATCATGTCACGATCGATCTCGTCGCCACCGATGTGGTGCACGGCCTGTACATCGACGGGTACGACCTCAGCGTCACGGCGGATCCCGGCCAGACGGCAACGCTCTCATTCATCGCAGATCGTTCGGGATCGTTTCGGCTGCGCTGCTCGGTGACGTGCGGAGCTATGCATCCTTTCATGATCGGCAAGCTCAACGTGGGATCGAACGATCTGCTGTGGCGCGCGATCGGACTGAGTGCATTAGCCGTGGTCGTGGGTGTTTGGGTCATTCGCAAATGACGCCGATCGAAATCACCCGCAACCCGATCATAAAAGCCACGCTGCGCAATCGCTGGCCGCAGTTCGTCATCCGCGTGATCGCGCTGGCGGGTTTCGTGTTGGCCATCGTCGCAGGTTTTGTCGGGACGCCGGTGGGCAATCACAACTTCGGCATCGTCTTTGTGTGGATTGTGTGGTGGGCGCTGCTGATGTTGATCCTCGTGCCGCTGGCAGGACGCAGTTGGTGCGCGGTGTGTCCCATCCCCATGCCGGGCGAATGGCTGCAAAACGGCGCGCTGCTGAAACCGCGCGGCAAGGGTTTTGGCCTCAATCGCAAGTGGCCCAAGCGCTTTCGCAACATCTGGATGCAGAACATCGCCTTCACGCTGCTGGCTTTGTTCAGCGCCGTGGTGTTGACGCAGCCCAGCGTGACCGGCGTGGTGCTGCTGCTCTTCTTGATCATCGCGTTGGTCACCAGCCTGATCTTCGAGCGGCGCGCGTTCTGCCGTTACCTCTGTCCGGTGGGCGGCTTCATCGGCCTGTATTCGCAAGTCGCGCCCGTCGAAGTGCGCGTGAAAGATCCGGCGGTCTGCGCCGTCCATTCCGAGAAATCATGCTACACCGGCAGCCAAGACGGCTATGGTTGTCCGTGGCTGGTCTATCCCGGTACGCTGACGAAGAATATCAATTGCGGCCTGTGCATGGAGTGCCTCCGCACTTGCACGCAGGACAACGTGGCGCTTAACCTGCGATCTTTCGGCGCTGATCTGAAACAGTCGAGCGGCCACAAACTCGACGAAGCGTTCAAGGCGTTCATCATGCTGGGCGCGGCGCTGACGTATTCGGCGGTGATGCTGGGACCGTGGGGCGAGTTGAAGTCGGCGGCGTATTCGATCGGTACGGCGGAGTGGCTGGTGTATGCGGTGACGCTGCTGGGCTTGATCTATGTGATTCTTCCCGGCGCGTTCCTGATCGCCGTGGGGGTGGGCCGCACCCTTGCGAGGGTTCTAAACCCCCCGCAAGGTTCACGCGAATCGTTGAAGAAATCGTTCGCCGCCTTCGCCACCGCGCTGATTCCGCTGGGCCTCATGGCGTGGATCGCGTTCAGCCTGTCGTTCGTGTTCGCCAGCCTGTCGTATGTGTGGCCGGTGCTGAGTGATCCGCTGGGAGCCGGGTGGAATCTCTTCGGCACAGCCGGTGTTGCGTGGCAGCCGTACCTCATGTCGATCGTGCCGTTCTTGCAGGCGGGCGTGTTGATCGGCGGGTTAGGGTGGGCGTGTGTGGTTGCGCGGCGCATCGCCGCAGAACAACAAACGGGACGCGTTGTGACGTGGGAAGCGTTGCCGGTGATGGGCTTTTGCTTCGTCGTCACCGCTGGCTTGCTGGGATTGTTGATCGGATGAAAGCAGAACGATTAGCGCTGTTACTGGTGGTGGTGCTGACGATCGGCGTGCCGCTGGCGGCGGTAGTGGCCCGATCGAACCCGGACGCGATCGCGGTTCGCGCGCAGATGGCCGACGATGGCGGCTGGACGCCGGGCGATCTTGCCGTGGCCATGGGCCAACCGTTGCACTTGCGCTTGACGTCCGACGATGTGGTACACAGCTTCGCGGTGGGGCACAGCGCCATCCCGGCGGTCGATGTGCTGCCGGGCCAATGGACGACGACGACCCTGATGTTCGATCAACCGGGCAAGTACACGTTTTACTGCACACGCTGGTGCGGGCCGAATCACTGGCGCATGCGCGGCACGATCGAGGTGACGGGCGACGTGACCAATACAACTCCGATCATACCACCATTGTACGTGACGCTGAATCTCGATCTCGACGCGCCGCATCCGAGCGAGGTGGTGCCGAGCGAGAGGCCATCGGCTACACGCGGGGCCGCTTTAGGCCTGAAGATCGATCGGGCGTGGGAGGCCGCCGAAAGTCCCGCGCAGCTGTGGCAGCAGCTGCGATCAGATGCCAGCACGAAGAATCTGAGTGACGATCAAGTCTGGGATTTGGTTGCGCTGGCATGGCGATCGAACACGACGCCGGAACGATTGGCGGAAGGGCAACAGTTGTATGCGCAGAACTGTGCAGCCTGTCATGGTGAAACGGGGAAGGGCGATGGCGTCATCGCACCGACGTTGCAGAAGACTCCAATGTCGGGAATGAGTATGTCGGGCCACGAGACCGTCGCGCCGATCGCTTTTACGGATGCGAAGAGCATGCTGGGTGCGAGCGATGCGATTTTAGAAGGCAAGATCGTGCGCGGGGGCATGGGCACGGGTATGCCGTACTGGGGCCCGATCTTTACAGCGGAACAAATTCAAGTCGTGGTCGAATATCTGTGGACGTTTCAATTTGATCGATGATTACTCAAGAAGGAGTCAGTATGAGCACGAAGACATCAAAGAAAATAGAGCCGCCGCCGAAAAAATTTCCGTTGTGGCTGCCGCTGATTATCGTGGCGGGCGTGGTGTTGATCGCCGTGGCGCTGATCAGCCGCAGTCAGGCGGCGTCTACGACGGCGCCGCAAGTCAGCGGTGGGCCGGCGCTGCAAGTCGATCAGGAAAAGATCGATCTGGGCGACGTGCCGTTAGGCGAGACAGTCAGCGCGAAGTTTGTGGTCAGTAACGTCGGCGATCAGCCGCTGCGCTTTACGCAGAAGCCGTACATTCAAGTCGCGGCGGGGTGTTGACCGCCCGTGCCGACCATCGGTGCGGTGGTCCTCCAGCCGGGCGAGCAGACAACCGTGGCGATGTCGTTCATGATGCACGGCGATATGGGCGGTGCGCACGATTTTCGCGTGCATCTGCTGACCAATGATCCGCAGCAACCCGACAAGGTGGTGCAGGTGTTGTCGGACTGGAAGTAACTGATGGGTGTGGGATGATATAATCTGTGCGGGGGCAAGATTGATGTTACCACGCGCGGAGTTTGAACGGTTGGTGGCGGCAGCGTTGGATGACCTGCCGCCGTTTTTTCACGAGAAGATGAGCAACGTCGAGGTGATTGTCGAGGCGTGGCCCACGCGCGAGGATCTGCGCGCGGCGGGCGTGCCCTATGGTCAGACGTTGCTGGGACTGTATCAAGGTGTGCCGCTCACGCAGCGCGGCAGCCACTATCAACTGACACTACCCGATCGCATCGCGATCTTTCAGGGGCCGATCGAGTTGGCTTATCAAACGCCGGAGGCGATACGCCAGGGAGTGAGGCACACGGTAGTTCATGAGCTGGCGCATCACTTTGGCATCAGCGACAATCGCTTGCGGGAGTTGGGCGCGTATTGAGGCAGCGGATTGCTTAGCAAAACGGACAAATGAATCCGTATGGTGGGCATCCGTTTATCCGTTGTCGATTTGTTGCATTCTCCACTTGAACAACGCTCTTTTGGTTGAAGCGAACGCCAGGTTCTGCGGCAACTCCTCAGGTGCGAAAAAGCGCACTTCCTCGGCATCGTCTCCTGCCTTCAGTTCACCACCCGCGATCCGCGCGTGGTACAAGATCGTCACGATCGGGCCGCGCGGATCCGATCGGATGTGGTACGTACCGATGATCCCTCGAATCCGACCGATCAAGCCGGTCTCTTCGGTTAATTCGCGCAAAGCGGCCTGCACCGGCCCCTCGTCGATCTCCACAAAGCCGGCGGGCAAGGCCCACTCACCTTGATGCGGTTCGTACAGCCGTTTCACCAGCAGGACCTTGCCGTCTTGTTCGGCCAACACGCCAGCCGCCACTTTAGGATCGCGGAAGAAGATGAAGCCGCAAGCAGGACATTTGCGCCGCACGCGACCGAAGACGAATTTGTCGATCAATGCGTGTCCGCAGCAGGGACAGAAGTTCGTTTCGAGGGGTTTGGACATGATGGCAACTTTATCACAGACAAGCGAGTGGTTGGGTCATAGCGCAATTGTACCGCAAACGCCGTCATGCCCGAGTGCTTCCGCCCTCCCCGCCGCTTTGCGGTGGAGGCGCGCTGAACGTATCGGGCATCCAGGTTTGCTGCCGACGCGGTGGCTGGATTCCCGCTTACAATCCGCGGAAATGACCGCGCCGTAGACAAGAAAGACCTCGGAGGTTTTTGGAAACCTCCGAGGTCTAGTTGATCACTCAACCGGAGTGAGGACGGTAGCGGTCTACGGAATGCCGCGGATGCGGTTCTCCACGGCTGGCGCGATCGGCTGCGTCAGCGTCGGGATGTAGTCGATGACCACGTCGCGCACGTAGTACTGCGTGTCGTGCACGATCTGATTGAACGGCCAGAGCGTGACACCGCCG
>Ga0209254_10004527_pt1 | contig 12732 bp, 13 predicted proteins | sample FrelakmetDIP11DI_FD_187148 | JGI IMG/M metagenome (GOLD analysis project Ga0209254, IMG submission 187148) | Freshwater lake sediment microbial communities from the University of Notre Dame, USA, for methane emissions studies - DIP11 DI (SPAdes)... | ecosystem: Environmental > Aquatic >...
GCCGCCGCATTCAGCCGACGCGGTCCTTGAGTCCGAACAGCACCATGATCCAGGCGCCGACCGGGTGGGCAACCAGCATGATCGCGACGATCGCCGCGAGCAGCGCGAGTGAAGGGCGCCAGACGGGAGCGACGAGCAGCAACATGCCGGCGAGGCTGTCGAGCTGGTCGATGACCCAGAACACCCGGCCCGCCATTCCCCGGCCCGAGCCGCCGGGAGAGATGCCGAGCTGGCGCTTGGCGAAGCTGTTGGGGAGCTCGCCCAGGATATAGCCCGTGCCCAGCAGCAGTCCCCACAGCAGCGGGTGGGTCTCGGCGAAAGGCACCAGCGTCGGCAGCGACCAGCAGCAGGCGCTCAGCCTGGCGAGGCCCCAGGCGGCGAGCGTGGTCGTGCCGATCGTGACCACGGCGCCGCGCCAGGTCTTGTTGTCGCCGAACAGCCGCCGGCCGCGGAATTGTCGCCCGCCATCGATCGGGCGCCGCCGCAGTCCCGGCAGGAGGTCGAGCTTCATCACCGCGAGGTGCACGAGTCCCGCGGCGATGATCGGCAGGGCGAGCCAGAGCAGTTGCAGGAGCACGGTCATCGCGCGCGGCACCTCAGTCGATCGGCAGCACGGTCGTTTCCTTGATCACGGTCACCGTCACCGAGGAGTTGATGGACTGGACGTTGGGCAGCTTCGAGAGGTGGTCGAGGTAGAACGCCTCGTAGGCCTTGATGTCCCGGGTCACGACGCGAAGCATGAAGTCCCACTCGCCCATCGTGGTGTAGCAGTCGAGCACCTCGGGCCGTTCGCGGATCGCCTCGGCGAAGGCGGCGATCGCGTCGCGCCCCTGCGTGGAGAGCTTGACGTGGGCGAAGATCGTCACGTCGAGGCCGAGCGCCGAGCGGTCGAGCACGGCGACCCGCCCGCGGATCACGCCCGAGTGCTCGAGCTGCTGGATGCGGCGCCAGCAGGTCGTGGTCGACAGGCCGGTCCGTGTCGCCACCTCCGCGACCGGCAGCGCCCCCTCCCGCTGCAGCAGGTCGAGGATACGGCGGTCGGTCCGGTCGAGCGTGTGACGCGTCGTTTCTTCCACCAGAGGCTCCGTCCTGGAATGTCCGTTTCGAATTGTTGCAGCGCAACGCAACGAACGCTGCCAATCCGCGGGTCGGTGGGTAATCTACCCTGCTGTTTGCGAGCAGTTCCACCGCAATGAGGAAACCATGCCGCGTCGCTCCCGGTTGCACATCCCGCAGCACCACTCCCGGCCCGGCGAAGAGCCGGATTTCAGCTACCTGCAGACCTCGCCGGCCGGCGAGGTCAAGCGGCCGGACAGCAACGCCCGCGTGCGCGACATCGGCCACCTCGCCGTCGAGCTGGTGCGCGTGCTCGACGACGACCACCGCGCCGTGGGCCCCTGGAACCCGCACCTCGAGCCGCCCGACCTGCAGGTGGGCCTGCGCCACATGCTGCTCACCCGCATCTTCGACGATCGCATGCAGCGCGTGCAGCGCGCGGGGAAGATCTCGTTCTACATGCGCTCGCTCGGCGAGGAGGCGGTGTCGGTCGCGCCGGGCATGGCGCTCCGGCCGGGCGACATGCTGTTCCCGTCCTACCGCAACCAGGGCCTGTACATGGTGCGCGGCAAGCCGCTGGTGGACCTCATGTGCCAGTTGCTGTCCAACACGCGCGACATGTGCCGGGGCCGCCAGCTGCCCGTGATGTACCACTGGGCCGCGGGCCGCATCTTCTCCATCTCGGGCAACCTCACCACCCAGTTTCCGCAGGCGGTCGGCTGGGCCATGGCCGCCGCCATCAAGGGCGAGGACGACATCGCCGTGAGCTGGATCGGCGAGGGTTCGAGTGCCGAGGCCGACTTCCACCACGCGATGCTGTTCGCCTCCGTCTACCAGGCGCCCGTGATCCTCAACGTCGTCAACAACCAGTGGGCGATCTCCACCTTCCAGGGCTTCGCCGGCGGCGAGCAGCGCTCGTTCGCGGCGCGCGGCCCGGGCTACGGCATGGCCGGCGTGCGCGTGGACGGCAACGACTTCCTCGCCGTGTACGCCGTGACGCAGTGGGCCGCGGAGCGGGCCCGCACCGGTGCGGGCCCCACGCTGATCGAGCACGTCACCTACCGCGGCGCCGCGCATTCCACCAGCGACGATCCGTCGCGCTACCGCCCGAAGGACGACTACGAGAAGTGGCCGCTCGGCGACCCGGTGGACCGGTTGAAGGGTCACCTGATCGCGCTGGGCGAATGGTCCGAGGAGCGCCACGCTGCGCTCGTCAAGGAGTTCGAGCAGCACGTCAACGAGAGCTGGAAGGAGGCCGTGCAGTACGGCGCCCTGAACGAGGGGCCGCGGCTCAACCGCGACCTGATGTTCGACGACGTGTTCAAGGAAGTGCCGGCGCACCTGCGCCGGCAGCGCGAGCAGCTGCGCGCCGAGCTGGGAGGCTGAACCATGCCCCAGATGAACATGATCCAGGCGCTCAACTCCGCGATGGACATCATGCTCGGGCGCGACCCGAACGTGGTGGTCATGGGCGAGGACGTGGGCTACTTCGGCGGCGTGTTCCGCGTCACCGACGGGCTGCAGCGCAAGTACGGCGAGCACCGCGTGCTCGACACGCCGATCGCCGAGGGTGCGATCGTCGGCGCCGCGATCGGCATGGGCGTGAACGGACTGCGGCCGGTGGCCGAGGTGCAGTTCGCCGACTACATCTATCCCGCCTGCGACCAGATCTTCAGCGAGCTCGCGCGGCTGCGCTATCGCAGCGCCGGCGAGTTCTGGGCGCCGGTGACGATCCGCACGCCCTGTGGCGGCGGCATCCGCGGCGGCCAGACGCACTCGCAGAGCCCCGAGGGCATCTTCACCCACGTCTGCGGCATCAAGGTGGTGATGCCCGCGAACCCCTACGATGCCAAGGGCCTGCTGATCGCCTCCATCGAGGACGACGACCCGGTCGTGTTCTTCGAGCCGAAGCGCATCTACAACGGCCCGTTCGACGGCGAGCCGAACAAGCCCGCCGTGCCGTGGAGCACGCACCCCAAGGGCGAGGTGCCGGAGGGCTACTACACCGTGCCGATCGGGAGGGCCGAGATCGTGCGCAAGGGCGCGCAGGTCACCATCGTCACCTACGGCACGATGGTCTACGTCTGCGAGGCCGCGGCGCGCAGCCTCGGCCTCGACGCCGAGATCATCGACGTGCGCACGATGGTGCCGCTCGACGTGGACACGATCTGCACCTCGGTCAGGAAGACCGGCCGCTGCCTGATCGCGCACGAGGCGACGCGCTTCTCGGGCTTCGGCGCCGAGCTCTCGGCCACCATCCAGGAGGAGTGCTTCTGGAACCTCGAGGCGCCGATCCAGCGCGTGGCGGGCTGGGACACGCCGTACCCGCACGCGTTCGAGTGGGAGTACTTCCCGGGCCCGCAGCGCGTGGCCGCCGGCCTCAGGGCCGTGATGGAGACGCCATGACCCGCTACGTGTTCAAGATGCCGGACCTCGGCGAGGGCACGGTCGAGGCCGAGATCGTTGCCTGGCACGTGAAGGTCGGCGACCGCATCACCGAGGACGAGGTGATGGCCGAGGTGATGACCGAGAAGGCCGCCGTCGAGGTGCCGGCCCCGGTCAGCGGCCGCATCGTGTCGCTCACCGGCGGCCCCGGCGACATGGTGCGCGTGGGCGCAGAGCTGGTCGTGTTCGAGACCGAGGCCGGCGAAGAGGAGTCGCTGGCGACAGCGGAGCCCGCCCGCGCCGCGCCGCCGGCCGCCCCGGCGCCGACGACACTTGCCGACGCCACGCCGGGACCGCAAGCCGCGGCAGCCGCCGGCGCCGAGGCGCGATCCGGGCGTGTCATGGCCTCGCCGGCCTCACGCCGCCGCGCCCGTCAGGCGGGGCTCGACCTCGGCCAGGTCCACGGCAGCGGCCCCCACGGACGCATCACGCGGCAGGATCTCGACCTTGCGCTGAGCGGCACCGCCCCTGCGCCCGCGGGGCCTCCTGCGGCGCCAGACACGCCCGCGGCCGCGGGCCTCGTGCGCCGCACCGGCACCGATGAGATCAAGGTGATCGGCGTGCGGCGCCTGATCGCGAACCGCATGACCGACGCGAAGCGCAACATCCCGCACTTCGCCTACGTCGAGGAGGTGGACGTCACCGAACTCGAGTCGCTGCGCCAGCATCTGAACGCCGGGGCGCGGGCCGGCGCGACGTCGCTCACCTACCTGCCGTTCCTGATCGCGGCGCTGGCGCGCGTGCTCGAGCAGTACCCGCAGTGCAACGCCTGGTTCGACGCCGAGCGCAACGTGGTCGTCCGCCACCGGGCGCTGCACGCCGGCGTCGCCACGCAGACGCCGGACGGTCTCAAGGTGCCGGTCGTGCGTCACGCCGAGGCCCGCTCGCTGCGGGAACTTGCCGACGAGATCAGGCGCGTGTCCGAGGCCGCCCGCTCGGGCAAGGCCACCCGGGAAGAGCTCAGCGGCTCGACGATTACCGTCACGAGCCTCGGCAAGCTGGGCGGCATCGTCTCCACGCCCATCATCAATGCGCCCGAGATGGCGATCGTCGGCGTGAACAAGGCCGTCGATCGCCCGGTGGTGATGGGCGGCGCGATCGCCGTGCGCCGGATCATGAACCTGTCGTCGTCCTTCGATCACCGCTTCGTCGACGGCTACGACGCCGCGGCGATGATCCAGGCGCTCAAGGACATGCTCGAGCACCCGGCAACCATCTTCATGGCCGGCTAGACTGATGCACACCCTCGAATCCGACCGCGCACTGCAGGACTCCAATCGCATGAGCACCCCGACCACGGCCCGGCCCGCCTTCGGCACCGTGCTGGCCGACCAGATGGCGATCGCCACGTTCCGCAGCGGCCGCTGGAGCGGCCACGAGGTCCGGCGCACCGGGCCGATCGAGATCCACCCGGCCGCGCACGTGCTGCATTACGCGAGCGAGTGCTTCGAGGGCTTCAAGGCCTACCGCTGGGCCGACGGCAGCATCCGTGTGTTCCGCATGGACAAGCACATCGAGCGCATGCGCCAGAGCGCGCGGCTGCTGGTGCTGCCGGAGCCCGACGCGGCGCAGCTCGCCACCATGGTTCTCGAGACCATCGACCGCGTGCGGGCGCAGGTGCCCGAGCCGCCGGGCGCGCTGTACCTGCGCCCGCTGCTGTACGGGACCATGCCCAACATCGGCGCGGCCTCGGCGCCGTCGAACGAGGCGACCCTGATCGTGCTGGCGAGCCCGGTGTGGGACTACTTCGCCGGTGGCGCGAAGCCGCTGCGCATCTACGTCGAGGACCAGAAGCACCGCACCGCCGACCACCTCGGCATGGTGAAAACGGGCGGCAACTACGCCGCGGCGATGGGCCCGACGCTCGCCGCGCGCGACCAGTACAAGGTGGACCAGGTGCTGTTCTGCCCCGGCGGCTCGGTGCAGGAGACGGGCGCCGCCAACTTCCTGCTCATCCGCGAGGGCCACATCCTCACGCGCAGCCTCGACAGCACTTTCCTGCACGGCGTGACGCGCGACTCGCTGCTCACCATGGCCCGGGACCTGGGATTCAAGGTCGAGGAGCGCGTGTTCGACGTGGCCGAGATGCTCGCGTGGGTGAAGTCCGGCGAGGCGGCGCTGTCGGGCACGGCAGCCGTGCTCGCGGGCGTCGGCACGCTGGTGCATGGCGGGCAGGAGCACCGCGTCGGCAGCGGCGACATCGGCCCGGTGACGCAGCGCCTGCGCGCGGCCCTGGTCGCGATCCAGAACGGCGAGGCGCCGGACCGCTACGGCTGGACGCGCAAGGTGTAACTGGCCGGCAGCCGACCGACGTTCAGCGCCTCCACCCGAGGCCCGGCATCCCGCTGCGCGCCACTGACCACGCCAGCGCGGCCAGCGCGATCGCCGAGCCGATGGCACCCAGCAGGACCCAGCGTTCCGGGCCCTCGGCCACGGGGTGGAGCAGCCCTGCGTGCTGCGCGAGCAGGCTGCGCGCCGCCGCCAGCAGGCACAGGGTTGCAGCCGCCGAGCCGACCGCGCCGAGAGCCGCCCGCCGCCGGGCGACCCGCCGCAGCCCGTGGACCAGCGAATCGTGCTCGCGCACGAGGGCCGCGCGCAGGTCGCCGCGGACGGCCGGCCTCGCAAGGGCGGCCAGCCGTTCCTGCAGTCGTGCGTCGAACGTGGGCGAGAGCGCAGGCCGCGGCAGGTCGGTGGCCAGTCGCGCATCCAGCGCGGCGAACTCCGCCGCCCAGGCGCGGCATCGAGCGCACTGCCCGAGGTGCACTCGCAGGGCGCGGGCCCGGTCGTCCGCCAGCTCGCCGTCCTGGAGATCCACCAGCTCGTGCTCGTAGTCAGCGCAGGGGCCGATCAGCGTGGGGTTGTTCATGCGGCCTTGACCTCGTCGGGGCGCGCGAGCTCCATCAGGCGCTTGCGCGCGCGGTGCAACAGGTTCTTGACGGTGCCGAGCGGCATGCCGAGCTGCTCGGCGACCGCCTCGTAGGAGCGGTCCTCGAGATAGAAGAGACGCACGGCCTCCTGCTGGTTGCGGGGCAGGGCGTCCACCAGTCGCAGCAGGTTGTCGTGCTCCGGGTCCGCGGCCGGGCCCGAGGCGATGCTGGTCGCGGCGTGCTGCGCCTCGGCCGAGTCGGGGTCGTCGAAGGAGACGGTGGGGCGCCGCCGGCGCAGCTCCATCAGGCACGTGTTGCGGGTGATGGCGTAGATCCACGTGCCGAGCGCCGCCCGTCCGTCGAAGCCCGGCAGCGCCTTCCAGACCCGCACCAACGCCTCCTGGGTCGCGTCCTCCGCCGCCGCTCGCTCCTTCAGGATCGAGTAGGCGAGGCGGAACACCCGGTCCTGGTACGCCGGGACGACGAGATCGAAGGCGCGGGCATGGCGGCCCCCGGCCAGCAGCTCTTCGATTCCGGCGTCCATGCCGCTTTATACGCCCGCGACCGCCTCAGGGTTGCATCCGGGGACCTGCAACCCTGGCGCCCCGGCGCGCATATAACCTGCAACCACACCGGAGGCTCCCATGGACGAAGACATCCTTGCCCTGCTCATCCCCATCAGCGCGATCGTGATGTCGCTCTCGATCCCGATCGTGTACGCGATCGTGGACTACCGGCGCCGCCGCGACATCGTCGAGGCGCACCACAAGGAACGGATGGCCGCGATCGATCGCGGCATGGAACTCGCGCCGCTGCCGGAGTCGTTCTACCAGTCGATCAAGCCCGCACGCCGGTCGAGCTACCTGCTGCCGGGCCTCGTGTGGCTGTTCATCGGCGTCGCGCTCTTCATCGCGCTCGGCGCCGTGGGCGGCAACTTGCGGAACTTCGGTCTCATCCCCGCCGGCGTGGGTCTCGCGCTGCTGATCTACTACGTCGTCGAGGGGCGCAACAAGCCGCCGGTGGACGGAACGAAACTGCCGGGCGCCTGAATGCCAGTTGACTCCGGGAGCCGGCCGCGAGCGAATGTCAGCTGGCACATCGGCTCCCGGAGATCCCCATGCAGCGCGCCGCGCTCGTCCAGGCATTCACGGCAACGCTCACCCTCGGCCTCGCCCAGTCCGCAATGGCGCGCGGGGAGGCGGTCACCGTTCCCACCGAGCACGGCAAAGTCCGGCTCGTGACGGTCGCCGAGGGCCTCGAGCGCCCCTGGGGCATGGCGTTCCTGCCCGACGGACGGGTGCTCGTCACCGAGCGGCCCGGGCGACTGCGCATCGTCGGGATGGACGGCAGGGTGGGCGGGGCGCTCGCCGGCCTGCCGGCCGTGGACGCCGTCAACCAGGGCGGCCTGCTCGACGTAGCGCTCGACCCCGAGTTCGCCACCAGCCGGCTCGTGTACGTCTCGTACGCCGAACCCCGCGCGGGCGGCAACGGCACGGCAGTGGCGCGCGGCCGGCTCACCGATCGCGGGCTCGAGGATGTGCAGGTGATCTTCCGCCAGCAGCCCACCGTGAAGGGCGGGCATCATTTCGGCTCGCGGCTCGTGTTCGCGCGCGACGGGCGGCTGTTCATCACGCTCGGCGACCGCTTCTCGGAACGCGCGCAGGCGCAGACACTCGATTCGCACCTCGGCAAGGTGGTGCGCATCGAGCGCGACGGCAAGGTGCCGGCCGACAACCCGTTCCTCGGTCGCCCGGGTGCGCTGCCCCAGATCTGGTCCTACGGGCACCGCAACGTCCAGGGCGCGGCACTGCATCCCGCGACTGGCGAGCTCTGGACCGATGAGCACGGCCCCAAGGGCGGGGACGAGTTGAACCGCACGCTGCCCGGGCGCAACTACGGCTGGCCCACGGTCACCTACGGCGTGGAGTACTCGGGCGCGAAGATCAGCGACTCGCCCACGGCCCCCGGCATCGAGCCGCCCGTGCACTACTGGGTGCCGTCGATCGCCACGAGCGGGCTGCTGTTCTACACCGGCGATCGCTTCCCGAAGTGGCGCGGCAATGCATTCGTGGGCGGACTCGCGAGCAAGCAGCTCGTGCGTCTCGAACTCGACGGCAACCGCGTGGTGCGCGAGGAGCGGCTGCTCGAGGGCGTGGTGAACGAGCGGGTGCGCGACGTGGAGCAGGGGCCGGACGGGTTCGTCTACCTGCTGACGGACGAGGCCAAGGGGCGGCTGCTGCGCATCGAGCCGGCCGAGTGAGTAGAATCGCCCGCGCCGGCCGGGCCTGTAGCACAGCGGTCAGTGCAGGGGACTCATAATCCCTTGGTCCTGGGTTCGAATCCCAGCGGGCCCACCATATCCGACTCTCACCCCAGATCTGCGCACGAAACCATAGTCTGGTCTGGTCGGGTGGGCAGAAGCCGGCCGCAAAAGGCGGCTCAGGTCACGTAAGTGCAAGATTTTCAACAGAAACAGGGTCTGCCTGGACTTCACAATTGCCTGGACAGGGCGACGCGGGTGCTTGCCTAAAGAATGGCTTTAAGTTGGTCGGTCACTGATCGGCCAGCCTTAGCCGCAGGTGCCGTGACCATGACGAAGCGGCAGCGGCCGTTGGAGGCGGCGGCCCACACGCTGCCGATGGTCTGCTTCTCGCGCGCGTCGTCGCCCGTGACGAGGTGGGCGCCCTTGTACTCGACGACGAGGATGCGGCCGTCGGTCAGTTCGGCGACGACGTCGGGATCAAACCGGTCCGTGGTGCGTTCGAGCTGGACCGTGCCGTCGCTGTGTTCCAGCAAGTATGCCGCAGCCTTCTCCGATACTTTGAGCGTGGTGGTGACCGGCGCCGGGAGCGGGCGGCGCCCGCCATTGCCGAAGAGGTCATCGCCCGCGGTCTCCACGGCGCTCACGGCTTCGAATTCCTCGAAGCCCATCCCGATCAGCAGGTCGGCGAGCTTGTTGGCGGTGTCGAGCGTGGCAGGCGCCGTCGCGGCCCGGCTGGCCGCCGCCTCAGCCGTTGTCGTGTATCGGCTGGCCCAGCATCTGCGGTGCGATCAGCACGCTGCCCTGCGGGGTGAGGTGGAACCGCGCGGCGTCCGCCTCGGGGGGGCAGGAAATCCAGGTGCCCATTTCTGTTGAGGCGAGAGCGCGTGCCCGCGTGCCCTGATGGCGCGCCAGACGCCCATCCGCGCCCTCGGCACGACGCTTCGTAATCTTGAGTTGCCGATGGAAGCCCTGCGGCTGCGCGTCAAGGACGTCAACTCTTTCTTGCCAGCAGTGAGTCGTCCGCGAGGGCAAGGGCGGCACGGACCGGGTGACGATTCTCCCGACCGAGGAACTGCCGCACGCGCTGGCCCCCAAACATCCGCCGCGCACAGCACGCCGCGCCGCCGACGCCGGGCTCAGTTGCACGCGGTCAGCGAGTTGATCCAGGCCGTCACCAGGCTGACGCCGGCGGCATCCGTCACGGTGGTGGCGAGTGGCGGCATCGCTTGCGCGTCGCGCCGGTTGATGCGCGCCACGAGCACGGAACGCGACGCGTCGCCCGCGGCGATGATGCGCGCGTTGGCGATGCCGAGTTCGCCCGCCTGGGGCGGCAGGTTGCAGGCGTTCGTGCCCGCGAGCTCAGTCGTGTAGCGCAGGTCGAGATTCGTGGGCGTGCCGCCGTTCGGTCGATGGCATTGCGCGCAGTTGGTGTGCAGGTAGGCCCGCGCACGGCTGGCGAGCGTGCCGCCGCTGCCGTACGGATCGGGCATGGCGGGCATCGCGGACGGTGCGCGCGTCTCGGGCGGCGAGAACATCCGCACCGCGTCCAGCGTGACGACCTGGTTGGCGGTGCGTCCGGTCTGCGGGTACAGCAGGTCGCCGTTGAGCTGCGCGATCTCGAGGCCGAGGCTGCGCCCGGCAGCGGCCGTGTGGCACGCGAGACACTGGGCCTCGCTCGGAAACACCCAGGTCTGCCCGCCGATGCTCGCGCTCTTGCCACCGATCACGCGCACGGCGTCGTTGCCCGCTGCATTCCATTCGTAGGTGTAGCCGGCCCACTCGCCGTCGGTGTGACGCATGAACAGCCGTGTCTCGACCAGGCGGCCCGCAAGGCGGAATTGCTTCATGAGCACCGTGCCGTTCGGGAACTCGAAGTCGCCGTCCGGCGCGACCGACATCGTCGTGCCGTTGGGCAGCGCCAGGTACCGCTCCTTCGCGGCGCCGTCCGACCAGAACGGGGCGTTGGGCGCGTAGGGCACGAGGCCTGCGGCCGGCCGGGTGGGGTCGCTCGCGAGCGCGCAGCCGGTGGCCGACAGCAGGTTCGGCACGCTGCCGCCGCCAGCGGCGCCCGCGCGCAGTCGATGCAGTGTGCCGCCGTAGTGCACCACGTACAGCTCGCCGTCCACCCCCTCGGCGAACGATGCGATCGAAAGGCCGGTCGCGAGCGCCGCTGTCTGCGTGACGTCGAGCGTCGGTGGCGTGTCGCGCGCAACGTGCCAGAGGCGACCGGTGACAAAGTCGCCGAACACGTAGCGCCCGACCAGTGCCGGGATCGCCGTGCCGCGATAGACGTAGCCGCCGGTGACGGACTGGCCGGCGGTGCGGCCGTACTCGGCAACGGGCGGCTGACTGCTCGCGGCGTTCGGGCCGCAGTTGGCGTTGAACGCGCGCGTGCCTTCGAAACAGCGCCAGCCGTAATTGCCGCCCGAGACCACTCGATCGATCTCTTCGAGCGCGCTCTGGCCGACGTCGCCTACCCACAGCTCGCCGCTGCCGCGATCGAAGCTCCAGCGCCAGGGATTGCGGAAGCCGTACGCGTAGATCTCCGGGCAGCTGTCCGCGCCCGTGCCGGCGTTGCACAGCGGCCTGCCCGCGTACCGGTTGCCGGGGGGAATCCGGTAGGGCACGGCGCCCGTCGTGCCGTCGATGTCGACGCGCAGCATCTTGCCGAGCAGCGTGCGCAGGTCCTGACCGTTGCCGATCGTGCCCCAGGGGTCGCCGCCGCTGCCGCCGTCGCCGAGGGCGACGTAGAGGTAACCGTCGGGGCCGAACGCGATGTTGCCGCCGTTGTGGTTGGTGGCCGGCTGCGGCACGGTGAGCAGCACGAGCTCGCTCGCAGGATCGAGCGTCGCCCCGCCGTCACGCGTGCGGAACTCCGATACGCGCGACACCAGCGCGCCCGAATCGTGCGTGTAGGACAGGTACACGCGCGGATCGGCGGGGTAGCCCGGATGGAACGCCATGCCCAGCAGGCCCATCTCGCCGCCGGAGCGCACGCGCGAGGCGACGTCGACGAACACCCGCGTCGTCGCAACTGCGGGCTGGTTGTCGAACGCTCGCACGCGCCCGCCCTGCTCGACCACGTACCACGTCGCGCCGTTCGCCGGCCCCTGCAGCAGCAGCACGGGATTGGCGAAACTCGCCAGGTTCGAAAACGCGCGCTCGAGCGCGAGCGTGACGGTGGCCGAGGGTCGGTCGCCGGCGACGCAGCTCGTGTTGTCCGGGCGCGCATCGAGACCACCGGTCGGTGGCGGTGGAATCGGATTCGGGCCATCCGAGCCGCCCGAGCCGCCACCGCCACCGCATGCCGCAGCGAGCAGACAACTGAACAGGCCGGCGCCGCGCCACCAAGGTGCGTGCATTCTCGTGCCGGACCGGGGCACCGTGTTCCCGCCAAACGGGGTCGTGAACAGGTGAGGAGAATTCATGCAGATCCTCAACGGGGCCGCGAGCCCACTCTGGCATCCAGGGCCGTAGACGATGGCCGGCGAAGCGACCGTGCCTTTCCGCTCATGCGCAAGTCAGTTTGTACAGCACTTTCGTGGACCAGCAGAGCTTCGGAGGCGGATTCTTGATGGAGTTCGCGACCACCCGCATGCGCACCTATACGCGGGTGCCCAGGAAGGGCGAGGAGAGGGCACGGGAGTTCACGAGCTACCACGATGCCTGCGGCGCGGGCATGATCCAGCACGACAAGCACGTGGGCATGATCCTCAAGCGGCTGGACGTCATGGGCATCACCGAAAACGTCAGGCTGTAGCGGACCGGTTGCTCGGACCCGTCGCAGCGGAGTCGTTCCTGGCGAAGGCGGGACGGGCGCAGTAGCGCAGCAGCCGTTCGAGGCCGGCGCGCCACGCAGGCTACTTCAGGCAGACCACGACCTTGGCGGTGTGGCTGCGCCAGTTGATCGGAATGACGATCGGGTGGCATTCGGCCGGCAGCGTCACGGCCTTGCCGTTGCTGACGATGGTCGGCGGCGAGATGCCGAACTCGCGCCCGAACTCGCGCCGCACGTTGCCGGCGATCGTGTTGGCGACCTCGCCCACGAGATCGCAGAGATTCTCGTGCGCGACGTTGCTCTCCTGCATCTTCATCAGCATC
>Ga0209254_10004529_pt1 | contig 12727 bp, 11 predicted proteins | sample FrelakmetDIP11DI_FD_187148 | JGI IMG/M metagenome (GOLD analysis project Ga0209254, IMG submission 187148) | Freshwater lake sediment microbial communities from the University of Notre Dame, USA, for methane emissions studies - DIP11 DI (SPAdes)... | ecosystem: Environmental > Aquatic >...
CGGCCAGGCGTCGAGCCGTGCCCGCGGGGCGGCCGTCCCGGCGGCGCCGGCGCATGCCGGTGGGCTCGAAGGCTTCTTCGGGGACCTGAGGGAGGAACGCGGACGCGACCTCGGGGCGGTGGCCGCCGCGCTGGCCTACGATCAGGCGAGCGAGCACTTCAACCGGGGCGAGCTGGAGAGCGCCGCCGCGTGCCTCCGGACGGCGGCGCGAGACCCGCTGTTCCGTTTCCGCGCGGCGTCGATGCTGGCGCGGATCGCGCGCGACGAGGGTCGCCTCCACGAAGCCATCGACTGGCTCGAGCGGGCGGCCGAGGCGCCCGCGCCGACGGCCGAGGCCTCACACGGGCTCCTCTATGAACTCGGCGACGTGCTTGATTCGTCGTGCGAATACGCCCGGGCGCTCGCCGTCTTCATTGAGTTGCATGCGACGGCGCCGGGCTACCGCGATGTCGCGGATCGGGTCGCCAGCCTGTCGCGTCGGGAGGCCGGGCCCGCGGGGCCGGAGAAGGGCCGCTCGTGAGCGTCCTGGGCCGCCTGCTCCTTCTGGCCTACTTCATCGAGGTGGGTCTCGTGCTGCTCGTCGTGCCGTGGTCGCCGTTCTGGGAGCGCAATTACTTCCTCGGTCTCTGGCCGGCGCTCGGCGAGGTAACGCGCAGCAACCTCGTCCGGGGCGCGGTGTCCGGCCTCGGGATCATCAACCTGTGGGCCGCCATGGCGGAGCTGGCCACGCTGTTCGGCTTGCGCTCCAGGTGAGACGCCGCGCGGCGTCGGTCGGCGCGTTTGACAGCGCCCCAAGCCGTTCCCTAACATGAGGCCCGATGTCACGGGACGAGCGACCTCGGAACAGACTGGCAATGACGATGGCTGAGGACCGTTCGGTCGACTTCGGCACGTTCCTGCGGCAGGCGCGCGAGCATCGCGGCGTGAGCCTGCAGGACCTGGCCGCATCGACGAAGATCTCGGCGCGGGTGCTCGAGTCCCTCGAGCGCAACGACCCCAGCAAGCTTCCCGGCGGGATCTTCTCGCGCGCGTTCGTGCGGGCCTACGCCCGCGAGGTCGGCCTCGACCCCGACGTGGCCGTCGCCAGCTTCGTGACCGCCTTCCCGGACGAGTCGGGCGCCGACGAGATGCCCGCTACAACGCGCGCCGTCGAGGTGGAGAGCTTCGAACAGCGGCGGCGCGTAGTCCGCGTGCTCGTGCGTCTGCTCGGAGTGGCGCTGCTGTTGGCCATCGTCGCGTTCCTCTACTACTCGCGCTTCGGGACGGGAGCCCCGGCGGCAGGGCCTGCCGCCAGGCAGGAGCCTGAGGGCGCGGCGAGTTCGGCGCCTCCGCCAGCACTCCCGATGTCCCTGGCGCCCGCGACCGAGCCCATTCCGCTTGAGGCGATCGGGGCGGCTCAGGCGGACGCGCCTCCGGCGACCCGTTCAACGGCGGACGGTCAGGCTGCCGAGTCCGCGGCCGTGCAGCCCGCGCCCGTGGAGCCCGCGGCCGCCGCGCAGGCCTCCGGGCCGGCGCCGCCGGCCGGGCCCGGTGCGGCGCGACTGGCGCCGCTGGTGGTCGTGCTGGCGTTCGACGACGCGTGCTGGATCTCGGTGAACGTCGACGGCACGCGCACGCCGTCGCGGACGGCTGCAGCCGGCGAGCGGATCGAGTTCGCCGTCAAACAGTCGATCACGCTGACGGCCGGCAATGCCGGCGTCCTGTCGATGACGCTCAATGGCCGGCCTGCCCGCGCTCTCGGCGCCGCCGGAGAAGTCGTGACACGGACGATTCCCGCCGCCGGCTTCGAGAGCTTTCTCCGCTAGGCCTTCATGGAGTCGCTCTATCGCACGCCGCTTCTTGACTGCTTCCGGCGGGGAGAGGTCGCGCCCGACATCCGCATGATGGCGGCGCAAGGCGCGCTCGCGCCGCGGGCCCACGAGCAGCTCGGCCTCCTCGTCCTCCTTTCGACGGACGCCGATCCGGCGATTCGCGCGGCCACCGAAGCCACCATCGCGCGGATCCCGGCGCCGGATCTCGCGCGCTTCATCGGCCGGCCGGACGTGGCGCATGAAATCCGTGACTTCTTCGCGGGCCGCGGGATCGAGCCGGTCGTCGAGGACGTCCCGGTCTCGGACGAGCCGATGCTTGACGTGGAGGCGGGACGCCACGAGGCCGCTTCGGAGCAGGCCGGCGGCGACGCCGGCGGCGCAGAGGACGAGGAGGGCGGCGAGGCCAAGCGGCTCGCCACCGTTCAGCGCCTCTCCCTGATGACGGTTTCGGAGAAGATCAAGGCGGCGATGCGCGGATCGCGCGAGGAGCGCACGATCCTGATCCGCGATCCGAACAAGCTGGTGTCGCTCGCCGTGCTCAGCAGCCCGAAGGTCAACGAGCGGGAGATCGAGTCCTACGCGAAAATGGCCAACGTGTCCGAGGACGCGCTGCGCGTGATTGGCACGACCCGCGCCTGGACGAAGAGTTACGCCGTGATCCGATCGCTCGCGTTCAACCCGAAGGCGCCGATTGCGGTGTCGCTGTCGCTGGTGAGCCGCCTCGTCGAGAAAGACGTGCGCCTGCTGTCGCTCGACCGGAACATCGCCGAGCCGGTGAAGATCCTCGCCCGCAAGGCCCTGCAAGCAGGCCAGAGCCGGCGCGGCTAGCGTTTTGGCCCGCCGCTCCCGGCCGTGCGAGGGGCCTTCCGGCGCACGGTGTTCGGGCCGTCCTTCGCCGGAGGTACGGCCCACTCGGACCGCATCTGCGAGAGCCCATCCATGAACACCGAGACGCGCTCGCGCTCCTCTTCGGTCTTCAGCGTCTTGAGGAGCGCGACGGCCTTCTCGAGGTCGCGCTGCACGGTGGCCCGCGTCGTGGCGTAGTAGAGGCGCTTGATCTCGGCGACAGGGTCCATGCGCGTCATTATAATGGGATTCCCATGTCCTCGGTGTTTCGCCGCCAGCTTGGCCAGCTCGTCATGCTCGGGTTCGACGGGTTCGAGATTCCGCCGGAACTGCGCTCGCTCGCCCGGGAGTTCGACCTCGGCGGCATCGTGCTGTTCAAGCGGAACGTGGAAAGTCCGGAGCAGGTGGCCAGCCTGGCCTTCGACGCCGCCCGCCTCTGCGAGTCGGTGCCGGTTTGGGTGGCCGTGGATCAGGAGGGCGGGCGGGTGGCCCGAATGCGGCGGCCCTTCACCGAGTGGCCGCCGATGGCCGCCCTCGGGCGGAGCGGAGACGCGGCGCTCGCTGAGCGATTCGCGCGGGCGATGGCCCGGGAACTCGCGTCCGTGGGCGTCACGTTCGACTTCGCGCCGGTGCTCGACGTACTGACCTGTGCCGACAACCCGGCGATCGGCGACCGCGCCTTCGGGGCCGACGCCGACCTGGTGGCCCGCATGGGCACCGTCATGATCGAAGCGCTGCAGGGCGAAGGTCTCGCCGCCTGCGGCAAGCACTTCCCCGGCCACGGCGACGCCTCGGTCGATTCGCACCACGACCTGCCGGTGCTCGACCTGCCGCCGGACCGCTTCGAAGCGGTGGACTGGGTGCCGTTCAGGGCCGCCATCGATCGGGGTGTGGCCGCCGTCATGGTCGCCCATGTGCTGGTGCCGGCGTTCGATGACACCCAGCCTGCGAGCCTCTCGCGCGCGGTCGTCACCGGACTGCTGCGGGACCGGCTCCGCTTCGACAACCTCATCCTGACCGATGACCTGAGCATGAAGGGGTGCTCGGCCCGCTACCCGCTGCCGGTGGCAACGGTCAGGGCCATCGCCGCGGGCAACGACGGGGCGCTGCTGTGCGAGCCGAACCACGACGAGCAGGCGGCGGCGCTCGAGGCGCTGGTGCACGCCTGCGAGGACGGCACGCTCCCGTTCGCGCAGGCCGATGCCTCGGTGGCCCGCCACGCGCGTCTCAAGGCGCGGTTCGCCGCTCGCGGGTTCCGCGCCCTCCGCCCTCCGGCCGGCTGGCGCGAGGTGGTCGGCTGCGAGGCTCACCAGTCGCTGGCGGCAGAAATGCGGCGGTATGTCTGACGCGCCGCTCCTGAAGCCGCGGGCCGTCCGGCGCGGCGACCGCCTGGAGGTGGTCGCGCCGGGGAGCCCGTTCGCCGAGGCGGCGTTCGAGGCCGGCCTCGCCGAACTGCGGCGGCTGGGCTTCGAGCCGGCCTTCGACAGGGGCGTGTTCGATCGCCGTCGCTACGCGGCTGGCGACGCGGCGGCACGCGCACAGGCGCTGATGGCGGCGTGGCGCGATCCCGCCGTCGCGGCCGTGCTCTCGGCCCGCGGGGGGTACGGCAGCGCGGAGTTGCTGCCGTTCCTGTCGGTCGAGGCGATGCGGCAAGACTCGAAGCTGCTCGTCGGCTACAGCGACATCACCGCGCTGCTCGCGTTCCTGACGACGCGGTGCGGCGTGGTGGCGTTGCACGGTCCGTGCGTCGCGGCCGGACTGGATCGCGGCCCCGGCGGTTACGACGAGCCGACGTTCGTGCGGGCGCTGACCGCCGACGAGCCGCTCGGCCTGCTTGCGGCGCCTGAGCTCGAGGGGCTGCTCGACGGCGAGGCCGTCGGGCCGCTGCACGGTGGCAATCTCACCCAGTTGGCGGCGTCGATGGGAACGCCCTTTGCCTTCGATCCTCCGCGCGGCTGCATCCTGTTCCTCGAAGACGTCGGCGAGCGTCCCTATCGCGTTCACCGCCTGCTGACGCAGCTGCGGTTCGCCGGCGTCCTGGAGCGCGCCTGCGCCGTGGCGTTCGGCCAGTTTCCCGGCTGCGACGAACCGGACGGTTCGGTGAGCGCCCGTGACCTCGCCCGATCCGCGCTCGCCGGATTCCCGGGCCCCGTCCTCTGGGGGCTGCCTGCCGGCCACACCCCGGGTCCAGCGCTGACGCTGCCGCTCGGCGTCCGCGCGCGGGTGGTCGGAGGTTCGTCCCCGTCCGTCGAGATCCTGGAATCCGCGGTCGCCGGTGGGTAGCGGGGATCGCAGCGTGGCGGTCTGTTTCGACTAGCGCCTAGCGCCTAGTCCCTAGCGCCTGGTCCGTCAGGCGGCGAGGGTCTGATGACACGAGTCCACCTCATCGGCATCTGCGGCACGGCCATGGCGACACTGGCGGCGATGCTGAAACGCAAGGGCCTCGCCGTCCGCGGGTCGGACGAACACGTCTATCCCCCGATGAGCACCTTCCTCGAGCGGGAGGGCATCCCGATTCTCACCGGGTACGACGCCGGGCACATCACGACCGACCTCGACCTCGTGATCGTGGGGAATGCGATTTCGCGGGGCAACCCCGAAGTCGAAGAGGTCCTGGATCGTAAGATCCGGTACTGCTCCCTCCCCGAGGCCGTGCGCGAGCAGTTCCTGTGGGGGGCGCGGTCGATTGTCGTGGCCGGCACCCACGGCAAGACGACGACGACGGCGCTGGCCGGGTGGCTGCTGGTGCACGCGGGCCTGGACCCGAGCGTGCTCGTCGGCGGGATTGCCGCCAACCTCGGCGGAGAGGGCGCGAGCTATCGTCTGGGCCTCGGCCGGGACTTCGTCATCGAGGGCGACGAATACGACAGCGCATTCTTCGACAAGACCGCGAAGTTCCTGAAGTACCTGCCCGATATCGCCGTCATCGCGAACATCGAGTTCGACCACGCCGACATTTACGAGGACCTCGCCGCCGTGCGGCTGGCGTTCAGCAGGTTGGCGAACCTGGTGCCCCGGAGCGGGCTCCTGCTCGTCGGCGCCGACAGCCCTGACGCCGCGGCGCTGGTGCCGCTCGCGCGGTCGCGCGTCGAGACGTTCGGGCTGGCATCAGAGGCCGACTGGTATGCGTACGATCTGGAGTCGTCGGCCGAGGGCACGAGCTTTCGGGTCCGGCACCGCGGGGCGGGGCTGGGCGTGTTCAGGATCGGGATGGCGGGCGCGCACAACGTGAAGAACGCCCTGGCCGCCATGGGGATCGCCACCGCCGTGGGTGTCGACGCCGACACGATGCGCGAGGGGCTCGCCGCGTTCGCCGGTGTGAAGCGCCGGCTCGAGAGGGTGGGATCGGCGCGCGGCGTCACCATCCTGGACGATTTCGCGCATCACCCGACGGCAGTGCGGGAAACGCTGTCGGCCGTGAGGGCGTCACATCCCGGCGCCCGGATCTGGGCCGTCTTCGAGCCGCGATCGGCCTCGTCGTGCCGGCGCGTGTTCCAGGACGCGTTCGCCGCCTCCTTCGCGCCCGCCGACGAGGTCGTCATCGCGCAGGTCTACCGGGCGCAACTGCCTGAGCAGGAGCGCCTGTCGCCGGAGCGTCTCGTGGCGGATCTTCTGGCAGCCGGCCGGCAGGCCCGCTACGTCCCTGATGTCGACGGCATCGTGGAGATGCTCGCGCGCGAAGTCCGCGACGGAGATATCGTCGTGGTGATGTCGAACGGCGGCTTCGGCGGCATTCACACCAGGCTGCTGACTGCGCTGCAGCCTTAGCGGCTAGGGACTAGGCGCTAGGCGCTAGCCAGCTGAGTTGCTGAACTGCAGCCCACGCGGCGAGAGCCGCGTCCGACCAGCCCCTAGCCCCTAGCCCCTTTTATTTGATGATGGGCTTCGGCAGGGTGACCGGCTGCGGGTCCCTCATCGGCTCGAGCAGGTCGAGGATCGGGCCGCCCGTGTCCCGTCCCACCCGGAACGGCCGCAGGTCGACTTCCGTCAGGTCGAGGACCCGCACGATGTGCGGCGTCAGCGTGATGATGACGTCCGACTCCTTGCGCTCGGACGTGTTGTGCGCGAAGAGCCGGCCGATGAGCGGGATGTCGCTCAGCCCCGGGATGCCCGACATCGTCGTCCGCTCCTCCTCGCGGATGAGGCCGGCCAGCACGCTGGTCTCGCCGTCGCGGAGGCGGATGATGGTGTTGACCGACCGGCTGCTGAACGTCGGCAGACCGCCGAAGCCCTCACCCGAGATCGCGCTGACCTCCACTTTGAGCGCCAGTGAGACCTCGTCGTTGTGGTGGGTCCGCGGGGTGATGTCGATGTTCACGCCGATGTTCTCGTATGTATACGAGGTGATCGGCTGCTGGTTGACGCCGCCTGTCGCGATCGGCTGGAACGTGGTGTTCGGTACCGGGACCCGTTCGCCGAACCGCGCCTGGGCCGCCGTGCCTTCAACCGTCCGCAGTTGAGGGTTGGCGAGCATGCGGGCGCTGTCGTCGGTCTTGAGCAGGCGGTAGAAGAGGGCAGGGAACGTCGTCAGGAAGACGTCGGCGGAGGTGAGCGTCTGCAGGTCGCGCAGGGTGAGATTCTGCTGATTGATGCTTATCGCACCGTCGATGCCCGCCGAGCCGGGCGAGGCGATCTGCAGGCCGAATTCCTTCAGCCGCCCCCGGTCCACTTCGAGCACGTCTACTTCTATCATCACCTCCGGGCGGGCCTTGTCGATGGCGGCGATGAGCCTGCCGGCCGCCGCGACGCGCTCGGGCGAGTCCTTCAGCGCGATCGCATTGGTGCCGGCGACCGACGAGATCTTCCGCGCGTCGATCACGATACGAAGCAGGTCGATGGTCTCCTTCAAGTCGGCGTTCGAGAGGTAGAAGGTGCGGACCACCTCTTCCTCATACTCGCGCCGCTTGGCCGGCGTGTCGGGCACGATCGTCAGGGTCCGCGGCGCGGTGATGCGGTAGAAGTTCCGGGTGCTGGCCGACACCGCCGCGAGTGCCTGCTCCAGCGTCGAATTGCGGAAATCGATCGTGAGCGGAGCGTCGCGGAACGCCGGGTCGAAGACCACACTGACGCCCGCGAAGCGCGCCAGCGCGGTGAAGACGTCGCGGGAGCTGGCATCGCGGAACACCAGTGAATCGGGGAGCTTCGCGTCCGCCGGCAGGTCGAGGCCCGCGGGTGCCAGGTCGCGTGTGCGCTCGATGAGCGACTGGAGCTGTGTCTTGCCGTCGGTGGTCACCGCCACGCGGGTGCGCAGCGCGCCCCGCAGGTTCCGCAGCGCCTCGTCAATCTCGGTGCTCGCCGGCGAGAGCTGCGACGCGATCTGGTACTCGATGAGGGCCTCGTCGAGCTTGCCGGCCGACGCGAAGCGGCGTCCCCTCGCGACGTGCGCCTGCGTGGCCCGAAGCTTGGCGCGCTCCAGCGCCAGGCGCGTCTCCCGGTCCTGCGGGTTCGCCTTCGTGGCCGCCGAGTACTCGACGACGGCCCGGTCCCAGTCCTCCAGGCGCTCGGCCTGGCGCCCCGCCTCGAGCTTGCCCCCGGTCGTGGCGCAGGCCGAGAGCGCGGCGACGGCGGCCCCCGCGGCCAGCGCGCACCAGAGGCGGGCCCAGGCCCGGCGCCGCGACCTACCGGCGAGGTTGTTCATGGGTGACCACATCGACGCCCCTGGGGATCGTAAACCGGAACGCGCTCGCCGGGATCCCCTCATTCTCGCGGACGTCGGAAAAGGTGAACGTCGATTGCCCGCCCTGCGCGTCGGCGGTGATGAGCTTGCGCAGGCGGTAGGTGCCGCGGTCCACAACGAGCGTCAGCGCGTCGTACTCGGCCTCCGGGCGGCGAGGGACGAACTTCAGCGAGTACGTTCCCGGCAAGGGGTCGGCCTCGGGCGCGAACGACGCCTCGAAGTCCCGGGGCAGGCTGCCGTGACCGGACAGGAAGAGGGCCGGTGTCGTCGCCTCGGCCTCCGCCGGCATCGGCGCGACGATGACCTGCTTGTCCTCGGGAAAGTAGGAGTAGATTCGCGTGCCGTCCGCCACGAACACCTTGCGCTCCGGCGACTCGTAGGTCCAGCGCATGCGGGAGGGCTTCTTCACCTGCATCGTGCCGCGCTCGAGCGCTTCTTTCCGGAGGACGCCGCCGCGATAGCGATGCTCGAACGACGCCGAGAAGTCGCGGACCGTGTCGTATTTCGCCTGGATCGCGCGGGCGAGATCGGCCGCGGTCGGCGCGGGCGCGACCTGAGGCGGCATGGCGAAGGCCGCAGCGGCGAAGGCGGCTAGCAGGTAGGTGCGCACGTGTCCGGACAACAATCCACGCACCACGATAGCATAGGCCCGCCCCGGGCTAGACGATCGGAGCGGCAGGCTGGCCGGACGGCGCGGGCGCCGAGGCCGCGGCGGGCGGGGCCGGCGCAGGGGAGGCCGGCGCAGGCGGGGCCGGAGGCGGCAGCGCACGGACCGCGTCTTTGGTCTCGGTCGGCAGGTTTCCCGCCACCCACTCCGGCAGGCCGCCCTTGAGCACCTGAACGCGGAACCCGGCGGCCGCGAGACCGGCGGCGACCTCGACCCCGGTAATCTCGTCCGGGTCGGAGTCGTAGACCACGAGGTCGCGATCCTTCGACAGGCCGGACGACGAGGGGGCCTTCGGATCCAGACGTGCGGCGCCGGGCAGTTTCAGCGTGCTGTGATCCCACGCGTACTTCCGGCGGACATCGAGCAGGGCGGGGCGGCCCGCCTCGTCTCCATCGAGCCGCAGCTTCAGATCGTCCTTGCTGATACGGGAAACGGCCATGCCCCGTATTGTCCTCGCCCCGATCACGGGGTGTCAACTGGAGCGCCGCATGACCGAGCGGCCCGGCCGAAACCGGGCCGCTCGGTGCGGTTCGTGTTACCGGACGATGGCCGGGGTCTTGGCCGGCGCCGCCGGCTTCGCGGGCGCTTTCACGGGCCGCGGAACGCTCAGCGATACGCCCATCTCCTCGAGCAGCCGCTTCGCGCCGTCGACTTCCGCCATGGTCCACAGCATGTACCGGCTGTCGACGTGAATCGATCGCGTCTTGACGCTGTCGAACAGATAGTCGGACGACACCGATTCGTACGTGCCGTCAAACAGCAGCCCTACGAGTTCGCCTCTGGCGTTGAGCGTCGGCGACCCCGAGTTGCCGCCCGTCGTGTCGACGGTGGAGAGGAAGTTCACGGGCACGTCGTTGACGCCCTTGTCGAAGAAGGCGCTCGACCTGCCGGCGCGCAGCACCTTGATGGCGTCGAGCTGGCGCTGGGGCGCGTCGAAGTCGCCGCTGCCCGTGTGCTTTTCCACGATCCCCTGGAGCGTCGTCTGCGGCTTGTAGAACAACCCGTCGCGCGGGCTGACGCCCTTGACCTGGCCGTACGTCACACGAAGCGTGCTGTTGGCGTCGGGAGCCAGCAGGCCGCCGGCCTGTTCGAGCATCGCTTCCATGTACACGGGTCGGATGCGCGCGTAGGCCCCGGCGCGGTTCTTGGCCGCCTCGCGATTCGCCTCGGCCAGCGGCTCCAGCGCGGCGGCCAGCGCGATGAACCTGTCGCCCGAGGCCGTCAGGTCGGCGGTGCCCTTGTCCAGGTACGCGAGGCGCACGTCGCGGTCGGCCAGTTTCGTGCCGGCGTAGAGACTGTCGAGGAATGTCTCAATCGCAGCGGCGGCTGATGTCCGGTCCATGCCGGCCTGCAGGCCCGCGGCGCGGTCCAACGCCTCGATCCGCTGCCCGGTGGGCAGCGCGGCGGCCTTGTCCATCGCCCAGCGCAGGAGGGCCTTGTCGGCGACCGGGTCGATCGTCCGCTGCAGCCGATCCTGGGCTTCGCGGATGCGCGACCAGTCGCGTTCCTGGTAGCCGGCGTCGCGGGCCACGTCCGGCTTCGCGCGCTGCACCGACAGCCGGTACAGCGCCTGCGCGGACCCGAGATACGACGAGGCCGACGACAGCAGGTTCAGCGCGGCGTCGCGTTCGCGCGACGCTTCTCCCCGCGACTGGAGCGTCTGCATCGCGGCCAGCGCCTCGCCGTACTTCTGCTGGCGGGCCGGGCTCGCCGCGATCCACGCGAGAAGCTCCTGTTCGCGCGCCTGCTTCTTCGCCAGGGCGCCGCCCCTGTCCATCCCCTCGAGGACGCCTCGGGAGTTGGTGAGGCCGTTGTTCAATCCCTGCACGCGCCCCGCCAGTTTGATGGCCAGCGCGGGATTCTGCTTCGTGAGCGTGTCAATCAGGGCGAGCTGTTCCTCGGCGAGCCGAATCGAACGGGGCAGCGTCCACTCGACCGTCTCCTTCACTTCGGAGAAGCGCTGATGCCGCTGGGTGCGGCCCGGGTATCCCACGACGAAGACGAGGTCGTCCGGCTTGACGCCGCCGGCGGCGACCTTCAGCCAGCGCTTCGGCTTGTACGGCACGTTGCTCTTGTCGTAGGCGGCCGGCTTGCCGTCCTTGCCGACGTACGCGCGCAGGTAGCTCCAGTCGCCCGTGTGGCGCGGCCAGCGCCAGTTGTCGGTTTCGCCGCCGAACACGCCGATGCCCTCGGCCGGCGCGTACACGAGGCGGACGTCCTTGATTTCGAGCTGCCTGATCTCGAAGTAACTGCGGCCCTCGAAAAACGAGGCGACGTTGCAGCGGGAGCCGTCTTTCTCGCACGCCGCGATGCGCTCCTTGACGCGGCGGTCAATCGTGTCGTACCGCTCGCGGTCGGTCGCCGCCGGGGCGATGGCGCCGACGATGCCGGCGGTGACGTCGACGACCGACGTCGTCACGAAGACGCGGGAGCCGGGGCCGTTCGACAGTTCGTCGGCCAGCGCTGGCGCGAAGAACCCGTCCTTCAACAGGTTGCGCTGCGGGCTCGAATTGAACTGCAGGCCGCCGGTCACGCAATGATGGTTCGTGACGATCAGGCCGTCGGGCGATACGAAGGACGCCGTGCAGCCGCCGAGCGACACGATGGCGCCCATCGGCTGGCCGGTGAGGTCGGCGAACGACTTCGGGTCACCCGTGAACCCGAGGGCCCGAAGCTTCGCAGCGAGCGCGGGAATCTGCTGGGGCATCCACATGCCCTCCTCGGCGACCACGCCGGCAGACAACAGCACGATGAATCCGAGCGCGATGATGCGAGACGCTTTCATGATGGGTGTCTCCTTGACTAACCCTGACAGTGTGGCACATTCAGGGGTCGGCGCGGGCGGCCAGCTGCCTGTCCATCACGGACAGCCTGACAGCGGGGCTGTCGGTCACGCGGAGACTATCGCGCGGGCGCGGGCGCACGGTCTGCGCAAGCCTGTCATCGATCTTCCTGGAAGACGGCCTTCACCTTACCCTTGCGAACCGCCTTGTCGAGGGCGGCATGGTCGCGCTCGTTCTGGTCGGCGTAGGCCATCGAAAAGGCCGTAAGGGCCTTGTCCATGACGTCGCTCTTCCCCAGGTACCCGCTGATCATGGCCGAGTTCCCGGACCGGGCGTGCGAGAGGGCAAGGGCCTTCCCGCACCAGGTGGCGAAAAACTCCATCTCGACCTGGCCGAAGGTCTCCACCATGGGGGCCAGCTTCATGTCCCGCAACTGGCGGATGAAGAAATCGCGCTTCGGCCCCCGGCTCCAGCCAAGGAACATGTCGCTGGCGGGTTGCATGCGCCGGTAGCCGTCCACGATGCGCTGGCCGTGGTTCGGGAAGACGGTCTTTCCGGCGTACGGCTCCAGCACCGAGGCGCGCGCTTCCTTGACTTGGAGGAAGAGGGGGTCGTCGTCCCCGGCGGTGAAGAGCAGTACCCAGCACACTGTCCCGACGCTGCCGACCCCGACGACCTTGATCGCGGCATCCTGGAGCTCGTAGCGGTCCAGAAGGGCCCGGTAGGCCGTGGGCAGCGTGTCGTGGAACGTGACGAGCGCGTCTCGCACACCCTGCTGGACCTCACCCGGGGAATGGCCCTCGGCGTGGAAGATGGTCGGGAGCTGATCCTTGATCACATGGATGTTGCCCCGCTTCTCCGCCAGCTTCGGGAACATCTCCTCGCCGCGGCTCTTTGCCTGTTGCTTCTCGATGCGCTTGATGATCCGCTTCCGGATCTTGAG
>Ga0209254_10004530_pt1 | contig 12726 bp, 9 predicted proteins | sample FrelakmetDIP11DI_FD_187148 | JGI IMG/M metagenome (GOLD analysis project Ga0209254, IMG submission 187148) | Freshwater lake sediment microbial communities from the University of Notre Dame, USA, for methane emissions studies - DIP11 DI (SPAdes)... | ecosystem: Environmental > Aquatic >...
GTTTCGACATCGCCTTCCAGGGCGGGCGGGTGCTGCTTGCCGGCGAGGACCTGAGCGACGCGATCCGCAGCGAGTCCGCAGGCATGGCGGCCTCCCGGGTGGCGGCGCATCCGGCGGTCCGCGCCGCCCTGCTCGACTGGCAGCGCGCCCAGGCGCGGGCACCCGGGCTGGTGGCGGACGGCCGCGACATGGGAACCGTGGTCTTTCCCCGGGCGCAGCTCAAGGTCTTTCTCGACGCAAGCCCCGAGGAGCGTGCCCGGCGTCGATATAAACAGTTGAAAGGCAAGGGGTTGGATGCTAATCTGCCGGCCCTCGTCGCGGACATCCGTGAGCGGGACGAGCGGGATCGCAACCGCGCCGTGGCACCCCTGCGCCCGGCGGACGATGCGGTGGTCGTCGATTCCACCACGCTTTCCATCGATGAAGTACTCGACCGGGTCCTGGAAGAGGTGAGGCGCGTCTTCCCCGACCTGGCGTCATGAGGATTCAGTCCCTGCGGCGGGCTCATCCAAGCCCGAGCGCGGGATGCGGACCTCAACCGGCGAGGCCAGCGCGGAAGGCGTCGGCCTCATTGTTCACTTAACTCCACCCGCCCCGGAAGGGTCGGGACTGCGCCCCATCCAGGTACAACAGGTTCCCATGACCGAAAGCTTCGCTGAACTGTTTGAACAGAGTCTGAATACCACCCAGCTCAATCCTGGGGCCATCGTGACCGGGACCGTGGTGGAGATCACCAATGACAGCGTGATCGTCAACGCCGGCCTCAAGTCCGAGGGCGTCATCCCCAGAAGCCAGTTTCTGAGTCCCGAGGGCCATCTGGAGGTGGCGGTTGGCGACGAGGTCATGGTCGCGCTCGATGCCGTCGAGGACGGTTACGGCGTCACCCGCCTGTCCCGCGAGAAGGCCAAACGCTTCGCCGCCTGGGACTATCTGGAGAAGGCCTTCGAGGCCGGGGACACGGTCAAGGGCCTGATCAACGGCAAGGTCAAGGGCGGCTTCACGGTGGAGCTAGGCACCGTCCGTGCCTTCCTCCCCGGCTCCCTGGTGGACGTTCGGCCGGTGCGCGACACGGCCTACCTTGAAGGTAAGGAGCAAGAGTTCAAGGTCATCAAGCTGGACCGCAAGCGCAACAACGTGGTCGTCTCGCGCCGCGCCGTCGTGGAGGAGGAGTACAGCGCCGAGCGGGATGCACTGCTCGCGAACCTGGAGGAGGGCCAAGAGGTCAAGGGCGTGGTCAAGAACCTGACCGACTACGGCGCCTTCCTGGATCTGGGCGGTATCGATGGGCTGCTGCACATCACCGACATGGCGTGGCGCCGCGTCAAGCACCCCTCCGAGGTGGTGGAGATCGGCGACGAGGTCATGGTCAAGGTCTTGAAGTTCGACCGCGACCGCCAGCGTGTCTCCCTGGGGCTCAAGCAGATGGGCGAGGACCCCTGGGTCAACATCTCCCGCCGCTACCCCGAGGGCACCCGGGTCTTCGGCAAGGTCACCAACATCGCGGACTACGGCTGCTTCGTGGAAATCGAGGAGGGGGTCGAGGGCCTGGTGCACGTCTCCGAGATGGACTGGACCAACAAGAACGTCCACCCGAGCAAGATCGTCAACCTGGGCGACGAGGTGGAGGTGATGGTCCTCGACATCGACGAGGAGCGCCGCCGCATCTCCCTCGGCATCAAGCAGTGCGCCATGAACCCCTGGGACGAGTTCGGCGTCACCCACAAGAAGGGCGACCACGTCTCCGGCAAGATCAAGTCGATCACCGACTTCGGCATCTTCATCGGGCTAGACGGCGGCATCGACGGCCTGGTGCACCTGTCCGACATCTCCTGGGACGAGCCAGGCGAGCAAGCGCTCCGCCGCTACAAAAAGGGCGACGACCTCGAGACCGTGGTCCTTTCCGTGGACCCGGAGCGCGAGCGCATCTCACTCGGGGTCAAGCAGCTGGATCGGGACCCCTTCTCCAGTTTCGTGGCCGTCCACGAGAAGGGCAGCTTCGTTACCGGTACCGTGACCGAGGTGGACGCCAAGGGGGCGACCATCAACCTGGGCGACGGGGTCGAGGGGTATCTGCGCGCCTCCGAGGTCTCCCGAGATCGGGTGGAGGACGCCCGATCCGTGCTCAAGGTGGGAGAGGAGGTGGAGGCCAAGTTCCTGGGCGTCGATCGCAAGAACCGCACCATCTCCCTTTCGATCAAGGCCAAGGATCAGGACGAGGAGCAGGCGGCCATCAAGGGCTACTCGAGGGATTCGTCCGGCGGCGCCACCACCCTCGGTGACCTGCTGCGGGAGCAGATGGAAGAGGCCCAAAGAGACTGACCGGCGCGCCCCCACGCCGCCGACCTCGGGTGTCACCCGCCGGGGGGTCCGGGACCCCCCGGTTCTCGTTACAAGGAATCGATACCATGACGAAATCCGAGTTGATCGACCTTCTTGTCGCCGAGCAGGACCATCTTCCCTACAAGGATGTGGAGGAGGCCGTGCGCAAGGTCATCGATCGCATGAGCACCGCGCTGGCCTCCGGCGAGCGCATCGAGATCCGCGGTTTCGGCAGCTTCTCCCTGCACTACCGCCCCCCCAGGATCGGCCGCAACCCCAAGACCGGCGACTCGGTGGCGCTGGCCGGCAAGTACGTTCCCCACTTCAAGCCGGGCAAGGAGCTTCGGGATCGGGTCAACCTGGCCTTCCAGGATACCGAGGAGGACCTGCCTATTCCCGCCCCTAAGGCCGCCAGCGCCCGCCGCTGAAGGCGCATTCCCCGCTGGCCTCGGCCCCAATCCCCAGGGTGACCCCGCCGGCTCTGACCAAGCGGGTCCGATGCGGCCGCCCCTAAACGGCCATCAAACCGGGTGCCGCGATGCGTCTGGAGAAGATCAAGCTCGCCGGTTTTAAGTCCTTCGTGGACCCCACCACGGTCCAGTTCCCGTCCAACCTGGTGGGGGTGGTGGGACCGAACGGCTGCGGCAAATCCAACGTCATCGACGCCGTGCGCTGGGTGATGGGCGAGAGCTCCGCCAAGATGCTGCGGGGCGAGTCCATGGCGGACGTCATCTTCAACGGCAGCACGGGCCGCAAGCCCGTGGGCCTCGCCAGCATCGAGCTGGTCTTCGACAACGGCGACGGCAGCGCCGGCGGCGAGTACGCCCGCTTCAACCAGATCTCGGTCAAGCGCCAGGTCTCCCGAGACGGCCTATCCGGTTACTTCTTGAACGGCAGCCGCTGCCGCCGCCGGGACATCCAGGACCTGTTCCTGGGCACGGGGCTGGGCCCCCGCTCCTACGCAATCATCGAGCAGGGGATGATCTCGCGCATCATCGAGGCCCGCCCGGAGGACCTGCGCCTCTTTCTCGAGGAGGCGGCGGGAATCTCCAAATACAAGGAGCGGCGCAAGGAGACCGAGTCGCGGATGCGCAACACCCGGGAGAACCTGGAGCGCCTGAATGACCTGCGCGAGGAGGTCGGCAAGCAGCTCCTGCACCTGGAGCGCCAGGCGGATACCGCCGCCCGCTACACCGAGTTGAAGGCCGAGGAGCGACGCCTCGACCTGGAGCTCAAGGCCCTGCGCTGGCGCACCCTGGACACCGAGCTGGCCGAGCAGGACCGACAGCTCGCCCGCCTGGAGACCGGGCAGGCGTCCGCCCTGGCGCGCCAACGCCGCATCGAGGCGGACATCGAGGCCCGCCGGGCGGACCAGGGCGCCGCCTCCGACCGCTTCAACCAGATCCAGGGGCGCTTCTATGCCGTGGGCTCGGAGATCGCCCGGGCCGAGCAGGCCATCCAGTTCGCCAACGAGTCCCGGGGCCGCCGGGAGGCGGAGCTGGTGCGCTTGGACCAGCAGCTGGCCGAGGTCGGCCACCACCTCGAGCGCGACCGAATTCGCCTGGCTGAGCTCGGCGCCGAGCTCACCCGGGACGAGCCCCAGCTGGCCCAGGCGCAGGCGGAGCTGAGCGACGCCGTCGGGGTGGTCATGACCGCCGAGGACCAGCTGCGGGCCTGGGAGTCCGACTGGGACCGCTTCAACGGGGAGGCCAATCGGCCCTCCGAGCAGGCCTTGGTGGAGCGGACGCGCATCAACCACCTGGAGCAACGCCTCACGCGCGACCGGGAGCGCCTGCGCCGGATCGAGGATGAGGCCCAGCGCCTGGACTCGGCCGCCACCGATCAACCCATCGACGCGCTCGAGGCGCGGGCACAGCTGATCGAGGCGCGCATCGAGGAGGTCAAGGACCGGCGCCAGACCCTGGTCGAGACCCTCGCCGACCAGGAGGCGACCGGCCGCGACCTCAGCACCGCACTGGACCAGGTCCGCACGGACCTGCAGCAGGCAAAGGGGCGGCGCGCCTCCCTGGCCGCTCTCCAGGACGAGGCCCTGGGTGACCCTGACCAGGGCCGCACGGCCTGGCTTGACCGCCACAACCTGGCCGAGACCCCCAAACTGGCGGAGCGAATTCGTGTGGAGACGGGCTGGGAGACCGCTGTCGAGACCCTGCTCGCGGATGCCCTGGGTGCCATCCCGGTGTCTGGCCTCACCGACCTGGCTGCCCAGGGCCTGGAGCCGGGGCTGGTGCTCCTCGACACCCAGGCCCCTGCCGGCCCGAGTCCGGCAGGGCCGGATCGGCTGAGCGCCAAGGTCAGTGCCCCCTGGTCCCTGGACGGCCTGCTGGGACCGGTGCGCACGGCCGAGACCCCGGCGGACGCCCTGGCGAGACGCGGCGACCTGGGACCGGGGGAACGCCTCCTCGCCCGGGACGGCACCCAGGTGGGCAGCAACTGGCTCCGCACGCCTGCCGCCAAGGGCGGGAGTGGGGTGCTGGCGCGCGCCACGGCCATGGAGGCCCTGGATGCGGAGCTTGAGTCCCTGGCCGAACGGGAGCAGGCCCTGACCGCCGAGTCCGAGGCACTGCGTGGCACCCGCGCCGAGACTGCGCGCCAGCGGGACGAGATCGACCAGACCCTGGCGGCCCTCAATCGGGAGCTGTCCGGATTGCGGGCCGAGCTGACCGGGCTGCGCGCCCGCCGCGACGGTCTGCGTGAACGCCGGGCCGCCCTGGCACAGGAGCAGGCGGAGCTCTCCGAGCAGTGCGCGGACGCCGTCATGGAGATAGAGGAGGCACGGGAGCGGCTGCACGAGCTCCTGGAAGAGGTGGATCGCCTAGTGGAGCGGCGCGACGAACTGTCCGCCGGGCGCGAGACTCTGAGGGCCGCCGTTGCCCAGGGGCGTGATGCGGAGCGCCGTTGCCGCGAGCGGGCCCAAAACCTGCGGGTGGGGGTGGAGTCCAACCGAGCCGCCCGGGGCGCTACCCAGCAGAGCCTGGTGCGGCTCGAGGAGCAGCAGCTGCAGCTTGGGGAGCGTCGGGACGAGTTGATGGACGCCCTGGAGGAGTCGGTGGAGCCTCTGGCGGAGCAGCGTGCCCGGCTGGACGAGCAGCTGATCTTACGGGTGGAGGTCGAGGAGGACCTGGCCCAGGCCCGCCGCACCCTGGAGGAGCTGGACTCGGAGGTCCGCTCACTGGAACAGGAACGTCATCGGTTGGAGCAGGAGTCCCACGCAGGCCAGGGGGCCCTGGACCGCCTGCGACTGGAGCGCCAGGAGCGCCTGGTGCGCCGCCGCACCCTGGAAGAGCAGCTGGCCGAGGCCGGCAGCGCCGTCACCGAGATCCTGGCCCAGCTGGACCCGGCGGCCGAGGAGGCCGCCTGGCAGGAGCGACTCACCAAGGTCGCCGCGCGCATCCAACGCCTGGGGGCCATCAACCTGGCGGCCATCGACGAGTATGAGGAGCAGAAGCAGCGCAAGGTCTACCTGGACGCGCAGCACGGGGACATCGCCCGCGCCCTGGAGACCCTGGAGGCGGCCATCCGCAAGATTGACCGGGAGACCCGCGACCGCTTCAAGGACACCTACGACCAGGTTAACCACGGCTTCCAGCAGCTCTTTCCACGCCTCTTCGGCGGCGGGCACGCCTACCTGGAGCTCACCGGCGAGGACCTGCTTGAGACTGGGGTCAGCGTCATGGCGCGCCCTCCGGGCAAGCGCAACTCAAGCATCCACCTGCTCTCCGGCGGGGAAAAGGCACTCACCGCGGTGGCCCTGGTATTCGCCATCTTCCAGCTCAATCCGGCCCCCTTCTGCATGCTCGACGAGGTGGATGCCCCCCTGGACGATGCCAACGTGGGCCGCTTCTGCGAGCTGGTCCGCTCCATGTCGGACCAGGTCCAGTTCATCTTCATCAGCCACAACAAGGTCACCATGGAGATCGCCCACCACTTGCTTGGGGTCACCATGCACGAGCCCGGGGTCTCTCGACTGGTCTCGGTAGACGTGGAGGAGGCGGCCCGGCTGGCCGCCGTCTCCTAGCGTCGCTAGCCCGCGGGCTGACACCCCCAAGTCAGGCCCCACCTGGCCCAATGACGGGCACTTCACCCCGACCTGACCAGGTCGACTTGGCCGGTCCCGCCGGCAAGGCCTGCGGGTTATACTTCGGCCGGTTCTTGTTTCCCCTCGCAACACCGAAAATCAAGAATGGACGCCGATATCGTACGCCTGATCCTGATCGTCGTTGGGGCCGCCGTGATCCTGGGACTCTATTTCTGGGAGCGCCGCCGCGACTCCGAGGGCGAGCAGGACGACGCGGAGGGCTACGGCGACGCGGACACCTCGCACCACGGTGGCCACGCCAAGCAGGAGCCCCATCTGGGTGGCCTCGCGGGCGGCCCGACGGGGTCCGACGGAGGGCTGGATGCGCAGCGAGATCGACGGGGCGACGACGAGGCGCCACTCCTGATCCAGCTCAGCGTCGCCAAACGGACGGGCGAGTTCCCGGGTCCCGACATTCTGGAGGTAGCCGAGTCCTGCGGGCTGCGCCCCGGGGACATGGACATCTTCCACTGCCTGGACGAGTTCGACGACGGGACCCGGATCTATTTCAGCATGGCCAACATGGTGAAGCCGGGCACCTTCCCTTTCGACGAGATGGATGACTTCAGCACCCCGGGGATGATGCTGTTCGCCCAGCTGGAGGGCTATCCCGAGGACCTGACCATCCTGGAGGAGATGATCGCCACCGCCCGCAAGCTCGCCAACAGCCTGGGCGGCGACGTCCTGGACGAGACCCGACGGCCGCTCACGGTGCGCAAGGAGGAGGAGATGCGCCACGCCGTGCTCAGCCACGAGGCGCGCCGCGCGAGGTCGCTCCGCCGGTGAGCGGCGGGGAGCCAGTCCCGACCGAGATTCGGGATCGCGCCGAGGCCCTGCGCGCGGCCATCCGCCACCACAACTACCGCTACTACGTCCTCGACGACCCGGAGGTCCCGGACGCCGAGTACGACCGCCTGATGGCCGACCTCCGGGCCTTGGAGGCGGCCCATCCCAGCCTGGCGACCCCCGAGTCACCCACCCAGCGGGTGGGGGCGGCACCGCGATCCGAGTTCACGCAGATCCGCCACCGCCTCCCCATGATGTCGCTCGACAACGCCATGAGCGACGGGGATCTCAGCGAGTTCCACCGGCGCGTCACCAGCGCCCTGGGCGGCGGGTCCGAGGTCCACTACACCGCCGAGCCCAAGCTCGACGGCCTGGCGGTCAGCCTCCGCTACGAGGCCGGGGCCCTGGTGCAGGCGGCCACGCGGGGCGACGGGACCACCGGCGAGGACATCACGCAGAACGTCCGCACGATCCACAGCGTCCCCTTGCGCCTGATCGGCGCCGGCTGGCCCGATCTGCTGGAGGCACGGGGCGAGGTCTACATGACCAGCGCCGGCTTTGAGCGCCTTAATGAGCAGGCCCGCCGCTCCGGGGACAAGACCTTCGCCAACCCCAGGAACGCCGCCGCCGGCAGCCTGCGCCAGCTCGACCCCCGCATCACCGCCGCCCGGCCCCTGCGCTTCTGCTGCTATGGCTGGGGGGAGCTGTCAGACGATGGGGGCGACAGCCAGTATGCGATGCTCCAGCGGATCGCCACCTGGGGCCTGCCCATCTCCCGGGAGCTGCGCCTGGTGACCGGGCTCGCCGGCTGCCGCTCCTATTTCGACGAGCTCGGGCGGCGGCGCGACTTGCTTGGCTACGAGATCGACGGCGTGGTCTTCAAGGTGGATCGCCTCGCGGACCAGGCGGCCCTGGGATTCACCGCCCACCACCCGCGCTGGGCCATCGCCCGCAAGTTCCCTCCCCAGGAGGCCCTGACGGTCGTGGAGGCGGTGGAGTTCCAGGTGGGCCGTACCGGGGCCGTGACCCCGGTGGCTCGGCTCAGCCCCGTCCAGGTGGGTGGTGTGACCGTCTCCAACGCCACCCTGCACAACATGGACGAGGTGGAGCGCAAGGATGTACGCGTTGGCGACACCGTCTACGTGCGCCGGGCGGGAGAGGTGATCCCGGAGATCGTGCGGGTGCTGCCGGAGCGGCGACCGCCGGACGCCCGCCAGGTGGAGCTGCCCGAGCACTGCCCGGTCTGCGGCTCCGACGTGATCCGTCCCCCAGGCGAGGCGGTGGCCCGCTGCAGCGGCGGCCTCTACTGCCCGGCCCAACGCAAGGAGTCCATCCGACACTTCGCCTCCCGCAAGGCCATGGACATCGAAGGGCTGGGGGAGAAGCTGATCGGCCAACTGGTGGACCTGGACCTGGTCCACGAGCCCGCGGACCTCTACCGCCTGACCGCGGAGCAGCTCTCGGCCCTGGAGCGTATGGGGAAGAAGTCCGCCGCCAATCTAATGGCCGCCCTGGAGCACAGCAAGGCGACCACCTTTGCCCGCTTCATCTTCGCCCTGGGGATCCGGGAGGTCGGAGAGGCCACGGCCGCGGCCCTAGCCGCCAACTTCCATCGGATCGAGGACCTGATGGCCGCGCGCGCCGAGGACTTCGTGCACAACCGTGGCGTCCAGGGTGTGGGACCCAAGGCCGCCGCAGCCCTGGTGGACTGGCTCCGTCAGCATCCGGATGCCAGACCCGAGCCGGATATGAGTGACCTGGGCGAGTGGCTTGCTGGACTCAAGATCCCCGGTCTCAATCGCGCGGCGGCGGCCGCCCTGGGTGGGGCCTTTGCGGATATCGAGGCCCTGCGTAGCGCCGCACCCGAGGACCTCTACGCCAACACCGGGAGCCTGGTGGAGGGGGTGGGACCGGTGGTCGCCGCCCATATCGCAGGATTCTTCGCCCAGGCCCATAATCGCGAGGCGATCCGGCGCTTGATTGCCGCCGGGGTCCATTGGCCGTCAACCGGCGTGCCGGACGGGCCAAGGGCGCGGCGGCCCCTGGCCGGCAAGACGATCGTAATCACCGGCACCCTGAGCCGACCCCGCGAAGCCGTCAAAGCGGAGCTGGAATCCCTCGGGGCCAAGGTCACCGGGAGCGTCTCTGGGACGACCGATTACCTGCTGGCGGGGGTGGAGGCGGGCTCCAAGCTGGACAAGGCCCGAGCCCTCGGGGTACCGGTAATCGGCGAGCCAGAGCTGGCGGAGCTGATCGACCCCCGGTCAGGGCCCGCCCTGGATTAGCGGGATGCCGAACGCAATCTCCGGCTCTGGGGCGGGCGCGAATGCCGTCGCCCAACCCCCAGCCATTCGAACGAACGAGCCAACCCCTAGATGAAAGAGCCCAAATGAATGATCTAAGCCAGGAGCAGCAGATCCTGATCGCCATGCGCAAGACCCTATCGGCGATCATCAAGGACGTTACCCCGCCCCCCGGGATGCGTCACCCCCTCTCCGACGGGACCATCGAGGATGTGCGCCAGTGCCTCGCCCTGATCTCCGCCCGGGAGAAGGTGCTGGCGGACGCCCAGGGCCGGGGCGGCGAGCGCCCCTACTATGCGGACCAGCCCCAGGCGGCCCAGGTCGTGCCCATCGCGGGGCTCGGCCGCAAGAAGGAGTAATGAGCATGTCCGCCCCCACGGTCGCCCGTCGAGGCCAAGTGCTTGCGTACGCCTTGTTGGGGTTGCTCCTGGCCCTCAGTGGTGGCGGAGGACTCGCCTATGGGCAGGGTACCGCCACGGCCAATACAGCAGTCCCCTGGTCCTACTCCGGAGAGCGGGGACCCGAGCAGTGGGCGAGCCTGGCCCCGGACTATGCGCAATGCGCCAGCGGTCGGCTCCAGTCCCCTATCGACATCCGCTCGGTGGAACGTATCCCCTATATCCCCCTCGTCTTCAGGTACCGCTCCCAGCCGCTGGCGCTCGTCAACGACGGCTACGGCATCCATCTACTCAGCGAGCCCGGGAGCGAGCTCAGGGTGCGTGGCGACGTCTATCCCTTGACCGAGGTGCACTTCCACGTGCCGGGGGAGCATCGGGTCAACGGGGTGGGCACGGCGGCTGAGATCCATCTCATTCATCGAGATGCCCTGGGCCGACGGGTCATCGTGGCGATCCGGGTCCAGGCCGGGCGGCGGGTCAACAGCATCCTGGCACGTATCATCGAAAATCTGCCCATGTTCCCGGGGGAGCAGGTTCAACTCCGCCAGGTCGGCGTCAACCCGCTCTTCCTGCTGCCCTCCGAGCGCGACTATTTCACCTATACGGGCTCTATGGGGTCACCGCCCTGCAGCGAACCGGTGCTCTGGTTCGTACTTGCCCATCCACTCGAGATCGATGTGGACCTGATACGAACCCTGGCCCGGGCAACCGGCTCAAACGCCCGTCCGGTGCAGCCGATCAACGGTCGTCCAGTCTATTTCGCCCCGCGCGACTGACCCGCGGCGAGCGCCTGAGGGGGCGGGTGCAGCATGCCGCCGGTCCCTGTTCTTATCCGGAACGCACCCATATACTCACAAGCCTCGTCAGCCCTGACCTGGAACCGGAGCACGTCATGAAAAAGGTCGAAGCCATCATCAAACCCTTCAAGCTCGACGACGTGCGCGAAGCCCTGTCGTCGGCGGGGATCACCGGCATGACCGCCATCGAGGTGAAGGGATTCGGCCGCCAGAAGGGCCACACGGAGCTGTATCGCGGGGCCGAGTACGTGGTGGACTTCCTGCCCAAGGTGAAGCTGGAGCTGGTGGTCACGGACGAGAATCTGGACGCCTGCATCAACGCCATCACCGGCGCCGCCCGCACCGGAAAGATCGGCGACGGCAAGATCTTCGTCTCCGATGTCTCCCGGGTGGTGCGCATCCGCACCGGCGAGGAGAACGAGGCGGCGGTCTAACGCCCTGTCCCGACCCGGCATCGGTGAACGCAGGGAAGATTCGACGCGCAATCCGCTGTCACCGATTGCCTCTATCGCGGGTCTGTGTTTTTCATTGAGCTGGCGACTGGCGGCCCGAGCCTTACGGTGAGCCAGTCACGCTGGTTTTCGCTTTGTCCCAGCTCCGTTGGGTGAAGTCCTTGGTGGACTCCCAGGCCCGCTGGGAACTGTCGGCCGCCTTGTCCCAGGCCGTCTGGGATTGCTTCTTGGCCTTGAGCCAAAGTTCCTCCGAATCCTTTTGGGCCTTGCGCCAGGTCTCCTCGTCGGTCGCCTGATCCCACAGCCGGGTGGATTCGTCGCTCGCGTCCTTCCACGCCTTCTGGGATACCTCCGAGGCCTCGTCCCAAGCGTTCTTCGAGTCCTTCTTGACCTGGGCCCAGACCGCCTCGGGAGAGTCCAGCGGGGGTCCGGCGGTGGGGGCTTGGGCCGCCGCCGGGTCTGCGAGGACATCGAATCCCTGCAGGACGGGGCTGGTGACCGGCAGCGTTAGGACAAAAAACAGGCCCTGCGCCACTTGCCGAAGGGTTGGAACCTTGGTCATCTCAGTCTCCTCAGGATCGGCCGGCGCCGCGCCCGCGGCCCCCTTAGATTGGCTCCCAGTTTATCAGACGCCCGAGCGAACGAGTTCCTCGGGACAGATCGGGTCGGCTGGCTCGGGGTAGGCCGCGTTTCTTGAGCCGTGCCGCCGATTACCGGAGAATGCGGCCTCCGGGTCTCGGGCTCACCAGTGCCCCTGCCCCCGAATCCGCCGGCTTGGCGGATCCGCATCACCCCTCCAATCCATCGGGAGCCCCCATGTCAGCGACCACCTCGATCCATGGCATGTGGTCGACCCGGCTCGCCTTCATCCTGGCCGCCGCGGGCTCCGCCGTGGGTCTCGGCAATGTTTGGCGCTTCCCCTACACGGCGGGCGAGTACGGCGGCGGGGCCTTCGTGCTGGTTTATCTGCTGTGCGTCGCCGCGATCGGCATCCCCATCATGATGGCGGAGATCTTGATCGGCCGGCGTGGCCGCCAGAGCCCCATCAACACCATGCGCACCCTCGCCAAGCGGGAGGGCAAGACCCCTGCTTGGTCCCTGCTGGGTTGGATGGGTATCGTCTCCGGCTTCCTGATCCTGTCCTTCTACAGCGTGATCGCCGGCTGGACCCTCGCCTATATGGTGCGCGCGGCGGGTGGGGCCTTCAGCGGCATCGACGCAGCGGGCTCCGCGGCCCTCTTCGGCGGCCTGACCGGGGACGGGGAGCGACTCCTGGCCTGGCATACCATCTTCATGGTGCTCACCATCCTGGTGGTGGCCCGGGGGGTGGCCAGTGGACTGGAGCAGGCGGTGAAATGGATGATGCCGGCCCTCTTCATCCTGCTCCTGGTGATGGTGGGCTACGCCGCCCAGACCGGGGACTTGGGGGCGGCGGCCCGCTATCTGTTCGCGCCGGATTTCGGCAAGCTCGGCGATCACGCGGGGGAGGCCATCCTGAGCGCCATGGGCCAGGCCTTCTTCAGCCTCAGCCTGGGGATGGGCGCCATCATGATCTACGGCTCGTACCTCAAGAGC
>Ga0209254_10004531_pt1 | contig 12726 bp, 14 predicted proteins | sample FrelakmetDIP11DI_FD_187148 | JGI IMG/M metagenome (GOLD analysis project Ga0209254, IMG submission 187148) | Freshwater lake sediment microbial communities from the University of Notre Dame, USA, for methane emissions studies - DIP11 DI (SPAdes)... | ecosystem: Environmental > Aquatic >...
GTCGACGCCGGCGGCCTCCTCGAAGGTGGCCGTGGGGTAGTCGTAGGCGGTGAGCCAGGCGATCTTCTCGCCGGCGCGCTTCATCTCGTGCAGGTCGAACACGGACTTCTTGGTCGACACGTCGTCCTCCTCGCGTTCTACCGGTCCGCCGGCATAGCGCCGGGCGTCCTCATTCCTCCAGGTCCTCCGGCAGGACGGGCCAGCCATCGTCGGACTTCACTTCCGAGTACACGAGCATGGTCTCGACCTTGTCGACGCCGGGGATCGCGGCGATGTCGTACTTGATGAGATGACCCAGGTGCTCCAGGTCGCGCACCGCCACGTGAATCAGGTAGTCGAAACGGCCGGCCACGTGGTAGCAGGCGCGCACTGCTTGGAGCGTCACGACCCCGCGCTCGAACGACTCGATGCTCTGGGTGCTGTGATGGTTGAGCTCGGCGGCCACGAACGCCTGCAGGCCGAGCCCGAGGCTGGTGGGGTTGACCAAGGCGCGATAGCCGGTGATGTGGCCGTCCTGCTCGAGGCGCCGCACGCGCTCGGACATGGCCGACTGCGAGAGTCCCAGCGCCTGCGCCAGCCTGGCGTTGGTGAGGCTCCCGTCGTGCTGCAACTCGATGAGTATCTGACGGTCGAGAGCGTCCACGGTCTTCCCCCTGGTCGGATGGCTGCATGCTAGCTGGAGCATGTCCTGCGCGTCAACTGGTTGCCCGGATGTTATCCTGAGTACTGGCCATGCACTGAAGTTCGCGCCGGGAAGCGAAAGACATCGCGGAAGACTCTGCGGACGAGCCCACACCACTTCGGCCAGTGGAGCACACCGCTCCCGGCCCTGCTCGCGGACAAGAGCCCCCGCGCCCGTGAGGAGTACGGCCGAGGTCGCCGATCACGCGCTCGGTTGCCTGCCCGATCTGGGACGCAGCATCAGCCGCCTGCACGACTCCGTCCAGGCGGGCGCCTGGGACTACGAGGCCTGCGGCAAGCCGGACCGCATCGGCGACCAGTCGCTGGGCATCGTCGGCGCCGAAGAGCTCGCGCGCATGAAGCCCGCGAGAAGGCCTGCCTGGCGGTGTTCGCCGCGCGCTGACTGCGAAGCGCCCGGAGCGCGCCGTGCGACTACTCGACGAAGCAGCCGTCGCCCCCGCGGGTGCGCGTCGTGCTCGTCAGCCCACTCCCAGCTCGCGCTCGGCGTCGCAGATGATCGCCTTCAGCTGGTCGGCGACGCCGTCCGGGAGCGGGTCCGGGACGTGCGTGGCGAGGATCTGGCGGGCCTTCTCGAGGGCCCTCTCGTGCAGCGTGCTCGACCCCGACGCCTTCCACTCCTCGCGGACGCGGCGGTCGATCAACCCGGGCTGCGACTGCTCGCGCATGTGCGCCATGGTGTGGTCGTGGCTGAGGAAGTCGCCGAACGGCCCGACCTCGTCGATCACGTCGATGGCCAGAGTCTCGTCGCTCACCGGGATGCCGCCCACGCACAGCTTGATCATCGCGGCGAACTCGTCGTCCATCACCAGCTGGCCGAAATCAAAGGTCATGCCCGACTCGATCATCCCCAGACCGTAGATCAGGTTGGCACCTGCCAACGCCGGCATCAGGCCGGTCAGGGTCTTCTCGTGGCCACTCTGGGCATCGACCACTTTCGAATCGCCCTACGCACCGGCCACCCAGCTGGGCAGGAGGTAGAAGCGCGCGATCTGCGCCACGGCAGCGCTGATGAGGGCGCACTCGGGCGAGCCCACCGAGGCGGAGGCCAGGCGCAGGTCCATGGCCGTCGTGGAGCTGCCGTAGATGACCGCCGACCCGGGCCGCGTGAGCTGGCTCAGCGTAAGGCCGGCCAGCACCTCGGCGTTGTGCGTCACCAGGGTCCCGGCGAGCGTGACCGGCGACGACCCGGCGGCCATGGCCATCGAGAGGACGTTCACGGCCACGTGCCCCCTGGCAGCCGACATGATGATCTCGCAGGTGTCGCGCACGAGCTTGAGCGGGCTGACGGGGCAGGTGATGAACGAGATGATGGGGCGGGCGCGAAGCTTGTCGCGCCCCCCGACGATCGCGGCGGCCATGTCGAGCAGCCTGCTCGACAGGTAGGCGTTGCCCGACCCCATGAACCCGTGCTTGGACGTGTTGGTCATCCACGCCTCGGCCTGATGCAGCGGCGCCGAGGCCTGTGAGACGTCGTGGGCCGCCACGGCGCGCTCGTAGACGTCGACGTTGGGCAGGTAGTCCACGACCTTGGCGGTGTCCCCCACGTCCTGCTTCGTGGGGACCCGCAGCTCGCCGGTCGCGGGATCGATGATGAGCACACCCTCGCCGAAGTTGGTGAAGCCGACGCGGCCGGCCTCGAGGACGATGTCGTTCTTGGGGTTCCGCCCGGCCAGCACGACCTTGGAGGGCGCCGTGCGGATGGCCTGCTCGACGACGTGGGGCGGGATGCGGACGACGCCCTGTTCCGCGTCGACCTCGGCCCCGGCGCCGGCGAAGACCTCGCGGGCCTCCTCGTCTTCGACGTAGACGCCGGTGCGCTCGAGCACTTCCAGTGTGCCGAGATGGATGTCGGTGAGCTCGTCCTCGGTGAAGACCTCGAAGCGCACGCCGTCGCTGCGCCGCTTCCCGGCGAAACGGTTGCGCTTCATCACCCCACCAGCCCCCTGGCGCGCTCCACCGCCGTGCCGGCGTCGCCGGCGATGAGGGTCTCTTTGAGCTGATCTTTCACGGGGGTGCCTCCTGGTACCCACCTGGGTGGACACATCATAGTCGCCGGCCGACCCGTGTCAAGCGTCGGCGCGAGACCGGGCCGGCTTGCGATCAGGCCGGGTCGCCGACGACGTCGGTCTCACCCGCCGAGGCCCGCAGTTGGTCCATGGACCGCTCGAGCAGGAGGCCGAACACGCGCAGGGCGCGGCCCATGTCGAAGCCCTCGGGCTGGAGACCGGCCTGGATGCAGAGGCCGTCGATGACCGCGCACACGAGCTCACCGAGACCCACCAGGGTCTCGTTGTGCTCGACGTCCGGAAAATCCCGGAGCCCCAGCCAGGCGAGGTTCTGCAAATACCACCACTTGTACAGGGCCAGCATGCGCTGGCGCAGCTCCGGCTCGCGGAACGCGTACGGCAGGATGTCGAAGTACCCCTGGAAGTTGTCGGCCTCGACGAGCATGTTGCGCATCCCCGACATGGCGGTGGTCACCACGCTCTCCGGCGGCACGTCCTTCATGGTGGCCACCAGACGGAGGCACTCGTCATGGATGTAGGCGTCGAGGACGGCGATGACGAGGCCGGCCTTGTTGCCGAAGTTGTAGCGGATCGAGGCCTTGTTCACGCCCGCCTCGCCGGCGACCTTCTCGAGCGTCATGGCCTCGTAGCCGCCCTCGATGAGGAGCTTCCGCGCCGCCGCCAGGATCTTCTGGGCCGTCCGCGGCAGGCTGGACACGGGATCGTCAAAGGGACACTGCAGCCTGCCCGGTTTCTCGCCCTCGCTCGAGGTCATGACCCCCCACTCGCTTTCTGATGCGCATCCAGTCTGAGCCGACTGCCGGCTCGCAGGTGCTCATGCCTTCGCGCACATGATAACCCGCCCGGGTGGGGAGTACGACAACGCGCCGCGGGCGCCGCCTGAAGGCCGCGCGGCCGTCAGGCCTTCGCGGCCACCACGCCCTCGACGGCGACGGCCGTCTGCTCGATGTCGCCGTCGTCCATATCGAGATGCGTGACGAAGCGCACCGTCCACGGGCCTTCGTCGAGGCACAGCACGCCGGCCTCGCCGAGCCGCGCCACGAGGTCGACGGCCGGCAGCCCGGTGCCCCGCGTGCCGGCGAAGATCATGTTGGTCTGCACCGTGGCCAGGTCGATCTCGAGACCGGGCAGCGCGGCCAGCCGTTCCGCGAGCTCGCGCGCGCGCCGGGCGTCGTCGGCGAGGCGCACGACGTTGTGCTGGAGCGCGTAGAGGCCGGCCGCGGCGATGACGCCGGCCTGCCGCATGCCGCCGCCGTAGAGCTTGCGGGCGCGCTGCGCCAGGGCGATGGTGGCGGCGTCCCCCACCAGCACCGAGCCGACCGGCGCGCCCAGGCCCTTCGACAGACAGATGCTCACCGTGTCGAAGGGCGCGGCGTACTCCGCCGCGGGGATGCCCGAGGCCGCCACGGCGTTGAACAGCCGCGCGCCGTCGAGGTGCATCCTCAGGTCGTGCCGGTCGCAGAGCTTGCGCACGGCGCGCACGTGTTCGATGGGCAGCACAAGGCCGCCGCAGTGGTTGTGCGTGTTCTCGAGGCACACCAGTCGCGTGGGCGCCCAGTGCACGTCGGCGTCGGTGTGGACGTACTCCTCCATCTTCTCGAGGTCGAGCGTACCGTCCGGTGAATCGAAACAGCGCAGCTGCACGTTGCTCAGCGCCGAGGCCCCGCCCTGCTCGTAGAACATGATGTGCGCCTGGGCGTGCAGAAAGACCTCGTCGCCGCGCCGCGTGAGCGCGCGCAGCGCCGCCTGGTTGCACATCGTCCCCGACGGGAAGTAGAGGCCGGCCTCCTTGCCGAGCAGGCCGGCGGCGTGCTCCTGCAGGCGGATCACCGTGGGGTCGTCGCCGAGCACGTCGTCGCCGACCTCGGCCTCGAACATGGCGCGGCGCATCTCCGCCGACGGACGCGTGACGGTGTCGCTGCGCAGGTCGATCGTCTTCATGTCACCTTCCTGGTTGAGACGGCCGCGACGGAATAAGCCCGGAGCCGGCGGCGCAGCCGGCCCGGCGCGCTCTTCGCCCTGTCAGTGGCGCGCGCCTCTCGAATCACGAGTTCGCCGCCGGCGAGCCGCCCCGAAAGCACGTTCCAGAGCGGGATGAGGGTGAGGCCCAGGGCGAGCAGCAGCAGCCTCCCCCGCGGCGCCGGCGTCCAGTGGATCGCCACCTGGTCGGCGACCTCCTGCCTCAGGTGAAAGTCAGCCGGCCAGTGGAGAAAGAAGCGGCCGTCCTGCCGGCCGGCGAACTGCACGGCGGCGTTCTCCATGGCGTTGGCCACCTTGCCGGGGTAGTCGACCCAGATGTGGTCGAAGCTCATGCGCAGCTCGTTGGGGATGCCCTTGGCCGTAAGGAGGCTCGCCAGCACGATAGCGCGGCTCTCACAGTCGCCGCGGCCGGCGCGCAGCGCCTCGCTCGCCGTGGGGAAATACCACGGCACGCCGGCCGACTGCCAGTCGTAGGCGTAAGGCACCTGCTGGTCGAGCACGTAAGCTTCGATCGCCCGGGGATCGTCGGGGAGGCTGCGCGCCAATGCGGCCGCGGCCTGCGGCTCCACGCGCGGCTGCAACGTGTTGCGCACGCTCCGCACCAGCACCCCTGGGTCCGGATACAGCATCACGAGCACCCAGCTGAGGGCGAGGAAGACGAGCAGGCTGCGCGGGAATCTCATGGCTTCATGATACCCGCGCCGAGCAGCCGCCGCTCCCCGCGCACCTGCGCCGGCTGCCTGCGCAGCGACGCCGACGGCGAAACGGGGTAGTGCGAAAAGGTCAGATAAGAAACAGGCCGATTCTTATCTTCCCCGGCAGGACTACCCCGTCCGCCGCGGCGAGCGGCGTGGCGCCGGCCGCGAGCAGATCCACCCAGGGGACGATCGCTGCCCGGCCACAGGTCGCCTTCCCGGCCGTCGCCTGCGGCAGTGTAGGCATCTCCTGGCTCCGTGATACCCTCGCCCCATGGATCGCACGAGTCACACGCTCCCCCAGCGGGTGACCGCCGTCCTGCACGCCAGGCAGTACATCGTCTTCTTCGCCATCGGCCTGTACACGCTCGATTTCGCCGTGGCCCTTGGCTCGGCCTGGCTGTACCGCCATGAGCCGCTCGCGGAGTTGCTGCGTAGAGGTGGGCCGCTCGCCGACGCCGTCGCCGCGCGCAGCGCGCTGATCGCGGCGGTCTTCATCGTGTATCTGCTGGCGAGCACGTGGCTGCGCGCCGGTTACATCCGCTCGCTGGTGGGGCCCTTGTGCCTGCGCCCCGCCGACCGCCGCCAGTTTCTGCGGCTCCTCGCCCTCCAGCTGGCATTGGAGATCGTCGGCGCGCTCGTCGCCGGCGCCATCGTGATCGCCGGCGACGACCCGCTACCGGTCAACGCAGCAATCCTCGTTCTGCTCGCCTTCAACTTCGTCGTGCTGTACGCGGACTACATCATCGTGATCGGCGACGTGGGGCCGCTGCGGGCGGTCGCCCTTTCGTGGCGAACGGTGAGGGCCACGCTGATCCCCTCGGCTCTGGTCCTGCTGACCGCGAGCCTCGTCGGCATCTACGCCATGAGCCTGCTGGACGAGAGCGTCACGGGAAGCTTCGCGCGCGCCCTGCCCATGATGCTGGTGCAGTGCCTGATCATGGGCAGCGTCCTCTTCGTCGCCGACGTCGTGCTCGTGGTGGTCTACCTCAACGCCGTTGGGACAGACAAGCTGAAGCCGAAGCGGCGCAGCGTAGATGACGGAGAGATGCTCTAGCGGAGGACGATGGCCGAGGTTCCGGGACTTCACTCAGTCGGCAGGGTCGCTGCAACGATCCTTTTCGCCCACCCGACGACCTCAATCGCCGTGGCAAGAGCCTGCGCATGTTCTTCCACACCGACAGGCTCGTCATCGCCCGGATACCGACTGGCCACCGAATAGACGGTGAGCGCAGCGACGCTCTGCAGGTCGATACCGATGGCCATTCCTTCGGGCACGGCCGCCATGAGTACCGCGAGATCATGCGTTCGCGAAGGCTCGATACGAGAGGCGATGAGCACCGCCTTGATCGCCTTCTCGGCGGCCTGCTGTGCGTGAAAACAGAGTGTCTCCGAAAGCACGCCGGTCCAGTCGCCGCCGCGCGCCACCGCGAGGTCGCTTTCGGCATACGCGAGCCAGCGCGCGGCGGCCTCAGGCGGCATAGAGCTCCCGCCCCTCACGAAGAGCAGCAGCATAGATGTACCCCGGTGCGTCGCCGTGGTCGCGGATGTCTGATTCGGTGGCGACGACAAGATCTACCGGCGGACGGTCGCCACCGAGGCTCCCGTAGAGACGCCGTGCCGTCTGACGCCGGTGTGTGCCGTCCGACATCACGATGAGGAGGTCGATGTCACTCCCCGGCTGCAGCTGGCCACGGGCAGCCGAACCGAACAGGACGACGCGACGCGGATTGACTTCGGCGACGATTCGCCGCACCAGTTCGTCGAGAACTTCCTGCAGGGTCCCCATACTGCCTCCTTGTGCCGGGTCCTACCCTACTCCCATTCGATGGTGCTCGGCGGCTTGCTCGAGATGTCGTAGACCACGCGGTTGACCTCGGGCACCTCGTTGATGATCCGTGAGGAGAGCGTCTCGAGGAGGTCGTACGGCAGGTGCGCCCAGGCGGCGGTCATGGCGTCGTCGCTCTTGACCGCCCTGATCGCGATCGGGTAGCCGTAGGTGCGCTCGTCGCCCTGCACGCCCACGCTGCGGATCACCGGCAGGATGGCGAAGCACTGCCACAGCTCGCGGTAGAGCCCGGCCTTGCGGATCTCCTCCTGCACGATGGCGTCGGCGCGCTGCAGGATGTCGACGCGTTCGCGCGTGATCTCGCCGATGATGCGGATGGCAAGCCCGGGGCCGGGGAAGGGCTGGCGCCACACGATGCGCTCGGGCAGGCCGAGCTCCTCGCCGACGGCGCGGACCTCGTCCTTGAACAGCCAGCGCAGCGGCTCCACCAGCTCAAGATCCATCTTCTCGGGGAGGCCGCCCACGTTGTGATGGCTCTTGATCTTGGCGGCCTGCCGCGTGCCGCTCTCGATGACGTCGCTGTAGAGCGTGCCCTGCACGAGGAACTTGGCGCCCACGAGCTTGCGCGCCTCCTCCTCGAAGCAACGGATGAACTCCTCGCCGATGATCTTGCGCTTGCGCTCGGGCTCGGTGACGCCCTTGAGCTTGTCGAGAAAGCGATCGCAGGCGTCGACGGCGATGAGCGGGATGCCGAACGTGCCGGCGAATGTCTCTACGACGCGTTCGGCCTCGCGCATGCGCATCATCCCCTGGTCGACGAACACGCAGGTGAGGCGCTCGCCGATGGCCTTGTACATGAGCAGCGCGGCGACCGACGAATCGACGCCCCCGGAGAGCCCCAGGATCGCCTTGTTGTCGCCGACCTGGGCGCGGATCTGCTTGATGGATTCCTCGATGATGGACGCGGGGGTGAACGCGGGAGCGCAGCCGCAGGCCTTGTAGAGGAAGCTCTTGAGCACGTCGGTGCCCTTGGGCGTGTGCAGCACCTCGGGGTGGAACTGCACGCCGTAGAAGCCGCGCGAGCGATCCTCCATGGCCGCGACGGGCGAAGCCGCGCTCGCGGCCAGCACCTCGAATCCTGGTGGGGCCTTGGTGACACTGTCGCGGTGGCTCATCCAGGCCTGCTCCTCGCCGCGTAGTCCTTCGAGGAGCAGCCCCGGCTGGAGCACACTGAGCGCCGTCTTGCCGAACTCGCTGAGGTCGGTGCGCGCCACGGTGCCGCCGAGGTGGAGGGCCAGACTCTGCATGCCGTAGCAGATGCCCAGCACCGGGATGCCCAGCTCGAGGATCTCGGGGTCGAGCTGCGGGGCGCCGTCGACGTACACGCTCATGGGGCCGCCGGAGAGGATGATGCCCTTGGGCGCGTAGGCCTTGATGCGCTCGATGGGCATGTCGTGCGGCACGAGCTCCGAGTACACGCGGCACTCGCGCACGCGCCGCGCGATGAGCTGGCCGTACTGCGCCCCGAAGTCGAGCACGAGGACGGTGTCGAACCCCTTCACTTGCGGCGAGCCCTGCGCCACGGCGCCTCCCTCAGTCTGATGTCAGTGCGTGCCGGTGGACGGCGGAGAGCCTCAGCCCATTCCGACGAGATGAGGTGCCGTTGCACCGCACCTCATGTGTGTCTCGGGGCCGACCAGCCTGCGGCGGTCAACCCATTCCGACATCCTGCTCCTTCTGCAGCTTCTTGCCCTCGGTCATCAGCGACGGCGCCACCATGACCTCGGCCTTCTGGAACGAGCTCAGCGTCTCGTAGCCACAGGTGGCCATGCTGGTGCGCAGCGCGCCGAACAGGTTGAGCGTGCCGTCGTTCTCGTGGGCCGGGCCGAGGAGGATCTCTTCGAGGGTGCCCTTGACCCCGGCCTTCACGCGCGTGCCGCGCGGGAGCTCGGGGTGGAAGGTGGCCATGCCCCAGTGATAGCCGCGGCCGGGCGCTTCGCTGGCCGCGGCCAGCGGCGAGCCGATCATGACGGCGTCGGCGCCGAGGGCGATGGCCTTGCTGACGTCGCCGCCGGTGCGCATGCCGCCGTCGGCGATGACGTGGCAGTACTGGCCCGTCTCGAGCACGTGCTGCACGCGCGCCGCCGCGGCGTCGGCGATCGCAGTGGCCTGCGGCACGCCGATGCCGAGCACGCCGCGGGTCGTGCAGGCGTGGCCGGGGCCGACGCCCACGAGCACGCCCACGGCGCCGGTGCGCATGAGGTGCAACGTGGTGGCGTAGCTGGCCACGCCGCCGACGATGACCGGCACAGGGCACCGGGCGATGAACTCGCTGAGGTCGAGGGGCTCGACCCTGGTGCTCACGTGCTCGGCCGAGACCACCGTGCCCTGGATGATGAGCACGTCGAGGCCGGCCTCGAGGGCGCTCTCGTAGTACTCCTCCACGCGCTGCGGAGTGAGCGACGCGGCGGCGAGGACGCCACCGGCCTTGATCTCCTTGATGCGCTTCGCCACGAGCTCGGGCTTGATGGGCTCCCGGTAGATGTCCTGCATCGTGCGGGTGGCCGACTCCTTGGGCAGGGCGGCGATGCGATCGAGCTGCTCGTCGGCGTTCTCGTAGCGCGTCTGCACGCCCTCGAGGTTGAGCACCGCGAGACCGCCGAGCTTGCCCATGGTGACGGCGAACTGGGGATCGACCACGCCGTCCATGGCCGAGGCGAGGCACGGCAGCGGCAGGGTGTGCGGGCCGAGCTTCCAGGTGATGTCGACGTCCTCGGCGTCGCGCGTGCGGCGACTGGGCACGATGGCGATGTCGTCGAACCCGTAGGCGCGGCGGCCCTTCTTGCCGCGGCCGATCTCTACTTCCATGCCGTCCTCCTCATAGGCGCGCCGGGTCACGCGGTCTCGGATTAAACGAAAGACCCGGGCACGGACGTACCGGGGTCTCTGAGCTCTGTACTGCGCTGATGTGTGAGCTTGCTGTCACGAGTGGCAACGTCTTCCGACTCTACCAGCGGCTCCAGCGGGAATCAACACGCGAGCGCGCCCGCGAGCGGCTGCGCCGCGCGGGTCGCTACGGCGACACGTGCGTACCTCACGGCTTCGTCCCGCCATCTCTCGCAAACGCGGAGGGCAGCGCCTCGACGACCCGTCTGATCAGCTTTCGCGCATTGGCCTGCTTGGCGTGGAAGCCGTCGTAGAACTGCCCGGGGTCGCCCTTGAAGGTCGCCAGATCGCTGCAGTCGAGCAGCCCGAATCCGTAGCGGCCCTGGACCTCCCTCAAGTAGGTCATGACCTCGTGGTGCCGCTCTTCCCAACCAGCCGGGCGCACCGCAGCCAGCAGACGAGGATGAAGGGGCATGAGAACCACCGCCTGCGTGGTCCCCATCGAGGAGAGCAGCCGCAGGGTCCGCTCGAAGTAGAGCTGCGAACGCGGGTACAAGGCCGCCTCCGTGGTCGCGTAGCGTTCGAGCGCCGCCTTGGTCGAGGAGTCGACGGCGCGCGACAGGGGCCTGCCGCGCTCCTCCGCGAGGTCGTAGCGGTTACGCAGCACCGCACCATCGGGCCCGACCTCGGTGAGCGCCAGATCGCGCGCCCGCCGCGTGGGGAGCTCCGCCGGAGCCGTCGGGAGCTTCTTGCGCTCGGAGGCGATCAGCGCTGCGGGAAACCAGCGGCTCAGATCCTTGTCCTGGAGAAGACCGAGAGACAGCCCCTGCCGGCGAAACGCCTCCACATGGATGAACCAGACGACGCGGAGCTTGGTGTCCGGGAAGCGCCTGTGGATGAAGTTGACGAAAGCCCAGGCGTCTTCGGGGCGTCCGTTCTGGAACGCGAGGTTGAATCCGCGGAGGCCGGTGAGCTGCTCGAAGTACGCGGGCTCGAAACGGGTGGCCCGGGAACCGCCGAGAATGAGGAGCTGCGGGGGTCGTTGGAGCCGTTTCAGCAAGCGCATCTTCACGGCGCGGTCGGTGCGTACGTACGGCGGGTCGCCCGCTCCGGTGGTGTCCACGGCGGCCCGCGACGCGATCAGGGCGACCGTGAGTGCGAGAAGCACCGCCGTACAGGCGAGGAACGCCACCCCCAGGGCCACCCGCCACCGCCGCCGACGTGGCGGGTGTGCTGGCGGCGTCACCGTGACTCGTCGGGCGTTCGCGGGCGGCGCCTTGCCCACGCAGTCGCGGCGTCCGACAGGCATCGAGATGGAAACGCGGGCATTGCAGACTCCCAGAGTCGCTGCGATCGGGTAACTATACCAACACTCTCCGAGTCAGAGCGCGGCGAGGACTCGCGGGCCGCCGCGCCTCGGCGCGCGCGTGCAGAGGATAGCGACAGGGGGACGGCAGGTGTTCAGGAGACAGCGTGCCCGGCGCCGTCGAGCTCGACGACGTCGGTGCTCGCGAGAAGACGGCGAGCCTCGTCGGGGTCGAGCACGCCGGCGCCGTAGCGCTGCGTGTTGGCGGCGCCGGCGGCCAGCCCCTGACGCAGGCACTGCGGCAGCTCGAGCTTCTCGAAACGCGCGCTGACGAAACCGGCGAGGAAGGCGTCGCCCGAGCCGACGGTGCTCACGACGCGCTCGAGCGGCGCGATGTCGGCGCGGAAGACGCGCTGGCGGCGACCCACCTGGAAGCGGGCGACGCAGCCGTGCGGCGTCTTGACGATGACGTTGCGCGCGCCCATCTCGCAGATGATGGCCGTGGCGTCGACGATGTCCTGGTCGTCGTGGAACTCGTGCCCGACGAGGTCCTCGGCCTCGCGGACGTTGGGGACCACGAGGTGCGGGCGGCCCCTCATGCCGAGGCGCAGCGGTTCGCCGGCGCTGTCGAGCACGACGAAACAGCGGTGGCGGCGCACGCGCTGCATGACGCCGGCATAGAAGTCCTCCTGCATCTTGCGGGGCAGCGAGCCGGCGAGCAGGACGAAACGCGAACCTTTCGCCAGATACTCGATCTTGTCGAAGAACGCCGCGACCTCCGGAGCCGTGACCACCGGCCCGTACTCGATGACCTCGGTCTGGGTCATCGTGGTGGGGTCGACGACGGCGGTGGAGGTACGCGACTCGCCGCCGATATGCACGAAGTCGTTGAGCACGTTCTCGCGCTGCAGGCCCTCGATGATCTGCTGCCCGGCGCGGCCGCCCACAAGGCCCGTGGCGACCACCGGCTGGCCCAGCGCCTTGAGGGCCCGGGCGATGTTGACCCCCTTGCCGCCCGGAAGCGTGAGGCTCTCGCTGGCGCGGTGCCTGAAGCCGGTCTGGAAGTTGGGCACCGTGAGCGTCTTGTCGATGGCGGCGTTGGGTGTGACGGTGATGATCACGTGGGCGTCCCCGTGAGCGGTTCTCTCGGCCTTCGCACGAAAGCCGGCGCGCTACCCGCGCCGGCCTCCTCCGCAGCACAGTATAGCACCTTGCGCCGCCTTGACACCGTACGGGCGGGGGGGTACGTTTCGTGAGCGTCAATTACGGCGCGTTCCTCGTTAGGTGAGGCTCCGACATACATAGAGGCCGTTGCCCGGAAACGTCCAGAGACGCCAACGG
>Ga0209254_10004532_pt1 | contig 12725 bp, 8 predicted proteins | sample FrelakmetDIP11DI_FD_187148 | JGI IMG/M metagenome (GOLD analysis project Ga0209254, IMG submission 187148) | Freshwater lake sediment microbial communities from the University of Notre Dame, USA, for methane emissions studies - DIP11 DI (SPAdes)... | ecosystem: Environmental > Aquatic >...
GGGCCACGCGGTGGGGGCGCGCGCGGTCAAGACCGACGGTGTCGCGAAAGTCGTCGGCACGGAGGCGTACGGCGCGGATTCGGCGCCGGCGAACGCGCTCTGGCTGCGCACGGTACGTTCGCGGCATGCGCGCGCGCGTTTCAGCATCGGCGACCTCTCTGCGTTCAAGGCCGCGCATCCGGGGCTCGTCGACACCATTACGGCGGCGGACGTGCCCGAGAACAGCTTCGGCATCTTCCCCGACATGAAGGACCAGCCGGTGCTTGCACACTCGGAGGTGCGCTTTCGCGGTGAAGCCGTGCTGGCCCTTGTCGGCGAAGCCGAGGCGATCGCGCGCATCAACGAGAGCGAGGTTCCGATCGAATGGCAGCCGCTTCCTGCGCGGGCCCAAATGGAAGAGGCGCTCGCGGCCACGGCTGAACCGGTTCATTCCGGGCGGCCCGATAACGTGCTCGTGCACGGCCGCGTCGTAAAGGGCGATGTTGAGTCTGCGCTCTCTCATGCTGCGTTTGTTGCCGAAGGGGTGTTCGTGACGAGCTTCGTCGAGCATGCCTACATCGAGCCCGAGGCGGGCTACGCGGAGCCGTTCACCGAGAACGGTGTCGAGCGGATCCGCCTCTTCGCCTGCACGCAGACGCCCTACATGGACCGTGACGAGTTGGCGCGCGTATTAGCCATCGCGCCGGACCGGGTACGCATCGTGCCGTCGGCCGTGGGCGGCGGGTTCGGCGGGAAGCTGGACGTCTCTATCCAGCCGCTGCTGGCCGTAGCCGCCTGGAAGCTCAAGCGTCCTGTGCGCGGCGCCTATACCCGGCCGGAATCGATGATGGCGACCACCAAGCGCCATCCCGCGAAAATGCGTGTGCGCTTCGGATGCGACGCCGCAGGGCGCCTCGTGGCGGCCGACTTCTCCGGGGACTTCAACACCGGTGCCTACGCCTCGTGGGGAAGGACCGTGGCGAACCGAGTGCCGATTCATGCGTCGGGGCCCTACGCGGTGCCCAACGTGCGAGCGGTTACCCGCGCGGTCCTCACCAATGCACCGGTCGCGGGCGCTTTCCGTGGCTTCGGGGTGCCACAGTCGACGATCGCGCACGAGGCGCTGCTCGACGAGCTCGCGGAAAAGGCCGGTGTCGATCGTCTGGAGCTCCGCTTCCAGAACGCCCTGCGCGCGGGGGAAGCGACCGCTACCGGGCAGGTGCTGAGGGCGAGTGTCGGTCTGGCGCAATGTCTGGAGGTGCTGCGAGCGCCGTGGCGGGCTGCACTCGGCGAGCACGAATGGTTCAATCGCGAGGCCATGAAGGCCGGCCGGCGGCTGCGACGAGGTGCGGGCATCGCGTGCATGTGGTATGGCATCGGCAACACCGTCATCGCGAACCCGTCGCGAATGCGCGTCGGACTTCGTCCGGAGGGCCGCGTGATGTTCTACAACGGCGCGGTGGACATCGGGCAGGGTTCGAACACCATTCTCGTGCAGGTGCTCGCGGACGCGCTCGGTCTGCCGATGAGCGCAATAGACTTCGTCATGGGCGACACGGATCTCACGCACGACGCCGGCAAGACCTCGGCGTCGCGGCAGGCATTCGTCTCCGGAAATGCGGCGCGGCTTGCAGGCGAGAACCTCCGGGAACGGATGGTGAACCTCGTCGAGGTCGGCGCCGACGCCAAGCTGCGGCTCGAGCCGGGCGTATTGGTCGCAGAGGATACAGAGGGCGAAAAGCACATCCGGCTCGACGATCTTCCACGCGATGCGCGGGGCGATGTGCTGTTCGCGGAAGGTCATTTCAACCCGCCGACCGTGCCGCTCGACGCCGACGGTCAGGGCGTGCCCTATGCGACGTACGCCTTTGCGGCGCAGCTCGCCGAAGTGGAAGTGGATCTCGCCCTCGGGACGACGAAGGTGCTCCGGATCACCGCCGCGCACGACGTGGGGCGTGCAATCAATCCGACCCAGGTGGAGGGCCAGATCCACGGCGGCATTGCCCAGGGACTCGGCTTCGCACTGATGGAGGAGTATCACGCCGGCCGGACGGAGAACTTGCACGACTATCTGATCCCGACTGTCGGCGACGTGCCGCCGATCGACGTCATCCTCGTCGAAGACCCGGAGCCGCTGGGGCCGTACGGGGCGAAAGGCGTCGGCGAGCCGGCGCTGATCGCGACGGCGCCGGCAATCTTTAGCGCCATCCGGCATGCGACCGGCGTCGCCGTCAGGCGCGCCCCGGCGACGCCAGACCGGCTGCGGGCGGCGATCGCTGCGCTGGAGGAGGCGGACGCGAAACGCTCGAGTGGCTCGCCCAGGTGCCAGGACGCCAAAACGGCAGGAAAATAGCCCTTCCCGACACGCGCCGATGCCACGATGAGCACGACCCACGCCGATCCGCTCGGCCGCGCCGGTGAAGGGGAGGTTGCCAAGCCGCTGCCGGGCAAGATCGTCTGCAATGCGTGCCCGGTGCTGTGCAACATCTCTGAGGGTCGCGCCGGCGCGTGCGACCGATATGCCAACCTCGGCGGCGTGCTGACGCGCGTCGATCCGCTCGTGCTCGCCGCCAGAGTGCTGGACGAGCGCGGCGAGATGGTGATGTTTGCGGACCAGGAGCCGTGGGACGGGGTCCTCGCCGATGCGCCGCTGTTCGTGACCGCCGTCGGCGCCGGCACGACGTATCCCGACTACAAGCCCGCGCCGTTTATCGTCTCGTCCAAGCGCGACGACGTGGACATGGTCACCGTGGTCACCGAAGGCATCTTCAGCTACTGCAGCTTCAAGGTGAAGATCGATACCGATCGCCATATCGGCTCGGAATGCGCAGCGGTACGCTGCGAAGGCGAGGTCGTCGGGCATGTCACGACGATGGAGTACGGTTCGCAGATGCTCTCGCTCGGCGGCGTGCGGCATCTCACCGGCGGGTCGAAGCGTGAGGGCCGCGTCACCTGCGACGTGATGATGAACCTCGGCAACCGTGAGCCGGTTGCGCTCGACGTCGAGGGCGGCGCGAAGCTCGTCGTGCAGGCCGGCGAGCCGCCCGTGATCGACGGCGTGGCGGAGAAGCGCATGCGCGTCGGCTGCGGCTCGGCGACGATCGGCATATTCGCGCAGCAGTGGCTCGGCCACGTCGACGAAGTGATCGTGGTCGACGATCACATCACCGGCGTGCTGACCGAGCATCAGGCGGGCCGGTGCCTCGACATGCGGCCCGGCGGAATCAGGGTCGTCGGCCGCAAGTCCACCCCCGGCCGGTACTTCCAGGTCGCGAATCCGGGATCGGGGTGGGGCGGAACGGACATCACGGATCCGCTCAAGATCGTGAAGTCGATCGATCCCAAGGAGGCATGGCCGGGCGAGCGCGTGCTGATGGTGTCCACCACGGGCGAGGACTACGCGTTTTTCGTGCTCGACGAGAATCTCGAGCTGGTTCCCGCCGCGATTCCCGGCGAAGTGAAGAAAGTGGTCGACCGCATCGGCGAGAACTGCGAGGCGGCGCTCTGCACTGTCCTCTTCCTCGGCGGGGCCGGAGGAAGCCTGCGCGCCGGCGTTACGGAGAATCCGATCGCGCTCACACGCTCGATCAAGGACCTCCTGGTGAACGTGACCTGCGGTGGCGCGCCGGCCTATGTCTGGCCCGGCGGCGGCATCATGGTGATGACGGACGTGACGCGAATGCCGGATCGTTCGTTCGGATGGGTGCCGACTCCGGCGATCGTGGCGCCCATCGAGTTCACCATGCGGCTCGCCGACTACGCCGCGCTCGGCGGGCACATGCATCGCGTGCGGCCGCTCGCCGACGTGATCGCCGCCGAGCGGCATCGCGTGATTGGCTGGAACGCCGACAACCCGTGGCCCGCGAGCGTGGTGCCATGAGCCCTGGCGTGGCGCCTACTGTGGATGCCGCGCGAGAGCACCCGCACGCCGCCCCTCGATGCTGGGAACACATCGATTTTCTCTCCAGTTTGTACGCTACGAGAGGGCACAGCCCCCTTGTGCGCCCCGATCCCAGGAAATCGCCGTCTCCCGGCGGCGATCTTCTTCTTAGCGCGCAATCGAGGACCGCTCCATACGGCCGAAGCGGTCCGGTTGCGGCGCGCCTCGATGCCCGCAGATGGCATTTCCAGCACGGCCCGATCGACCTAGTGCTCGAGGCCGAGGGGGAGGTGAGCGCGACGGCTGCGGCGTATGAGCGCGCGTGGCGTCGCTTCGATGGCCTCCTCGAAGAACTCGTTGGGCACTTGCCGGTTCTGCGCCAACAGGTCGAGCGCGAGGCCGCGTCGCTCGGGCCGGTTGCCCAGCGGATGGTTACCGCCTGTCTTGCGCATGCGCCCCGGTTCATCACGCCGATGGCCGCTGTGGCGGGCGCGGTCGCCGACGAGATACTCCTGGCGCTGTGTGAGGGGGGCGACCTGCGCCGGGCGTATGTGAACAACGGGGGCGATATCGCATTTCACCTCGTTGCTGGCGAGCAGTTTCGTGTCGGGCTGGCTACCGAAGGGGCCTCGCGGCACGGCCGCCGCGCGGCACTCGAAGGGGCGTTCGAGATCGAGGCTTCGATGCCGGTGCGCGGCATCGCGACCAGCGGCTGGCGGGGACGAAGCCTGAGCCTGGGTATCGCCGACAGTGTCACCGTCCTCGCGGCGACCGGCGCGGTGGCGGATGCAGCGGCGACCATGGTGGCGAACGCCGTGGACATCGAGCATCCTTCAGTGCGCCGCGCGCCGGCATCCAGTGTCGTCGACGACACCGACCTCGGGGATCACCTCGTGACCCTCGGCGTCGACCCGCTCGAGCCGGCAGCCATCGACATGGCACTCGATGCCGGCGCGGCCGCCGCACGTGGCCTGGTCGGTCAAGACATCATTTGCGGCGCCGTGCTGTTGCTGCAAGGGCGACGCCGTGTGGTCGGCGGCGCCGGTATCGCGATCGAACAGCGAACTTGAGGAGACGCGCATGCCCGGGGACCGCACCGACGTGCCAACCATCGATACGCGCAAGGTCGTCACGGTGCTCGAAGAGATCTGGCACGAAGGCGGCCCGCGCGCCGCGAGCCCGCATCGCCGTGGCGCAATCGCCGCCGTGATCCGCAACCCTTACGCGGGCCGTTACGTGCAGGACATCCTGCCGATGATGGACGCGCTGAAGCCACTGGGTGTCGAGCTTGCTCGGCGGCTGATCGAGGTTCTCGGCGGCCCGAACCGTATCGAGGCTTACGGCAAGGGGGCGATCGTCGGTGCCGCGGGCGAGTTGGAACACGGCGCACTCTGGCACGTTCCCGGCGGCTATGCGATGCGCGAGCTCCTCGACAAGTCGCTTGCCATCGTGCCCTCGGCGAAAAAGGTCGGCCCCACGGGAGTGCGGATCGACATTCCGATACACCATCGGCAGGCGGCCTACGTGCGCAGCCACTTCGACGCCATGGAGGTGGGCGTACCCGACGCGCCTCGCCCCGATGAGATCGTGTATATATTGGCGATGACGACTGGCGCGCGGGTGCATGCGCGCGTGGGCGGGTTGAGCGCCTCCGAGATCAGCACGTGGGACGGTCAACGGTAGAGCGGTTTTTCGCGGCGCGAACGCAGGGACGGCAAGGAATGGCAACACGAGTGGGCCCGGGCGAGGCGGATTTTCGAACGATGTGCGTGCCCCGAGGCTTTTCGGCATCATCGATCCTGACGCCTACGCGATCGCGGTGGGCTGAGAGGCTTCAAAGGGCAGCGAACATGAATGAACGTAGGGGTTTTCTCGCGGTCGCGGCTGCGCTCGCCGTCGGCGTGGTGTTCGCCGCGCCAGCGGCGGCGCAAGGCACGATCAGGTTCGGCGAGCTCAACAGCTACAAGACTTTCCCCGCGTTCCTCGAGCCCTACAAGAAGGGCTGGGAGCTTGCGGTCGAGGAGGTGAACGCCGCCGGCGGCGTCCTCGGGCGCAAGATCGAGGTGATATCCCGCGAGGACGGCGGCAACCCGGGCGATGCGGTGCGCGTCGCCGAGGAACTCGTGACGCGCGAGAACGTGCACATCCTCATGGGCACCTTCGCTTCCAACATCGGCCTCGCGGTGGCCGATTTCGCCAAGCAGCGCAAGGTGCTCTTCATCGCCGCCGAGCCGCTCACCGACAAGATCGTGTGGGAGAACGGCAACCGCTACACGTTCCGGCTGCGGCCCTCGACGTACATGCAGACGGCGATGCTGGTGCCCGAGGCGGCGAAGCTCAAGAAGAAGCGCTGGGCGATCGTGTACCCGAACTACGAGTACGGGCAATCGGCGACGCGCGCGTTCAAGGAGCTCCTGAAGAAGGCCCAGCCCGACGTGGAGTTCGTTGTCGAGCAGGCGCCCGCGCTCGGCAAGATCGACTCCGGGGCAGTCGTGCAGGCGATTGCGGACGCGAAGCCGGATGCGATCTTCTCTTCGCTCTTCGGGCCGGACCTCACCCGATTCGTCCGCGAAGGCAACACGCGCGGTCTCTTCAAGGACCGGCCCGTGTTCAACCTCCTCGCCGGCGAGCCGGAGTATCTCGATCCGCTCAAGGACGAAACGCCGGACGGCTGGTACGTGACCGGCTACCCGTGGTCGGCGATCAACACGCCCGAGCACAAGAAGTTTCTGGAGGCCTACCAGAAGCGCTACAACGACTATCCGCGCCTCGGCTCGGTCGTGGGTTACACGACGATCATGACGGCTGTCGCTGCGATCCGCAAGGCGACGAGCCTCGACACCGAAAAGCTCGTGGCGGCGATGAAAGGCCTCCAGGTCGACACGCCCTTTGGGTTGATCACCTTCCGCGCGCTCGACCACCAGGCCACCATGGGCGCCTACGTGGGTCGCATCGGCCAGAAGGACGGGAAGGGTGTGATGACGACCTGGAGTTATGCCGACGGCGCGAAATTCCTGCCGAGCGACGCCGAGGTGAAGAAGCTCCGGCCTGCGGAGTGAGGCGCCTTCGGCACCGAAACGCGCAGAGCATCAGGGATTCCTTTCGAGCGCCTTCGCGGACCGGAGCCGTGCACTGCACGGTCGTCGGGGTGGCTCGCGCAGGTCGACAGAAGCGGTCCGCTTGGCTCGGACTCGCTGTGCAACGGCCGCTCAGCTCTGGTACCGGCCATTCCTAGCGCCGAGCCATGTCGAACTTTGTCGCCCAGCTCCTGAACGGCTTCGCGAGCGCGTCGACGCTGTTTCTGGTCGCGGTCGGGCTGTCGCTCATTTTCGGCGTGACCCGGATCGTCAATTTCGCGCACGGGTCGCTCTACATGCTCGGGCTCTACATCGCGTACAGCGCGATCGAGACACTCGGGCTCACGCCGATGGGGTTCTGGGGCGGCATTCTGCTCGCGGCGCTCGCGGTGGCCGCAATCGGCGCGGCGATCGAGATGCTCGTCCTGCGGCGGATCTATCAGGCACCTGAGCTCTTCCAGCTCCTCGCGACCTTCGGGCTCGTCCTGGTCATCAAGGACTTCGCCCTCTGGGTCTGGGGCCCGGAGGACCTGCTCGGACCGCGCGCGCCGGGATTGCGCGGCTCGACCGACATCCTCGGGACACCATTTCCGCAGTACGACCTCGTGCTCATCGCGATCGGACCCGTGGTGCTCGCGGCGTTGTGGCTCCTGCTCCACCGCACGCGCTGGGGGACGCTGGTGCGCGCCGCAACGCAGGACCGGGCGATGGCCGGTGCCTTGGGCGTGAACGAGCGGTGGCTGTTCACGAGCGTCTTTGCGCTGGGCGGGTTTCTCGCCGGCCTCGGCGGAGCGCTTCAGATCCCGCGCGAACCGGCCCAGCTCTTTCTCGATCTCGCCGCGATCTCGGACGCCTTCGTGGTCGTGGTCGTCGGCGGCATGGGGTCGATCCCGGGCGCGTTCTTCGCCGCGTTGATCATCGGCATCGTGAAGGCCCTGTGCGCGGGCATCGGCACCGTGCATCTGTTCGGCATGGAGGTCTCATTCTCGAAGGCGACGCTCGTGGTCGAGTTCGTCGTCATGGCGCTCGTCCTGGTGTTTCGGCCATGGGGTCTGGCCGGCAAGCCGCTCCCTGCCCAAAGGATGAGCCCGTCTCAGGTCGAGGCTCCGCTTCGCTCCGGTGGACGCACCCTGCAAGCGCTGGCGGTCGCGGTACTGGTGCTTCTCGCCACGTTGCCGCTCACCGGCAATGCTTATGCCGTCGTGCTGATGATCGACATACTCGTCTTCGCGCTCTTCGCCGCGAGCCTGCATTTCCTGATGGGGCCGGCGGGCATGGTGTCGTTCGGCCATGCCGCCTACTTCGGTCTCGGCGCGTACGGTGCCGGCCTGCTTCTCAAGAAAGCCGGACTGCCGATGGAGGCTTCGCTGCTCCTCGGGCCGCTGGCGGCCGCGCTCGGCGCGGTGCTCTTCGGCTGGTTCTGCGTGCGCCTCTCCGGGGTCTATCTCGCGATGCTCACGCTCGCGTTCGCGCAGATCGTGTGGTCGGTGGTGTTCCAGTGGGACGCGTTCACCGGTGGGTCGAACGGGCTCGTGGGCGTGTGGCCGGCATCCTGGCTTTCGTCCAAGACCGCCTTTTATGCGCTCGCGCTCGCGCTTTGCGGCGCGTCCCTCTGGGCCCTGCGTCGCATCGTCTTCTCGCCCTTCGGCTACGCGCTTCGCGCCGCCCGCGACTCGCCGCTTCGATGCGACGCGATCGGCATCGACGTACCCAAGTTCCAGTGGGCGGCGTTTACGGTGGCAGGTGCCTTCGCGGGCGTCGCCGGCGCCATCTACGCGTTCTCCAAAGGCAGCATCTCGCCCGACGTCATGTCGGTGTCGCGCTCGGTCGACGGATTGGTGATGGTCCTGCTCGGCGGCGTGCAGACGCTCTCGGGGCCGATCGTGGGTGCCGCGGTCTTCACCTGGCTGCAGGACACGATCGCGCGCAACACCGACTACTGGCGCGCCATTCTCGGCGCAGCGATTGTTGCCATCGTGCTTCTCTTTCCCCAGGGGATCGTGGGCCAGGTTCGCGTGTGGGCGCGGTGGGATGCTGAGAGCGCGGACGAATGACGACGCTCGCGGTCGAGAATCTCTCCAAGGCTTTCGGCGGCGTTCAGGCGGTGCGCGCGGTGGACTTCGAGGTGCAAGCCGGCGAGCTGCTCGCGCTCATCGGTCCGAACGGCGCGGGCAAGACGACTTGTTTCAACCTCGTGAACGGCCAGCTCGTACCAGACAGCGGCAGCGTGCGGCTCGAGGGGCGGGAACTGGTCGGATTGAAGCCGCGCGAGATCTGGCGGCTCGGTGTCGGGCGCACGTTTCAGATCACAGCGACGTTCGCGTCCATGACCGTGCGCGAAAATGTGCAGATCGCGCTGTTGTCGCATCACCGCGGGCTTTGGAATGCTTGGCGGCCCGCGTCCCACGCCCGCCGCGACGAAGCCGACCGACTGCTGGCGCGTGTCGGAATGGCCGAGCAGGCGGATCGTGCGTGCTCGGTGCTCGCCTATGGCGACGTGAAGCGCGTCGAGCTCGCCGTGGCACTCGCGAACGACCCGCGCCTGCTCCTCATGGACGAACCGACAGCCGGCATGGCGCCCAGGGAGCGTCTCGCGCTCATGGCACTCACGGCGGACATCGTGCGCGAGCGCGGCATCGCCGTGCTCTTCACCGAACACGACATGGATGTCGTGTTCGGCAGGGCCGACCGGGTGATCGTGCTCAACCGGGGGCGCCTGATCGCAGCCGGGTCGCCTGCCGAGGTGCGCGCGAACGAGGAGGTGCGCGCCGTCTATCTCGGTTCCCGGTCGGCCCACTGAGATGGTTCCGCTGCTCGAGCTCGTGGGCGTGCATACGTACTACCGGCGCGCGCACATTCTCGCCGATGTCGCCCTCGAGGTCGCTCGCGGGGAGGTCGTCGTGCTGCTCGGTCGCAACGGCGCGGGCAAGTCGACGACGCTGAAGAGCGTGATGGGACTCGTGCCCGTCGCGCAAGGCGAGATCCGCTTCGCGGGTGAACGCATCGGCGGCCTGGCACCCTACCAGATCGCGAAGCGCGGCCTGGGCTATGTGCCGGAGGATCGCCGCATCTTTACCGACCTTACGGTGATGGAAAACCTCGAAGTCGGGCGCCAGCCGCCGCGGCCGGGGGCGCCGACCTGGACGCTCGAGAAGCTGTTCGCGATCTTCCCCAATCTTGCGGAGATGCGCAGCCGCCCCGGCGGGCGCATGTCCGGAGGCGAGCAGCAGATGCTCACGATTGCGCGCACGCTCATGGGAAACCCTGCCTGCATTCTGCTCGACGAGCCCTCGGAGGGCCTCGCGCCGGTCATCGTCGACCAAATGGCCAAGGCCATCGATGAGCTGAAGGGCGAGGGTGTCGCGGTGCTGCTTTCGGAGCAGAATCTTCATTTCGCCACCGCGGTCGGCGACCGGGCGTACATCATCGAGAAGGGACGCATCCGCTTCTCGGGCACGATCGCGGCGCTGCAGGCGAACGAGGACGTGCGGATGCAGTATCTGGCGGTGTAGAAGAATCGGCGGATCTTGCGGATCTTTGTTTGAGTGCCCCGACGAAAGATACGAGAGTCATAAGACCACTTCGTGTTTGAATCCGCTCTCACTCAGCGCATGAGCAAAATCGCAGGCATCGACGTCGGCGGCACCTTTACCGATCTCGTCCTTCTCGACGAGGTGACCGGCGCCGTGAGCGTCGCGAAGGTGGTGACGTCGGCCGAGAACCAGGCCTTCGGCGCTATGGCGGCGCTCGATGCGACGGGCGTGGCTGCATCCGCGCTCGACGCAGTGGTGCACGGCACGACCACCACGACCAACGCGATGCTCGAGCGCAAGGTCGCGCGCGTCGGGCTGATCACCACACGGGGCTTTCGCGACGTGCTCGAGCTGGGCCGCCGCACGCGGCCGAAGCCCTATGGCCTGAAAGGCACTTTCCGCCCCCTGATTGCGCGCGAGCTCCGCCTCGAAGTCGAAGAACGCATGGACGCCGAAGGGCAGGTGGTACGCCCGCTCGACGAAGCCGAAGTGGATTGGGCGGCTCGCGAGCTCCTTGCGCGCGGCGCCGAAGCCGTAGTGATCCACTTCCTGCACAGCTACATCAACCCTGCGCACGAGCGTCGCGCCGCAGAGCTCGTTCGCGAGCTCTGGCCGAATCCCTACATCACGGCCGGCCACAGCATCGTCTCGGAGTATCGCGAGTACGAGCGCGGTGTGACGGCCGCGGTCAATGCCTGTATCCAGCCGGTCCTGCACCGGTACATTGAGCGACTGCAGCGTGAGCTTGCCGACCGCGGGTTCGATCGCGAGCTTCTGGTCATGCAGGGCAACGGCGGCACCGTCGCCGCTTCGATTGCAGCCGAGGCCGCGGTGAACACCGTGATGTCTGGTCCCGCGTCGGGCGTGATCGCGGCAGCCTACACCGCGAGCAAAGCGGGTTATCGTGACGTCATCAGCTACGACATGGGGGGCACGTCGACCGACGTGGCACTCGTGCGCGGTGGCGCCCCACAAGTCTCAAGCGAGCTCGAGCTCGAGTACGCAATGCCGATCCACGTGCCCATGGTGGACGTGCACACCATCGGCGCGGGTGGCGGCTCGCTGGCGTTCGTGGACCAGGCGGGTCTGCTCAAAGTCGGGCCGCAAAGCGCTGGCGCGGCGCCCGGACCGATCTGCTATGGCCGCGGCGGGACGGAACCGACCATCACCGACGCGAATCTCGTGCTCGGTCGGCTGAATCCCGTACGTCTGCTCGGAGTGGACAATTCCGTGGCGCCCGAAAGGATCCGCGAGCGCATCGAGGCCGTCGTCGGCCGCGCGCTCGGGCTCGACGCCGACGCGGCCGCCGCGGCCATCCTTCGGATTGGGAACGACCGCATGGCCGGTGCGATCCGCATGGTGAGCCTTGCGCGCGGCCATGACCCGCGCGACTTCGCGCTCTTCGCCTTCGGCGGCGCGGGGCCATTGCACGCCTGCGCGCTCGCGCGCGAGCTCGCGATCCCGAAAGTGATCGTGCCGGCCCGGCCCGGTCTCACGAACGCGCTCGGCTGCGTCGTCGCACACGTCCGGCACGAGTTCGTCCGCACGGTCAACCTGCCGCTCGCGCAAGTGCCCGAGGGCATGGTTCGATCGGTGCTCGAGGCGCAGACCGCGGAGGGGTGCGCGACGCTCGATCGGGAGCGTGTGCGCATCGAGCGGATCGACGCCGTGCACCGCGCGGACATGCAGTTCCAGGGGCAGAGCCATATTCTCCCGATCGCTCTTCCCGACACCGAGGTGTCGCTCGATGCGATTCGCAGCCTGTTCGAAGAGGCCTATTGGCAGCGCTTCGGTGTCGAGCTGCCCGAGATTCGCCCGGTGCTCGTCAACCTCCACACCGCGGTCGTGGGCCGGCGGCGCGCCGTGTCGCTCGACGCATTCGCACGCGGCGAGCGGGCGGCGAGCGTCGCGGACGCGGTGGCGGGGCGGCGCAGGGTGTGGTTCGAAAGCGGCTGGCTCGAGACACCGGTCTTTCACCGCGAGCGCCTCCCCCTAGGCGGGCGCTTCGAGGGGCCGGCCATCATTGAGCAGCTCGACGCCACCACGGTGATCGAGCCCGGAAACAACGTCGAGGTCGACACATTCGGCAATCTGGTCGTCGCGATTCCCGCGGGAAGCACCACGTGACGCTCCGCTGCGTGCCGCGATCCGCAAGCCCCCCTGCTAGACTGCGACAGCCGCACCCGGAAGGCAGCCTTGGGGAACGTGCATGAAGCCGACGCTCGATCCCGTCACCCTCGCGGTGATTCAGAACGG
>Ga0209254_10004533_pt1 | contig 12724 bp, 8 predicted proteins | sample FrelakmetDIP11DI_FD_187148 | JGI IMG/M metagenome (GOLD analysis project Ga0209254, IMG submission 187148) | Freshwater lake sediment microbial communities from the University of Notre Dame, USA, for methane emissions studies - DIP11 DI (SPAdes)... | ecosystem: Environmental > Aquatic >...
GCGTTGCGGAATTCCCGCGCCCAGTTCACCTGGGGCAGACCCAGGGTCAGGCTCCGCCCGCCCCCTAGGTAGACCTGCGCCTCCTGAGTGCCGGCCTTGGTCACCAGGCCGGGCTCCAGCCCGGAGATGCGCGCCACCCCCTCCAGATAGGCGTCCATGTCGCCCTCGGAGGCGCCCTCCAGGCTTACCTGGGCCTCAGGCCCCCGGTAACCATGGCGCCGCTCGTATTGGCGCAAGGCCTTGCGCACCGATTCCTGGGCGGCCTCCTGGAGCCAGGACTCGATGGTGGTGGTCACCTTGAGCCCCTGGGCCGCCGCCGCGTCACCGTAATGCTCGACGATCTCCTGGCGGGCCATCTCGGCGATAGAGGACGCCTCAAGCTCCGGCTCGACGCGGTGCAGGCGAGCCGTGTCGGGTGTACGCACGGCAGCCTCGTACTGCGGCTGGTCGATATAGCCCAGCTCCCGCATCCGGCCCAGGATGTAGTTGCGCCGCTCTAGGGCCCGATCCGGATTGGCAATGGGGTTATTGGATGAGGGGGCCTTGGGTAGCCCGGCAAGCATGGCCATCTCCTCCACCCTGAGCTGGTCCAGGTCCTTCCCGTAATAATTGGCCGCCGCGGCGACCACCCCATAGGAGCGGTGCCCGAAGAAGATCTGGTTGAGATAGAGCTCGAGGATCTGCTCCTTGGTCAGGGTCTTCTCCACATGCAGGGCCAGGAGCACCTCGGCGAGCTTGCGCTGGAAGGTCTTCTCCGGCGAGAGGAAGAAGTTGCGGGTGACCTGCATGGTGATGGTGCTGCCACCCTGGGCTTTGATCCCGGTGGAGGCGTAGCTGAGCAGCGCCCGCCCCATTCCCACTGCGTCGATGCCCCCGTGCTCGAAGAAGCGGCTGTCCTCGGTGGCGAGGAAGGCGTTAATGAGCAGTGGGGGCAGACGGTCATAAGACACGGGAGTGCGCCGCTCCACCCCAAACTCGGCGATGAGCGCCCCGTCGGCGCTGTAGACCCGAAGGGGCTCCTGAAGCTGGACATTGCGCAGACCCTGGCCGACGTCCGGTAGGTCAGGAAGGGTGGCATCCACGAACACTGCCGCCCCCAGCAGGCCGATGGTCAGAAGCTGGATCGGCAGGAAGAGTCCGGTAACCAGGAGCTGTTTGAACCAACCCCAGGCGGATCGGGGACCTCGCGGAGGACGGCGGCGCTGGCTGGCCGCAGGGGGCGAGGACGCGGTTCCGGAGCTGGGCGGCGGGGACTCGTTTTCGGCGCTTGGCGCAATGGGGCGCGGTTGGGCTTCGCGGACTTTGCCTGAGGACTGATGAGGGTCGGTGCCGGACGGTCTCTCCACACTCCACTCCGCCCGTCCCGGGCAGGACGGATTCGCTGCCGCGGCTTCGGGTCCGATAATTGGCTCAGAACAGGCCGCCGATTGTACACTTTGCCGATTTCGTTGTACGGGTCGACGAGCACTTCCGCACCCCTGAGCAGGTGGTGGGCGGCCTGGTACGAAGGGACGCGGAAGGCTCCTTCGCGAGCCTGGAGGAGCTGATCTCCGATACGGGGCTCGGCAACCGGGACCCCCACGCGATCACCTCCGTCAACGGCCAGGACGCGGTCACAGTCAGGCTGCTCAAGAGACGCCAAGGCAACGCCTTGGAGATCTTGGGGGCCGCCGGGTCAATCATCGCCGACTAGGCGCCGAAGCTCGCCGGGGGGGATGGAGGTAGTCCTCACCCAAGACCCCACCGCCAACCCCTCGCGAACCGGGAGTGCCCCCGGACAAGCAAAAGCCGGCGCTCGGCCGGCTTTTCGCAACTATTGGATTCAACGATTGGATTCTGGTGGCTACGGGTAGATTTGAACTACCGACTCCCGCATTATGAGTGCGGTGCTCTAACCAGCTGAGCTACGTAGCCGGGATGAGCGGCGGATCATAAAGAGGCGTTGGGGAGGCGTCAACTGACTTCAATGCGGCCGACGACCCTGAGGATCAGACATTGAACCGGAAGTGGATAACGTCCCCGTCCCGGACCACATAGTCCTTGCCCTCGGAGCGCAGCTTGCCCGCTTCCTTGGCCCCCTGTTCTCCCTTGCAGGCGACGAAGTCCTCGTAGCCGATCACCTCGGCTCGGATGAAGCCCCGCTCGAAGTCCGAATGGATGACCCCCGCCGCCTGGGGGGCACGGGCACCCGCCGGGATGGTCCAGGCACGCACCTCCTTGGGTCCAGCGGTAAAATAGGTCTCCAGGCCCAGAAGCCGGTAACCGGCCCGGACCACCCGGTTCAGGCCCGGCTCCTCGAGCCCCAGGTCCCGCAGGAACTCGTCCCGCTCGGCGTCCTCCAGCTCCACGATCTCCGCCTCGATGGCCGCACAGACCGGGACCACCGCGGCCCCCTCGCCCTCCGCATGGGCTTGCACCGCCTCCAGCAGGGGGTTCTGGGCGAAGCCGTCCTCGGCCACGTTGGCGATATACATGGTGGGCTTGGCGGTGAGGAGAAACAGGTCCCGGATCTCCGCCCGCGCGTCTGCGTCCAGCCCCAGTGCCCGCGCCGGCCGAGCCCGGTCGAGCTGCTCGCGCACCCGCTCCAGCAAGTCCTTCCGGGCCAGGGCCTTCTTGTCCCCCGCCTTAGCGGCCCGAGCCGCCCGGTCCAGGGCCTTCTCCACGGTCTCCAGGTCCGCCAGGGCCAGCTCCGTGTCGATCACCTCGATGTCCCGCACCGGGTCCACTGCGCCCGACACATGGACGACGTCGTCGTTCTCGAAGCATCGCACCACATGGGCGATGGCGTCGGTCTCGCGGATATTGGCGAGGAACTTGTTGCCCAGCCCCTCTCCCTTGGAGGCCCCGGCCACCAGGCCCGCGATGTCCACGAACTGCATGGTGGTCGGGATCACCGCCTGGGGCTTGACGATGGCGGCGATCACATCGAGCCGGGCGTCCGGCAGGGGCACCACCCCCACGTTAGGATCGATGGTGCAGAAGGGGTAGTTCTCCGCCGCGATGGCGGCCTTGGTGAGCGCGTTGAAGAGGGTGGACTTGCCCACGTTGGGCAGACCCACGATCCCGCATTTGAAGCCCATGATGGAGATCCGGCACCAAAAGCCCGCAATCTTACAGGACCACCCGGGGAGCGGCTCAGGTTAATGCGTTCGCCTAGGGAGATGCTGATTAAATGCCCTCCCGGCGTTAGTCAGCTCGCCCTCCAAGAGGCGCGAGTCTTGAAGGGCTCCTTTCTCAGGCACTCAGCGTGCCTGAAGACGCCAGGGGCCATCCGTGGCCCGGACGGGAAACCCTATCAATCAGCGTTTCCCTAGCCGCCGGCTCAGCAACCCTCCTTGGCGCCCCGGTTGTAGACGTCGTCGAAGCGCACGATGTCGTCTTCCCCGAGGTAGCTGCCAGACTGGACCTCGATGATCTCCAGCGGTATGGTCCCCGGATTCTCCAGGCGGTGCTTGGCGCCCACCGGCAGATAGGTGGACTGATTCTCGGTGAGCAGGTAGACCTGGTCGTCACAGGTCACCTTGGCCGTGCCGGAGACCACCACCCAATGCTCCGCCCGATGGTGGTGCATCTGCAGCGACAGGGACTCCCCGGGCTTCACCACCAGCCGCTTGACCTGGTAACGGCCCCCGTGGCCGATGGACTCGAAGGTCCCCCAAGGCCGGTGCACCCGTTGGTGGTGGCGCAGCTCGTTGCGTTCTTCCCGCTGGAGAAACTGAGTGACCGCCTTGACGTCCTGAGCCCTGTCCTTCTGGGCCACCAGCACCGCGTCCGGGGTCTCCACCACAATCAGGTCATTGACCCCCACGGCGGCCACCATGCGATGGTGGGCGATCAGCAGATTGTTGCTGGAGTCATGGACGAAGGCGTCGCCGTCCAGAACATTGCCTGAAGCGTCCTGGGCCCGTACCTCCCAGAGGGCGGACCAGGCCCCCACATCGGACCATCCCACGTCCAGGGGGATGACCACGGAGGGGGGAAGGTCCGTGCTGCCCTGACCGGTCAGGTGCTCCATCACCGCGTAGTCGATGGAGTCGCTCGGGCAGGCGGCGAAGGCCTCCGCCCCGAGCTTCATGAAGTGGCCGTCCTGGCTCCCGCTGCGATAGGCCGCGGCGCTGGCCTCGGCGATATCGGAGCGGAAATGTTCGATGAGCGTCAGCCATAGTGAAGCCCTGAGGACAAAGATACCGCTATTCCAGAGGTAGTCGCCCGTGGCGAGATAGTCCTGGGCGGTGTCCAGGTCCGGCTTCTCGACGAATCGATTCAGCCGATAGGCACGACCCTCGACCCCTTCGGCAGCATAGAGGTCCCCCTGTTGGATGTAGCCGTACCCCACCTCCGGCTTGCTAGGGACCACACCGAAGGTCACCACCGCGCCCTGCTCCGCCAGCGTGAAGCCGTCCGCCACGGCGTCCCGGAAGCCGGGCTCGTTGCGGATGGTATGGTCCGCCGGCATCACCAGCAGCACGGCATCCTTGCCGTCCTCGGTCGCGGCCAGGGCCGCCAGGGTAAGCGCCGGGGCGGTGTTGCGGCCCTTGGGCTCGAGTATGATGCCGGCGCACTGGCGGCCCATGACCCGAAACTGCTCGGCGACCAGGAAGCGGTGGGCCTCGTTGCACACGACCAGAGGGGCCACCAGGCCGATGGCCCGCCGGGGATGCTCCGCGTCCAGGCCGTCAAGCCGCCGAACCGTCTCCTGGAGCATGGTGTGCTCGCTGGTCAGCGGCAGGAACTGCTTGGGGTAGGCCTCCCGGGAGAGGGGCCAGAGGCGGGTTCCGGAGCCGCCGGACAGGATCACGGGTTGGAGCAGCATGGGGACCACACTCAGTAGTTGCATGGGATTAAGGCGTTAAGATTACCGCACTTCCACAAGAGCGGACCGCGCGCCACCCCCGGCTTCGGATGAAAGCCGACAAAGCGAACCGGCGCAGCGCTGAGCGGAAGCCGTGCGATGCTGGGAATGGGCGCCGGCTCTGGCTCACGCCCAAGGCACCCGATGTTCCGCCGCAGGGCGCGATGAGGGCGCGCTCTAATCTGCCCTGGAGCGATCGCCCAGGGGGTTTCATGGCGAAGAACCACTAGGTCTGGAGTGGTGATCTCTCCCGCCTTTGTGGGTACCCTCGCCGCCTGACCTCTCCGTGGGGTGCCGCCGATCGGCGGCCTAGGCCCCCAGCCGCCGACCCCGGAGCTAATTCCCGAGGCCGAGCACAGACCCGAAAGCCTGACCCCATGAATCCTTGCACCAGACAGCACCGCGCCTTTCCGGCCCCCGCCCCATGAGTGTCCCGGCTGCGGGGCGCATCGCTCAGATCGACGTCCTGCGGGGATTCGCCGTCCTCGGCGTCTTCTGGATCGGGGTGGGCGCCTTCGGCATGCCCTACGGGGCCAATGCCCTGCCGACCCTGCTCGGCACACCCAGTACCCTCAACCTCGCCATCTGGGCCTCCACCGAGGTCTTCATGGAGGGGGCCATGCGCGGCCTCTTCTCCATGCTGTTCGGGGCCAGCGCCCTGATCTACCTGGACGAGGCCAGGCTGGAACGGGACGGTGTGGCGATCGTCGACCGCTTCTACCGCCGCAACCTGACCCTGATGCTCTTCGGCATCCTCCACGCCTATCTGCTGCTCTGGCCCCACGATGTGCTCTACGCCTACGGGCTGATCGGACTCTTCCTGTTCCCCCTGCGCCGGGCACCGGCCCTGGCCCTGTTCCTCGCCGGCGTGGTGCTCCAGGCCTTTTCGGACCTGGAGATCGACTGGGCGACCCTGGGGGAATGGCTGAGGGGCCTGTCGGCCCCAGCCGAAGGGGGGGCTGGGGCGGCCGTCTCGCCCCAGGAGGGCGCCCGTTTCCTCGCTTGGCTGCGGATCCAGATGGAGCAGGACCTCGCGCTCTACCGATCCGGGTACCTGGAGATCTTTCTGGCCCAGGTCGAGGAGGTCATGGCCCAGCAGTCCACCCTCTTCTACCAGCGCCACTTTTTCGAGATCGGCGGCATGATGCTGATCGGCATGGCACTGTATCGCTGGGGGCTGCTCTCGGGACGCGCACCCTGGCTGCTCTATCTGGCGCTCGCCCTGGGGGGCTTTGGTCTGGGGGGATGGCTGCGGGGCATGGACCTCTATCAGGCCTATCTCCAGGGCTTCGATCCACTGGCCCTGGTGAGGCTGGAGGAGGGGAGCCTGGATCTGGGTCGACTGCCCGTCGCCCTGGGGCATGTGGGGCTCATCGGACTACTCTGCCACTGGGGCCGAGCCCCTTGGCTGACCGGCCCATTGGCGGCCACCGGCCGACTGGCCCTTACCCACTACATCAGCCAGACGCTGATCGCGATTCTGATCTTCTACGGCTTCGGGCTTGGGCTCTTCGGCTCCTTGGAGCGCTGGCAGCTCCTGACCCTCTGGCTGGTCGTCGCACTCGCTCAGATAGGGGTGAGTGTGCTCTGGCTGAGGCACTTCCAGTATGGCCCCCTCGAGTGGGTCTGGCGCTCCCTGATCCACGGTCAGCCCCAGCCCATGCGTTTTACCCCCTGAGCTGGGGCTGAGGGAAGCAGAAGCACCGCCCCCCGGCGCTTCCCTCCCGACTCACAGCAGGTGGGGGTAATCCGCCAGACCGGGATTGCCCGTCACCCCCTTCAGCTTGGGGGTGTTGAGCTTGTCGATCTTCACCGTCTTCACGTCGCGCAGATACTCGGCGACGACCTCCCAGATGGGTGCGCCAGGGGCTTGGCTGCCTACCGTCGCCCAGCCGGCGACCACGTAGGTCTTGTCCGCCTCGACCTTGGTGCCGTCGTTGAGCTGCATGTCGGTGATGCGGTTGCCGATGCTCTCGTTGGGATCGCAGACATAATCCAGGCCGCCGACCCGCACCATGTCGCCCCCCTGCTGGATGTAGGGGTCCGTGTTGAACAGGTTGTCGCAGACGTCCTCCAGGATGACCTTGATGTCCGCCCCGGTCATCTCGCGGCGGTAGGTCTCCGGGTAGGTGATGCAGGTCTGGTCCATCACATTGTCCATGGTGATGGTCTGGCCCGGCAGGACCGTGGTACCCCAGCGAAAGCCGGGGGAGAGGCTGATCTGGGCGTCGTTCACCTTGATCAGGGCGTCGCAGATCACCTGGTCGAAGGTGCCATTGAAGTTGCCGCGCCGGAACAGGGTCTGCTCGGCCACCGCAAGCTTCTCGGTGAGCTGATCCAGATAGGGTGCCCGCACCTCCTTGATGTACTTCACCATCTCGGCATTGGGCTCAATCAGGTTGGAGAAGACCGGGAGCAGGCGGTAACGGAAGTCGCGGAGCTTGCCGTCCTTCACGTCCAGGTCCATGACGCCGAGGAACTTGCCGTTGGAGCCGGCGTTGGTGACCAGGGTCTTGCCGCTCGCGTTCTCCACCAGGGTGGGCGCCGGCATGCCATCGTGGGTGTGGCCGCCGAAGATGACGTCGATTCCCGTGACCCGGGACGCCATCTTGAGGTCCACGTCCATGCCGTTGTGGGAGATGACCACCACCAGGTCCGGCTTCTCCTGCTCGCGGACCTGATCGACGACCTCCTGCATGCGCCCGTCCTCGATCCCGAAGGTCCAGTCCGGGATGAAGCGCTGGGGGTTGGCGATGGGGGTGTAGGGGAAGGCCTGGCCGATCACCGCCACCTTGACGCCACCCACCTCCTTGATGACGTAGGGCTTGAAGGCCAAGCCCGAGTCCTCGTTGAAGCCCGGGAAGTCGGCGAACCGGTAGTCGAACAGGGCCTCGTCGCGCACCTTCACGTTCTGGGCCACGAAGTCGCCCTTAAAGGCTTGGACGTTCTTGATGACCTCCTCGTCCAGATAGGTGAACTCCCAGTGGCCGGTCATCACGTCCACGCCCAGCAGGTTACAGGCCCCCACCATGTCCTGACCCCGGGTCCAGTAGGCGGTGCCGGAGCCCTGCCAGGTGTCACCGCCGTCCAAGAGCAGGCTGTTGCCGTCGCCCCGCTCGCTGCGGATCCGGTCCACCAGGGTCTTGAGATGGGCAAAGCCGCCGACGCTGCCGAACTTCTGGGCCGCGTCGTCGAACTTGAGGAAGGTGAAGGCGTGGGCCTCGATGCCCCCGGGCTCGATCCCGAAGTGCTTGAGGAAGGCCTCGCCCACCACATGGGGGGCCTGGCCGAAGGCCGGACCCAGGCCGATGTTGACGTTGGGCTCCCGGAACCAGATGGGGTTGAGCTGGGCGTGGGTGTCGGTGATGTGCAGCAGGGTTAGGTTGCCGAACTTGGGCACCTCGTAGAGATCGCTGGGCTGGCGCATGGCCGCGAAGATTGAGCCAGGCAGCATACCCGCGGCCCCGGCCAGGCCCACGAGGCGCACGAATTCACGACGGGAGATGGACATTGTTATCATCCTCCAGCTTGTCTCTTGGGGAGCTTGAGTGTGTGAGCGGCGTTGCGCCGCCGGGTGGTAATTTCCGACTAGTATGCCTGGTCGGGACGGGTTGGCGCCATTGCCGGAAATGGCCCTGCCCACTGGGGTTTTCCCCAACGGCCGAGACGCCATCGCGGCGCAGATGCGGCTACGAGCCGGACGAATACCCTGACCAACCAGTCGCTATCTCACCCGGGAAACCCGCCCGCGGGCAACTCGCATTACGCCGCGGGGATGCCACCTTGACCATCCGGTGCCGGCTCCATGGGCGTGGCCCGGCCGCCTTGCTTGCGTTCATTTTGGCACTGGCCGGAACCTCGGCCCTAGGCGCCGAGCCGGCGGAGGAGATCCGCATCGGCGTGTTGAGCCACCGGGGTGAAGCCGTGACCCAGCGCATGTGGAGTCCCACCGCGGACTATCTCAACGCCGCCTTGCCGGACCACCGCTTTCGCATCGTCCCGCTGGACTTCTCCGTGGTCGACCCGGCGGTGGCAGACGCGGCCGTGGACTTTGTCCTGGTCAACCCAGGCATCTACGTGAACCTGGAGGTACGCCACCGCGTCTCGCGCATCGCCACCATGCGCAACCGTATCGGCCAGGCGGAACGTAATGTCTTCGGCGGGGTCATCTTCACGCGGGCCGGTCATCCGGGGCTCGCCCGTTTGGAGGACCTGCGGGGCCACTCACTCCTGGCGGTGGACCAGGAATCCCTGGGGGGCTTCCAGATGGCCTGGAGTGAGCTGGCCAAGCGGCGGATCGACCCCTGGCGGGACCTGAAGCGGCTGGCCTTCGCCGGCACCCACGACGCCGTCGTGCTCGCGGTGGGTCGCGGCGACTACGATGCCGGTACGGTGCGCACCGACATCCTGGAACAGATGGAGGCGGAGGGGACCATCCGGCTCGCCGACTATAGGGTCCTGGATCCCCAGCAGGACCCGGACTTCCCCTTCGTGCGCAGCACCCCCCTGTTCCCCGAGTGGCCCTTCAGCAAGCTGCCCCATACCAGCGACGACCTGGCCCAGGCGGTGGCCATCGCCCTGCTGCAAATGCCCGAAGACCACGGGGCGGCCCGGGCCGGGGCCTACGCGGGCTGGACGGTGCCCCTCGACTACCAGCCCGTGCACGACCTGCTGAAGCGTCTGCGGCTCCCGCCTTACGATCGCCCGCCCCCCTTCACCCTGCGGGAGGCGATAGCCCGTTACTGGTTCGGGCTGCTGCTTGGCGCGTTAGCCCTGCTGGTGATGGCCGTGCTAACCACCTGGGTCAGCCGGCTCAACACCCGGCTGGTGAAGGCCAAGGCCAGACTCGAGCAGCAGCAGGAGCTGATCCTCAACTCGGTGGCCGAGGGGATCTATGGGGTGGACCTATCGGGACGGACCACCTTCGTCAACCGCTCCATGGTCCGCCTGACCGGGTGGCGACCCGACGAACTGATCGGCGCCAATCAGCACGCGATCCTGCACCACACCCATGGGGACGGGCGCCCCCACCCCGCGAGCGAGTGCCCGGTCTACGCCACCTTCCGGGACAGCCAGCCGCGCTTCGTCGACGATGACGTCTTCTGGCGCAAGGACGGCTCCAGCTTCCCCGTGGAGTACAGCTCAACCCCGATCCGCGACGAGCAGGGCGCCACCGTCGGCACTGTGGTGGTCTTTCGGGACGTGACCGAGCGCAAGCAGGCAGCGGAGCGGGTGCGGCAGCACCAAGCGGAACTGGCCCACGTGGCGCGCCTCAGCACCCTGGGGGAGATGGCCTCGGGAATCGCCCACGAGCTCAACCAACCCCTGACCGCCATCGCGACCAACGCCCGGGCCTGCGTGCGCATGTTGGAGTCAGGGCGCAGCGGCGGCGAGCAGTGCAGCGACGTGATGGAGCGCATCGCAGCCCAGGCGGAGCGGGCCGGAGAGGTGATCCGCCAGATCCGACACTTCGTGCGCAAGGAGCCGCCCAATCTGCGCCCCACTCGAATACGGCAGATCTTCGACACCGTCCTCGGCCTCCTGCGGCCGGAGGCCCAGCGCGCCGGGGTGGAGTTGGTGGTCGACCAGCCCCCGGGGGATCCATTGGTGCTCGCCCAGGAGATCCAGATCGAGCAGGTCCTGCTCAACCTGGGCCGCAACGCCATCGAGGCCATGACGGATACACTGGGCCCTCATCGGCTGACCCTGAGCGCCTCGCCCCCGGGGGATGGGCACATCGCGCTGACGGTCAGCGACACCGGCCCGGGGCTCACGCCGGAGATCCGCGAGCGGGCCTTCGAGCCCTTCGTCACCACCAAGCCCCAAGGGATGGGGCTCGGGCTCTCCATCAGCGCCGGCATCATCGAGGCCCATGGCAGTACACTCAGCGTCCGGTCCGAGCCCGGTGCCGGGGCCAGCTTCCAATTCACCCTGCCCCTGGTCGAAACCGATGACCAAAGCCACGACTGAGCCCACGGTCTTTATCGTCGACGACGACCAGGAGGTGCGGGAGGCCATCCAACTCCTGATGGAATCAGTGGGGCTCACGGCGCGGAGCTTCGACTCCGCCCAGGCCTACCTTGAGCAGTTCGACCCCACCCGGCCGGGCTGCCTGGTTCTGGACGTGCGCATGAAGGGCATGAGCGGTCTGGACCTGCAGCAACGGCTCACTCAGGCACCGATCCACCCGCCGGTGATCGTCATCACCGGCCACGGGGACGTACCGATGGCGGTTCGCGCCGTCAAGGCAGGGGCGGTGGACTTCATCGAAAAGCCGTTCAACGACCAGACCTTGCTAGACGCCGTGCACCGCGCCTTCGACCAGGACGCCCGCAACCGCGGCCAGGCCTCACGCCTGGCGGACATCCAGGAGCGGCTCACGCGGCTTACGCCACGGGAGCGCGAGATCCTAGACCAGGTCATCGCGGGCAAGCGCAATAAGGTGATCGCCATCGACCTGGGGATCAGTCAGTCCACCGTGGAGGCCCATCGGGCCAAGGTGATGGAGAAGATGGAGGCGAGAACCCTCTCGGACCTCATGCGGATGATGATGGCCATCGATCAGGGAGGCGCCTAGGCTCGCCCGTGCCCTTGCTGGGCCGGGCCCGCCGGGCAGGCGAACCGGGATATACCCGCCTGCGTCCTGGGGAAAACCCCAGGGTCCTATCCCGCATTTCTCAATTGTTGGAAAGCGCCGGCCATCGCAGTATCTTCAGCGTCGTGCGCGGGGGGAGTCATCCCGCCGCCTCGGGCTGATCGGTGACCACTGTACGAACCCTGGGCAAGGACGAACGGCAGGCTCCCGGGGAGAGTGCGGTGGGCACCCCAGCCCGCGACGTTGGGTCTTACCCTGCGTCGATCGCGACCTAGTCGCAAAACCTGGGCCGGACGCATGGGTCGGTTCAGGGCCCTGCCTTAGGAAGGTGGGATTCGGCGGACATCGAACCGCGCCGCGTGTGCGTGATAGCATGCTCAACAGACGACAAGGCGCGGGCGCACTGCGGCTTCGGGGCTTGCCCCGGGTCCCAGACATACGTTTTCAGAGGATGGACACCTCTGGAGTGCTGCCCTTGAGAGAGAAGAACGAACGAGCCGGCTAGGAAGCAACTTCCAGCCCCCTGGTAACCAAAGAAACGACCCCCTCAGGAGGTTTCAGTCATGAAGTCCTTTCGCCCCCACCGGTGCGGATTCCTCTCCATTGCCCTCGGCACCTTGATCATCGCGACAACGGCCTGGGCGGCCGATCCGCCCAAGATCGACCTGAGCGGCGGCAACGCCGAGTCCGGCAAGAAGGTCGCCATGGATCGGGCCAAAGGCAACTGCATCGCCTGCCACATGATCATCGGGGGGGAGAGCCCCGGCGCCATTGGCCCCGCCCTGATCGCCATGCAGACCCGCTACCCGAGCAAGGAGGCCCTGGCCATCCAGATCTGGGACGCCACCGTCAAGGCCCCCGAGGCGGCCATGCCCCCCTTCGGACGCCACGAGATCCTGAGCAAGCAGGAGTTCGCGGACGTCGTTGAGTACATCTGGTCCCTTTAAGAAGACCACCACCAGAGGCATCACCCAAATGAACAAGACCTTTGCGACCCTTTCGGCGGTCGGCTTGGCCTTCGCCATCGCATCCCCAATCGCCGTCGGAACCACCCCCGAGGAGGATCGGGAGATCTACAAGGGCTATTTCCTGAAGCGCTTCCCCAATGTGCCGGTGGATGACTTCGTCAACGGCGCCTATTCCATGGACCCCGCGGGGCGGGAGAACTGGGAGGCGATCCAGGAGTGTCGCGTGTCGCTCGTGAATCCGTCCGGGGGCTCCTGCCGCCGGACGGACTCGCTCCTTGGCGACAGCCTTCGAAGCCCCGGTACGCCCCG
>Ga0209254_10004534_pt1 | contig 12724 bp, 13 predicted proteins | sample FrelakmetDIP11DI_FD_187148 | JGI IMG/M metagenome (GOLD analysis project Ga0209254, IMG submission 187148) | Freshwater lake sediment microbial communities from the University of Notre Dame, USA, for methane emissions studies - DIP11 DI (SPAdes)... | ecosystem: Environmental > Aquatic >...
GTTCGCTCCTCGCCTATCTACTGGATTTGTCTCGTCGCTCACTGCGCGGCTCCTTACGCTCGGGGCTGCTCGCGACGATTTTTTCACAACCTCTCAGGTCACGGAAAGCACCTTGACCCTCAGGGTAAGGGACCGGCCGGCGAAGGGGTGATTGAAGTCCACCCGCACCCTCTCCGCCTCCCGCTCCAGGACCAGACCACTGGTCTCGTGACCACCCGGGGTCTCGAAGGCGATCACCTGACCGGGCGCCGGGTCCAGGTCCGGAGGGAATTCCGCCAGGTCCATCCAGTGCAGATTCCCGGGGTCATAGGGGGCGAAGAGCTCCGAACCGTCGGCCAGGATGGTCTCTTCCGACCCCGGGACCAAGTCGGCGAGGACGTCCTCTACCCCCGGGGTGAGGGTGCCGTCGCCGATGGTGCAGGTGATGGGCTCGGCGCCGAAGCTGGAGAGGGCCACAAAGCCGTCCTGGAACCGCACCTCGAGGTGAAGCGAGACGGTTCGGCCCGGGGCGATGGCCAGGATGGCTGACATCGAGGGGAGGTGCTCCCAGCGCTGGGTCAGTGAAGCAGGGTCTCGGACTTAGCCCGGGCGGGGTGGCGGTGCCGCGCTGATCGCTGCAACGGGGGTGTCACGCCGATCCCGGCCTGGGGATCTACAGGATCTCTTGGGTCACGAACAGGTAACCCAGGGAGACAACGACAACGGCGATCGCCAGATAGGGGAGGAGAATGCAGATACCTGGAAGATCGTTACATACCTTGCTGTATTTGCAGAGCTTGCAGTTCTTCATTGACTGACCTTACGCCGAATGGACTACAGGGCCGCCCGGTGGTGAGCGGGCTGGCACTCTCGGTGGCAGGAACGCCTCGCGGTGACGGCGGACTCGGCCCCAGGTGGCGCGCGGCGGTGAGCCGTCGCCGCCGGCGGGGCTAGGGCTCCGGCGGCCAGTATCCTTACCGAGCCGGAGGGTTTAATCAAGGGCCGGGATGGGCATCACCCTGATCGCTACCCAGCCGGTTTGTTTCTCGCTCCCCGCACCAATACCATAACCTATCGAGGACCAATCCCAGCGAGTCATGATGGCGGAGCCAACCGCGCCCGAGGATCGGTTCGTCTTCAGCGCCACCCGGGCGAATTTCCAGCAGCTGGTGATCGAGAACTCCCGCAAGGGCCCGGTCCTGGTGGACTTCTGGGCCCCCTGGGCGGGTCCGTCCCTGCGCCAGGGTGAGCTTCTGAGACGCCTCGCCGCCGAATACGGCGGACGCTTCCTGCTGGTCACCGTGGATACCGACCGGGAGAAGTCGCTCGCCGAGGAGGTCGGGGTCAAGTCCCTCCCCTCTTGCCGCCTGTTCCGGTATGGGCGTTTGGTGGAGCAGGTCCACGGCATGCAAACCGAGGCGGACTATCGGGCGCTCATCGACCGCCACTGCCTGGCCCTGGCGGACCGGGTCCAGGCTACGGCCCTGGAGCTGTGGGACCGCGGGGAACAGGATCGGGCCGTTCAGGTCCTGGCCGAGGGTGCCATAGCGGAGCCCGAGCGACCCGAGCTGCCGCTGTTGATGGCCAAGCTGCTGACCCAGGCCGGGCGCCCGGGTGACGCCTTCGCGGTGCTCGACGCCTTGCCCCTTGCGCTGCGCCAGGTGGCCCAGATCGAGCGGCTGCATACCCATCTAGGGTTCCTGGTGGAGGCGCGGCAGGCGCCGGCCGAGGCGGAGATCGAGGCCGGCCTGGCCGCCGACCCCGGGCGGCTCGACCTGCGGCTTGCCCGGGCCGCCCGTACCCTAGTGGCGGACGACTATGACCAGGCCCTCGAGGAGCTGGCCGAGATCCACCGCCGGGACCCGAGCTTCCGCAACGGGATCGGACGGCGTGGCCTCGTCGCCTTGCTGGAGCAGCTGGGGCCCGATGACCCCCGGGTGGGTCCCTATCGGCGCCTGCTCTTCCAACACTGACCCAAAACTGATCCGACAGGGGGACCACCCCATTGGCTGAGCCCCACCCGACGCATCTATCGAACGAGGTCCCCAAGATCGGCTTCGTCAGCCTCGGTTGCCCTAAGGCCACGGTGGACTCTGAGCGCATCCTCACCCAGCTGCGGGCCGAGGGCTATGCGATGTCCCCGGACTATGCCGGCGCCGACCTGGTGATCGTCAATACCTGCGGCTTCATCGACGCCGCGGTGGAGGAGTCGCTTGAGGCCATCGGCGAGGCCCTGGCCGAGAACGGGCGCGTGGTGGTCACCGGCTGTCTGGGGGCCCGGGAGGAGCTGGTCCGGGGTGCCCACCCGCGGGTGCTGGCCGTCACCGGTCCCCAGGCGCTGGACGCCGTGATGGCCGCAGTGCACGCGGAGCTGCCCGCCCCCCACGACCCCTTCCTGAGCCTGATCCCGCCCCAGGGGGTCAGGCTCACCCCCCGCCACTTCGCCTATCTCAAGATCTCCGAAGGCTGCAACCACCGCTGCAGCTTCTGCATCATCCCGAGCCTGCGGGGCGACCTGCAGAGCCGCCCCCTCGGCGAGGTCCTGACGGAGGCCGAGCGCCTGGTGGAGTCTGGCGTCCGGGAGCTTCTGGTCATCGCCCAGGACTTGAGCGCCTATGGCCTGGATCTGCGCTACCGCCCCGATTTCTGGAAGGGCCGCCCCCTACGGACGGACCTGACTAACCTGGCCGGCGCACTCGGTGAGCTGCCCGCCTGGGTAAGACTGCACTACGTCTATCCCTACCCCCATGTGGATGAGCTGATCCCATTGATGGCGGAGGGCGCCATCCTGCCCTACCTGGACATGCCGCTGCAGCACGGATCCCGGCGCGTACTCAAGGCCATGGGCCGGCCCGCCGCCACGGAACGGGTGCTGGAGCGGCTGGAAGGCTGGCGGGCCCGGTGTCCGGAGCTGGTCCTGCGCAGCACCTTCATCGTCGGCTTCCCGGGGGAGACCGAGGCGGAGTTCGAGGAGCTGCTCGACTTCATTCGAGCCGCGCGGCTGGACCGGGTCGGCTGCTTCCCTTACTCCCCTGTGGAGGGGGCTGCTGCCAATGCCCTGCCGGATCCAGTCCCGGAGCCCGTCAAGGAGGAGCGTCTGGCCCGCTTCATGGAGGTCCAGGCGGAGATCAGCCGGGCCAAGCTCGCCGCCCGGGTCGGCCAGCGGCTTACGGTGCTGGTGGACGAAGTCGAGGGGGACGAGCTCATCGCCCGCAGCTACGGCGAGGCGCCAGAGATCGACGGGGTGGTCATCATCCCGGGGGCCTGGGAGCTGGATCCCGGCGACTTCATCGAGGTGGAGGTGACCGACTCCGGGGATCACGACCTCTGGGCCCGTCCGGTCGAGGATTGAGCGAGGGGCCAGGTCGCCGGGGGGAATCCAAATGGAAAGGCCCCGACGCAGTGCGCCGGGGCCGCGACGTCTCCGATCGGGCGAGGGGGGATCGCCCTAAGGGGACGGGCTTACTGCTTGGCAGGTGCCGCGGGGGCCTGCTCGGCAGCCGGGGCAGCGACCTGCGCGGGCGCGGGGGCCGCAACCGGCGCAGCGACCGCTGCGGTCTGGACCACGGGTGCCGACGCCTGGGCAGGCGCCTGTGCAGCATCAGCGGCCGTCGGGGCCGGCGGCGCAAACTCCATGCCGGGGACCATCATGGGGTTCCAGGCAGGCATGTAACCCAGGTGACGAGGCCCGTAGGGGCGGTAGTAGGCACGCGCGGCGCGGCGGCGCTCGTTTATGTCGCGCACCGCGGCGCGGCGGGCGTCGGCCTCCTGCTTGGCCTTAGTCCGGTAGGACTGCAGCTCCTGGTGACGCGCATCGCGGTCTGCGGTGGAGGGACGCCCGTAGGCGGGAACCTCAGGCATCGCCGGGGTCTGGTAACCGGGGACCTCGGGCATGGCTGGAAACTCCGGGGTCGCAAACTCAGGCATGGCCGGCATCTCAGGCATGCCAAGGGCCCCAAAGGAAGGCATCGCGGGCCTGGCCGGGAACTCGGGCGCGGCAAACTCCGGGAAGGCGGGGAAGGCCGGGCGCTCGGGCATGGCGGGGTAATCAAAGGCCGGAAGCTCGGGCATGGCCGGGAAGTCGGACACGCCAGGGGCACCCGGAAGCGCGGTCATGGGACCGAAGGGATTCCCCGCGAAGGGATCCGCTTCCGCGGTTGCCTCAGGGGCCTTCTTCTGCATCTCGGCGAAGTAACTGGCCTGCTGCTCGGCCATCTTGCGCATCATCTCCTGCTGCGCGGCCATGGCCTCTTGGGCGGCCTTAGCGTAGCGCGCGGCCATCTCCTGCTGCTGGGCCGCCATGGCCTTCTGCTGGTCGGCGATGGCTAGTTTCTGTTCCTCGGTCAGGGCGGGGGCCGTCAGGACGGGTGCCTGATAGGGCACCGCGTACCAGGCAGAGGCAGAGGAGGCGGCAACGGTCAGGGCAATGACGGAGGCAGTTTGAAGGATCTTGTTCATTCGACACACCTTAGGGTTTAAAAATGGATGCAACACAGGGACAAAAGAGGTTTGGCGACGCGACGGGTTCACCGGGACCCACGGCTCGATCGAATCGGCCTTCCCCTCCCATCCAGCGCCGCTCATCCGCCGTCTCCGTGACCGATCACGGTCGGGCCGATTAGGCGGCGCTCTCGTTAAGGACGCTTATCAGCGGAAGGCGTAGGGATAGCGCCAGCCATAAGCCGCATGGCTGGCGGGGACATGGGCAAAGGATCTCTCCCTGCCCGAGGATGCGGCCTCATCCGGAAACTCCTCGATCGAGGTTGCTCCGACCCGCGCGCGCCCATCAGCCCCCGAAATCCCAAGGCCTCCGGTCCCCGTAACCGCAACGGCTACGCAAACCAGGCCGATCACGGCCGCCATCGCAGGCTTGAACATCGTCGCCCCTCGCTTGGCCGCCGACACACACCGATCGGACCCAATCGTCCCAACAGCGAAATGAGTATATAAGAACTTGCTAAATTAGCAACAGCTAATTTTTCTCAGATGGCCGGTGGGTGGGAGGAAGGGCGCCGAGCCTCTGCAGGGGGAAACGTGGCCCTCCCAAAAGAGGGGGGGTGCAAAGGGAGACGGGGCCGCCTGGATCCCTGGGACACACTGCCTTTTCGCCAAGGCAGGGCAACGGGTGGCAGGGCCCTCCCGCACCCCAACCCCTCCTCATCCGTGGCAAGGGGCTCCAGATTCCCTCCCCCGGGCAGCTGGGGTGGGGGTCGAAGGGTTGGGCCAAGAGGCTGGGCCCAACGGGACCGCAGCGCGGAGATTTGGTGCCGGGATGGGGGTCGGAAGAACCAGCCTCGCCCCGCCCTAAAACAGCCGATTGAGCCCATTGAGGGCGGCGACCCGGTAGGCCTCGGCCATGGTGGGGTAGTTGAAGGTGGTCTCCGTGAAATAGCGGATGCTGTTGGCCGGACCGGGCTGGGACATGATGGCCTGGCCGATGTGGACGATCTCGGCGGCCTGCTCGCCGAAGCAGTGGATGCCGAGGATCTCCAGGGTCTCCCGATGGAACAGGAGCTTGAGCATCCCGACCGTGTGGCCGGTGATCTGGGCGCGGGCGATGGACTTGAAGTCCGCCTGGGCCACCTCGTAGGGGATCTGGCGGGCGGTGAGCTCCCGCTCGGTGCGCCCCACGGAGCTGATCTCCGGAACCGTGTAGATCCCGGTCGGAAACTCCTCGATCAGGGACCAATCGCACTCCCCGTCCGCGATATGGGCGCCGACGAATCGCCCCTGGTCGTAGCTGGCGCTGGCCAACGCAGGCGGACCAACCACGTCACCTACGGCGTAGATGTGCGGCAGCGCCGTCTGATAGCTCTGGTTCACCTCGATCTGGCCGCGCGCGTTGGGGATGAGTCCGATCTCCTCCAGCCCCATTGCCTGAGTATTGCCGGTGCGGCCGTTGGCCCACAGCAGCACGTCGGTCTTGAACTTCTTGCCGGACTTGCAGTGCAGCACCACCCCGTCGTCTCGGGCCTCGACCCCCTCATAGGCCTCGTCGTTGCGGATCACCACCCCCCCCTGGCGCAGATGGTAGGAGAGGGCATCGGTGATCTCGTCGTCCAGGAAGGAGAGCAGCCGGTCGCGGGTATTGACCAGGTTCACCTTGACGTCGAGGTTGCTCATGATGGAGGCGTACTCGCAGCCGATGACCCCGGCCCCGTAGATGGTCATGGAGCGGGGGCTGTGCTGGAGCCCGAGCACCGAGTCGCTGTCCAGCACCCGAGGGTGCGTAAAGTCGACATCCGGCGGATGGTAGGGGCGCGAGCCCGTCGCGATGACAAAGTGGCGGGCGGCGAGCTCCTCCGCCAGACCGCCCGGGCGGAGTACCTCGACGCGGTCCGGGGCGGTGAATCGGGCCTGGCCGAACACCACTTGAACCCGGTTGCGCTGGTAGTAACGGTAACGGGTGCGGACCTGGTCGTTGATGACCCCGTCCGCCGCCCTCAGCAGGTCGGGAAATTCCACCTCCAACTGGCTGCGGATACCCTGGAACAGTGGATTGCGCCGATAGTCCGCCAGGGTCTGGATGGAGTGGCGCAGGGCCTTGCTGGGGATGGTGCCCCAATGGGTGCAGCCCCCGCCTACGCTGCTGTGGGCCTCGATCACCGCGACCCGCTGACCGGCCTTGGCAAGCTTCATGGCCGCCCCCTCGCCGCCGGGGCCCGCGCCGATGACGATGGTGTCGAAGAGACCGCTGGTCATGCTGGGGCTCCGGCTGGGGTCTGAGTCTGTGCCTCAGCCCCGACACGCCGTGCCCGGGGCTCAATGACCCCAGAGGCTACCATAGGTTTCTGTTTCGACACCCTCGAGCGCCCAGGAGCGGGGTCAGAGATAATCTGGCAGGCACTTGCGGATACTGGCGGCGTCCTGGGTCGACAGATTCTTGTCCACCTCGCCGGCGACCAGCTGGCGCAGGGAGTTGGACTGGTGGCGGCGCAGCATACCGAGGAAGCTCGGCGCGGCGACCACATACAGCTTGCGGAACTCCCCGGCGTTGCGGGCGGCCTCCAGCTCCTGACAAACGTAGGCGGCAAAACGCTCAGCGTTTTCCTGCTTGTGCGCGTCCTCGACGTTGTATCCGTGGGCGCCGACACCCGGATTGCGGTCCCGCCCCCCCTTGTCCGTCACCAGGTCGCCCTCGTGGAGCCGCGCCTGCGGGGAGGTCAGGGCACGAATCTCGGTCAAAGGGCTCAGGGCCTTCTCGGCGGAGAAGACACGGGCGCGGCTCGCGTCCGCAACCAGGATCCAGGTAGGCATGATCTCTACTCCCGTGGTTGAGCCGGCGGGGCCGGCACGAAGGGGCGAGGCGGCGCGGGCCGCTCAAGTAAGGCCCGGCCCCCGGTCGCGGCCTGAAAGTCCCCGATCGATCGGCGGCTCCCGAGGTGCCACGAGCTGAGTGTATATCCCCTAGACGGCGGACGTTGGGGAACGCCCGGCCGGCGCTGGAATCCGAAAGGGCGAGCGCAGGTCCCTGGTCTATACTGCGCGTCCTTGCTTGAGGAGCCTTCTGCTGTGCATCCCCATTGGTTCCTTATCCTCGCGACCTTGGCGCTGATCCTGCTGGCAAACGGGCTTCCGGCCCTGCTCGGGTTACTGCTGGGGCCGGGTCGCCCCCTGGACGGGGGCCGCATGCTGGGGGACGGGCGACCCCTGTTTGGGCCTGCCAAGACGGTGCGCGGCATCTTGACGGCCCTGGTGGCGACACCGGTTGCCGCCTTGGTCCTGGGGCTGCCTTGGCACGTCGGCCTGCTGGTGGCCCTGGGCGCCATGGCGGGCGATCTGCTGGCAAGCTTCACCAAGCGTCGCCTGGGGCTCCCGTCGAGCACCACGGCGCCCCTCCTGGACACGGTGCCGGAGTCCCTGATCCCGGTGCTGCTCGTCATGCCGCACCTGGGCCTGGATTGGCTGGACCTGGCCCTGCTAATCCTGGCCTTTGCGGTGCTCGACCAGGTGCTGACCCCCCTAGGACATCGACTCTTTGCGCGCCGCCATGGGTGAGCCGGGAACGGATCCATGAGCCCTAGAGCGCCCCTCGACCGCCGGCTCGCGGTTGCCCCCATGCTGGACTGGACGGACCGCCACTGCCGCTTTTTCCTGCGGCTCATCACCAGCCACACCCTGCTCTATACGGAGATGGTCACCACCGGGGCCCTGATCCATGGGGATCGGGAACGGCATCTGGGCTTCGACCCCGCGGAGCACCCGGTGGTCCTGCAGCTCGGCGGCGCGGATCCCAAGGCAATGGCCCTGTGCGCCCGCCTCGGGGCCGACTGGGGCTATGACGAGATCAACATCAACGTCGGCTGCCCCTCGGACCGGGTGCAGAACGGACGCTTCGGCGCCTGTCTGATGGCGGAGCCCCAGGTGGTGGCCGATTGCGTGGCGGCCATGAAGGCGGCGGTGGAGATTCCGGTGACGGTCAAGACTCGCATCGGCATCGACGAGCGGGACAGCTACGGGGAGTTGGCGGATTTCGTGGGGAGGGTAGCGGGGTCGGGCTGCGATGCCCTGATCGTGCATGCCCGCAAGGCCTGGCTCCAAGGCCTCAGCCCGCGGGAGAACCGAGAGATCCCGCCCCTGCGCTACGACTGGGTCCAGCGGCTCAAGGGGGACTTCCCATCCTTGGCCGTGGTCATCAACGGCGGCATCCAGACCCTGGATGGGGCGGTGGAGCTCCTCAATGGCCTGGACGGCGTCATGATCGGCCGCGAGGCCTATCAGAACCCCTGGATGCTGGCCCAGGCCGACCGCTTGATCTTCGGCGACCCCGCACCAACCCCGAGCCGCCTGGAGGTCCTTGAGCGCTTCCTGCCCTATGTGGAGCAGGGACTCGCGGTCGGGGTCCCGCTGAATGCCATGACCCGGCACATCCTCGGGCTCTTCCAGGGGCAACCCGGGGCCCGGGCCTGGCGCCGGCACCTGAGCGAGAACGCCCACAGGCCCGGGGCTGGGCTGGAGGTACTCCTCGCCGCTCCGCCCCTGAGGCGCACGGCAGTTGCTCCCTGAACGCGCTGCCGAGGCATCGTCTCCGCCCCGTGGATTGGCTGACCCTCACCCTGCTCAGCGCCTTCAGCCTGGCGAGCGTGGACGCCGCCACCAAGGCCTGGCTCCAGGGCTTCTCCGCCCGGGAGCTGACCCTAGTGAGGCTCGGGGGTGCGGCCCTGCTGCTGTCGCCCCTGCTCGCCGATCTTCCCCCCTTGGGGACCCTACCGCTACCCTTCTGGGGTTGGCTGGCGGTGCTGGTGCCCCTCGAGCTCGCGGCCATGCTGCTCTACATGCGGGCCATCCGTGACCACCCCCTGTCACTGACCCTGCCCTATCTGGCCTTCACCCCGGTATTTGCCATCGCCGTGGCCTGGTTGCTCCTGGGCGAGGGCGTCTCGCTCCGGGGGGCGAGCGGCATCCTGTTCGTCGTCGCCGGGGCCTGGCTGCTCAACAGTGAGCGCGCCCGGCGCGCGGATTGGCGAAGCTGGGCAGACCCCTTCGGCGCCATCCTGCGGGAACCCGGCTCGCGCCTCATGCTGGCGGTGGCCGCCATTTACTCGCTGACCTCCACCCTCGGCAAGGGGGCCATGAGCTACATGGCGCCAGAGGACTTCGGGGCCTTCTATTTCGCGGTGCTGGGCATCGGCGTCACCCTGCTGTTCGCCCTGCCCAGCCCCGGATCCTTGCTCAAGATTGCCCGCCGACCCCTGGCCGTACTCACCGTGGGGGTGCTGATGGCGGTCATGGCCTATACCCACTTCCTCGCCCTGCAACAGGTGGAGGTGGCCTACATGATCGCCGTGAAGCGCACCAGCCTGCTGTTCGGGATCCTCTACGGGGCCTTGCTCTTCAAGGAGGCCGGCTTGATGAGGCGCCTGCCGGCAGGCGCCCTGATGGTGGCGGGCGTCGCCCTGATTCTGTTGTGAAGGTCCCTTCAATCGTCCAAGGCGATGCCGGTCAGGGACTCGATCCTGGCCAGGATGTCCGAGATGGGCGGAGGATCGGTGCTGTCGATCTTGAAGGCCAGGGTCTGCTCGCCATCGTCCAGACACTCGCAGCTGGAGCGCTGGTGCTCCAGCACGGCCAGGCTCGCCTCGGAGGCGTCGCAGCCCTCGCCCAGACGGCGGATCACGCGCCGGCGCAGGACATCGATGGGGGCATCCAGCACCAGGATGGCGAATCCGGCACCACGAGCCTGGGCCAGCCGCCGGAAGGCGCCGCGGCGAGCCCGGGTGAGGAAGGTGGCATCCACCAACGCGTCGTAGCCACTGGCCAGGATCAGGGCCGCCAACCGGTGCAGCCGCTCGTAGGTCCAGGCGGTGGCCTGGGGGAAATAGATGCCTGAGCAGGGGGCGCTGCCGGTGCGCGCATCCGCGGCGAGTCCGAACAGCCGTTTGCGCTCCACGTCGGAGCGCACGTGGATGACGGGCAGGGCCTCGCGCAAGCGCCGGGCAAGCCGGCTCTTGCCAGAGCCGGAGAGTCCGCAAGCGATCAGGAGCCGCGGTCGGCGAGCGCGCGTGTAGGACTCGGCGAGGGCCAGGTAGCGGGCGCACTCCCCCCGGTCCGCGCCGATCTCGGTGGGGCTCAGGTCCGGCTGGCCCAGACGGATGGCGAGCACCTTGGCCCGGACCAAGGCCCGGTAGACCTTGTAGAAATCGAGCACCTGGAGCGCGCCATAGTCGCCGCCCAACTCCAGGTAATGGTTGAGCAGGCGCCGCGCCGAGGCCAGCTCGCCGGCCTCCTCCAGGTCCATGAGCAGAAAGGCGAGCTCGCTGGCGGTATCGATCCAGCGGAGCGCCGGGTTGAACTCCAAGGCGTCGAAGATCACGAGATCACCGGCCACCAGGGCGATGTTGCCCCGGTGCATGTCCCCATGACACTCCCGCACCCGCCCCTCCTCGCGCCGGGCCTCCAGGATCGGGGTCAGCTCGGCCCAGCGGCGGCGCGTCCAGGCCTCCAGCCGATCGATCTGCTCCACCCGCTCCGCCTCCTCGGCGCGCTGGCGCACATGACGCAGGTTCTCGATCATGGGGCCGAGGACGGCGCCGGGCGTCCCGAAGGGGCTGTCCCGGGGTGCCACCGGAATCTCCCCATGAAAGGCCGCCATGCGAGCGGCGAGCCGATCGACGAGCTCCGGACCCAGGGTGTGCCGATCGAGCAGCGCCTCTTGGGGGAACCGGCGCATGCGAACGGCATACTCCAGCACGGTCCCATCGGGGCTAGGCCCGCTACCCATGCGGGGCGACTGGGGGCTACCAGTGACCGGAACCACGTCCAGGTAGAGATGGGGGACGAGACGCCGGTTGAGTCGCAGCTCTTCCTCGCAACAATGGCGGCGACGCTCCAGGGTCGAGAAGTCCAGGAACCCGAGGTCGAGTGGCTTCTTGAGCTTGTAGGCGTAGTCGCCCGCCAGCAGGACGTGGGAGATATGGGTCTCGATGTGCCCCACCCGGTCCGCCGGGTGGGCATAGGCCCTTGGGTTCAGGAGCCCGGAGATCAGGAGGGGAAAGTCGGCTGCGTCCATCGTTGGCTACACTCCAAGCCCGATTGATGGATGGATGCCACAGGCTTGATCTGAGTATTAGAGCTGTTTAATATTCTGCCAGTTTTGAACCTTAATTGAGTCTGGGTCAACCATGTCCATCGAACGTATCGTTTTCGCGGTCGCCGGCACCTTCATCCTCCTGTCCGTCCTGCTTGCCGTCTACGTCAACCTCAACTGGCTGTGGTTCACCGCCTTCGTTGGCGCCAACCTGCTCCAGTCCGCCTTCACCGGCTTCTGCCCCCTGGCCACCATCCTGAAGAAGATGGGCAAGCAGCCAGGCGCCGCCTTCTGATCGGACGTCTGTCCCTCGCGCTACGCAGAAGGCCCGCAATTGGCGGGCCTTTTCAGTTTTGGGGCCCGGCGGCAGCCGGCTCAGAGCATGTCCAGGGTCCCCGGCAGCCACAAGGAAAGGGTCGGCCAGTAGGTGATGAGCATCAGGAAGGCGAGCATGGTCAGCAGCCAGGGAAAACAGGCGATGGTGGTCTCCGTCATACCCATGCGGGAGATGCCGCTCGCCACATAGAGGTTGAGCCCCACCGGCGGGGTGATCATGCCGATCTCCATGTTGACCGTGATCATGACCCCGAAGTGGATGGGGTCGATCCCCAGGGCCATGGCCACCGGGAACAGGATGGGTGCGGTGATCAGGATGATGGAGGAGGGCTCCATGATGTTGCCCGCGAGCAACAGCAGGATGTTGACCGCGGCGAGGAAGCCGATGGGTCCGAGTCCCGTGTCCACCATCCATTGAGCGAGTGCCTGCGGGATGTTCTCGCTGGTCAGCAGGAAGGAAAACAGCACCGCGTTAGTGATGATATAGAGCAGCATGGCGGACATGTTGGCCGAGTCCAGCAGGACCCTCGGCACCCGGCTGAGCGGCATGTCCTTGTAGACGAACACCGCCACCAGGAACGCGTAGACCGCGCTCACCGCCGCCGCCTCGGTGGGGGTGAAGATACCCGAGTAGATCCCCCCCATGACCAGCACGATGAGCAGCAGGCCCCAGACCGACTTGCGGAAGGCCTTAAAGCGCGTGGCCCAGTCCGCCCGGGGCAGGCGCGGGTAGTTGTTGCGCCGGGCGATCCACCAGGTGGTCATGCCGAGCATGAAGGCCAGGACGATGCCGGGGATGATACCGGCGATGAACAGGGCGCCCACCGAGCTGTTGGTGGAGACGGCGTACATCACCATGACGATGGACGGCGGGATCAGAAT
>Ga0209254_10004535_pt1 | contig 12724 bp, 11 predicted proteins | sample FrelakmetDIP11DI_FD_187148 | JGI IMG/M metagenome (GOLD analysis project Ga0209254, IMG submission 187148) | Freshwater lake sediment microbial communities from the University of Notre Dame, USA, for methane emissions studies - DIP11 DI (SPAdes)... | ecosystem: Environmental > Aquatic >...
ATTGTTATTGACATGCCAGGTTACCAAAACAAAGATGAGGCTCTTAGTGTATTAGGAAAAACAGCCTTACTCCAGTTCAAGGATTCAAAAGGCAGTCTCATCTTAACTGGAGACAGGGTTAAGAAGGCTGAGGCTGTCTACGGTCCTTCTAGCCAAGGTATGGGTCAGGAATGGCAGATATCATTTGAACTTGACGCCGAGGGGACAACAAAATTCAAGGATGCGACTCAAAAAGCATTAAACGAAGCAAAGGAAGAGGATAGAACAATCTCGATTTGGCTCGACGAAAAAATGCTTATGAGTCCACGCGTTCAGTCTGTGATTGAAAGTGGTACTGGAGTAATTACCTCAGGCGGCGGAGATATTTCACAACAACGTGCTTGGGCAACCACAAACGCACTTCTGATTGAAGGTGGTGCACTTCCACTAAAACTAAAATCAGATCCGGCCGAGTTACGCTATGTTGGAGCATCACTTGGTGAGGACACAATTAACCGAATGCAAATAGCAGCTATTATTGCCTTAGCTCTTGTTGGTCTTTATATGCTCCTCTATTATAAGGGCATGGGGGCTGTTGCAGTTGTTTCTCTATCCATTTTCGCCTGTATATATATAGCTCTACTTCTAATGATTGGTGCTGTCTTATCTCTCCCAGCCATTGGTGGTGCAATCATCTCTGTGGGCATGGGTGTTGACGCAAACGTAATCATCTTCGAACGTATAAGAGACGAGTTGAGGAATGGCAAAACTCCAACCTCTGCCATTGCAAACGGTTTTTCCAAAGCTTTTTCAACTGTTTTTGACTCAAACTTAACTACACTCATTGGTTGTGGAGTTCTTTATTGGCTTGGAACTGGCCCTGTTAAAGGTTTTGCAATCACACTTACCTTTGGTATTTTTACATCATTTTTTACAGCTGTATTTATTACAAGGTTTTTTATGGACATGATCGTTCGATTCTGGAAGCCAGAACCAGACTCTGCTCTATTTAATTTCTTTTACGGTGTTGGAGGTGGCAAGTGATAATTTTTGATCCAAGGAAATGGGATATCATTGGCAAACTAAGGATGCTAATCATAGCTTTCTTTGCCGTCATTATTATTGGTGCACTTATTATTGGTATTCGTTGGATAACCACTGGTTCAACCGTTCAGGTTGCTTACTTCACATTTGAAAAAGCACTCGAAGGGACACCGGCTGAGATCGCTCAAATGGTATCAAAATCCATAGTTGATCAAAAGCTTGATAACGTTTCAGTAAATATTCTCCCAAAAGATCCTGACCATCCAGACCAAAACCGCCTCACTATTACAGCTGTAAAAATAGATGAACCTCAGGTTGTTGCTATTGGAAAATCTCTCCAAGAAGCTTTCAAGATAAATCTAAAAGGTAAAGCCATTGTCGAATCAGAAACCATCTCAGGACAACCATTGAACTGGGGTCTTGATTTCACAGGTGGCACCATCCTTGAAATGACCTTCAAAAATCCATTTATTAATGCCAAAGGAGATGCTCTGCCCGATATAGATGTTTTGTCAAAGGTGAGATCAGCTTTTGCAATTAATGGTGTGCCAATAACAGTCGCTCAGGTTCAACGCGTGGCAACAGAGGCTGAGGAAGGAAAAAATGTTGCCAATTCAATTCTTGTTCGCACTCAAGAATCTTCAAACACAAAGCTAAAACCAGTTATTGATGAATTGAAGAAAACCTTTGGAGATGATTATCCAGAAAAGCAGCGAGTTGATACAATAGGTCCAGTTATAGGCAATGAGTTAAAAGCCAATTCTATTAAAGCCCTGCTAATTGCCTTAGCCGTTATTTTCTTATATATTGCCATTCGCTTTCAGCCAAGGGCTGGAGTTGCTGCTATTGCCTGCTTAGTCCATGATTTATTTTTTATATTGGGTGCTCTTTCTCTTATCTGGATTGAGGTGAATTCTGCGGCGGTTGCTGCCTTGCTTTCATTTATATCATACGACGTTCAAGATACAATAGTCATCATGGATCGTGTTCGCGAGAATACCAGACTTTATATTGGTCGTATGAAGTATGCAGACTTGATTAACCTTTCCGTTACTTCAACATTCATGAGATCTTTGAATACATCAATTGCTACACTTTGGGGTATTCTAGTCATGTTGATTTTCGGTGGGAGCACAATTCTTGACTTCACTCTCATATTCTTCCTTGGTCTTTTTGCTGGTGCATGGTCATCACTTTATATTGCTGCCCCGCTACTCGTAGTCTGGAAGAATATTGAAGAAAGTGTTATGAAAAGACGAGGTAACGCTCCTAAAGTTTATGAGCTTTCAACACCAGAGGGTGTAAGAGTTCAAGTTAGAAACCATTCTTCAGAGTCGACTGTAAAGAATACCCAACAGACTAGAACGGGAGAAATGCTTGAAAGAAGGGGTCCTCCTAAGAAAAAAACTACAAAGGGTAAAAGAAGAAGATAAAATAAACAACGAGGGGTGGTGGGTGTCCTGAAGAAGATCATCCTTGTCGCACAAGAAAATGCAGAGGCCCGCAAGGGTCTCTTGCATGCTCTAGAGCCATTGTACAGTGAAGGTTATATAATCCTAACGTGTATGACTGGAGAAGAAGTGATCGCAAAATTAGCTCTTGGCTCTCCGTCCCTAATAATCCTCGATCTTTCATTACCAGAGCTAAACGGATTTCAAGTCATCTCAAAACTAAAATCCAATCCAGACACTCAAACAATACCTATAACAGTATTAATTCCGCCAATTCAGGGAATTTTTGGGTTCATGGTCAGAAATTTAGATGTTACATATATTGTTAATCGTCCGGCACCACCAAAAAAAATTCTACAAGTAGCAAAAAACTGTCTTGAGAGTAACTAATGATTGATCCATTCAAACACTTTCCAAAAGGTGGATCTATAAAAAAAGTGGATCCAGAATTTGCTGGTGACCCAAAAGATGCTCTTTATACAATGCGTTCATCAGTATTCTCCGGCTTCCTTTCAGCAACATTCAGAAATGGCAACTCAATGGGTGGATATTTCTACAGAGGTCGTCCACTTCTTCTAATCTACTATTCCTCAGATGGTTCATTTGAAATTGGCAAGTCTGCAATAGAAAAAGCATCTAAAAGCCATGATCTTGGTGGAGCCATATACACATCTTCAGATATCGAACAAGATATAATGCACTGCTTTGCTGCACTTCTTTCACAATACCCAATCATCCGAAATTTCTCTCCACAAATGCTTGTGGTTGATGAACTTTTCAATCGTATGGCATTTGAAGCACTCACTGGTTGCATGTACATTACTACCCCAAAAGATCAAGTTCTTTTATTCATATGTAACGGTGAGATACTGGACTGGGAGGACGGAAAAGTTTTAAATCGTTACTTAATTAATGAAGCTCCAGTCATACGAGATTTAGCTAAAGCCGTAACACTTATGAGCGATTCAAATTCATCAATCAACATCTTCGAAGTACCAGAGAACCTCTATTCTGATTTAACCATCCTTGAGTATGGCATTCCATTCAGGACACCAAAGAGTTTAAACGTTCTTAAGGAGTCGCTAACAAGGATAGTTGCTGAGGAGCTCAAAGGTAAGAGCATTGACTTTGACAGGGCACTTCAGGAGATTGGCAACAACCAAGATGCCATTGAGGAAGTATGCAATAATCTAGATAAGCACATGACAATGGAGTTATCGAGGCGAGTTTTGCTGGCGTTGACTGAAAAATTAACCAAGGAGATCGCTGAGTTTAAGGGCAAGTAGAAACTATTTTTTTATATGAGGCATCAATTTTTAAGATAGCTTTATTCACTTCTTTGTCATTTTCAAATACTCCAAAAACACAAGATCCCGAACCAGTCATAGAAACTTTTTTTGCACCATGTTTTGATAATTGATCGAGTAATATTCTTATTTCTGGTGTCAATTTTTCTGCGACCTTTTGTAGGTCATTTCTTGGTGTTTTAAAACGTTCAATAATCTTTGGTAATGATTGTTTTTTGTAGGGTTGATCATCAAATTTCTTATACACTTCAGCTGTATTTAGGTTGCAATCAGGTTTTAATAAAACAAGCTTTAAAGTAGGCCCGTTAATTTGTTCAACCTGTTCACCACGGCCTTTTATCCTTCTCCATCCGGTAAAAAGTAGAGATGGAACATCAGAACCAACTTGCATAGCAATGTCAAAAAGATCTTGTTTTTTTAAATTTGTTTTTAGAAGATTATCTAAAGCAATGATTGTTGAGGCTGCATCCGAAGAACCTCCACCCAAACCAGCTCCATAGGGAATGTTTTTAGTGATTTCAACCTTAACTTTGAAATCACAACCAATTTTCTTAAAGAAAATCTTGGCTGCTTTGTAACAAAGGTTCTCTTCACCAGGAGCAACTTCAGAAACAATCTCTATATTTGAACCATTTGAAATAGTAACAATAACTTCGTCGAAAATAGATATCTGGGAGACAAGTGAGTCGAGTTCATGATAACCATCAAATCTTCTTCCCAAGATAAGTAAATCCCAGTTTATTTTGGCATATGCTTTATGATGGGATGAAACCAGCCAGTTGTTTGAATTGCTCAACAGTTAGCATCTCCCCTCTTATGTTAGTCGGGATATCCAAAAAAGATAAAGCAAGTTGGAGATCTGTTTCATCAAAGCCAGCAGACTCAAGCGCATTAATGATAGTTTTACGTCTTTGTGCGAAAGCGCCTTCAACAACTCTTAAAAAATGTTTCTCTCGTACATTTTCAAACCTAGGTTGCCTTGGGTGGCTCAGGGCAACAAAAGATGAGATAACATTAGGTTTTGGGTAGAACGAGCCTGAGTGAACGTTAAAGAGCTTTTTATGTGAGAATGTATAACCAGCATAAACAGAGAAAGCTGTGTATTCTGGGGTTCCAGGTCTAGCCTCGAGATGATCAATGACGTCCTCTGGGAGCATAAAATAAGCTGGTGTATCTGGGATTTGATCTGCCCATTGTTTTATTATTGCTGAAGCACAATAATATGGTAAATTTCCAATCAGGATCGTTGGTTTTAAGGAACTAAGATCAATTTTTAGTATATTATCGAAGATTATTTTTACATTCTTACAACCAACGACGTTTTTCGTAAAAATGGTTCTCAAATCTGTATCAATCTCGATAGCAACAACCTCATGAACTTTTTTTGCAATCATAGAGGTTAGAATCCCAGGTCCAGCACCAATTTCAACAACCCAATCAGACGGATCAACATTAATTGAATCGATTATACGGTTAAAGATGACTTGATCATGGAGGAAGTTTTGACCAAGTTTCTTCTTTAGTCTGATTTCAAACTTTTCTAGATCTTCTCGAAGCTCTTTCAATCCTGCCATTATTCACCCTTATCTAATTTAATTTGGTTCCTTTACTATAAATAGAACTTATTAAATTCAAATGAATAATCAGCTCTAGTATTTGGTTCATCTGTTTTTGTCTGGCCATTCGAGAATATACACTTTGACATTCTTTCTACCCCAACGTTTTGCTTCATCAGTTTTGTAGAAAAAAACATCAATACGATTTTGTTTTATTGCCCCACCACAGTCACCAGCGATTGCATAACCATAACCTTCAATGTACATTTTAGTGAAATATGGGATTGCAGTCGGATCAACTGCTACTATTCCATAGCCTGAGCGCATTCCTGTAGCTGTCGTCCAAGGATCACCATCACATTCTTCAACCGTTGGTGAATAGGCAGTTGAATCCATGTTATAAACTGCAAGAGCAGAACCAGGTACTTCTGAGTCACCTATGGCAATTTCTTCATGGACAGGTCTATGCGAGATACGTGTGGAAACAAAGGTTGACGATACAATCTTACCATCTTCATAAACTTCACGATATGTGTCCTCACGTTCCCCACCAGAACCCAGTTTCCAAACAACAACCTTACCCTGATAGACTTGGTTGTTTGGCACATAATCAATTTCATACGGGATACGTTCTTGACGTTTCACATATTTATGTTCAACTCTAACCACTCTGCTCATCAACTTGCCTGGATTCAAAGGATCTTCAGAGAGTTGTACCCTATCTAAGGGGCTAAGTTTTATGCCGAGTCTTGATACAATCTTTCTAAGTGTTTTTTTAGTAGCATAGATTTGCCTTCTAACATTATCAGACAGCACAGAGATAGGCTCTGCCTTTTCAAATTCAAGCTTCATACCTGACTTTACAGGTTGCATCAAATCTTCTACCACAAAACCCGAAGGTTTAACCAAAACCCTGTCGAATGTATTCAAATTTAAGCCTTGTTCATAAAGAAAACCTTCAACAGTCTTCTGAAATGTCACCGCTACATCAAGATCAGATCCTCTAAAGATAGCCACAGCCTTGGATGAAAATGTAATTGAGAACATAAGCCCCAATGCTAAAGTACCCAAAATATAGGAGGCAATAGTTTTGTTAGGTATCTCTTCACAATTCATATTAATTCATGTAAAATTTTATTCGTGAATGTAATTCTGTCAAAGGAAATTTTAATTAGAAAGTCCAAAGCTGTTATGGACCGATATTTTATTGGTATCACTCTCGATCCTGAGGCGATGATAGTGGGCGGAACAATAAGAGATATTTTACTTGGCCGCACACCAAAAGACATTGATATTGCTACACCGGATGTATCAAACCTTGTAGAATCATTTGAGAGTAAGGGATACACCCATGTCATACTCGATGAGAGACGCAACATACACAGGATGGTTAAGGAGGATGTCAAAATTGATGTTACACCATTAAATGATGGCTATATCAATGATCTACTCTCACGCGATTTCACCATCAATTCTATTGGTATCGTGATAAAAGACTGGGAAGTTCTCGATCCACAGGGAGGTTTGAAGGATCTTTCAAAAGGTCTTGTTAGGGCTCTTTCCCAAGAACGTTTCATAGAAGATCCCTTAAGGCTCATTCGTGCTTTTAGGATTGCTGCCGACCTAGGATTTACAATTGACCCTGTGACTCTTCGATTCATAACTAAGCTCTCACATCTTATCATGAAACCTTCAAGAGAACGTATCAGAGACGAGCTTTGCTGGACATTGGAGGCCGATCACTCCTATGATGTCATCGAAAGTCTAACGAGAACCGGCATGCTTGGACGTATCTTACCAGAATTTGCAACTGCCGCACAAATTCCACCTGGATCACCATTTGTACTAGGTTTAACAGAACATCTCCTTTGGACATACAAGTTTTTAGAAGATATTCTAAGCAACCTCGATGATGTGCTCGAGCAACATGCTGACACGGCACGAGAGAAGTTATCAGTTATTCTTGCTGCAGATAGACGTGTATTTATCTCGATGAAACTTGCGGCTCTCCTACATGATGTCGGCAAACCAGCCACTCTTACCTATGATGATGAACCACACTTTATTGATCATGACCGTATTGGTGCAGAAATGGTACAAAAAAGGATGGAGGAGCTAAGATTCTCAAGCTCTGAAATAAAAGCAGTAGGTGAGTTAGTTCTAAACCACATGCGTCCACACAATTTAGCAAAACTTGAGCAGGTAACTGATCGTGCTGTTTTTAGATTCTTTCGAGATCTAGACGATTTGTCAATCCCATGTCTTCTTATTGCCCTTGCTGATGCTTATGCCACACAAATGGTTCCATTAGGTACTCTTGATACCTACCAAGAGTTTGTCAGGAAGATGATTGAGGAAAACCAGCGTATAGGGAAACCAAAACCAATTTTGAATGGTGAATACATTATGAAGCTATTCAAGATAGAACCTGGTCGTGAAGTTGGAATCCTTATAAACCTTTTACTCGAAGCTCAGGCCTTAAAACAAGTCCAAACAAAAGAAGAAGCCATAGAATTCCTAAAAAAGGTGAGTATCGAAGATGAAAGAAACGCTTAAAAAGCTTGTCACAACTTGTTCCGTCTCAGGTTGTGAGCATGATATTGCAAAACTATTTTGTGATGAAGCCAAAATGCTTGGTTTAGAGGTTTGGACTGATGAATATCATAACGGTTATGCGCAATTAAAATCGGTAAAGAATAAAGCACCACATATAATGATTTCCGCCCATGGTGATGAGGTGGGTCTTGTGGTTACAGGATTTACTCCCGAAGGTTTTTTAAGGATAGCTGACTGGTCAGGTGTTGACCACAAAGTGTTACCTGGATCTGAGGTTGTTGTAAAAGGAAGAAAGGATATTCCAGCTATAATTGGCATTCTTCCACCACACCTTCAGAAAGGTGATTCTAAAAAGACTATACCTGAAAAAAAACTTTATGCCGACACAGGTTTTGAAGGTAATAAAATCAAAGAGCTAGTGAAAATTGGTGACCATGTGCTCTACAAGAAACGCTTCGAAGAACTAAAAAACGATCGTATTGCTGCATGTGCAATCGATGACAAGATTGGTTTAACAATATTGCTTGAAACAGCAAAAAAGTGCATGAAGGTAAAACTAGACGTTATGATCACCTTCGTTTGCACTTCACAGGAGGAGATTTGGGCATATGGTGCAAGACGAGCTTCTTGGTCACTCAAACCTGATCTTGGAATAGCCATAGATGTTTGTCCTGCTGAGCAATACAATGAATCAGGTCCTCCAGATTATGTTCCCTTTGGTAAAGGTGCTTCTATCGCAGTTGGTCCAACCGCCCAACCAAAGGTGATTAAGTCTCTCAAAGATGCTGCATCAAGAATAAACCTAAAACTGATTGAAAATCCTTTCACTCGCGGTAGTGGAACCGAAGCTGACGAGGTATGGGGATGTGGTCTTGGTCGCCCTGTTGCCATTCTTGAGATTCCAATTCGTTATCTGCACCAACCTGTAGAAGTGGTAGATATGCATTCGGTTAAAGAGTGTGTCAATATCCTGACTGAGTTTCTAACCTTCCTGCCAGAAGGATTGGAGGAGGTGTTTAAAAATGCTATTGCTTGAGAAACTCACAAACGCCATAGGTGCCCCCGGTGATGAAAGTGAAGTAAGAAAAATCTTGATTGATCATCTCGCAAAGTTAGACCTGGAAGCAATTATTGATCACTCTGGCAACCTTTTTTTTGTGAAAGAGGGAAAAACAAACAAGCCGCGCATCATGCTGGATGCACACATGGACGAAGTTGCACTTCAAGTCATGGGTTATTCAAGTGATGGTGAATTGAGGATTCAACAACTTGGGGGCATCGACGATAGAGTTTTGGGTTCCAAGTACGTACTTGTTGGTAGCGAAAGGATTAAAGGAGTTATTGGTTTACCACCTATCCACACTCAAGAGCGAGATTCAATAGAAACTGTTTACAAGACAAAAAACCTTGTCATTGATATTGGAGCAAAGGATAAGGAAGAGGCTGAGAAATTAGCTCCCATCGGAACAACCGTTGTTTTCGATACAGAATTTGAACTTTGGGAAAACAATGTTGTCAAAGGCAAGTCTTTTGATGACCGTGCAGGATGCTGGGCAGTAGCAAAAGCTTTGGTGGTTGAAACCGAATGTACGCTCATTGCCTCATTCACATTTGGTGAGGAACTTGGGATGAAAGGAGCAGCTCTTTCAGCAAGATGTTATGAACCCGACCTTGTCATTTCACTTGAAGGAACAACTGCTGGTGACATGCCTGAGGTTCCAGAGCACCAGATGTGTTGCAAAATGTGGGGAGGTCCAGTCATCACATTCGAAGACAAAGGTATCATCATCCCAAAGAAGCTCCGTCTTCTTCTTGAAGAAACAGCTAAAAAAAATAACATTCCATACCAATATAAAGGCACGGTCACAGGTGGTACAAATGCAGGTGCAATGCAATTCGAGGCAGGAGGAACCCAATGTGTAGTTATTGCAGCACCGTGCCGATATATCCACTCACCAGTTTCACTGGCTACCAAACAAGACTTAGAGCAAATGGTTGAACTGACAAAAGCCTTCATCCAAACAATTGATAAGGAGGGTATCCCTTCATGAGAGATATAATATCACTCTTTTCGCGTATCGCCTCGCCAAGTGGATTTGAGGACTTCTTACGTCATGCTATAATAGACACCATTGCACCAAACATTGGTGAGACAGATTTCATGGGAAATCTTATAATAAAACATCCAGGCACAGGTCCAAAAATACTTGTCGAAGTCCAGATGGACGAGGAATCAATTGTCATCAATCACATAGATAAAGACGGTTTTGTAAGGTTTTATCCTGCCTCAACCCTTAAGGAATCCGAGGTTATTAATCGTCAGGTCATTTTTCCTAGTGGTGCTCTTGGTTTTATTGGTGTTGAGGAAATAGAAGAAGGTTCAAAATGCAGCTTCGACAAAATGTTCATAGACATCGGCGCCAGAGACAAAAAGATTGCATCAAAATTCGTCTCAATAGGTGATCATGCCTCATTCTCCACTCCTGTAAGGGTTGAGGAGGATAGAATAGTAGGCGGGAACCTTAAAATTCCTGTTGCAGTACTCTCTTGGGTTGTCAAAAACATTGATACCTCAAACAATCTCGTTTTTGCCTTCACCACTCAGGGGAAACTTGGTGGAAGAGGCGCTGCTGCCGTTGTAACACGTGAGCAACCTGATCTCATAGTCACCTTGGACACATTCCCAGCCACTGACACTCCAAATAATCCTAACAAGGCTCTTGTCGAAATTGAGAATGGCCCAGTTGTCATAGTACGTGGCATGTTGATCAACCGCGATCCTTATGCCACAAGCATCCTTGATGAACTTGCTGAATCATCAAATATCCCTATTCAGCGTGCTGTTAAAGAACCTTTTGATTATCACGACTTCCGCATGGCTTCAGCGTTAGGATCAATACCAATAGTCACTTTAGCCATTCCGATTCGCAAGTTTGGCATTTATGGTCAAGTGGCATCGTTTATAGACGCAACAAATGCTGGCAAACTTCTGGTCAAAACACTGAGGAAAAAGCTAACAAAATAAGTTGAATTTTACTTTCGTCAATATAGACTGGGCATTTGGAGGTAAAAATGAAACGAACACCGCTTTATGAAAATCATCTGAAACTTGGTGCTAAGATGGTTCCTTTCGCAGGATATGAGATGCCCATTCAGTACTCCTCAATCTTAGATGAACATAAAACTGTTAGGGATAGTGTAGGTTTATTTGATGTTTCACATATGGGTGAGATTGAGATAAAAGGTCCTCAAGCCATCGCTCTTACAGAAAGGCTAATGACCAATCAAGTGTCGAATATGTATCCTGGCCTTGCCGAATACACTGTGATGTGCAAGGAAGACGGAGGAATCATTGATGACCTATTCATCCATTGCGTTGCTCCAGACCACATCTTTCTTGTAGTCAATGCATCAAATGCTGACAAAGATTTCGCCTGGATAAAATCACATGAAATTCCTGATGCTACTGTGACAAACCTTTCAGATTTATATGCTGAGATGGCTCTCCAAGGCCCAAAAGCTGAAGAAGTTATCAAAGGTCTTACCGATTTCAACGCTCCCGATCTACCTTATTTTCACTTTAAATATGGCAAGGTTGCTAGCCGCGACGCAATGATAGCTAGAACCGGCTACACAGGTGAGGATGGTTTTGAAATCTATACAAAAAATCAAGATGCTCAGTTTGTTTGGGATTCTATACTCAAAGCCGGGGAACCTTTTGGCATTAAGCCCATCGGTCTTGGCGCAAGAGACACATTGAGGTTTGAGGTTTGCTATTGGCTTTATGGAAACGAGCTTGATGAACAGACCAATCCAATCGAGGCTGGACAGAAATTTGTTGTTAAGCCTGAAAAAGATTTTATCGGCAAGGATGCCATCCTTAAGATTGAAGCTGATGGTCCAAAGAAGAAACTTATTTGCCTGAAAATGCTTGAAGAGGGTGGTATCCCAAGAACGCACTTCAAGGTTTACGATGCAGGTAAAGAAATTGGTTACGTGACCTCTGGCGGGATGCTTCCAACCGCTGGCTATATTGGTGCCATGGCTTACGTTCCCACATCTTACAAAGCAGGTGCTAGGGTTCAAATAGATATTAGAGGTAGAATGCTAAATGCTGAGATAATAAAAAGACCCTTTTACAAAGGAACTGCTGGTAAAAAGAGGGAGTAGGCATGAGAGACATCGAACAACTTAAACAGATTTCCAAACAGATCAGACGGGACATCATCAGGATGACACATCTTGCTGGTTCAGGTCACCCTGGTGGGTCACTCTCATCAACCGACTTGATGACTGCTCTTTACTTTTGTGTAGCCAAAGTCGACCCAAAACAACCCCAGTTAGATAACCGTGACCGAATAATTTACTCTAAAGCGCATATTACACCACTTATATACTCAGTTCTTGCTCGTCTGGGATATTTTGAAACTGCCATACTCGACTCTTTCAGAAAATTTGGTTCACCTCTCCAAGGACACCCTCACATTGGATGTGTCCCAGGCATTGAGATGTCAGGTGGTTCACTCGGTCAGGGAATCTCCATTGCTGCTGGTCTTGCCGCTGGCGCTAAAATGGATAACAAACCTTGGCATGTCTTCTGCCTTATGGGTGACGGTGAGTTGCAAGAAGGTCAGGTTTGGGAGGCTTTCATGTCTGCCTCACATTATAAGCTAGACAACCTAACAATAATCATTGACAAGAATAACCTTGAGATTGACGGACCAACCAAGGATGTAATGAACATTGATCCTCTGCCTGATAAATTGACCGCGTTTGGTTTAAAAGTTATTGAATGTGATGGTCATGATTTCCTCTCTATCCTAAACGCCTT
>Ga0209254_10004537_pt1 | contig 12723 bp, 10 predicted proteins | sample FrelakmetDIP11DI_FD_187148 | JGI IMG/M metagenome (GOLD analysis project Ga0209254, IMG submission 187148) | Freshwater lake sediment microbial communities from the University of Notre Dame, USA, for methane emissions studies - DIP11 DI (SPAdes)... | ecosystem: Environmental > Aquatic >...
CCGAAAAAAGACCCCAAACCCGAAGGCAAAATGGCTGATGTCGGCTACTGGATCAGCAAAGTGAATAATGGCCGTGAAGGGGTACAGCTTCTTTCTATCAATGTCGACGATTGTAGCAAAGCGGTTCCTCTTCTTAAAGAAAACGGAGCCGGTATTGTTCCCGAGAAACTGTCGGGTGCAGGGAAAGAGGTCAGATTCTGGCCGGAAAAAGGACGATACTATGCATTTATCCACCCAAAAAACACCCATGGTGCTCTTTGGGAAGTGATTGATGGAAAATATGCGTCTCAGAAATAACTCTTCTGAGCTTTGTATAAAAAAACCCCACTTGTAAAGGTGGGGTTTTTTTTGGGTTTAATTCAAACTGGACAATCATAATGCGGAGCACTTTTCTTGAATAGGCAAAGCGAATAGCTGTTGCGGGTAAAAGGATGGAGTGATGTCGTAATGCCCCCATGACACTCATGGTCCCCTTGGGTAATGATTGACGGATTATAAATATCTTATTGAAAATATTTAAATATTTTCAATAAGATATTTTCTCTGCAAAATCAGAAACCTCCTGATTGACAATTAAGGGAGGTAGGGTTTTTATCTTGTAGATAGTGCAGTTTTTTTGGCATGTAATTTGAACCTTTCAAAATCAAAGTCTTTCGTGTAAAGTATAAGAAGGTTTCTTGACCTGGGTTTAAAATTATAACCGGACGAAATTATTTGACATCAGCTCAATCAACCGGACCTTAACTGAAACCTAAAAAAGATAGCGTGATAAAAAAATATTTTAGAAGTAAAAAATTTTTATTCATAGTAAAAAAAAATTATTAAATAATCTTATCAAATCTTATCAAACATTTTAAAAGTCATTATCGATTGAAAGATTCTTGCACTCATACCCTGGGTGGGGCAATTTTAGAAAAAGATTTTTCTTTTATTTTTATAACAAATATTCTATCATAATCTTTTTAACCCTGTTCATCAGCTAAGTGCTCGTATTTAAAATCAAATAAGCCCTGTCCTGCTAAAATTCTTGATAAAGCATTTGTCCTCTCTTTTCGGGGGGCGAATTTAGTAAAGCTTAAAACCTCAAACCCAAAAGGAGGGCCGAACCTTGAGAGAAAAATTGAGGGTGGAAAAGCAAGCGAGGGCCAATTCGATGAGGCCAGGCAAGTGGCTCCCAACCACTTGTAAAATGTGCCTCCATACGTGCGCTATGAAGGCACATGTATCAAACAACGGGGTGGTTGACAAGATTGAGGGTGACCCAACCTGCCCCAGTAATAAGGGAAAAAATTGTGTTAAGGCTGTTACCGGTGTCGATCGAAATTATGATCCCTACCGACTCAAAAGACCGGTAAAGCGGACTAACCCCAAAAAGGGGCCCGGGGAAGATCCGGGGTGGGTAGAGATTTCCTGGGATGAAGCTTTGGATTTAGTGGCTTCAAAAATGAAAAAAATGATTGAAAAAGACCCACGGGAATTTGTATACGCCATCACTGATTTTCAAAAAATTTATACCTGGGCGTGGCCAGCAATCTTTGGCAATGGCAACCAGTTCCATGTGGTCGGCACTTACTGCGGTGGGGCGTACCACGTGACCGCGGGCATTTACAACTCTGCCTTTGCCGGGGTCGGTGATTACGAACGATGTAATTACTGGATCCAGTGCGGCGGCGGTGATGGTTTTTCTTCCCACCTCCATGTTGCAGCCGGGCAAAGGATGATGGCGGATGCCCGGGCCAGAGGGATGAAGGTTGTGTGCGTCGAACCCCGTCTTTCAACCTCAGCCGCAAAGGCGGAGGAATGGGTTCCGATCCGGCCAGCCTGTGATCGGCATTTTGTTTTGGGTTTGTGCCACGCGCTGATGTATGAACACAAGATTTACGATGCGGAATATCTGAAATGGTTTGCCGATGGCGGGTATCTAATTGGAGATGATGGCTGGTTTACGCGGTCATCAACGGAAAAATCCCTGCCGCCACAAGGCCGGCCCGCAGGCTCCATGCGCTGGTTCCAGCAGACCAGGGAAGAGCGTTATAAACCTCTGGTGTGGGATCCGGTGGATAAACGCGCGAAAGCCTTTGATGACCCGACGATTAAGGATATCGCCCTGGAAGGCTCCTATGAGGTCGAAGGCAAGAGAGTGCGCCCGGCCTTTCAATATATAAAAGATGCTTATAAAGAATATACGCCCGAATGGACCGAGAAGATTACCAGCGTGCCTGCGGCCACCGTCCGGCGGATTGCGAAGGAGTTCGGAGAAGCTGCCCAGATCGGAAGCACCATCACCATTGACGGAGAAGTATACCCCTACCGGCCGGTCTCTTTTAACTGGTACCGGGGTGCCCAAGGCCACAAATACGGCACCATGGATAACCAGTCCTATATCCTGCTCAACATGTTAGTGGGCTCCTATAACGCACCCGGTGGACTATTGGGTGTTATTCTCGGATCTCCCCATATGGCATGGACGGATGAACCCGGTCCGGACGGCCTTCTCGACCCCAAGCCCCATCAGCTCCATCCGGAAATCCCCTTTAACTGGCCTCCCAATACCACGACGCTCATGGAGATTATGCCTCTCGGTGTTGATCCAGGCCAGTTTAATATGTTAACCCTGCTTGAACCGGAAAAATACGACATTAAATTCAAGCCCAGCACCTGCTTGCTCTACCACTCCAACACCACCTGGTCAATGGTGGGGAATGTGGAAAAATGGTATGAAATCCTGAGAGGGTTTGACTTTATCTGGGCGATCGACCTTTTTCATAATGAAACAACCAACTTTGCCGATGTCATTCTTCCTGACCAGACCTATTTAGAGTCCTGGGCACTGCTTATGTGTGAGCCACCGGCAACCGAGGGACTAAACTGCCGCCAACCTGTGGTTGAGCCATTAGGCGAATGCCGGGATGGTTATGAGGTCTTGGCTGAGGTGGCGGAACGGATGGGTAAGCTCAAGGAAATGAATGAGGTCTATAGCTTTATTACGGGTTTGGTGAATGACCCGGAATTAATGCTGGATGTCAATAAACGGTATACCCATAAAGAATTTTTGGATCATTGTGCCCGCTACTGGACCAAGACAGTCTGGCCGCCGGAGCGCGGGCTTGACTGGTTTGCGGCTAACGGACACAATGTTATCTGGAGGCCACCGACGCGTAAATACCACATGAGCAATAAGCGGGGCCGGGATATGCGCCGTCCATTTTTCTGCGAGTACATCCTTAAACAAAAGAAACATTTAGAAGAAAACCTGGCTAAAGTTAAGATGCCTTTTAAATGGGATACCAGTGAGTATGTGGCTTTTCCGAATGGGAGCCTCTCTCCGGTTCATAGTGAACCGCCAGAGTTTGACATGTACGCAATTACCTTTAAAGAGCATTTTATGAATTTTACTGAAAACCTCTCCATCCCGACGATTCGAGAGATTGCTGACCGAGACCCCCACCATGTTGGGCTGATTATGAATCCCAAAACCGCCAAGGCAAAAGGACTTGAGGAGGGAGACTACATCGAAGTTCGTTCCCAGTTTGGCCATTTGTCCGGGTGGTTGGTTTATACCGAGGGTATTCATCCTGAGGTGATTGGTGTCTCCAACGCTACCAACCGCACGGTTTCGCACAGCCCGGTTACCCGGTTGGGTGGCGGGCAGTTCAACACGCTTTTGGGCAACAACTTCGAGTATACTGATCATGTTACTGGTGCGATGGAGACGGTGGCTCGGGTGAAGATTACCAAGCTTCCAAAACCGCCGCTTCCTAAAAAATATTAAGGAGAAAAGCATGACTTTAAACGTTACGGCTCTTTTGAAAGTGCGGGAGCTGCTGGGTTGGAGTCAAAAAGCAGTAGAGTTTACGGGGGATACCCTTGAACAGTTTCTTAAGGCAATGTCTACTATTGATGGCCGAACTCTTCATGAGGTTTTTGTGCAGGAAGATGGTAGCATCAGCTCCGATTATCTGGTTTGGCTTAACTGCCGGCCGGTTAAGCAGATTCATAGTTTAGATATCCCCCTTCGGTCAGGTGACAAAATAATTACCATGCCCGCGATTACATTTCGGGCAGGTGGTTGAATAATTTAAAAATATAGCGGAGGTAAAAAAATGATTTGGGGAATGGTCATAGATTTAAAGCTTTGTATTGGATGCCAGGCGTGCTCTTTGGCATGCAAGCAGGAGTATGGGACACCCCGGGGAGTTTATTGGACCAAGACCCTGATTGAAGAAGTGGGGACATACCCTAATGTCACTCGGGTCTATACTCCTCAGATTTGTAACCATTGTGAGGAAGCGCCGTGTGAGAAAGCCTGCCCGACCGGGGCAAGCTACACGGATATTGACCATGGGGTGGTCTTGGTAGATTACGATAAGTGTGTGGGTTGCCGGGCTTGTTATGTAGCCTGCCCTTACCAGAACCGACACTATTTGAAAAAAGGAGTGCTTAAGGGTTATTATCCGGAAAAGGGTTTGACCCCATTTGAGAAACAATGTTACGAGCAGTTCCAGGAAGGGACCGTGACCAAATGTGTTGGGTGCATTGAGCGGGTTATGGAAGGAGTAGATCCAGCGTGCGTGGTTGGCTGCCCCACCAGTGCTCGAAAATGGGGTGACTTAAGTGATCCCAATTCGGAAATTAGAAAATTAATAAGATCACGAAACGCGGTCCAGCCGATGCCTGAAAAAGGAACTGAGCCGAAAGTTTACTATATTTCCTAACGATTGATAATTTTTCGGTCAATAAAAATTTTAAGAGGAGATAAGCTATGCTACATAGGAACTTTAAATTTCTTGAAGAGGATACCTTTGAGGTCGGCTATAATCCTCAAAAAGAATGGGCGTGGTTAATCACCGCCGCATTTTTTCTCGGCGAGGTTGGCGCTGGTCTCTTTTTAGTATCCCTCTTTCTTCCCGGAAAAGTTGGTCTATGGAGTGCCATTTTAGGGTGGTTGATAGTGGCGGTTGGTAAAAACTTTACGCACTTTATCTACCTTGGAAAACCGTGGCGCTTCTGGCGGATGGTATTTCGTCCTCAAACCTCCTGGATTAGCCGGGGCTTTTATGCAACGGTTGCCCTGTGTGGTTTGGGGCTTGTCTACATTATTTTAAAATGGCTACAAATTTACGAAGGCGCAAGCCCTACAATATTAAGCAATCTCATCATGTATGTGTCAGGATTTTGTGCTTTTGTGGTTATGATCTATGACGGGATTGTGATGACCTATTCCCCTTCCTTGCCGCTCTGGAATAGCTCCCTGTTACCTATCCTCCGGCTTTCCTACGCGACGATGGGTGGGGTGACTTTATCCCTGTTAATAGCAGCTATACCGGGTATTGCGCCGACACTTTCCGAGGTCCAAAGAGAAATGCTGGCAAATTTAGAGCGTTGGCTGATTATAACCAACTTAATCATGATAATAGTGTATATTTTGACCTTGACCTATTCGGTAGCTACTGCCAAAGAATCAGCTTACCTGATCGTTAAAGAGAAATACCCGGCGGTATTCTGGTTTGGAGTGGTTTTGGTCGGGTTAGTGGTGATCTTTCTCCTCCCCGTGATTGTGAAGACCCATAACCTTTCGCTTTTGGTATCAGTAGCGACCTGTGAACTGATTGGTGATTTTTGCATCCTTTTCCTCCTGATCCGTGCGGGAGTCTATTCACCCTTAATGCCGCATCCGAATATTGATCCGGCTCTTTTTAGCCGGATGAGGGCGTAGTTTTTCCTGGCGCTTGAGAGCTGTGGCCAGCAGCGCAGCAGGTTGCGAGGGGCTGAAGAGAACAAAATTTGCTGAGTGTGTTAGCAAGCAGATTTTGGTATATTAATGAGATAAGAAAAGGAAGGGTTGCATCCTGAAAAAGGGTGATTCTTCCATGAAAGGGGGTACCCATGTTGGACCTTAAAGTAATTAATGGAACTTTATTTATCCCTGGAGTAGGGTTAGTAAAAGCGGGGGTCGGGACAAAAGACGGTAAGATAGCAATGATCGCTGCTGATCAAGACCTTCCTGAAGCAGCGAAAACCGTCGATGCCCAAGGTAAGTATGTTACTCCCGGTTGGATTGATCCCCATGTCCACCTGGGAATTTTTTCCACCTATGACGGTGAATGTGATACGGAGACTAAGTATGCGCTTTCGGGGGGCATTACTACCCTGGGAGCTTTTATGGGTGGTGCAGAGTCCTACCTCACTATCTTACCTAATTTAATCAAAACTGCGGAAGCAAAAAGCTCAACGGATTTAATGTTTCACCTTTCTATCTTCACTCCTCAGCAGATGGATGAGATGGAAAAGTATTATGAACAATTTGGGGTTACTTCCTTTAAATTTTACATGGCGGGCGTAAAAGGGGTCTTTCCCAATGTTCCCGATGATTTTATTAAAAAGGGTTTCCAAAAGGTAGCAAAGATGGGATATCCAGCGATTGGCTGTGTCCACTGTGAAGACCAGGCGATGGTGGACAAGGGATATGAATACGTGGAAAAGAATTGTCTTAAGGGTTCTTTAAAGGATTGGGCCAACGCGCATCCCAATGAGGCTGAAGCCGATGCGGCGAAAAGGTTTGTTACCATGGCACGGGAAACCGGGGCGAGAGCATATATGGTTCACATGTCCACCAAAGAAGCGGCAAAGTTATTATTCGAGATGTTTAAAGAAGGCAGAGAAAATATTTATGTAGAAACCACCTCAGCCTACTGTTGCATGAATAACGAAGATTCCATGGGAAAGCTGGCTAAGATGCTTCCGGCGATCCGGGAACAGGCCTCGGTAGAGGCGATGTGGGAAGCCGTGAAAAAAGGAATCGTTACCAGTTTCGGTACGGATAATGTCTCCTTGGGGAGCGGCATGAAACAATCCGATAATCTTTTTGAAGTAATGCCCGGATACCCCGTGGTGGGAGAACACATTCCGGCCTTGCTTACGGAAGGGTATCATAAGCGAGGCATCTCCTGGATGAGCATTATTGAAAGAGCGACCAAGGGACCGGCTGAGGCTTACGGCCTCTACCCGCAAAAAGGCACGATCGCGGTGGGTTCAGATGCTGATTTAGTAGTATTGGATTTAAACAAAGAGAAAAAGGTAAATCCAAAAGAACATTACTCCTTCTCTGACTTTTCGCTCTTTCAAGGCCGCACGTTAAAAGGGTGGCCCGTAAAGGTCATTAAGGGTGGAAAGCTGGCGGTAGAAGACGGTAAGGTTCTGCTTGAGCCTGGTTCAAGTAAATATTTGCGGAGAAAACTCCAGAAGTAAAAAATTATTTTCACTTATGGTAAAGGAGTCGATAAGGAAATGTACGAAATAAGATTTCATGGCCGAGGCGGGCAAGGCGCGGTGATGGGGGCGGAGATTCTTGCAAAGGCCCTGGTGAAAGAAGGGAAGTGGGCCATTACGATCCCGGCGTTTGGTTTTGAGCGACGGGGCGCACCGGTACAAGCCTACCTAAAATTTGATGACAAAGTTATCCGGCAGCATACCAATGTCTGGCACCCAGACTGTGTGGTGTGTATTGACCCCACCGTACCCAATTCTGTTCCCATTTATGATGGCCTTAAAGAAAATGGTGTTATGGTGCTTTGTTCAAGGAAACCTTTGGAGGCAATCAAGCGGACCCCCAATGTTAAAAAGATAGCGTTATGCGATGCGGTGAGCATTGCCCTGGAGGTTATCGGGCGACGACCGCCCATTACCAATACCATCATGCTGGGGGCACTTGCAAAAGTAGTCGGAATGGTATCTTTGAAGAGCATAAACTACGCGATGGAAGAGACAGCGTTTCGGGATGCTGCCCTGGAAAAGAACATTCTGGCGGTTAAGAAAGGTTATGATGAAACAGTAATTTATGAGCTTTAGGCAAAAAGGAACGACTATGGAAAAGAATAAGGAAACAAAGACGAAGAAAAAAGGCCATTACCCCATGTTTGATTCTTCGAAAGTCCCGGATGATCTTTGTCCGATTGCGACGGACTTAATTGTGATGAATACCGGGGATTGGCGTTCGGAGCGGCCGGTTGTCTTGCGGTCGAAATGTGTGAAATGCGCGACGTGCTGGGCATTTTGCCCGGTTCAATGTATTCATGAGAAACCAAGCTGGTTTGAAGCCGATCTAAAGCGATGCAAGGGCTGCGCAATCTGCGTAACCGAGTGCCCTCATCACGCGATTATCATGGTAGAAGAAAAGGAGTAAATCGATGCCTAAAAAAATTGTTATGGATGGAAATGAGGCAGCCGCCTGGGGTGCACTGTTGGCAAAGGTTGACACGGTTGCGGTCTATCCTATCACGCCCCAGTCTGGCGTGGCTGAAACGGTTGCGAGTTTTATCGCTGATGGCGCGTTGAAGGCTGATTTGATGGACGTGGAAGGCGAACACACCGTTCTTTCGGTGCTCCAAGGGGCAGCCCTTGCCGGAGCCAGGACCTTCAGCGCTTCTTGCGGTCAGGGGTTAGCGTTTATGTTTGAGCCCTATTTCCGATCACCAAATTTGCGTCTTCCGATCGTAATGTGTATCGTGTGTCGGGATGGGATCACTCCGCAGTGCGTGTGGGGTGGACATCAGGATGCGATGACGGTGAAGGAATGTGGCTGGATTCATATGCACTGTGAAAACAATCAGGAAATTGTGGATACGGTCGTGATGGCATATAGGGTTGCTGAACACCACGATGTAATGCTCCCAGTGAATGTTTGCTATGATGGGAATTTTCTTTCCTTTGCGGCGGAACCGGTAGAACTTGTCGATCAAAAAATCGTGGATAAGTTCTTAGGAAAAAAGAACGTTAACTGGCATGTTGCTCTTGACCCGGAAAGGCCCATGGGAGTTGATCCACTGACCGGGTTGACCCCCGTGGGGGGAAAGCTCTTTACCCGCTATCGGCAAGGTCACTGTAAAGGCATGCAGAATGCCCTTAAAGTTATCACTGAAGTCCACGCTGAATGGAAAAAAGCAACCGGTCATGACTTTGCGCCTCTCATCGAAGAATACCGGATGAAGAACGCAGAGTATGCGATCATGACCATCGGTTCCATGACCGGCGCCGGCAAAGATGCGGTTGATATGGCCCGCGATCAAGGCAAAAAGGTCGGATTGATTAAAATAAAAACTTTCCGTCCGTTTCCTTTGAAAGCGCTGGTTAAGGCGATCTCGAAAGTCAAAGCAGTCTCGGTGGTTGACCGCTCGGTAAACTATGGCTGGAACTGTGGGCCATTATGTCAGGAAGTCTGGGCCACCGTGCCTTTTATGGATAAGAAGATACCGATAATCAGCCATATTGGTGGGTTAGCTGGCACGGATCTTACGACTGATCATATGGCTGTGGCGATTGAGAATGCTGCCAAGGCAGCTAAAGGTAAGGTGCCTAAGGAAACGATTTGGTTTACCTAACGCAATTAGTTTTTATACGTTTTATGGAGGCAAAAGATGCAAACTAAATACCTCATTATCGGAAGCAGCCATGCAGGGTTGAGCGCAGCGGACGAAATCCGGGTGCAGGATCAAAAAGGAACCCTGACCATGATCTCCATGGAGAACTGCCTCCCTTATTCGCCAACGATCCTGCCTTACATTGTGGAAGGCAAGGTTGAGGAAAAAGATATTTACTTGCGGGATGAAAAATATTTTAAGGACAATAAGATTAATTACCTGCGGGGGAAGAAAGTTATTCAGGTGTCTACCAAAACCTCGAAGGTGACCCTGGATGACGGGAGCGAGATTGGTTATAAAAAGCTTCTGGTTGCCACCGGATCTGAGCCAACTCTTCCGCCGACACCCGGGCTCAAGGAATCGTCTCATCTTGTCCTCAGAACGATGGAGGACGCCCGTAAAATCAATCAAGCCGCACAAAACGCGAAGTCCGCAGTAGTTATGGGAACCGGCTTGGTGGGAATGCACGCTGCTGAAGCTTTAGGGAAAAAGGGTCTTACGGTTGAACTCATTAGAGGAAGACGGCGGGCAGTGCTCCCTAACTACTTTGACAACGATTCAGGCGATCTCATCCATAAGGTGTTTGTTGACAACGGGATCAGGTGTAACCTGGATCACCAGGTGACCCAGGTAGAGGGTAAGAACGGGAACCTTAAGGTCACGGTCAAGGATGGAACGGTCTTTGAGACAAATATGGTTGTCGTGGGAACCGGCGTTAAATCCCGGATGAATTTTTTTACCACTCCTGATGTCGAGTTGGGAGAAGGAATTCTGGTTGATAACATGATGCGCACGTCAGTAAAAAATGTCTGGGCTGCGGGCGATGTGGCTCAGGCTACTGACTTTTTTAGTCAGAAGAAAGAATTGAACCCGATTTTGCCTGACGCGTTTGAGCAGGGAAAGATCGCGGGACTGAGCATGGCGGGCGACCCTGCGGTTATTCTCGCCTTTGAAGAAATCGGACGGCAGGTTGCGCTTTCTTACCCGGGCGGGGTTAGCATGAACACCTTCAATTTTTACGGTAACCGATCTTTTGCTTTGGGGCTATCGCTGGTTGAAGAAAAAGATGATTACGAAGTTCATAAAAAAAATGTCCCTGAAAAATGTATTTACCAAAAGTTGGTTTTTCAGGATGATGTTTTGGTTGGTGCCATTGGCATAAACATTACTATCGATCCGGGCGTGATGATGAACCTGATCCGCCGCGGCATTCATCTGAATAAAGCCAGGGATGAGTTCATTGAAAAACCCTTAGATATGAGCCGCCGGTTGATGTGGAATAACTGGCGTGGTGTTGTCAAGATTGGACGATAAGACATTTTCATTCCCTGGCAGGAACGCCAGGGGATTGGTGCTTGGCGGTTAAGTGCACCGGAAGATTGTTAAACTTGTACGATAAGGAGATACGACATTGCCTACAGCATATAATACTTTAGTGGTCCACCCTGAAAAATGCAATGGGTGTGGAGATTGTGAAATTGCCTGCGCTAAAGTCAAGGCAGATTCCAGCGATGTTGCTCATTCGCGGATTAAAATGATTAAAGGTTTAGGGGAGGAGTTTTTCGGGCCGGTCGTCTGCATGCAATGCGGGGAGCCCAACTGCGTCAAGAGCTGTCCGGCACACGCCCTGACGAAAAACCCTGATACTGGAATTGTGGAATGGAATAAAGACCGTTGTGTTTCCTGTACCATCTGTACCCTCGGGTGCCCGTATTCTGGAATTTACTATAACCCTTTGGTGAGCACCGTCATCAAATGTGATCATTGTGGTGGCGATCCTGAGTGCGTGAAAGTGTGTAAACCCAAAGCCCTGGAATACTCGGTTGAGGCCACGGTCTATGATGAACAAGGGCCTCTGGAGGATTTATTTGGTCCTGATCTGGCCGCCTGTATGGGGTGCAATATGGAGATTTTGGTCCGGCACACTCTTCGTCATCTTGGTCCGGATACGGTACTTGCTGCGCCTCCGGGTTGTTTGCCGGGCGTGTGTGCGGTTGGCTTCAATGCCGCCACCGGGACCCAGGTTCCCAGTTTTCATCCCCTCTTGACCAATACCGCGAGCATGCTGGCAGGGGTGCGGCGATACTATAAGAGGATTGGCCGCGACGTAACCGCACTGGCTTTAGCTGGTGACGGTGGCGCGGCTGACGTGGGATTCCAGTCTCTCTCCGGCGCTGCCGAGCGAGGCGAGGAAATCCTTTTTGTGTGTATTGATAATGAAGGCTATATGAACACCGGTATGCAGCGTTCCGGCACCACTCCCTTCGGGTCCTGGACCTCAACCACTCCGGTTGGGCCGAACTTACGGGGTAAGCCGCGGGACGCAAAGTACATGCCTTTAATTATGCTCATGCATAACTGTGAATATGTGGCCACGGCGGTTACCGCCTATATGGACGATTTCCATAAAAAACTGGAGAAAGCCCACCAGGCCTCCAAACGCGGATTTGCGTACCTCCATGTTTTCTCGCCGTGCACGACCGGATGGCGGTACCCAGGGGATAAGTCCATTGAGGTCCAGCGCCGGGCAGTAGTTAGCAATACGTTCCCGCTCTGGGAGTACGAACGGAAAACCGGAAAACTGCGTTTCACCCATCCCGTGGACAACCCTGAGCCGATCGGGAGTTACATCGCCATGCTGGGTAAATTCCGTCATCTTACCAAAGATGAGATTGCTCACCTGCAAAAGACCGCGGATGACCGGGTCCGGATGCTCAAAGCGATTGAAGCGAGTGGCGTTGAAACCCTGAAGGCAGTTTCATAATTGGGTATTAGGTTTTTCCCCGGCGCGAAGAACACACGGGCGAAGGAAAGCTCACCTGCTGACTTTAAAAAAGCGGCTTAAAGGATATCGTTCCACACAATACGTGAATGACAAGAACCCCGCGAAAAGGCGGGGTTCTTTTTTGCGTTGACTTTTTCAGGGGGTTAGTGTCTATAATATCAATCGAGTGTTAGGAAAGATTTCCATAACTCATTGCCATACTATCTGTATTCATTAAAAAAATTTAATCCTTAATTAATGAAGAGTTAATCTTAGTCGGGTTAATATCTCTAATTTTTTATATAACCAATTATTGCCTCGGCAAATAAATATCCCCATGATCTTTCGGTGTCATTCCGGGCTTGACCCGGAATCCAGAATTATTACTTATAGATTCCCGCTTTCTCTGGAATGACATATTGTGCTGTTTAATTGCCGGAATAATATCAGGAAAGGGAAACAGAGAGGATGGTAACACCCAGAATTTCGCTTGTGATCCCCGCCTACAATGAAGAAGAAAACCTGCCTGAACTTTTTAGGGAG